>ENA-ORRZ01000490-ORRZ01000490.1-human-gut-metagenome-genome-assembly--contig:-NODE-490-length-36083-cov-29.644471_pt1 | contig 36083 bp, 32 predicted proteins | sample MGYA00242185_ERZ509152 | MGnify/ENA primary metagenome ERZ509152 (study PRJEB26280, sample SAMEA2338668) | human gut metagenome | biome: human gut; feature: human-associated habitat; material: faeces... | reverse complement strand
CAGGACGGGCTGTATTCCGTTCTTCCCGTCTCCATCCGGATATCTTCCTGTTTTTTGGATAGACAAATAGAAAACGGTCAAGCAATCCGTTGGCAAGGAACTCTGCACGGAAGACTTCCTGCAGCATATTCGTCTGTACTGAACCGATGACATTTATACATGGATTCTTGATTAGAACAGGACGTGATTCTGATTTGCGGATAATCTTTAACGGCTGTCCGCTATAAGCTGTCAGCAGATCTTCAATGAGGTTGTTCTTGCTGTTGTACCTTTTGACGGAATTGAACAAAGCCAGGATTTCATCGACGACCAATGTTATCCCACGCTGATTATGCTGATGAATATTCATCATCGCCTCCGGGGTAGAGTCATAAATAACCGTAGTTACAAAATTCGGTTTCTTGAGCAGTTGTTCTTCCCCGTCACTTCCGTGCTTGCCTGCTGACATGGCTCTTTCATATTCGTCATATTCCTCGTTATATTTCTCATGCAACCGGTCATCATACTCATTAATCGGCTTATAGATAAAACCGAGGGGAGGAGTCTTTCCAAGCCCGGGACGTCCGACCAGCATCATATAAAGGGATGGGCAAGTTTTCCACTCGCCCTTTATACGGATATGACAAGAGTTGCCTATTGCAGTAGCAACGGCAGAAAGAACAATAGACGCAGTATATTCCACATTGAAATTTTCGTACCTGGCAAGATTTAGAATAATCTCCTGTATCTTGTCCGGGAAGGCATCCAACGGAAGACCTGTTTCCGGAATGCCTTCCACTTCCGAACGAAGCATGTTGGTCAAATGAATGGTATCAAACATAGCCACCTCTTTCCTGTTTTGGAAGTTCATCGCCAATAGCGAAAGCTTCATAATGGAAACGACGCAGAAAGCGGTCCACGTCTTCCTGCGTGTACCAGTATTTATCACCTTCATGCGAGTAGCCGAGATAGCCGTTGTCTCGCAACTTTTTCAGATACTTTTCTTTGATGTGCAATTTCTCCATCAAAGACTTATTGTCATATAGACGGTGTCCGCCTTCATGAGCCGGAGGCGGCAGTTTCTCCTGTCTCTCAACTATGCTGAGGATCTTTTCAAGCAGTTCCCGGTCGCATAGTTTCTTTTCTCCATTTAATTTTTGAGCCATAGTTTATCATATTATGGCTTAACCTTCCTTATGCACACTCGGACTGTAAGCCGGGTTTACGTGCTATGATACGACTGTGCACATCGTACCAGAAGCACGGTGCAAAGGTTCAAACTCCTTAGGAATTTTGGTGTTAGAATGAATTAGATACTATGTTAGAGGTCGTGTTAGAGTTGTATATAACACGGAGGTGATGAATTTATAACCTGCTGCTTATCAAACAAAAAAAGAGTAGCATATTGGCTACTCAAATAATTTGTCAATTTTCTCGGAGCCTGTAGGCGCAGCTTTGTTTTTTCTTGAATGCCTTGATTGAGTCAGATCTTTCATGTTAAATAACTTATCTAATTCAGTGCCTGGAAATAGTTCCACTCTGCCTGGCATCCAGAACAGCTTATCATCATACTTGGTTTTTTCAGGATAATCTTCGCAATAGATACGTCCACACATATACGCAAGAAGAACTTTGTTCAAAGTCCACTCATAATGGTCACCATCGGCAACGATATATCCCTCCTCAATCGCTTTGGCAAAGATTCTTCTTGCTACTTCAGTATCAAGCCGAGACGGTAATGTCACTTTATGGTGGTCTGGAACCATATCTTCTTGCACAGATTCAGTTTCAGCGATTTTCTTTCCCTTAATTCGCTTCTTTTGATATAAGTCCTCTGCTGCATATATCAACGTTATTGCACATCCGATAGCGGTACTGATTCCCACAATGACAGCCGTACCGGTTTCTGTTCCCCAAGATGGACGAAGCACCCCTAAGCCAAGAAGGATGAGGATACCGATAATGGTAGTGAGTCCCACACCCCAGAACACCTTACGGCTGTTTAACTTGTATATATAGGTTACAGCCAGTACAATAAGGAATCCTGCTATCAGGATACATGCAACTCGAAATGGCAATGATATCATGTTTCTTTATCTTTTCACAGTGATTATATAGTCAAGTTAATTAATTCTCCGCTTAGTTTTGCTACCTCCGCCGACAGCGTTTCCTGCCGGAAACGGGCATAAACCTTCTCTGTAATATCCGTGCTGCTATGTCCGAGCAGACGGCTGACTACCGACATGGAAAGCCCCTTGTTCAGCGCAAAGACAGCAAACGAATGCCGGACAGCGTGCATCGAGAGACTGAACGGAAGGCCGATCTGTTCACCGACAACGGCCAGCGACTGATTGATACATTTCGTGGCATTGTTGCGGGCTTTGTACAGTGCTTCCGCATCATCCAGATCCAAAGTCTCTTTTACAAGATTGAACACATATCGGCATCCCTCACGTTTTTCTCGCCATTGCTGTAATATATGTAATGCCGGTTCAGTAAGCGGTATGACATGCCGTTTGTTTGTCTTTATCATAATCTTCCGCAACTCTTTCCTCGCGAAGTCAATATGTTTCCATTGCAGGGTCATCACATCCACCACACGGAGTCCGCAGGCGTGGAACGCAAAGAAGAACATCTCCAAAAATTCTTTTCTGCGTGGTTCAGTGCAGGTCTTGTAATAATCAAGCAATGCCGCCATCTGTGCCTTACTAAGACTTTTACCATCAAACTCTACCTCTTCTTCAGAAAGCGATACCTTTGTTACAATGCGCATATCCTGAATCCGTGCATTGACGGCAGGCTCCATCATCCCCATTTCACAGGCGTATGCACATGCTTTTAATATCGGAGTAAGAGAATGGTTGATAGTGGCATCACTGTTCTGCTTAATTTCCCTGCGCCACGATATATAACTGTCTAACAGCTCCGGAGTCATATCGCCTACATAGATGCAGTCAAGACGATAGGTTCCCTGTTTGGTCGCTCTTAGAAAAGTCTGGAATATATTCATGCAACTCTTGCCGTTCTCGTATCGGCTTCTCCCGATTCTATTCCTTGAATAATCGGAAGCGAGGCGTTCCAATGTGAACTCCACAAAATCTTTTCCCTGGTCTCGTCGGGCAAGAGGCTTGTCAGCAAGAAAACCGGATACAATATCCACCGTTATCTGATTCGGATGCTTTTCGTTGTACTCCGCAAGCAGACTGTCAATCCGTTCAACACGAGCCAATAGAAGTTAATTCAACCGTTTGGCCTCATTGCCATAACTTGCACGAATCTCACCCCGTCCCTGATTTCCGTTCTGATTCCAATCTGCAACTTTAACAAAGATATTTGTAGTCTTACGAATTATTTGCCTGTTCCAAGTATATTCCAACTCAACAGGATAGGCTTTATCTTTATCAACCTCCTTTGGTGTACGAAGTCGATATTTGCCCAACGGATATAGTCTTTTCGGTCTTCCCATAGTTTTCCTCCTTTTAGTGATATTCCTGAGGAGAAACAAAGATATGGAATTTTAGACAAACAAACTCCGATTTTGGAAGAAAAAGCCGCAATTTAGACAAACAAACCACACCATTTGAGGCAATAAAACACCAACGCGACAAACAAATTATTTTTGCTTATCGCGTTGATATTTAATTATTTAACCTATTTCAAATCTCTTAATACTCCTCCTCGTTAAAGAAGAAATCCTCCTTACTAGGATAATCCGGCCAAATATCTTCGATACTCTCATAGATTTCGCCCTCATCTTCCATCTCTTGGAGGTTCTCAATAACTTCAAGAGGAGCACCCGAACGCATGGCATAATCAATCAATTCATCCTTGGTTGCCGGCCAGGGAGCATCTTCAAGTTTTGATGCAAGTTCCAATGTCCAATACATAATCTTGAGTATTTTAAGTGAATACTAAATTTGTCTCGTTTTCTATTTTTCGGCAAAAGTATAATAAAATCTATCATTTCCAACTATTATCCCAAAATATTTCATTATTTTGTTCATCAAAATTAATTTTTCGGGATAATACAAACAAATAATCTGATAATCTGTTGACAAAAGCTAATACTTCAGGAGAAATTGTACAAGTTTCGGACAAAGCCAGAATGCGTCTTTCAGCTCTCCGACAAATCGTACGGCAAACATGGCAAACGGCTGCTCCACGACTTCCGCCGGGAATGATGAAAGCGCAAAGTTCGGGTAATTGCTCGTCCAGCTTATCAATCTCCCGCTCAATACTTTCCACATGTTCGGGGGTAATGATGCTGGCGGGTTTCAGTTGTGTTTTCTCCTGGTCGGTGGCCAGGTGTGAACCGATGGCGAATAACTTATGTTGAATACTCAAGATAAAATCCCGGTCGGACTCCTCCTGCAGATAAGTGTGCAGCCATCCCAGGTGAGAATTCAATTCATCCACCGTTCCGTAAGCTTCCAGGCGGATATGAGTCTTTGGAACGCGACTTCCGCCGACAAGACTGGTAGTTCCTTTGTCTCCGGTCTTTGTATATACAAGGCTCTTTTTCATAACTTTCTTTTTTACTATTATAGATGGTAAACGTACAAAGGTTCTTAGAAGTTGATGATATACTGCTGTTTTATCTTCGTTTTATCAAAAAATAGCAAACCGACATCATACAGGTCGAAAGTTATTCCGACCCTTTCGTCAGCCTGCCACTTTTTCCAAAGCGCTTTCATCTCTTTGGAATAGCAGATTCCATGGACTACAAATACACTTTTAGGAGTAGTACGGTGTACGCAAACCCGAAATACTTCTTCCAATAAGTCCGGATTTTGGTAATCGTTCAGATACAGAAAATCGACTGAAGTATCCGCATCCAGAAACAGTTCCGACAAATCGGAAGCAAAGAGATAAGAAGCCGATGGTTTAGCAGACTGTAAGTACAGGGCTGTCGAGGAAGGACGCCCAACCTCAATAATCGTATTAGGCTGTACTCTATTTACCAACCGGAACAAAAAACGGTTTACCTTTTGAGAACCTTTGGTCCACCCACGCTCTCTTACCATCTTTTTTTGTTCTTCTTTCAAGGAAGAATAAGCATAGTAAGGCATCTTCTCATAAATTACATCGGTAATCAGACTGAAAGCAAATGGGGAATGGACACCATATCCGCAACGATGACGGAAGCGGGAAAGCCAGATAAAAGGTCTTTTTATACAGAGTAGAAGATTCATAAAACAATCATTCGTATTTTTATTCTCCCGACAAAGATATATTTTTTTATTGAAAAAGGGTTGGTTCTTTGCAGGAACCAACCCTTATTCATTTATTCCAAGTTACTACTGCAGTCTGAATGACACAGGCACAGTATATTTCACTCGAACTTTCTTACCATTTTGCACTCCGGGAGTCCATTTCGGCATAGAACTTATCACGCGGATAGCTTCTTTATCCAAATAAGGATCAACCCCTCGTACCACTTCAGGATTAGAAATCGTTCCGTCTCTATCTACTACAAACTGAACAATGACTTTTCCCTGTGAGCCAGTTTCTTGCGAAATCGTCGGATATTTGATATTGCTACCTAAATATTTCATTAAAGCAGCTGTACCTCCAGGAAACTCCGGCATGACTTCAACACTTACGTGAATAATGTCTTCAACTACCGTTTCTGTTTCTACCACTGGTGGTATCCAAATAACGTCATGAACTGCATTCATATCCTCTGACACTGTAGAAACGTTATCCGTCACCTCCATATTGTTTTCCACTATTTCGAACAATTCTGTTACCTTAGTTTCGGGAGGAGGAGGCGGTTCCAGTTTCTCGTCAGGGAATGTGATCGGAACTAGCTCTGTTACAAAGATGGATTCATCATCTGGTGATAGTGCTGCAACTCTGACATCATGTTGTGTCCATTCGAACGAAACGAACATGAAGGCTAGCGCAACAACCAAACCCATCAACAACCAAGAACCCCGTTGATTCTCAATTGCAGCCTTTTTTGATTTCTTGGCTTCCATAAAAAATGTGTTTAAGTAATTAATAATAGAAAATATATAGTATATATACTACTTTTCGTTTTTCCTCTTAAGCATTACTTAAAGTGCTCTCTCGCTGCAATAAATATAGTCTTTTTATGGATAGGTTGTTACGACGCCCCTTGTTTATTTTATTCTTTTCTCTTCTTTTGGATAAAATTTATGAATTAATCCTCATATCGGACAACCTGTCCATTCCTGTCAACAATAATCCTTGAATATATGTCTTTCAAAGCACACAAGAATAAATCTTTGCTAAGTACAGTAATGTTATGATAGACGGGAGCAGTAAGAGGCTTTCCTTTTTCATCCATCAGCCCGTAAAGATTGTAACTACCATATCTATAAATTCCGGTAGGCCTCATGATTGTTCCTTCACCATCTTCTGCCCTTTCCATCGTATCATAATCCAGTGAAGTCACATCATGATAAACATTCTTATTTAGTATCCTACCATCATAAGCGATCTGCAACTGAACTCCATCCGGTCTGTCTGCCACTAAATAATCATCTAATAATTCAATATCCCTGTATTCTGCAGGAAGAAGTACATGCAAAGAATCATCCAGTACTCCATACATCTTTCCGTCATTGAATACTCTTTTTCCATATTGCGGATTTTGTATATACTCATAGGATGGTTTCAGTACCCATTCTCCCTTTTTATTGATTATGCCACATTTCCCGGTTGCATCATACATACTGCTATACCCATCGTGAAACACAAGCCCAACTTGCTTCTTATTATCCTTAGCATAAGGAAACTGAAAATCAATCACAGTCTTTCCTTGATGATCAATAAATCCAACCTTATTATTCAGTACTACAGCTGCCAAGCCTTCGGAGAAGATCCAGGCATGTGTATATTGTGCCGGTATCACATTCGCTCCCGTATAACGGTCGAAATATCCACGTTTGAAGTTTATGGAATAAACAACCAACGAATCTGTATATGCATCCGCCGCAAACAGCCAGTCGATGCCGTCAATCGTTGTTTTTCCGGTAGTCATATTGCGTATACTATATTTCTCGTCACTGATAAAAGAACGACACTCGCTACTGTATATATCAGCCAATTGCTCGTCACTCTCATAATGTTCACAAAAACCAATAGTCAACATAATGCTAACCCAAAGCAGGCACAATACAGCAATTGTACCCAAAGCTTTTCCCAAAGTTATCTTTTTCATTTTATCTTTATACTATTTTTCATCATCAAAAAAATTGTCTGCCAAATTATTACAGTTTTTCTCCAGTTTATCAAAGAAGCGCATACGACTGGCACTTTCTTTTGCAAACATTTGATTGGTACCACATGGAGTACTTTCAAAACTCATTACGTTTGTTACGGAGATCGTTGCAGCCACCTTTTCTACATTCTGATTAGCTCCGATATAAGTAAACACCCAACCTTTAGTCTTCAATTCTTCAACCATTTTCTTTATCAGCCTTCCATCATATTCCGAAGAGGAATTTTCTTCCCCGTCTGTTATAATTGTAACCAATACTTTATAATCATCGGTTTCGGATAAAGAATAGCGCAACTTTGTCAATGCCATTCCCATTGCATCATACAAAGGAGTACAGCAATCCGGACGATAGGTCTCATGCGTTAACTCCGACACCACATCTACACTGACTTTATCAAACACAGTCCGGATACTGTCTGAATTAAATACTACCAATGAAACAAAATGTCGTTGTCCTTCATGCTTCCTTTGCGCAGCAGAAATCGTTTGAATCGTTTCATTAAAACCTGAAATAGTTTGTTTCTCAATGCTGCTCATTGATCCACTCTCATCCAAAATAATTAAATTATAAACTCGTTGACTCATGTTGTTTTTATATTTTTAGTTTATCAAAAAAAATCTACAATCATTTTATCTATAATCCTACATACAAACTTTTCTCCTCTCTTAAAAGAGAATTGTCTCCTTATCTGATTAGGAGTCCCAACAAAGCAACTTGTTGACATTCTTCCCTCATCTTTAAACCCGATCTCCACATATACCAGACAGCACTGTTCATCTTTCACCCCTCTGATGTATTGAAATGAAAGAGAGTCATAACAATCACTTACTTTTTCATTCTCCTCCAACAACTTGACTTCCTTATCTGTTATAGTCCCTTTTATATCTTGCACTACCACCTCCAGTAGCTTACTATTCAGCCGGGATATAAGTCCACAAAGATGTGAGTAATCAAAATCGCTTTTACTTCTACGCTGTTCTTCCTGATTACGCTCCCATTCCTTCCTCTCTTTTTCCCGTTCAGGAGTCAGTTCCACTATCCAATAGGTATCTCTCAACTCTTCACACTGATCTAATACAGATTTCTCACTAGCTTCCAACGCTTTACCGGCTTTTTCCCGAGTTTTAAAAGTACCTACCAAATAACTTTCCCGGGCAAAAGTATCTTCGCCCCATACCTCATACATTACCTTGTTCATAATTCCTCCCTGCTATTAAATACTTGGATATTTTTCTTTCAGTTTTCTCATAAAAGGCTTGGTTATCTGTAAATTATCCACCTCATCAAACGGTGGAAGAAACACGCAATTATTATCCTTAATCAAGATCAGGTATCTTACATTAATGATGAATGACTGGCTAACCTGCACCAAGTGAGGATGATAACTCAGTATCTTTTGCGAATTTGTATTTCTTTTCAACATCAGAGAATGTTTATCACACAAAACTGCTTCCCATTGCTTACATTTGGAGTTATAGCGAAAATAACCAATGTGTTCCAAACGGATCAGTTGCAAATTTCCAGTCATAGTGGCAGATAAAAAGATATTATCCTGATCTCCGGCAATACCAATATTCTTCCAATTGTCCATGTTCAGTTCATTTTAATTCGGTTATATGTACTTATATTACCATTGTAAATACTCAAAAACTCCTTGATAGCCCGATGTTTAATATTATAAATATTATCTATCGTTTTATTCCATTTTCGGGCAACCTCCTCAGGTGTATATCCTTCAATAATCATTAATCTTAGGATATCCGCATAACGCTTGTTTTTCATCAAAGACATTACCCGTTTCACATCTATATCTACTTCAAGGTTCAGTTCTGTATTATAAGTATTCCTACAGGAATTTATCAATTCCTCTTCAGAATCCTTCTCCATCAGCACCATCTTCTTTTTGACGAAAAAATGCCATGACACGACAGAAAGCCACGTTTTCAGATGACAATCATTTATTCCTAAAAAAGAATCCAGTCTTTTCCAGTTTCCAGCATTGAGTTCCAGATATAGTTCGTTCACAAGTTCATCATATCCGACTTTACCATTGTAAAGTGAATACTTGATTTCATTCAATAAAAAATAGCATTCTTTATAAAAGAATTGATGAGTTACCCTGTTATCCAGATTTTTAAGGCCATGGATATAGTCATTATCACTCAATAAAGGGCTTTTAGTAGCATACGATTTCATAATGGTAAACCTTTAATTTACCACTTAATGTATTTTAGTCCTTCAAAGTAACCCTACTTTGGAAGAAAAATGTATTATTTCCTATTTTTTAGTGTCAGTCCAGCATAATAAAGCCTGCCCAGTAGAAAGGTTCAGGATAAGTTTGACGTATGAATGCTTTTGCATCTTCAAAAGCCTTTCTCTTATTCCAGCCGTTTTCTGTCAGATTTCTGTAAAAATGCACCATAAATTCTTTGGTAGTCCAATCACTCACTCCCCATAAACTCATCACTAAAGTTTGTACACCGGCCTTCTTAAAAGCACGCTGTAGGCCAAAAACTCCTTCAGAATTGATACTACCTAATCCTGTGTCACAAGCAGATAGTACGACTAAATCCGCACCTTTCAAATTCAGACGGGAAATATCATCTGCCGTCATAATGCCATCTAAAACACCTTCCGGTAGCATGGTTCCCTTCCACCCTGCATTACCACCGGACATGATCACACCGGATAACAACATTGCATTCTGATATCCTGCCAACCTTGATACATTCTCCGCATCCGTCGGAGTATAGTAGAAGCCATGTGTAGCCAAATGAATAATTTGAGGTGCCTGCCCATCCAAATGAAAGAAAGATTCCTCAGTACCCTGAGTTCCAGTATAAATAGTCGCATCTATCCGGCAGTCTCCCAGCAAATCAGCAATACTATTTACCTCCTCTTGGGTCATAGGAAGATAGCGATAAACAGAATCACTGACCATGGCTCCACCACGCAATGCAAAAAGTCGGGATATATCATATTTCTTACTTTCCGCATCCATAACGGACAAATCGACATCATAATATAACCCTCCGTACAAAACCGCACTTGTATGTCCAGTTTGTTGTAATTCTTGCCTGCAGATTTCTCTGGTAGAAGACAATCGTATAAAATGATACTGATCTCCCAATATAGAATCAGAGGTAACAGCTACAGATTCAAGAGATAGCTGATGTAAAGTACCAGCCGGAACATAATAAACGGTCTCACCCAGATGAATATAATGAGACAGTGATTCCCAACAAAGCTTCAACAAAGATTGAGAATAAGGGAAATGATAAAGACGGTCTGTTATATTATTTACAGTGTTATATAATGAGTCCAATTGATTCTGATTAAAAAGCGGAACCAATAAGGGATATTCCCACTCTTTCCTTAAAACATAAGCTGCATAACAGTGAACGGAATCTAATTTAAAATCCGTAAAGTCAATGGCAACCTCACCTTCTTTCAAAGCATTTTTTATATCCTTATATTGCGTATTCAAGAACTGAGTATAGTTTCCATAAAAAGAGCACTTGCTTGCCAACTGTTTATCAATCTGATCAATCTGAGAATAAAGTTCATTGGCATTCTCTGTCCCCTTACCTGTAGCTCGCTCTACTTCGGTCAATCGACTTTGTAACAGTAGCATTTTATTATACAGTGCCAAGTCTTCTTCCGTGCCACTCTGCCGTAGTAAATTCCTCATAGACCTTTCAGACTCCAATAACAATCCTTTCGAAAAGACCAATGCATTATATGCATCGCAGGCAAAAGGCTCCTGCTTTACTCCTATTTTTACAGCATAAGCAGTCATATTCCATAATATATCAGAAAGATCATTCCAGTATTTAGTTCTGGCGTTCGTTGGCAAATATCTTAATTGCTTTTTAATAAGCTCTTTCAATAAAATTGCAGCCTGCCTGTAATCTTTGCATCCAACTTGCTTTTCATTGGTGAATCCTTCAATGTTGGCTAAATAGTAAAGTGAATTTGCATACTCCATAGACTGATCTCCATATTTAGATTTACACAAAACTGAATAATGGGAATAATTCTTTTTAGCGACAGCAAAATCTTTTTTATGATACCAACAATTGGCCATAGCCAGCAAAATATGCATTCTGCTATTACTATCTTCCGGATAACGGACAGACAGCAGACTGTCTGCATATTTATAATCAGCTATTGCCAAGCCGTATTCATCAAAGTTTGCATATAATAAACCTCTCTGTACATAATGACCGGCAACCGTTTCCATAGACACCGACTTCAGCTGATGACTCAGGAATAAGGAATCCATACAGCAAAAAGCACTATCCTTTAATCCCATTTTCTGATAAATATATGCACGGTTCCGGTAAGGAGAATAACGATTAGCTGACGCAAGACCAAACTCTGAAGCATAACAAGACAAACAACAGGTGTTATATTTTAATGCGTCATCATATTTTTTCTGTGCTATCTTCAGATCGCACAAGCGTAAACTGGTAATAAATAACTGGCTATTTCTTACCTCTTCCTGCAAATTGGGAATCAGACTTAAATTCTTTAAATAAAATGATTCTGCTAGTGCATCATTTCCCCACAAATTTTGTGCATTGTCCCCTCTTTCATAATTCAGTTCCATCTGAATATTGACATCGCCAACATTTGACATTAAAGAATCTAGCCTAAGTGACAATTGCAGATATTCCTCCCACTCTCCAAGCTCCTTCAATACACCACTTTGTCCTTTCAAGGCATCAGTCCACATAAGTGTATCAGGTATCTGCCGGGCAATGTTCACCACCTCGTTATACCTTTTCATAGCCTCATCAGCCGAATAGAATCTTTTTTCTATCTCAGCCATTTGCTTTAATACGGACATCTCATCTCCCTTATCAGAAATCTCCTGAAAAGATTTACGTGCTTCTATAAAACATCGGTATGCTTCTTTATTCTTATTCTGCAGTTTAAGAACACAACCTTCAAAGTACCAGCTCAGTCCTATTTTCTGTATGCTTTTTATGCGCATCTCGCCTGTAGCAAACGTCAAACCTTGATGCAATACACTTCTCGCCTTTTCATAATCACGCTTTAATATCAGCTCCAAAGCACGTGAGTAGTAAGTCGAGTCCGGCTGCGTTTCGGTATACTGCCGGGCATTTACTCCGACAGTCGCCATTATGAATAATATATAAGTCACCCAACGTCTCATCTTAGCATCTTTTATCTAAGCAACATCCATAATGAATCCGCCTTATCGCGATAATCGCCTTCTTGTAATCTATACTGTTCTAACGATTCACGGACTTCATTATATTTTTTTTGCCCAATTAATGATTGAATACGTAACCACTCTAACTGATAAAGAACAATAGAGTCGCATTCATGTATATAAACATCTTCCTCTGTCTTTATCTTTTTAGCTAGTACCAGAGAGTCTTCACTCCTATATACAATTCTCAAAGAATCTACTAAAATCAAAGCTTCATCATATTGGCTATCATTCAATAACTTCACGACATTCTGAGTATGTGTTCCTCCCCGTTGGTACATTCCCAAGTCTGATGGGATAGACACAGGGATAGACAAATGATCATCTCCTACATGAAAAAAGAAAACAGCCAATACTAAACAAGCAGCCAAAACAGATACGATTCTTCCAATCTTGTAAACCTGGTTTCGCTTGGACCGTACTACATCCAGTGCTACCAAATGCTCTTTCATTGCACGTGTTTCAACTGCATCTATTATATCTTTCATCAATTCTACACGCTGGCGTAAAGCATCATCTCCTACCAATATATTCTCAAAGGCATTCTTCTCACGATCCGTCATCTCTCCACGTAGGTAGCGATCTATTTTATTTAAAGTTTCCTCTTTCATGTAGATAAGGTTTCAAGTTATACATATTAAACTTTTCTTCAATACGCTTTTGCAATTGTTCCATACATTTATATTTCCGTGTTTTCAATGCATCCTTACTTGTATAATTATCTGACATCTCCATGATTTCATCGTAATTCTTTTGCTCGTAATAGAAAAGTGAAATAATCTTGTAGCAAGAATCGGGTAGGTTCATTACACATTCTGAAACAATTTTCGATTTCAAATCTTCCGTATGAGTAGTAACGTCTGCCTCACTCATCTTACTATTCAAAAGCTGTTCCATATCCCGTGCACTTACTTCTTTTTTTCTGAGATATTGGTTATAATCATTTTTGGTGATATCTATCAGATATGTCCGCAAACTGCATTTTAACAGATTTATCTCTCCAGCAGCATTTCTCTTGTAAATTTGATTATTTTGTACAAAAATAGAACAACGCCGGATCTCTTTCCAAAGTTTCACAAATGACTCCTGAAAAAAATCATCTTCCAGATTTTCTTCCTGAAACAGCTTCTTATAGGTTTTACGAAAATAATCTCTACAGTAAGTATGAAAGTGATTAATCACTTTCATGTTTTCTTTTTGAATTTCCAGGATGTAAAATTCATCCGTATATGATTTAAATCCCCACATCAACTATTTTCCTCCAAATACATTAAAGACTTTATATCCGGATTGCCCAGTCAACACAGGAGTCTGCGGCAAACCTCTCCGATTCTCATCCATAAATGATTTTATTAATTGGATTAATTGATCATTAGACAGTCTACCCAATGATTCTTTATGTTTATACAAGCCATAACTCAATTTTCCATATCCATCCGGTAATTCTGTATTAGACTGATAATTCTTGCAAGCACTCAGCGTCAGCCAATACTCCGGAGTCTTTTCTTTTTTGACGACAAGAGCAGGATCAATGGGAATCACAAACTTCCTCTCCGTACCTCTCACACACTCCTTGCTTATATCTCTCGAAGAATCTCCACTATGGCATGCATCTACTGCTACCAACAGATGTCCCGACGTTCCTATTTTATTATGTATATTTGTCAATAGTAAGCCGATCTCATCATCTACCAGATGTTTCTCTCCACGATCTTTATTACTATATTGCAAATATCCGTCATAAGGAATCCAAGCCTCATCCAAACCATCCTCTTCATCTCCGTCTATATCCGTCATTCGTTGCCCATGTCCGGAGAAATGAATATAGACAATATCACCAGCTAAACATCGTTTTGCCAGTTTTTGAAATTCAGAGACTATTTGTTTCTTGGTAGCTTGCTTATTCACCAACGTCTTTACATCATTATATTTATAGTATTTCAGCATTTCCACGATAATAGGGACATCCTTATCACCATGAACAGCAGACCAGCTAGTATCTTCATATTCACCTAATCCTATTACTAATGCTCTTTTATTCTGCGCTTGCAAAGACAGAAAGAAAAACATACTGAACATCCCTATTAATATTTTCAGCTTCATGTTCCAAACGATTCCTGACTTAATTCATATCCCAACCTTTACTTTTAAAAACTGCTTTGCAGGAAGAACAAAAATCGTCTAACTGAGAAAATCGATTCTGACCTTCCGCATCATGCATTATGCAATGTTCCGCTTTACAATGAGGCAAACCTTCTACATGTCCTAGTTCATGTAACATTAACTTCCTCAAATGCTCTGTACGTTTTGATGGGATACGGAGTCGATAAGTGGATATTACAGCAGCCCTTTTATTCAAATAGCTTAATCCCATCACTCCCCAATTCTCATGTTCTTTGTATTTCAGACTAATATCCTTTGTCGTCATTCCTAAGACCATATCATTATTCAGTTGTAAAGTCATCATTGTATTCAATAACTTAGCTGCCAGATATCTGTTTCTTGGTACATAATAAGCAGAATCAGGCAAAGATATTCGTCCTTCAAAATGTACCGAAGAGTATACTTTTCGAAGTTCCTTAATCATTTGGCTTCCTAGATTAGAAGGGAAATCACCGAAAAAATAAACATGAATAGTTCTTGTTTTATTCTCCTGTTTTGATTTCGCCTGGCTAACAACTGTTTTATCAGTTTTCACTACATCATGATTAGCATTACCTCCACAAGATGCAAATAATGCCACACAAAAGGACATACTTAGAAATATTTTTTTCATCATTTATATTTTTCAATTTTCATTACTAGCTTTTCTTAAAGCTTCTCTAGCCCATTCCAGCCTAGTTTTACCTTTATCTCTGGCATCTTTCGCCCACCGTGTACGTGTTTTGGCCTTATCTATAGCATCATTTGCCCATCTCTGATAGGTAGCTACTTTATCCAAATCCCCTTTACCTGCATAATATTCAGCATCCTTCAGGTACTTTTGTGCCTGGTTATTATAATACTCAGCATCTCGTTCATAACCTTCCGCCTGATTAAAATAATATTTGGCTTCACGCTGATAACTTTCAGCCTGTTTCAAATAATAATCTCGACTTAGTGGATAAGCAGACAGTATAGACAATAATCCAATAATCTCCAATAACAATAATCGTTTCATGTCAGATATAATTTAAAGTTCAATTCAAAATAGAATAACATATGTTTATAATGAGCACTTAACTTTCATTTTCTAACATGCAATCAAATTATTTATAAAAGATTCACCTATTTATTTTATTTGAATAATCAAATATTTGCTTACACTCCAAAAACTAATAGAATCAATAATTTTAAGAATATATGAGTCTCGCCCATTTTCTGTAAGCGTATATGATGTAGAAACTACATTTGTAAGTATTTGAGGCTCTTTACCCACAATTGTCAGTTGCTTTAGAAAACGCATATCTGCCTTCACAAACATTGAGGTATCCAAAGATGAATAATCAATTCTTTTCTTTGCAAATAATCCTCGGGATGAAAGAAGTCCACGAGCTATCAGATCTTTTTTAGTACCTATCGTATAATAAACCTCATTTATCTTTTTCTCTTGCTCACTAAATGTTTCTGTTTTTTCTTGAAGCATGGATATAGTATCATTCAAAGTCAATACATCATTTTTTAATGATGATAACTTATCAGTAAGAATCGAAATATTGCCATTCTTACGCTCCAATTCTCTACGAAGTACCCTTATATTTTCATTTTTCTTATCAATTTCATTAACCAAATAATCAATCATTATTTGAAATTTTCTAATATTTCCATCCTTATTAGATAATGATTCTTCCATTGCTTTCATTTCCTTACTTTTTTCAGTAAGCAAATTCTCAAAAAATGATAAATTCTCAAGAATCTTTTTTCTGCTTAACACCCGTCCCTCAATATCACGATTTGAATATAAGATTTGTTCATGCTTAGCAATCGAATCAAGAGTAACAGAGACCTGCGCAATAGTAGATGTTATTTCTGTCAAAACTTCATTTTGCTGTTGATTTACTTTTATCAACGAATCACGTTCTGCAGTAAGTTCCTTCGACAAATTACTGTGCCCACAAGAAAAAGAGACAAAACAAAGAAAGAGAACGAAAAAGAAATACACAGATTTCTTTAAATCCATTTTTAGAGTTTTCATACGCAAATTTCAATTATAAACTATCTATTTTCATTGAAGTAACTTTCTTTTCACACCATTAACTATATATTTATTAAAGTCCGCATAAGATCCGTGAAAAGTATTTATATCAATTTCTCCCTTTATTCCCGATATCTTACCCTTATTCGTAAATTGCCAAAACCTCCAAGGTTCAGAATGTGGAGGAAGTTCAGCATACCGGGCTAACCAATAATCATATTTATCAAACTCCGGTCGATTCAGATAATCCTTTTTATAATTGTAAAACGTATAAATTATTGGCAGCCTGTTATAATGAGACTCAATTTGCTTTAGCCATTCTAAAGCCATATTTAACACGGAATCAACTCCTACATTCAACATTACTTCTTTAGGTATTTCCAAGTCCAATATAGGAGGTAAATCTCCTTCATCCAACTTTACACGACTGATATAGTTCTCAATCTGAGTATTTATAGGCGACTTTGTACTCAGAAAATGATAAGCCCCACGAACAACTCCGTGTTCCTTTGCCAAACTAAAATTACGTTCAAAATATGAGTCTTTAATAGTTGATCCCTCAGTGGCTTTTATCAAAGCGAAAAAAACAGGTTGATAATATTTTAAACCAGAAGTTTCTCCACATACAATATTGCCTTTTTTATCCGCAATTAGCATCAAATCATCCCAGTTAACATTTTCCTGCCGATAAGAAAGATCTATACCATATATAGAATCACCAATTGCATAATTTCCTTCCATCTTCGAGAGTACACCATTAATCCATTGCCCGCACTCAATCTTCCCTTCACTTAGATATAATGTTCCCAACCCATTTTTTCGTCCCAAACTCCAATTTCCAACATATTTCATTCCATTACTATAATAATAAATTCCAAAACCATTGGGAGCTAATTCACTGAAACTCCCGACATATTTATTACTATCGTTAATCATGGTTCCTTTATACAACTTGTCTTTTCTCCAGATCCCTTGATAAGTATTTCCCTTTCTCGTTTTCAAAATTCCCACTCCTGTCTTCAGACCATTCACCCAAATTCCATGAAATATGTCTCCATCCCCATATCTTAACACACCTCTACCATGTATTTTATCATCATGAAATTCACCTTCGTATTTATCTCCATTAGGATACAATAGGATACCTCTACCTGATCTCATCCCATCTTTCCAATCACCCTCATATCGTAATCCATTGTTATAATATAATATACCATTTCCTGACCTAACTCCATTCAGTGTCTCTCCATAATAATGCCCTTCATCACATACCATTTTTCTATAGTATTTACTACAGGAAAAGATTGAGCAAACAACAATAATTCCTAATATACAATTAAACAGCTTCATACTATATATACATGAAATTTTAAACATCAATGTAGTGTTGGAATTCTTTCGTTCTTAGATATTGGCCTCACCTTCCCTGCAGAATGCTTATCACAATAAGCTAATTCTATATAAACATCCATATCAAGATTTTCTCCTAGCATAAAAATATTATCATAATTTTTTACAAGAATTTTCCTGCAAGCTTCCAATATTTCCGGCCACCGATGAACCCCAACCTCAACAAGTCTAGGAGTCCATATATCAATTATATTCTTTGAATTTCGGCGATTCAAATCATCCCATAACCCCACAATATATGGACGAGCGTTCATTGAATCACGATTCCATATTTCATTAGAATTTAGGTAATTGCACGCATCAATAATTTGCCTAGCCACATCGCCTGAAGATTCACTTAAGTTTGGCAAATCCTCTTCTATAAAGGCTGATGATCCAGATGTATCTAAACCATTTTTATTTATCTCATTTTCCAACAAATCATTTCTAAACATATAACTTGTCGCCCAGCCTATACCGATACTCAACAAGAGTAAAATAATATAAAAACGCTTTTTCATTTTATATCCAGACGAACTAAAAAATATTTGGTTTTCTTGAATCTTATCTATTTTATAGCCTGCAATTTTGTAGTCTCTTGCATTAAACGCTCCTTCATTAGTTTGAAGATGCCCAAAGTACCGTTTTCCTTTAACTTCATAAGGCAGACACAATATATACGACCTCTTGGAATGCAAATTAATTGCAGAATCATCACCATCATTATTTATTTGCATATCATTGGCTGACGACTCACCAAGATATTCATTCGTTTCAGTTCTTTCACAATGCAATTTTTGAGGAAAATCTGGTGCACTTATTTCATTTAATGTATAGCTAGTGCTAACATCATTGCCATTCATATTCAACTGGACAGGAATATTTAAATCCTTAACACAGATTACACACGGAGTTTCCTCTCCTCTTATTTTACTATTCCCTATTTGCAAGCAAACGCTATTCAAAAATTGAGTCAAATGCACATCATGATATTCTATAAGCTTTTCTCCTGATATATCATTCATCAATGAAGAAGAAAAGGAGAGATGACAGTCCATCTCCACTAAGAATACAAGTTTATAGTTGAAAAGCCAATCCTGATATAGCCATTGAAACATTTCACTCCATGAATAATCAGTTAGCTCAACGCGCCTGTATGCCATTTTTTCTGAAAATTGCCAAGACCGTGGAACAATGACTAATCTTTCCTCCTTATCTATATTTTCTATAGAAATACACTCTTGCTCATCAATTTCATTCTTGTTTATAATGAATTGAAGTTCCTGCAGTTTATTACGTAAAACACACGCAGAGATATACATTCCTTGAGGTATGAACAACCAAGCAATAATATATTCTATCGAGTTCACACTTGAAAGCATGCGAATAGCTCCGATGTAGCAGCCATTTTGATTAACAAATACTGGATAACAAGCCTTCAGAGACTTTCCTCCATATATTTCCTTCAAATATATATTTAAATCAGGCAAATCTCCTATCCACTCATGTTGCTTACTAAGATATCTTATCTTTGCTTCAACATTACATTCAGCAATATACAAACCTAGCATATCTTGTCACATTAAAAGTAAATATAATCACTGTACTGTCCCCGTTGTGTCTTCAAAAGTCAAGTTGTTTATCACTTCTGTAAAATCAGCGGTATAATTCTGATACTTGTTTTTATGAGCATCTAATAATTTTAAGACTTTTGTTATTTCATTGTCCAGATATTCGATGACAGACTTACCTCTATAATACATTTTATAATAAGACATTTCTTTTATTTTATTCATATAGGCATCTGCGTACATTTCTTTCATCGGCTTTTCCATACGAACCGCATCATTTTGCGCCCGTTGAACTACTGTTTTTACTTCAACCATTGATTTTTCATACTCTTTCAGCATTTTATTTACCCAGGAATATTCTGTTTTGACTTGCTCATTAGCAATTCTATCAAACATTTCTAAAGCAAATTTTACTCTGGTCGGAGAATATTTCAAGCTCAAATAGGTCATTGCAATCTGTACATACATAGTATCTAATTTTCCAGTTAAGTCGCTATTGACTATCTTCAACCGGTCATTCTCTTTCTTTAACTCTTCATTATTCTGTTGAGTTTCTATATTAGAATTATTCTGTATCCTCAAATCCCGTATTAATTGATTTATCAAAGGATACAATCTTTGAGCCATCGAATCCAATAACATTATTGAATCGACTTGCAACCCGGCTATATGCTTTTCTCGCCCTTTAACCGGAGTTGAAGTTACTTCATTCTGAGCAACAATATTTTCTATAAAAGAAAATAACATCAATAGTAAAATAAATTTCTTCATACTAGTAGTTATTCATTTTTTGCATATTTTGTTTTGCTTCCCCCGAATGAGGGCCATCAGGATATAGATCCAAATAGTGCCGATATGCTTCTTGGGTATTTTCCGTACAAGCATCTTGCCAATTATAATATTCAACAGCTTGAATATATATATCTCCACATTCTTCCTTAAGCGCACTGACTCTATATGAAAGGCCATACAATTCTCCAGCATAAGTAGAATAATCATTCATAGCTTCAAATAGCTTTTCTGTATTCCTACTATATGAATCACGATCATAGCTGCGATAATTCCTAAAACGTCCCGGAATGCTCTCAATATAACGATAATGTGAACTATGAATATCCAAAGGCAATTTATTTAAACCATCTACTATTTCTCTACAGTTGCACAAATGAGGCATTGAGCTCAATTCATGCGCCCGGCTTATACGTATACGCACATTCGAAATCCCATCAAAAGATGTTTTGTTTATTAAAGCCTTTGCCTCATTATAGCAGTTTATTACATTCTGAATAGAATCCAACTTTTTGTAATTTGGTGAATTGTTTTCCAATGCAGATACAATTTTTCCTGAGTGTTCTACTTTATATGCTTTCAATTTCAAAATCCGACTTTGCATATATTCGTTATCACCAGTAGACCATACAGGTCGCTTAAATGTTTCAAAAGATTGGTCTATAAAAACGGGAGTATATGCAGAGATAAAGTTTTCAAGTAACAAATTATAATCCTTCTCCGAAAACAACTTATCTTGATTATAATCTATTATATTATAATCTATCATCTCATATAAAGAATCTATCTTTATATAAGATGATTTACATGAATATATCTGATCAATATCATTCTTAATTTTAGAAACATATTGATTAGTCAAATCAAGTTTTTTAGGAGATACTATTATATCTTTTACAAAGTAAAAGATTCCTCCTATTACGGTACATATTGCTACAGTTAACAATAATATTTTAACGATTCTATTGAACATAATTTCATCATTTTTTTAATCAAGCTGACCTATACGTTTTTTGGCTGAATTTTGTACTTCCTCTGACTTAGTAGATTTTGTCGCACCAGTTTTTGATTGAAAAGATTTTATATAATCTTCTACAACTATATCATATTGCCTCTTAGTTGTATCCCTAAAATGAGTAGAACCATTTATTTTAACATTATCCCTTATTTTTTTCCATTTATTACTTTGAGATAATTTTTCATTCCACTTCATTATTCGTGTTTTTTTTCGACTATTCAAATCATCCCAAAGTCCTTCTAGGCATTTAATGCTATTCATTTGACCACGCTGCCAAACTTTATTACTATCCAAATATAAAATTGCACTATTGTCGATAATAGTGTTGTTGATATTAGCTGAAACATCAGTATTTACAAAGGTAACCGATTTCTGTTTTTTTTCTAATTGTAATATTTTATCATTCAATTTACATATTGAATCACTTTTTTCTTTTTCCATTTCAGAAATATAATTCTTAGCAATCATAAATTCCATACCGGTACCAATACCTCCTCCCAACAATAATACAAGAAATAGAACTAATATAATCAACTTACCATTTGACCTAATCCAATAACGAGAATCATATTCGAAGCGTATTTCATTTTTACATTCATTCTTCCGATACCCCTCAATACTACATTCTCTCCAATTTTCTATAGAAATAGGGTATTTAATTTTATCCTTTCTACTTTTGACAGAATAAGGAATAACTAAATCATAAGTCTTCTCTTCTTTCGTCAACTCAATTACAAATGGAGATTTTGATGAATAGTTCTTTAAATCAACAGCACCTTTAAATTTCTTATAACCATTGGCCTCAACTGCAATATCAACTTTAGAAAGTTCGTTTTCCGGTAAACAAATCTCAGAGTACAACTGCTGATTATTAAGATAAAGAGTAAAACTAGGTATCTCCTTGTTATTCTTATCCGAACCATTTATAATAAAAAAATCCCTTTTTATTATTTTTTCCCATGAAAGATTAGAAAAGAAATGATCATTTTCGAAATCTGATAATCCACTCACCAAAATGTTTTTAAACCCATCCCTAGTTACTTCTGCTTCATCAATGTTGCTTGGAATACGATAATTCCCAATGTTATTGTTATTCTCCGTAGATAAAGTAGACTCTCCAATTATAACTTTGACACCATCAGGTATCTGAGGTATTCGCAGAACCTTAGTTTCCTCCACGAATTTCTCAGATATATTTTCCATATCCCAATTTACCGGAAAGCTGCAACTTCTGTCCTTCATCTTTAAAAGATAAACAACCTTATAATAAAAATAGGATTCTTGATATAGCTTATCCAAAATCTCAATCATATTAAAATCAGTTGTCTCTACACGAAAATACGCCTTAGAATCAGACTTTTGCTTTGATAAAAGAAAATTAGTATCATTATCACTTTCCCAGTCTTCTATTTTACGACATTTATCAACATCTATTTTGGATTCTCCAATAATTTCTCTTAATTTTCTCAACTTATCATACAACTTTTGGCCAGAAATAGATGTCCCTGGGGGAATGAACAACCACGCAACGAGATGATCATTTGGGCGACTGCCTGGAAGCATACGTACAACTCCTACACAAATACCCAGATCTGAAGCTATTACCGGATAAAATTCTTCTATATCTTGATTTTTTGATAAATTCATAAAATCATCGCGCAAATCAAGAATTACAGTCTTCCACTCAACATCTTCACCATAAAGAGTGGTTGGCCCTCCCTGATATCTTACAATATATACTCCTAACATACATTTATAATTTAAAAATATCAATCCATGTCGTTCCACTAACTGCAGCTGAACGTTCCATTAATATATCTACTATTGCTTTGGATGCATCAGGATTAAAACAACAATAATTCTGAAAACAAACTTCACCTAGAGTAAAATACTCTACATTTATTACCTGATTGTTAATGTCATTCTTTTCGCATAAAATACTAAGATTCTGATAAAGTGACCTATAGTTTCTTTTCACGTAAGTTTCTACATCCACACTTTGATCTGTCTGCTTATCCCATTTGGTCACGAGTAAATAAACGCCATCAGTAGACTCCTTCATAACATCAATTAAATTGGCCAGATACCCTACAGAAGAAGCTAAATAATCATCTTGGCAAAGGTTCTGATAGCGTTTTTTCTCTCCTCCACATTCCACAACAAAAAAATGAATTTTGCGAGTCTTTCTATTTGACAATAACTCATTTAGTTTTTCCAATGTTTTTTGTTCCTCATCAGCCAATACCTTCCCAGCTATGCTTTTGTGCATACAAGTAAAGATTTCACCTGCAAAATCCAGAAAAGCTATAGGATGATCCTTCTTTTTTTTATCAGTTAATGTAAATCTCATCTCATGAATCATTCCTTTAGGGGTGCCGAAAGGCAATGTACACACAGTCTCTATCTTAAATGTAGAAGCAAGCCTCGTCATATAATCATATGCCTTACTTTCAATATCATATTGTATATTTTCTGCATATTCCTTTGCCGCACTAAGTATTCCGCCTAAAGCACATGTTTTTCCTGAAGCCGGAATACCCCAGAAATAAACTTCAGTAAACTCATCAGGTATCGAATCCGGTAACGAAGATTCAACATTGTCGTAACAATCATTATCCACATTATCAAGAAGATACCTAAGAAACTTATTATCAACATAACCTACCAAATCTCTACGACTTATAATATCATACTCATTTAACCTTTTAATTACTAATGAATTTAATAAATTGTGATCCTCAGCAATTAAGCTCACCAAATCATCTTTTGAAATTATCTGCTGTTCTATGTTAGATCGTATAAGCTCGACAACCGCCTCATCTGGGTCAATATATCCACTACCATCAGTATAAATATATACAATCTTTGCTTTTAAAGAATCAACAACATCATCATTAAATAAAAGGTCCTCTGCATTTTTGGCAAACATTCCGTTGGGATACTTCTTTAAAAATTCCTGTAAAGAATCTTTTGACCTTTTATTTAATTTCTTCCAATCTTCCTCCTCCTGCTTTTGCCCTATCTTAGCTTTATTCTCTCGTGCTTGATCACGAAAATTTCCTTCTTGCCAGCTTCTAAGGTAATTATCATAGCCTTCAACACTATTTGCTTCACAAGCCGCTTTCCATGCTATTATTTCCTCATTGGAAACACATTTCTTTTTCCGTTCTCGAGCTTCCGAGCGATATTTACCTTCTTGCCAAGTCATCAGATAGTTATCATAGGCTTCAATTGTATCTGCTTCGCAAGCTGCTTGCCAATCATAATCCTCACCATTCTTTATCAACTCATCCACCTTTTTCTGCTTAGCTATGTCAAAATCGCCTCCTGTATTCCTCGGATCTTTTAGTCTATCAAAAGTCGTAAACTTCTTTTGTTTTATAAAAAAATAAATCTGTTCAGGAGTCAAATCTGCAATGTTATCAAATATATCCTGTTCTTCCACTATATCCAGTTCTTCCATGTTCGTTTTATTATTTATATGTTGTAAGTTCTATTTATTTGAATATTTAAATAAAGTATATGTACTTTTCGTGTTACGAGTTTGCAATGCATATGGAAAAAGAAGCAAAGCATAACAAATGATAGCTAACAACAGCCCTATCAATGCAGGTGTCCTATTAAAAATAGTATATAGATTTGTCACATCTTCAAATGTTATAGAATACGCAAAAGGCTCGGCTGATTCATTCGGACAAAGTGTTTCAGACATTTTATGGAGTTCAGTTATCTTATCAGATATAACAGAAGATATAGTTTTTACATTGTTCAAGAAAAAAGGATTCCAAACATTCGCATTACTCCGAGCCTTATCCAGCCAATCAATTGTGGGTACTTTTATGTTATCATAGTTTTCGGAAAGAAGGTGTTGTCCCCTCAATTTATCTATTTTTTTTTCTTTCTGAAAATTATCATCTTTACCTTCCATAAATCCATAATTAACATACTGGGAGGGAGAATTATTTTTTGCCCTAATCACACGATCCAGATCATTTGTATATACCTGAACGCGATTATTCGCGTATATTTCATAGGCATCAAAAACGGCTTTGCTCTTATCTATCGACTTGGAAAAACTCGTAGACAGAACATCTTCATTTGAAAAAACTGTCCAAAAATGCAAAAAGGGCAAACTCGAAATAATAGAAAACAAGATGAAGATAAGGAGACAGATGCGCTCAATCTTTATTCGTATTTTAAAATAGCGGGCAACAGCTTTTAATCCTTGCAAATAAGTCATCAAGCCCAATAATATCAATACCATTACCCCTGTAAGTATTCCGGATAGTATAAAATTACCATCTCCCCAATAAGTTAATCCCAGAAAAGAGATATAACCAATAAAAATCAACGAGATATAGGCTAATATATGCCCAAACGTAAATCTAAGTTTCTGATTTCTCATAACAATATCAATAATTTAAATCATTTCTTATACTCAGGCAATTGTTTCTTCAATTCTTCAATTTGATGTTGATGCTCCTTGATTTTTCTTCTGATCGACTCATAATCCACCCATCCTTCTTCATGTTCCTTTAGTTTCTGTATGGGTTGAGGATGCTCCTCATAATCCCCGTTACGTAGCATGATTAAAGCCTTGTCTACTTGTATTAACGGTCCGACATTACTATCAATATTCTTACCTGTTTTGATGAGAATATTCGATATTTGCTCAACAGTCAGGTCCTTTTTTACCGATTTCATCAATGCAACCGCCCCAGCGACTATAGGGGCAGCCATACTTGTACCATCACAGTAATTATAACTATTTACAGGAAACGTACTATAGATATCAACTCCGGGAGCAGCAATTACAGAACCATCTCCATAATTGGTAAATTCAGCAGCTTTGAAATCTTTTCCGATAGCAGTTACATTTAAACTGCAACCGGTACGATGCTCTGGTGGCAAATTTGTCAACACCGAATTATTACCAGCAGAAAACACCAATATAGAATTATATTTTTTAGCAGTGTTTAATATCCACTTCCACATATTTTCTTTAATCTTGAATTTGTTCCGTATCAATTCTTCCTGTACATCATGCGGAATATCAGATTTAAATACAGTTGTAATAGACGTATTTATTACATCCGCACCATTATGAATGGCATACATAATGCCATTAACCCAAGCAGTAGTCGAAGTATTTTCTCCATCAAAAACTTGTATAGGCATTATTTTACACAAAGGCGCAATTCCGGACACTCCTTTATCCAGTTCACTATCTGCTGCAGCTAATCCTGCCACATGCGTTCCATGCCCTTCACCAACAGAAACAGTCGTAGATTGTGTAAAAACATTATAAGACTTTATAATTTTATTCTTTAACAAGTTATGCTTTATGTCTATGCCATCATCCACCACAGCTATAACAATATCTTCATTACCTTTCGTTATTTTCCAGGCCTCATAAGCATTTACTGCTTTCAAATGCCACCCCGAATCAGTGCCCGACTCCTTCAAAAATCCCATTCCGCCATTTATATCCAGTTTTTCCACTTCAACCACATACATTTTATACTGAGACAATTTTGACGACAATTCATTAAGCAACATTTCTCTTTTCTCAGCAGGAACAAATAATTGCACCATCGGGATATTAGGATCAAAACCTACTATTTCAAATTCCTCTCCCGGATATTCTTTCTTAAAATCCGCAGCAAATTGATTCAAATCAGGCTTATCTTCAAAATATATATCTATCAGATTATTGAAAATATTACGTCCATCAGGAGTCTCGCTATACGGTAATAAGTTACCATCCTCATCTTTAAAAGGAGGAACTCCCAGACGCTTCGGGAGATATTCATTATCATATACAATTCCTGTATTCGGATCAATTACCTCACCATCATATATATTATCAGGCAAGCCTATAACCGGACCACTTTCATTTGTACCAAGAACAGGAACTGCTCTGCGATCCTCCAAACAAGACCTTAGAATAAACCATAATAATAAAAGTAGCAACAACAATAAAAGAAGCCATAATAACCTCCTCAAACATCCGTTTGAAAACCAAAATCTCTTATACCACGGCATCTTCTTAATATCTTCTTCGTATTTAGCTTTAAAGATAATATTCTTAGTCAGGCTACAACCTTCGGGATTCATATCCCATCCTATAAATCTATATCCTTCATGAGGTTCTACAACAGGTATATCGCCCGAAGATATTACATATCCTCTATTCTTTCTAATTTCACAATCTCCCTTAATTGTACCATTATCACCTGCGTCAAACGCACATATATACTCATCTACCTCAGGATCTGGAAAATCCGGACGTTTTGGAGAAACTGGAATATCCTCATCATCAATGATATTAGCTTTCTGCTCTACAATCTTTTTTTCATATTTAGCAGTAAAAACAATATCTTTATCAATTTGAAAGTTTTCAGGTAAAGAAGACCAACCTACAAACTTATATCCCTCTTGTGGAATAACCTCAGGAATCATTGCCGAAGATATTATTTCTCCTTCCGGCAATTCAAATATAAAATCTTCAGTCAGACCACCTGTGAATGTGCCATAATCCCCTGCATTGAAGCGAACTTCATACGACTTCTCAAATAAAGCCTTAAACACACAATCATTATCAATTTTATATCCGATTGGTTCTGGTATCCATCTTACAAATCTACATCCTTCTTTCTCCTTTATTACCGGCAAATCTTCTTTCGTCAAAATATAGTTTTGCCTTCTACTAATTTTCTGCTCATAATGATTAGAAAATACAGCGTTATCTTCAACGTCAAAGGTTATTTTATAAATTGAACATTCATCATAATCATGAATAATCTCTCCAAATGATTTATGCAAATTAGCGCGATGCTTCATCCCCCAAATACCTAATACCACTTTGCCATCATAACAATAGATATATTCATCACATAAATATTTTATAGCTCCTTTCAAGATATTTTTTTCATCCGAATTCTCTATTTGATCCAGAGCATTTGTATAACAATTTATCGTTTCATCTTTAATCTGTTCATATTGCATTTTTTCCTTCCCGTCCAATTGAGTGTAATGCACTGGTATCTCTTTCCATTCATGAGCATACCACTCTATTGTTTCAGTTGTATTATTGACAACAGGCTGTGCCAAGAAGCCTCTATACTCTTCGGTTATATATTTATTAACAATGCTTTCAACACTCTCATAAATATTATATAAAGGCGTGGAGCCTATTCCCTGTATATCGCAAAAATCAGCTTTATCAATATAGCATAAAGCCTTCTTATTATAAAGAACTTGAATGCCCATAATATTTACATCAAATTACTATATTGTTCTTTTATCTTCTGAATAGATTTATTAGCTTCGGGATTTCCAACTGGCATATCACTAACCAAGATCAGTCCCATTTCCAGATTATTTTTCCACTTCCAATAATTATCATACATAGGAAGCCGCTTCAAAACATTCACTTCTTTATCCTCTACCCATTGTTTTTTAAGAATATTAGCAGAGTTCTCCAAATCAAAAAGAACATCTGCCACACCTCCTGATGTAATGGTTGTTTCATCGCAATGCGAATCAACATCAAAACTATATCTTTGAGCAGTGGTTTCAATATAATTCAAATCATTATCATCCATATAATCTCTTCCGAAATTTCTAGAAAAATTATTCAACGTCAATGCCACCGCATCTGCAATAACTTCAGAAACCATATCATCGTTATATTCTCTCAAATATTGCTCTGTAATCTGCATTATCCGGTTCTTCATTTTTAATCGAATGAATAAATCTTTCAATAGGTTCACTATGTCATCTACACAATCAAGTAATGATGACAGATTAAGAGCAACTTCATTCATCAAATGATCCATCCAATACTGATATATTTTTGAAGAGATTATTCCACCTTGGGTAGTATCCATATCTTCCCTTTCATCTTCTCCACGATTGTTTTTTTTACTCCCTATAATATCATCGATAGTAAGATCATGCTTTGATAGCCATTGCGCAACCTCCCCTACATCTTTATGAGAGTATTCACACAGATGCTTTAACCGTTCCTCCCAGTCATTCGTGAAATCAATTCTTGCACTTAAACGTATATTAGCCACAACAGAACTCACAGGAGGCATTTCAGTATAATTCTTGATAATTTTAAATACTACGTCTTTGATCTCTATCGGATAGATCATTAATTCCTTCACCAACTGACCAAAAATTGCCGGTTCTTTTCCAAATAGCACATCAATATCACAACGAATTCTTCCCAACTTCTGCTTAACTGCATTTAACTTCTCAACGGGATTATCCGATACAAAATGTGCTGATATAATATCCAATACATCACATTTTATACTATCTACCTCATTTTCATATTTTTTCCTTCGCGCATCATCCAACTGAGGAGCAATTTTATTCAAACTTTCAATAATAGCTAACGAGCCATCGCTATTAGGAGAAGCCACATCATTCCAGGCCTGTTCAGGATCAGAAAAATGATCGATTACAAAAGGATATTTCTTAAAACTTTCTTTCAAGTGCACTCTATACTCTGGATATTCCGCAGGACACACTTCTTTCTCTTTCGTATCGTTTCCCTCTTTATATTCTTTGAATATATTTTGGTTAATTGACCAAAAGAAGCTACGAAGCAAATAAATATTCCTAAAATAACAACTATTCATATGTACATTCTCCTCTGACGCAACAATCCAATTATTGAACCAATCATAAGTACATACTTTCAATACTTTTTCAGCAAGAGGTTTAAATCTATCATCCCATTTATCATTTAAGTTATCGCCACGTTTTTGATTAGTATGGGCTAATTCAAAATTAAATTTTGTAGCAACAACAAAAAATGGCGAAATACCTCCTGCATCTTTTATAAACACACTCCGTTCCCGAGGTGTCTCACCAATATTGTCAACAATCCAATTATTTAGAGTCTCCCCCATTTCAGTATCCTTTCCATCTCCTCCATCTTTACAAAAGAGTATAGCTCCAATTCTTTTGGCATTAGAATACTTATTAAATAAATAGGAAACACGTCCGCGCCGGATTAATTTAGACATTTCTTTCTCTATATCCCTTTCATAAATCTTTTCACGCGGACATGAACCTGGGAAGTCTAGCAAATCAATATTACTTAAAAACCTCATTCGTTCATTATCAATAGAATCAGGAGAAAGAGTAAATGTCAGTTCAGCTGCTAAAGCACACAAACTAGCTTTTCTAATGTCTTTAGCCAAAAGCATTCCTGTAGAATCATACACATCTGTTGTACAATGATATTTCCTCGCCATCTCCCCATCCCCTAAAATTTCGTCTGTCCAGTTGATATCAAGTAAAGTTCCATTTTTATACAATAATGCCTGATAAGGTACATACACATCCATTTGAAAAGACATTTTCTGTAATTCACTAATCAATAAAGTAAATAAGTCCGTTATGTCTTTATTCTTATTCCATAATAGAGTAAACAACCTCGGCCAATTTTCCAAGCGAATATGAGATATTACCCTCGACACCGCCAAGGCAAATTCAGATTGAATAATGGTAATGGCATTACTCCCAACTATTTGTTTAAAATAATCAGATATATCGTATATATCATCGTCCGTTATGTAATTCTGATTGTAATTTTTGTCAACGACTTCATTCAATGTCTTTTCAATTTCTTTGTTCAAGTCATTGAGGTCCAATGCTGTTTCCGGATGAATTTTAATATCCTTATAATAAGAATCGGAGAGAAATAATATAATATCTACAATAGTGAAATTACGCACTTTCACATATTCTGTCATCATAGAATTATTACAGCGTGTAGTAAAGCGTGTTATAACTCCTGTCGATTCTCGTTTAACATTTTTTCCACCACTAGGATTAATTTCATCAACAAAGACCGGTTTTTCTTTCCCGAAATCAACAGAGAATGGCTTTCCGATTTGAGATAGCAGACTATCCATCAAGTAAGATTTTCCTGCTTGACTTTCTCCATACGCTGCAGCTGAACATCTTTCTTCTATTGCAAATTTTATAGTTTTCAATTTGCGCCTAAAGTTTTTTAATCTATTTATCTCTGAAATATTATTTCCATGATATGTTTCCAACCAGCCTATTGATTGGTTCAACAAATTAATCTGTACATCTATATTTTCCATAAAGCCATACTATTAAGATTTTACAATTCAAAAGCACCAGAATCCAGCCAATAGCAATTTGATACGCCCAAACTATGTATAGTCAATCTCTTGCCAAAAAAAGGTGTAATATCTTCTTGCTCAGAATTACTCACTTCACAAATTTCAATATTTTCCCTCTCATTATTAGAGTCTACCTTTTCAATCTTAAATGTAAAAGGCAACTTCTGCTTTAATAGGTGTTTACGCTCTTCAACTAATTCTTCAATCTTAGATGTGGACAAATCATCATATTTACTTTCTATTAATTTCGCTATCTTAACATCATCAAAGTCGATACAGAACAATACTCTGGCAGGATATAAGTCCGAATCTATTTGTTTTGCTTCGATATAAACCGGAAGAGAATTAACTACAAGCTCTCCATTTTTTTTCGATGGTGTAAGAATGTATAAATGCTCTTTATTACTCAAAGGGTTTGGATTCAAAAGAAAATTAGCTGTAGAACAAATTCTTTTCCCCAACTCTGTAGTGTCAATAGAAAAGTTTTTCAAATTTGCTAAATCCGTAGAGTAATGTCCTATCATAGCTCCTACAGAAACAACTGTCTTAGGGCTAGTCATATAGCCAAGCCCGTCATTAAAAGGATACCACGTGCCTATATGATATTTATTAAGTAATACTAATCTATTAGGTGCCACCGGATAGTATTTCAAAAATATCTTCTCAATCGGAGGAAGGGAAGTGGGACGTCCGGAAAGTACTATTATATCGCAAGAGTAAGCATACATTATAGCTGCTATTTTCTTTAACAGAGGTTCAAAAGCACGTTCTATAAGTACACTGACATTATCCGGATCAAAAATCCATTCAATCTGTTCGAAATCAAACCCAAAATGTCGTTTAAAAGATTCAAGTACAATAGGGCTAGGCTGATTCAGAGAAAAGACATCCTCATATCTCACTGCACAACGTTTTGTGCCTTTAGATAATAATTCTAAAAAATAAGAAATTAAGGGAACCGAAATCTGTAAATTAAAATCACGTCTTAACAATCGATCGGTAAAAGACTGTTCGTTATGATCAGGGCCAAAAAAGGAATAAATTTTTTTATGATATTCTTCCGAAGATATATTCCTTAAATACTTACGAAGCATACTATGTTCGCCTTGAATAATAAGATTTAAAATAAGCATTTTAAGCATATCATCACCGGCATAATAATAACTATCATAAAATAAAGGAGACGGTACTAATTTTACAATATCTTTATTCTTATAATCATACTTACAAATCATCAAATCTGAAGTGCCCGCCCCAATATCTAACGAACCGACAATTAAGGAATTATTAAGATCATCTTCACGCTTTCGACCATACAGATGAAAAAACTCTTCACAATGACAATTATAACGTTGTGACATTTCTGCATACATATAGACCAATTGAGCACATGTTGCTTCATCGTAATACCATTTATCAGATGTCTTCTGTAGTTTCGGTACTATTATTACATCAACATTTAAACTATTGTTTGATTGAGGTCCCTTATTTTCACTAAAATTCTTTAGCAATAGTGCCGCATCTTTAGCCGAGTTAATCAATGCTTCACGCTCTATTTTTGACATTGCTGTAGGACATGTGACAATCACTCTACGGATTCTTCGGGGAGAGTCAGTTTCCCCACGAAACTCCCGATAAGCATGACTATTAATCTGAAAACGTGCTTGAACAAACATTTCAAGAAAAGCAAACGTCATCAATGAGCGCCGTGGATAACGTTTTAAGACTCCTCCATTATTCTCTGCATTAATAGATCCATCTGCATTTAACTGTGAAGTTATCCCTTGTAAAATCAGCACACTATCATCTTGGCTCTCATTAGGCAACCTGACAAATTCCCAATCATATTTTTGTTTTTTATCATCCCACAAATACCGCTTAGGACTCGAGTAAGTCGAATAAGATTGACGCCCAAGCTCATAGTCGGCAGCTTTTCGTGCCAAATTATTTGCCTCAATACCCAGCCTAACTAAACTCGGATACACAAACTGCAAACTATCCTTTATTCCAATGTTCCCAAATTGAGCTTTACGAAAAGCTAAATGCATATCGAAAGGATCCTTATATACTTTTAATTGAGGCATCCCATTCTCATTGTGCATTATAATATCTGTATAATCAATCAACTCTAAAGGACGTACCTGATTGAAATTCATATTATCTTCTACAAGAAGAGCAGTTGTTCGTGAATTTCCGACATCTATAATCATATCTATATCTTTCACTGTAACATCTCTATCTTTATACAAGGTGACTTTAGGAAATAAGTTTTGTCGTACTATGCTTTTAATTAAATAAATATACGTTGCTATATATGAATACTTAAAGTCATTTTGAGATACTCTTATTCTATTCACTTTAGTTGCATCAGGATAAACCACCTGCATTAAATAATTATCAATATAACTCCATGGCTTTCCACCAGCACAGTAATCTGCTAATAGAAAATCATTTTCACAAACAGAAAAAGTCAATTCTTTTTGATAATTATCTGCAAATACAGGTCCTTCGTTATATTCGTCTCCCTCTTCATAATAGCTACGTGTATCGAATGCTAATATCACATCATATTCATTCTCTTCAGCACGAGGAACTAATTTAAAGCGACTCCAGTTCAATGGCCCAAACCTAAATCTATTTTTTGCGTTTACCAAAAAATAAGGAATAGGCAGCCAAACATTCTCAAAAAATGACAACTTACAATTCCTATCAGAGAAGTTCATTCTAAAAATATTACCACGAACTCCCTCACACATATCAGCGTCCATTTTTAAAGGTTTAATGCCTTCGGCACTAACCTCATCCCAATTTAATTTTGTTATCGAAGTATCAGCAGATAAAAAACCGGCATTATACAAATCATACTTCTTTACATATACAACACCGGATTCAGTAGAAATATCTTGTACTAACTCTAATTTCAAAAATAACTTCTCCGGATCAAGCCATTCATGAAAAAACATTTTCACATTATCTTGAGGGTCAAATTTTATAGGAAAAGTAAACATTTGAATTCCTATATTGGCAATGAGTGATATCATATGATTCTAATCTAAATTATACAATTAATTAATAAGGAGTTCTTCTTTTTAATATAAGAGACGATAACTTCTAAAATTCTATCAGTTCATCTTTCTCATTTATCACTCTCCTAAATCGTCAAAATTAAAGTAGTAATCATCAATACAATATTTATATTCGTATGTTGGATGATTATGATTATAAAAAACATTGGCTTTAACTTCCAATTCTTTCTCATCATCTGTTTTTCCTTGTGATCGATAGACAGCTATATAAGAATTGTCTTTACAGTATATATCATAATAGAATATTGTTTGGATAGATGTCCATTCCAATAAATATTTATCATATCGCAAACATACAGGTTGAATTGTAGCCACAAAACGACCATGGTCAGGAGTACATGATATTGACACCAATACCACAATTACTACTAACATAGATTTTAATGTTCTTCTTATAGTATTCATTCTTCTAAGATTTTAAATTCTAAACACACTGCCACCTTTCTCAAATATATTATGACGATTTTAATTGTTCATAAATAGCTATGGCAACTATTATTGAAATGATAACAGCTATAGTTATGTTAACTCCTGAAGATGCAAACTTATTAAAGACCACCCATCCTGCTCCAATACAGAAAACAAGTATCAAAACAATACCCCATCCTGGAATTTTTTCATTCATACTCATATACAATTCAATTTTTAAATACCATTCAGCGAAATATAAACGCAAAAAGCGCAGACCCAATCGTCATCCGTCCCCAGGTATCGCCAAACACCCACTGCACAAATGAACAAATTTGTCTACGCTTCGTTATATTATAAGAAGAGTCATACCACCCAACTTTTATCCACGCAAGATAAAAGAGAGATGTTTAGATATTCAGGTTATAATAATAGAAGTTACAGACCGTTTGACTTCATTCTGGCAGTTCTTTCAATTGGCGATTTCAGGGAACCGGAACTAGCTTACGCTCGATAACTAATATTTCATTTAAACACGGATAAGTCTCTTTAGACTTATCATCATTCGCAAAGATAATGCGAAAAAAGAATTATGCAAATAAATTCTTCATTTATCTGATAAAATAAGAAAGCAGCACGATAATCAGTATTAGCTTTTAACAGACACAAATATCATGCTGCTAAAATGTTGTCCTTGTGCAGTCCTTTCATTGGCGATTTCAGAGACCAGGACAAACATATTTTCCATATTCTAGTTCACTGCATCATCTTTACAAGTCTCAAATATAACGAATAATATAGCAGGGAAAAATTACAAAAGTCCCAATCATGCCTAAACAACCCAAAAGCGGTACTATTGATTCGAAAAACATGTCTATCATGACATTTTTTATTTTGCAAATTATAACAACAAAAAGATAGCATTCGTTACAAATATATTATTTACAGGCTCACCCGATAATCATTGGGGGTATGCATAAATCTTAGCCAGTCTAAAGAGGA
>ENA-ORRZ01000482-ORRZ01000482.1-human-gut-metagenome-genome-assembly--contig:-NODE-482-length-36504-cov-3.018354_pt1 | contig 36504 bp, 28 predicted proteins | sample MGYA00242185_ERZ509152 | MGnify/ENA primary metagenome ERZ509152 (study PRJEB26280, sample SAMEA2338668) | human gut metagenome | biome: human gut; feature: human-associated habitat; material: faeces... | reverse complement strand
TGACGTGGCTGAGAGAGGGATTGTGCTTACCGGAGGCGGTGCACTTCTGGGCGGTCTGGAAGAACTGATAGAAGAGGAAACAGGCATCAACACAGTAGTGGCTGAAGAGCCGGCGCTGGCGGTAGCAATTGGTACTGGTCAGTATATGGAGTTGATGAGCAAAATGAACGGCAGGCTGTAAGAAGCAGAAAGTCGGGAAAACAGAGGGAAAAAACGTGGAAGAGACTATAGAAGGCTATGTAGACCATATTATATACCGTAATCAGGACAATGGATATACAGTTGCCTGCTTAATCGTAGACGGAGAAGAATTGACCTGTGTAGGTATATTTCAGTATTTGAATGAGGGGGAGAATATTCGGGCAAAAGGGAAATATACGGAACATCCTTCTTATGGACAGCAGTTTTCTGTGTATGCTTATGAAGCGGTGGTTCCCCAGGATTCCCAGGCCATGGAACGATATCTCGGCTCAGGAGCCATAAAAGGTGTGGGGGCGGCTTTGGCTGCCAGGATTGTGAGAAAATTCGGAGATGATACGCTTAGAATTATAGATGAAGAACCGGAACGGCTTTCAGAAGTAAAAGGAATCAGTGATAGGAAGGCCAGGGAAATTGCACAGCAGGTAGAAGAAAAATCGGATATGCGAAAAGCCATGATGTTTTTGCAGCAGTACGGCATATCGCAGACTTTGGGAGCAAAGATATATCAGCAGTATAAACAGGATATGTATCGTATTTTGAAAGAAAATCCTTATAAGATGGCAGAGGATATTACGGGTGTGGGATTTAAAATGGCAGATGAAATTGCGGCCCGTATTGGAATTCATACAGATTCGGACTATCGTATCAGAAGCGGTCTTCTGTACATATTACTTCAGTCCACAGCAGAAGGACATATATACCTTCCACAGCGACTTCTTCTAGAGAGAGCAGAACAGCTGCTGGGCGTAAAGGCCGAATATATGGAAAAACATATTGCAGACCTTTCCATTGACAGAAAAATCGTTATAAAAGAGATTGAAACAGCCAGAGGAAAAGCGAAAATGGTGTATGCGAGCCAGTATTATCAGACGGAATTGCATACAGCCCAGATGCTTCATGAACTGAATCTGAAAGATACGGCGGACGAGCGGGTGATTCAGGATAAAATCAGAAGAATTCAGAAAAGTGAGAATATAGAATTAGATGAAAAGCAGCAGATGGCAGTGGTAGAAGCGGTAAAGAATGGTCTTTTGATTGTTACAGGAGGGCCAGGAACAGGAAAAACTACAACCATTAATGCGATTATCCGGTATTTTGAAATGGAGGGGCTGGATATTGCTTTGGCAGCGCCTACGGGAAGAGCGGCTAAGCGTATGACGGAAGCTACCGGTTATGAGGCTAAAACGATTCACCGACTTCTGGAACTGACGGGTATGCCGGAGGAATCTTCCGGAGGGGTTCATTTTGAGAGAAATGCACAAAATCCTCTGGAAGCAGACGTTATTATTATTGATGAAATGTCAATGGTAGATATATTCCTTATGCATGCGTTGCTTTCGGCGGTAGTAGCAGGCACCAGACTGATTCTGGTGGGAGATGTCAATCAGCTGCCAAGTGTAGGGCCTGGAAGCGTTTTGAAAGATATTATTGCCTCCGGGAAGTTTGCAGTGGTAGAACTGGTAAAAATTTTCCGTCAGGCTTCTCAGAGCGATATTGTGGTGAATGCACATAAGATTAACCAAGGTGTACCGGTAACGCTGGACAATAAAAGCATGGACTTCTTTTTTCTGAAAAGATATGATGCAAATGTAATTATCAGTGTTGTGATTACGCTCATACAGAAAAAACTTCCCAAGTTTGTCCAGGCAGAGCCTTATGATATCCAGGTGCTGACACCCATGCGAAAGGGGCTGCTGGGGGTTGAGCGACTGAACGTTATTCTGCAGCAGTATCTGAATCCGCCGGAGACCGGGAAAAAAGAGAAGGAACACCGAAATGGCCTTTTCCGTGAAGGGGATAAGGTTATGCAGATTAAAAACAATTATCAGATTGAATGGGAAGTAAGAGGTCTTTATGGGATTCCGGTGGAAAAGGGTGTGGGTGTTTTCAACGGAGACACAGGAATTCTGAGAGAAATTAATACTTTTGCAGAAACCGTTACCGTGGAATTTGACGAACGAAAATTTGTAGAATATTCTTTTAAGCAGTTGGACGAGTTGGAACTGGCCTATGCTATTACTATACATAAGGCTCAGGGAAGTGAGTACCCGGCTGTGGTGATTCCTCTTCTGCATGGCCCCAGAATGTTGATGAACAGGAATCTGCTTTATACGGCAGTGACCCGTGCCAGAAAATGTGTGACGCTGGTGGGAGATGAGAAAACCTTTATTGAGATGGAAAATAACCAGATGGAACAAAGCAGATATACCACGCTGGATTTGCGTATAAAGGAGAGTTATTGATTAGAAAAGCAGGAAAGTTATTTTTAGATATGCTGTACCCAAGGCGCTGCCCGGTCTGTCATGATATCGCAGTGCCAGGGGGAAGTAGAATCTGCAACGTTTGCAGGGAAAAGTTAAAGCCCATTACCGGGCCGAGATGTTTCCGGTGTTCCAAGCCTTTAAAGAGAGAGGAACAGGAATATTGTAAAGACTGCAGAAAAACACGTCTTTTTGACCAGGGGATTGGAATTTTTCCTTATGGCTCAGTTCTTCAGGAATCATTGTTTAAACTGAAATACGGAAAGCGTCAGGAATATGGAAGCTTTTATGGACAAATCGCAGCAGTTTATTCCCGTGAAATTATCAGACATTGGGGTGTGGAGATTATCATTCCCATTCCTCTGCACCGAAAGAGAATGGAAAAAAGAGGATATAATCAGGCAGAACTTATAGCAGAAGCATTGGGGAAAACCTTATGTATTCCAGTGGACAGCCGTCTCATGAAACGAAAAGTGAATACCAGACCACAAAAAGAACTGGATTACAGAGAGAGAAAGCAGAATATGAAAAATGCCTTTTTTCTTAAAGGAGAAAACAGATACAGAAGAATTCTGCTGGTAGACGACATATACACTACAGGAAGCACAATAGAAGCAGCAGCAGAACTTTTGAAAAGAAATGGGGCAGAAAACGTGTTTTTTCTCACCATAGCTATGGGAGCAGATACTTGAAAGGTCTTGATTCGATTATTAGGAATATGCTATAATGCAATATGTATGATTATAAGTTTTTCAAAAAGAGAAATTTGGAAAGAGGTATTTTATGCTGAATAACCAAAAAATCAAAAAAATGCATAAACTGGCACTTTATGAGTCAGGAGAAGGAAAAAAGCACCTTGCCATAAGTAATTATTATAGAAGTGATTATATAGGATTGGCCTTGATTAAAAATTTCTTTCTGACAACCATAGCCTATGGTCTGCTGCTGTTGATTTATTTTGGATACAGAAGCGAGTATTTGATGGAGAATATTCATAAAATGAATCTGGCGCTTATGGCGTTACAGATTATCGGACTGTATATTATTATGGTAGTGGGATACAGTATTTTGACGTATATTTATTGTTCTGTGAAATATGCAAAGGCCCAGAAGGGAATCCAGGAATATTACAAGGGACTTACCCAGATGAAAAAAGCCTATGACAGAGAAGAAAGGCGAAATGGAAGAATTACAGGGAGGAGAACAAAAGCATGACAGTATTATTGGAGTTGAAGCAGAAAATAAAAGACTTTTACAGTGAGCATGATGTATTGCTTCTTTCTGTATTTAAATTTTTACTGGCATTTTTGTTGTTTAGCAGTATTAATTCCAGTCTTGGATTTATGGAAAAGCTGGACAATATTTTTGTGGTGTTGATTTTGGCAATTATCTGTGCAGTACTGCCGATTAACGTAATGACGGTGATAGGCTGTGTATTGATTATTATGCACTGTTATTCCGTAGGAATTGAGGTGGCAGGCTTTGCAGTACTTTTGATTGTACTTTTGATGATTTTGTTCCTGCGTTTTACCTCTGAGGATAGTCTGGCGCTGGTATTGACTCCGGCGGCATTCCATTTTCATCTTCCGGCGGCTGTGCCCATTGGCGGAGGGCTTTTAAAAGGACCGACCTGTGCGATTCCTTCCGTGTGCGGTGTGATTTTGTATTTCTTTATGCAGATAGTAAAGGACAAGAGCACAGTTTTGCAGGGGAAAGAAACAGAGGCTGTTCAGAAGCTGCAGATTCTGCTGGATGGTTTAATGAAAAATCAGGAAATGTGGCTGAATGTGCTGGCTTTTACTGTAGTTCTGATGCTGGTGTATACGATTTCCAGATGTTCTTTTGACTATTCCTGGAGAGTGGCCGATGGAGTAGGAGCTGTAGTTTATATTGTGATTATGATATTAGGAGGCATGTTCCTAAACGTAAATATTCAGATGGGAAGTGTGATTCTGGCTGCAGTGTTGTCTATGGTCGTGGGACTGGTTCTGGAATTTGCAGTTCTGGGTGTGGATTATTCCAGAAGTGAAAAGACACAATTTGAAGATGATGAATATGTGTATTATGTGAAAGCAGTTCCGAAGTCTTATGTGGCACAGAAAGAAAAGAGCATAAAAACAATTTCATCGGATTATGACAGAAAGCCGGAGAGGGAACCAGATGATGATGCGATTCCAGTGGAGAGAGTTGACAAAGAGAATTTTGACTTCGAAAAACAGCTGGAGGAATCCTTGAAAGATTTATAAACCCCGGTTAACGGCCTCTGAAGCGGATAGGACATGAAATTTACTGAAGAAAGGGGAGGTGAAGAAAATGGGCAGAATTTTGGATTTTCTGGAAAATTATTTTGGGGCGCTTTCGTCTTTTTCCACCATGAAGTGGATTGATATTGCGGAAATACTGTTGATTGCGGTGTTTGTTTATCAATTCATGCTTTGGATTAGAAATACCAGAGCCTATTCTCTTTTAAAGGGTATTTTAATTGTATTAATTTTTACTTTTGTAGCGTATCTTTTGGAAATGAATACGATTTTATGGTTAGTGTATAATGCTGGCGGATATGCTATTACGGCAATTTTGGTGATTTTCCAGCCGGAACTCAGAAAAGCATTGGAAGAACTGGGACATAAGAAAATTGTAAGTACCCTGATACCTTTTGACAGTAATAAAAAAGAAGAGAGCGGGCGTTTCAGCGACAGAACCGTGAATGAAATTGTGCGGGCCTGTTTTGAAATGGGAGCAGTAAAGACGGGGGCCTTGATTGTTATTGAGGAGGATACCGTTTTAAATGAGTTTATCAGAACCGGAATTAATCTGGATTCTTTAATCAGCAGCCAGCTGTTGATTAACATTTTTGAACACAACACACCTCTTCATGATGGGGCTGTTATTATGAGAGGAGACCGTATTGTAGCGGCAACCTGCTATCTGCCTTTGTCAGATAATCTGGAACTGAATAAAAATCTGGGAACCAGACACAGAGCCGGTGTTGGTATCAGTGAGGTCAGCGATTCCCTTACCATTATTGTATCAGAAGAAACGGGAAGAGTATCTGTGGCAAATAAGGGAAGACTTCAGGTAGGAGTTACTAAAGAGGAACTGAAGGAAATCCTGAAAGCAGAGCAGAACAATGTAAAACAGGAAAAACTGAAATATAAAAGAAAGTTTTGGAAGGGACTGATGAAGAATGAAAAAAAGTCTGATGAATAAATTTACGCTGAAAATTCTTTCCCTGGCAATTGCTGTTCTTATCTGGCTTATAGTCAGAAATGTTCAGGATCCTGTTATTGTGCAGACCTTTTATGATATTCCGGTAACTCTGGTCAATGAATCCTATCTGGCAAACGACATGAAAATTCCTTTGCTGATGGAGGGGAATGATACGGTAAGGGTACGGATAAAAGCCCAGGAAAGTGAAATTAGGGAACTGAAAAAAGAGAACATTATTGCCCAGGCGGATATGACACAGATATATATGGACGCTACACCCAAAATGGTGCCGGTAGAAGTTACCTGCAAGGGAATTTCTGACGATGATATTACCGTAACCCCGAGAAATATTCAGGTGGATATCGAGAATCAGACCAGCGTAGAGAAGACCATTGCCGTAAATACGGGAGATAGTACACCGGATAAAGATTATGAGGTGGGGAGCCTTCAAGCTAACCCTGCGAAAGTGATTATTTCCGGTCCGGAAAGTATTATCAATAAAATTGATAAGGTAGTGGCAAAAATTGATATTACAGACATGAAGGAAAGTAATGTGGAACTGGATTCGGAACTGAAAATCTATGATAAAAATCAGGAAGAACTTTCGGAAAAGCAGTTGTCTTATCTGAATCTGGCAGGTGTTCGGGACAACAAAATTAAAATTCAGGCTCAGTTCTGGAAAATACAGAAAAATGTTCAGTTGCAGGCCGAGTACAGTGGTTCTCCAAAGTATGGATATGAAGTAGATTCTGTTACCGTGGTGCCGGAGACTGTAAGTCTGGCCGGAACAGATGAAGCATTGCAGAAGCTGGCGGCACAGGGGAATATTGTGACCATACCCGGAGAGTATATAGATGTTTCCGGAAAAGATTCTGACTTTGATGTGGAAGTTGATATCAGTGGACTGCTTCCGGAAAACACAAAACTGGCCAGAGATATTAACAGCACGGTGATTGCTACAGTGAAAATACTGCCGTATAACAGTAGGGATTATGAAGTGTCGCCTACGCAGATTACAGTAGAAAATAAACCTGAAAATATGAATTATAAATTTGAACCGGATAAGATTGTAGCCCGCATTAAAGCAAAGGAAGAAGATTTGGACAATCTTCAGGCCGAAGATATTCAGATGAAGATTGACCTGAAGGATGCAAAAGCGGGAGAAAATACGTTGCCTGTAGAGGTTTCTCTGCCAAAGGGCTATGAATTGGTAGAGGATATTACGGTTAAAGTAGCGCTGATTGAGGCATCTGAAAAATAGAAAGAGAACAGGGAGTGAAGCTATGGTTAGCCAAATGGTAACAATAATTAATCCAACCGGACTGCATCTGAGACCGGCAGGGCTTTTGTGCAAAGAGGCCATGAAATTTAAATCTTTGATTACATTTCGTTTTAGGGGAAATACAGCAAATGCGAAAAGTGTGCTGAGTGTGCTTGGTGCATGTATAAAATGCGGAAATGAGATAGAATTAATTTGTGAAGGCGAAGATGAAGAACTTGCTTTAAAAACATTAGTGCATGCAATTGAAAGTGGACTGGGAGAATAAGAAGAGGAGAGGGCTGTTGTTTTGAGCGATAGTCCTTTTCTTTATAGAGAAAAACAGACAGGAAGGTGTACGGGAGAGGGAAGATGGTACATAATAAGATACAAAATGGATTAAAAGATGGCGTTCCCATTTGTGTGGGATATTTTTCAGTGAGTTTTACGTTTGGTATGATGGCGGTGAAGAGCGGAATTTCGCCCTTTCATGCGGTGTTGATTTCTCTTTTCAATCTGACTTCTGCAGGGCAGTTCGCCGGATTAAACGTGATTGTGTCCGGCGCTTCTCTTATGGAAATGGCGCTGACACAGCTGGTTGTAAACATCCGTTACGCGCTGATGTCCCTTTCGCTGTCTCAGAAGTTGGATTCTTCGGTGAATTTAGGCAACCGTATGCTGATAGCTTACGGAAACACCGATGAAATTTTTGCAGTGGCCAGTGCAAAGCCGGGGACGGTGGGAAAACTTTATATGTATGGTCTGATTTTGCTTCCGGTTACCGGCTGGGTAGGCGGCACTCTGGCCGGTGCTGTGGCGGGAACGCTGCTTCCAGCAGATATTATCAGCGCTTTGGGAGTAGCCCTTTACGGTATGTTTATTGCTATTGTGGTGCCTATGGCAAAAGAGCACAGAGAAGTGGCCCTTGTGACGGTGGCTGCGCTGGTTTTAAGCACGGCCTTTTACTATCTGCCGGGATTAAAAGAAATCTCTTCCGGTTTTTCCATGATTATCTGCACCGTACTGGCTGCGGGAATTGGGGCTGTATTATTTCCCATTAAGGAGGAAGCATCATGATTTACGCATATATATTTGTCATGGCAGGGGTTACTTATCTGATACGTATGCTGCCGCTGACTTTGATTCAGAAGAAGATTTCGAATAGTTATATCCGTTCTTTTTTATACTATATTCCATATGCATGTCTGACGGCTATGACATTTCCGGCCATTTTGTATGCAACGCAATCTCCGGTGTCAGCTTTAGCTGGATTTGCAGTGGCCGTGTTGCTGGCGCTGAAGAAACAAAGCCTGGTGACTGTGGCTTTATTTTCCTGCGTGGCTGTATTTGTGGCAGAGCGGATAATGGAGAGAGTGTGAGAAAAAGACTGTATTATATATGGGAAAACTAAAGGAGAGAAAGCAGAAAATGAAGAATAAACATACATTTGCTATTTGCGCATATAAGGAAAGTAGCTTTTTAGAAGAGTGTATAGAATCGTTAAAAAAGCAGTCGGTTGAAAGCGAAATATTTATCATAACATCGACACCGAATTATTATATTGAAAAGGTCGCAGAAAAGTATGGGATTCCGATATATATAAATAGTGGAGATTCAGGGATTGTCCAGGATTGGAACTTTGCATACAAAAAGGCCAAAACAGAATTTGTAACAATAACTCATCAAGATGATGTGTATTTTGAAAGATATGTGGAACATGCAATTAAAGAATTGGAACAATCCCCAAAACCCTTGATTTTTTTTACGAATTATGCAGAATTGAGAAATGGAAAAATCGTAACCGATAACAGACTGCTCAGAGTAAAGCGTCTTATGCTTGCACCTTTAAAAATAAAGGGACTCAGAAAGAGTCGATTTGTGAGAAGAAGGATTTTGTCATTGGGTTCTCCCATCTGTTGTCCATCGGTTACTTTTGCAAAGAATAATTTGCCGAAAACCGTATTTACCCCAGGTTTTGCTTCTGATGAAGACTGGGAAGCATGGGAATATATATCCCGGTTTCAAGGTGAATTTATATATGATAAGGAAATATTAGTAGGGCACAGAATACATGAAGAGTCTGAAACATCAAAAATTTTAGGGAATAATGCGAGAAATAAAGAAGACTTTGTAATGTTTTGCAAGTTTTGGCCAAAATCAATTGCGAAGATATTAGCAAAATGGTACGCTTCAAGTGAAGAATCAAATGAGTTAAAATAAATAGATTGGGTAATAAAGAGATGAGGAAAAATAAAGATATAAAAGATATCAAATTAATTTTTAAAGTTGCAACGGCTTTGCTGGTTCTAATAGGCGCGTTGGGAATTATGTATTTTCGTGAAATAAAACCGATATCAATGCAAAGAATGAAATATATAGGAAGCGATGTAAATGGCAAAATTTTTGAATTGAAAAGCGGTGAACAGCTTTCGCAGACAGTGCAGATGCAGAGTGATTCTTTTGAAGTGATTGAGATTATGTATGCAGAATTTCAGGGGAAAGAGTCGGATGTTTTGCAATTGGAAGTTGCAAATACGAAAGGTGAAATTTTGCAGACTTGGGAGATGCAGTTGACAGATGAGGTGATTAGCAAAGAAGAGGGAATTAAAGTACTGTATTTTAATGCAGATAATACAATTTTTGTGAAGGATAGAGAAGAATATATATTAAATTTAAAATTAGTGGGCGAACCAGATGATTTTTTGAATTTTTATGGAACAAATTCTTTGAATAGTAAAGCAATTGTGAATGGAAAAGCAGAAGATCAAGCGCTGGCTATAGAGATATTGGGGGGAATTGCTGGTGGAATCAGGTATTTCTTTTTGGGAATTTCAGGGTTAATAGTGCTTGGAATGGGAATTATTATAATTATGCTTATCCGAGGAGTAAACTTAGAAAAAGTATTTGCTGGAAGTGCGCTGATATTTGGAATTATTTATATGTTTGTTATACCACCTTATGCAGTTCCAGATGAGCAGGCGCATTTTATAACGGCATATAATAATAGCAGTGAACTTTTAGGAGAAGAAAAGAGAGATGATAATTTAGTTGTCTTGCATGAGCCTGAAATTTTATGTGATTCGCTAGGTTATTATCCTACAAAAGAACGTTATATTGAATATATGAATGGTCTTATGGGAAAAGTCTATAATAACAATAATGAGCCTGTAATAGGTGGAAAAGCATTGGATATGCCTAAAATTTCCTATTTACCACAGACAGTAGGAATTACAATAGCCAGAATCTTGGATTTGAATGGAATTCAACTTTTTTATATGGGGCGATTAGTGGCATTGATTACATATACTGCCATTGTGTATTGGGCAATTAAGTTGATGCCATTTGCAAAAATGCTACTGATTATAGTTGCATTATTGCCGATGTCTATGCAACAGGCCATGTCGTATAGTTATGATATGCTGGTAAATGCGATATCATTTTTAATAGTTGCGTATTTCCTGTATTTAATTTATGAGAAAGAAAAAGTAGAAAAAAATGATATCATAATAATTTCTTTGTGTGTTGCAATTCTTGCGCCAATAAAGGTAGTATATATAGTTATTGTAGGTTTGGGAATTTTAATTCCTTATCAGAAATTTGGAACAAAACTAAAAAAATGGATTTGTGCATCGATATTAGTTTTGGCAGGTACTATTCCAATTATTATAACAAGAATCACAAGTATGGCAGATATGATTGGCGGAAGCCAGGGGAATTCTGAATTATTGGGATATGAGGTATATGGAGGTGTGTATTTTCTAAAACACTTGCAGAGACTTCCTGATATTTTTCTTGAAACATCTCAGGAAATGACAAGCTATTATATGAACACGGCAATAGGAAAGCAGCTTGGCTGGCTGGAAATTGAAATTCCGTATACCGTTATAGTGGGATTTATACTTTTAATTTTTATTTCTGTAGCAAAAAAGCGCGGGGAAAATCAAATAATAAAAACAAGCAGTAAAATCTGGATAGGAACATTAGTATTTTTATGTTGCATTCTAGTTTGTTTTGTATTATTAATTAGTTGGACGGAAGTTGGAAAAGATGTAATTGCAGGCGTACAGGGAAGATATTTTTTACCCATAGTACCACTATTTGCGCTTTTGTTCAGAACAAAATCCATTACAGTAGAACGAAATATAGATAGTGTACTTATATTGTGGGCAGGTGTTTTGGAAATTGTGACAGTTCTTTCTGTTTTACACATTACATTGCCACGGTAAGGAAAGAAATAATCAAAAAGAGGTGGTTGAGACAGCCTCTTTTTGATTAAAAATCTATCTGCGTTTCCGCAAATGGTCTAAAATATGGCGTACGGAAGCAGTCATTTTCCATGAAGTAGAAGAAGTAATTGTATCAAGAGTAGTAGACAGAGTACGGATAGTATTATTAGCTTCTTCCAGTTCCTGGACACGGAGGGATAAAGAGTCGGAGAGTTCTTTGATTTTATAGGAATCTTTTTTGGCTACAAGCAGAGTATCCTGTATAAAAGAATCACAAAAAATATGCTGGCCGGTCATTTCATAATAAGATTTCGCCGTAAATCCATAAGTATTTTCCAGTACTTCGGCAGTAGCAGGAACAGAAAGAAGTTCTTCCAACTTCATAATACCAAGTATTGGGTTTTGGCTGTTTTCATATTTACATGTACAAAGCAAAAATGCCTGTTCACAAAGCAACTCTTCGGTAGAAGAGGCATCAGATTTGTGAAAATAAGGGCGAAATGTGCGAGCAAACAATTCTAAATCCATATCTTTAAAAAAGTGTTTGCGAATTAATAAATATTCATTTAGATATCGGGTTGTATCTATTTCCGTTCTGGAACTTGTATTTAAAGTAGAAGAAAATAGAAAACGCCGTATAGCAGTTAGCTTTTCCTCTATAATAAAAATTGGATACTTTTTCGCAATACGAATCCAGTAATCAAAGTCATGTGTTTGACGATAAGCAGGATTAAACTCACCAATTTCCCTTTGAACTTCAGTTTTCATCAGCAATGAAGAGTGAGAAAGGCAGTTTCCAAGGATAAAGAAAAATTCCAGCCAGTGTTCCTGGCAGGAAGGGTGCTTACCATTAAAGAGTTTATAAAGTTCCAATTCGGTATCGTTGATGTTATGGCCATTTTCATCAATCAAGTCTGTCCAGGAAAAACAAACATTACAATTAGGAGTTTTCTGCATGAAATTCAGTTGCTTTTGAAGTTTGTCCGAATACCAGAGGTCATCACTGTCTATTCTTGCAAGATATTCTCCCGTTACTTTATTAAAACCCAAATTAGTGGCATGACAAATATGACGGTTTTTTTCTGAAAAATAATATTCGATGCGTGAATCTTTTGCAGCATATTCTTTTATAATATCCTGAGAATGGTCGGTTGAACCGTCATCAACTATGATAAATTGAATATTCTGGTAAGATTGTGACAAAACGCTTTCTATGGTCAGCGGAAGATGCGTTTCGTGGTTGTAATTTACCATTAAAACGCTTATTTTTGGGATACTCATAAAACACCTCAATTCTAGTATTAGTGTCAGAATATCATGTAGAGAGAAGTTTGTAAAGTACCAGGAATGCAGGCGGAATAAGAAATTTAGAAAGGGGAAGGCACAGTGTGAATTCTGTGGGAAATGTGAAAAAAAGCCTCAGAGATTGAAAAAACCAGGAGGAAGTGTTATAATACAACCTGACTTCAAGGAATGGGACTGATAAATTCTGAGAATGTCTGGGAGTGAGGCAGTATCAGAAGTGAAACAGAGATAGACGATAAGGAGGACAAGTTGTGTCAGTATATATACAAAATTTTTTGAAATTTCGACCTCTTCTTACAGAATTGGTCACAAGGGATATTAAGACAAAATACAGACGTTCTATTTTAGGAGTACTGTGGACCCTGTTAAATCCTTTACTTATGATGCTTGTATTATCTGTGGTATTTTCACATATTTTTAAATTTCAGGTAGAAAATTACCCGCTTTATATTTTAAGCGGACAGGTTATATTTAACTTTTTCTCAGAATCAACGTCTAGCGCAATGTCTTCCATTATCAATAATGCACCGTTGATTAAGAAAGTATATATACCTAAATATTTATTTACACTTTCAAGAGTTGCATCAAGTGTCGTAAATGTTATGGCTTCTTTTTGTGCATTAATTGTAGTGATGATATTTTCAGACATCGAACTTAATTTTACAGTTTTGCTGTTAATAGTACCGATGGTGATACTTGTTATTTTTTCAACGGGAATTGGTTTGCTGTTGGCAACAATTGCTGTAAAGTTCAGAGATATTATACATTTATATGGGGTTCTGATTACAGCACTGACATATCTGACGCCAGTAATTTATCCAATTTCTATTTTACCAGAAAAAATAAGATTTTTTGTAGAATTAAATCCTTTGACTGGAATTTTGAATATGTTCAGAAATTTGATGTTTTATAATACATTACCAACAGTTGGACAGCTTTTGACTAGTATAGTAATAGCAATATGTACATTTTTATTTGGATTATTTGTCTTTTACAAAAATCAAGATAAATTTATTCTTAATATTTAGGAGAGAAGATATGTCAGAAATTATGGTAGAAGTTTCGAATGTTTCTGTGAAATTTCATTTGTCAAGGGAACGGATTGACAGCATCAAAGAGTACATTATAAAAAGGCTTAAGAATCAGATAGAATATGATGAGTTCATGGCACTTCAGAATGTAAGTTTGACAGTAGAAAAAGGGGAATCCGTTGCATTAATTGGACTGAATGGGTGCGGAAAAAGTACCCTGTTAAAAACGGTTGCAGGGGTGCTTAAGCCTTTTACCGGAAGTGTTAAAGTTTACGGGACAGTAGCGCCTTTAATTGAATTGGGAGCGGGATTCGACCATGACTTGACAGCAAGGGAAAACGTTTTTCTAAATGGGGCAATTCTTGGATATGACAGAAAAGATATGGAGAAACATTATGAAGATATCGTAGAATTTTCAGAACTCAGAGATTTCATGGACGTTCCAATCAAAAACTTTTCATCAGGTATGCTTGCAAGACTGGCCTTTGCCATTGCGACAATCGGTACTCCGGATATTTTAATTGTAGATGAGGTGCTTTCTGTTGGAGACTTTAGATTCCAACAAAAATGTGAGAAACGCATTCAGCAGATGATGAAAAAAGACACCTCTATTTTGTTCGTATCTCATAGTATTGAACAGGTCAAGAAACTATGTACAAAAACTGTGTGGATTGAAAAGGGACAGGTTAGAATGATTGGACCGACAGAAGAAGTATGTGCTCTTTATGAGCAGGCGTACTAAGAGCAGGTCAAAGTGAGGTTTGTATGAAGAAAATAGTGAAAACAATAATGGTTATACTTCTGATGATAGGTATTGGGGCTGTTCATGCATACGGACAGTGGAAACAGCCTATATATAATATGACTGTTGATGCAGCTGCTTATCAAAATGTAGGAGAAATCAGTAATGGCACAGAGATAGAGCAGGAATTTACTGTCAATTACAACGGAATGAATGGACTTTTGATTCGAGTATCTACATGGGGACGGTCAAGTGACAAGCAGATAAGCTATGAGCTGACAGAAGTAAAGAGCGGTTCCAGAGTGGCAGAAGGAACATTGAAAATTTCAGAGTTTGTAGATAATGAATATAAAGAAATTTCTTTTTCAGAGGTGAAAAACAGTAAGGGAAAGCAATATTGTTTAAAGATTAAGGATGAGGGAATTAATACCGGAGAAGGAATTAGCATTTTTACGACAGAAAAAGAAAAAAGTGCGAAGACTTTGAAAATAAACGGAACAGAACAGAATCAGGCACTTGTTTTAAAAGTACAGGCGAAAGAATTTAATATAGAAGATTTTGTTGTATTGATTGGTTTGCAGCTATATGTGATTGGATTTGTAAAACTGTTGTACAGATTTTTGAGATAGTGAAACAGATGGGAGAAAACATGCAGTATAAAAGTTGTATTGATGTAATCAAATATCGAATAAAACCTGACGAAGCATATATAAGAATCAATGGATGGGCTTTTGAAAAAAATGGTCAGCCATTTGAATTAATTACAGAAATGAATGGGAAAATAGTTCCGAACAGATTGAAAAAAATCAATAGACCAGATGTAGTTAAAAAGTTTAAACATGCTGTAGTGGAAAAAATGTGTGGATTTCATATCAAGGTATATGTAAAACCTGAAGATGAGATTGATGAGTTTCAGTTGTACATTCAGTCTGGGGAAAAGAAAAAACTTATCAAGAAGCTGGGAAAACAGGAAATACTAAACATTATTGACAGAAGCAGCATATCACATAATATTGACCAGTATTATATTGATCAGGAAAGCATTGTGATTTCAGGCTGGGCATTTTCAAATGTAAAAAATATAGCCGTGAAACAGAAAGTATTTGATAATGATGAAAAGGAGATAAAATTTACGGCACAGGTGCTGAACAGACCGGATTTGGTTGAAGCAGGATTTGTTCCAAAGGAAAATAGCCGTTGTGGTTTTCATTTGCAATTTCCGTATAGCAAAGAAAAAACGTATAAATTAAGATTAGCTGATGGAGTGAATGCAATCAATGTTTATCTGCAACCGAATAAACTCTTAAGAAAACAACACGTAAGGTCGACGGTTGGTTTTGTAAAGCAGGGAATTAAGAAGACCAATCCCAGAACTATAAAAAAGGTTTTGAGTTATATCAGGAAAAATGGAGTAAGAGGACTGAAGGCATATGTCATAGAGGGAGTAAACAGAAGAGAGAAACCCTATACTGAATGGTTTGCAGAGAATCAGCCCTCCAGAGAAGAATTAGAGCAACAGAGAAAGAAATCCTTTAAAAAGCAGCCCAAAATAAGTATTATTGTTCCAACGTATAAGACCCCGGAAGTATTTTTGAAGGAAATGATTAATTCTGTGGTCAATCAGACGTATAGGAACTGGGAACTGTGTATTGCTGATGGCAGTGAGGGAGACAAGACGGTAGAGGGTATTTTGGAAAGCTACGCTCAAAAGGACAAGAGGATTCGCTACCGGATTCTCGATAAGAACCTTGGGATTGCGGATAATACAAATGCAGCCCTGGAATTTGCAACAGGGGATTATATAGGTTTATTTGACCACGATGATTTACTGGCTCCAAATGCACTGTATGAAATTGTAAACGCACTTCAGGAAGATGCGTATGATATCCTATATACAGATGAAGATAAAATCAGTGGTGACGGTAAAGAACATAATGACCCTAATTTTAAGCCGGATTTCAGTATGGACTTGTTCCGCTCTCATAATTATATTACACATTTTTTTGTAGTGAAACATTCAATTATGAAAAGAATAGGAGGATTCCGTTCAGAATATGACGGTTCTCAGGATTATGATTTGATGTTCCGATGTATTGAAAATTCAGAGAAAATCAAGCATATTCCTATGATTCTGTACCATTGGAGAATTCATCAGAATTCGGTTGCAGGTGACCCGGCCAGTAAGATGTATGCATATGATGCAGGAAAGCGAGCAATTGAAGCACATTTGAAAAGAATGAATATATCGGCAACAGTAGAGCATCAGGGGTTGTGGGGAATGTACCATGTGAAGTATGATACACCTGGAAATCCTATGATTTCCATTGTAATTCCTAATAAAGACCATGTGAAAGATTTGGATATATGCATTCGTTCTATTCAGGAAAAGAGCAGTTATCGAAATTTTGAATTTGTTATTGTAGAAAATAACAGTACGGAAAAAGAGACATTTTCCTATTACGAAAGAATTCAGAAAGAATTTGACAACGTAAGAGTAGTAATTTGGGAGAGTATTTTCAATTATTCGGCAATCAACAATTTTGGTGTGAAATATACAAAAGGTGAGTATTTACTGTTTCTGAATAATGATACAGAGTTGATTTCAGAAGATGCATTGAAGGAAATGCTTGGCTGCTGTATGAGAGAGGAAGTCGGCGCTGTTGGTGCCAAACTTCTGTATTCGGACGATACGGTGCAGCATGCAGGTGTTGTTGTTGGATTTGGTGGATATGCAGGACATGTGAATACAGGAATCGGACGAAATGACTATGGTTATATGGTCAGAGCAATGATTAATTGCAATTACAGCGCAGTAACGGCTGCATGCATGATGACAAAGAAAAGCCTGTTTTTAGAAACCGGAGGATTTGATGAGCAATTTGTAGTGGCATGCAATGATGTGGACTATTGCTTGCAACTTCGCAAGAAGAATAAACAGATTGTTTATAATGCGTTTTCTGAATGGTATCATTATGAGTCAAAGTCAAGAGGATACGAGGATACCCCAGAGAAGATGGCGCGATTTGAAAATGAAGTGAAAAAATTTCAAAGCAAGTGGACAGAGATTCTGGAAAAGGGCGACCCGTTCTATAATCCCAATTTTCCAGTTACTCAGGCACCGTTTACTTTGGGAGAAAAAAAGAAAGCAGAAAATAATTGAATGACAGCCCCCCGCCCCAGCAGCCTTTCCGAAATATATGGATTGCTTGCCGGGCGGGGGGCTGTTTTCTTAAGCGTTACCGCTTTTCCGTTTTTTTCTGTTCTTTTTCGCTTTCTTTTTTCTTACATACTGCACAAGTACAGATACAAGTCCTGCGCAAAGCCCTGCGAAGATAAGAAGCATGGCAGGAAATACCAGCGGTGATACCAACTGTTTTTTTACTGTGCCTACTTTAAACATAGACATATCAGAGGTTGTCCGTGTTTCTACCTGCAGAGGAAAGGCAGCAGTGAGTTTTAGGATTTCCCGTCCCTGATAGGAATAGGTTCTGGTTCTGGAAACCCCTTCGGTATCCTGGTCTGTCACCATCATGGAAGCAGTGCTTGCACCTTTTGGCAAAATGACATATCCATCAGGTTCTTCCGAATCCGGCGCTTTCAGCCAGTAGACCGGAAGTTTTTCAAAATTATCAAATCCGTAATCGAAAAGTTTGATTGTGTCTGTGAAGCGGTCGTTACCTTCCGAGCGCATGACTACGCAGACAAGCGTCATATCGTCTCTGGTGGCTGCAGTAATCAGAGTGTTTCTGGCCGCTTCTGTATGTCCGGTCTTTCCGGCAATGGCGCCTTCATATTTATAATCCCCCTCTGTGAGAAGGGCGTTGTGGTTTTCCAGATTCCGGGGAGTAGAGGTCTTATTGGTTGCCGGAATGGTGTATTTGTCTGCACCGGCGATTTTGCAGAAATTCTCATTTTTCACAGCCTCGGCAAGAATCAGAGCCAAGTCGTAGGCGGTTGTGTAATGATTGGGGTCAGGCAGACCATTGGCGTTGACAAAATGGGTATTTTTGCAGCCCAATTCTGCAGCACGGGCATTCATCATATCGGTGAATGCACTGACGGAACCGGCTACCTCCACGGCCATCTGGGTGCAGACTTCATTGGCAGAGGCCAGCATAATGGCATACAGACACTGCTCCACCGTCAGTTCTTCGCCTACCTGGGCATTAATCGTAGAGTTTCCCGGTGCCAAATCCGGCAGAATCACATCGGTAAAAGTAACCTTTTGGTTTAAATCATCTATGTTTTCTAAAATCAAAAGAGCAGTCATGGCTTTGGTGGTGCTGGCCGGGTAACGAATCTCATTCATGTCCTTGTCAAAGAGCACCTGTCCCGTAGACACTTCCATCAAAACGCCTGATTCGTCTGCAATTTCCGGAGCGGAAGGCCAGGCGGCAACAGAGCTTGTTTCTGCAAAAACGGGGACAGCAGAAGTCATGGCTAATAAAAGTGCCAGCAGAGGGCACAATAACTTTTGAATCCTATGTTTTTTCTTCAAATGTATTCCTCCTTTACGCAAATTAACTTCAGTATACCATATTCATGGTTTTCTTTAAACAGAAAATGTGTTAGAATAAGGCAGGAATTAGAAACAAACAGTGAAAAATACACTGGAATCCAGGTAAAGGCAGGTAAATTTTATGCCGAAGGGAAAGATAGAATGGGGAAAGCTGATGGGCAAAATGTCCCCTTATATGATACAGAAAGGGCTGAGGTATTTAAAGCACTACGGAGTAAAAGAATTCTGGGTGCGTCTTCATGAGCGGTTTGAGCCGGAAGAAGTGCCTTATGGCCCCTGGTATGAGCAGTACATACCAACCAGAGAAGAACTGGAAAAGCAAAGAAAGAAAAAATGGAACTATGGTCCGAAAATCAGTATTATAGTTCCTGCATATAAAACGCCGGAGGCTTTTCTGCGCCAGCTGATGGACAGCCTTCTGGCACAGACATACGCGAACTGGGAACTTTGTATTGCCAACGCCAGTCCGGAGGACGCTTCCATGGAATATGTGCTGAAGGAATATGCAAAAAAGGACAGCCGGATTCTATGGAAGAAGCTGGAGGAGAACAAAGGCATTGCAGAGAATACCAATGAGGCATTTGCTATGGCCACAGGAGAGTTTGCGGGACTTTTGGACCATGATGATTTGTTGGCGCCCAATGCCCTGTATGAGGTTGCAAAAGCGCTGGAAACAGAGCCGGATATTGATGTACTTTACACAGACGAGGATAAAGTCAGAGGCGACGAGGTGCTGGAACATTTTCAGCCCCATCTGAAACCGGACTTTAATATAGACTTACTGCGTTCCAACAATTACATCTGTCACTTTTTTGTAGTGCGGAAATCATTGCTTGAAAAAACAGGAGGATTCCGCAGAGAATACGACGGCGCCCAGGATTACGATTTTATTTTCCGCTGTACACAGGCAGCAGGAAAGATACACCACATTCCTGAAATTCTGTATCACTGGAGAACGCACCAGTCCTCTACTGCGGACAATCCGGAAAGCAAACTCTATGCTTTTGAAGCGGGAAAGAGGGCCATCGAAGAAAATCTGCGGCAGAACGGGCTGATTGGAGAAGTGAGCCATACAAAGGACTATGGATTTTACAGAGTAAAATATCCGGTACAGGGAGAACCCCTGGTATCCATTATCATTCCAAATAAAGATGCAAAAGAAGATTTGGAAAAATGTATTCAGTCTATACTGGAAAAATCTTCCTATACTAATTATGAAATTCTGATTGTGGAGAATAACAGTACAGGGGAAGAAATCTTTTCATATTACAAAGAACTTTCTGAAAATTCCAGAATTCGTCTGCTGCGGTGGAAGAGGGAATTTAATTATTCTGCTATTAACAATTATGGGGCAAAGAAGGCCAAAGGGGATTATCTGCTGTTTCTGAACAATGATACGGAAGTGATAAGTCCCGACTGGATAGAGGAAATGCTGGGCTTTTGCCAGCGTCCGGATACGGGAATTGTAGGAGCCAGACTGTACTTTGGAAATAATACCGTTCAGCATGCCGGAACGGTTATTGGAATCGGCGGTATTGCAGGTCATATGTTTACAGACATGCCCAGAGAACGATCCGGCTACATGCACAAAGCGGCAATTATACAGGATTTAAGCGCCGTGACAGCTGCCTGCATGATGGTGAAGCGGCAGGTGTTTGATGAGGTGCAAGGCTTTGAAGAACAGCTTTCTGTGGCATTTAATGACGTGGATTTCTGTCTGCGCGTACGGGAAAAACAGTATTTAGTGGTATATGACCCGTATGTGGAACTATATCATTATGAATCGAAAAGCAGAGGTGCAGAGGACAGCAAAGAAAAAGTCCGCAGATTTCAGTCGGAAATCGAATTTATGCGCTGCCGGTGGGAAACTCTTCTGAAAAAGGGAGACCCTTATTACAATAAGAATCTGTCCTTGGTGAAATGGAATTATTCCCTGAAGCCAAAGGACTGAAAGGTTTAAAAACATGTATGAAGTTTCAGTAATCATTCCGAATTTTAACGGAAAAAAATACCTGAAGGACTGCCTGGATTCCATGAGAAAGCAGGACTGCGAAAATTTTGAAGTGATTCTGGTGGACAATGGTTCCGAGGACGGAAGTACGGATTATGTGCGGGAAGTCTACCCGGAAGTGCAGGTCATAGCCCTGAAGGAGAATACGGGATTTTGCACAGCGGTCAATACAGGCATTAAGGTCAGCACAGGCAGCTATGTGATTCTGTTAAATAATGACACCATTGCAGAGCCGTCTTTTGTGAGCAGCCTTTTAAAGAGTATGAAGAGACATCAGCGGGCTTTTTCCTGTCAGGCGAAAATGATTCAGATGCAGGACCATGGAAAAATGGACGATGCGGGCAATTACTACTGCGCTTTCGGCTGGGCCTTTGCGGACGGAAAGGGGAGAAATCAGGAGAATTACAATACGGAAAAGAAAATATTTTCTGCCTGCGCAGGTGCGGCTATTTATCGAAAAAAAGTGCTGGATAGAATTGGACTTTTTGACCACGAGCATTTCGCGTACCTGGAAGATTTGGACATCGGTTATCGCGCCAGACTTCATGGATATGAAAACTGGTATTGCCCGGAAGCTTTGGTTTATCATGTGGGAAGCGGCACCAGCGGTTCCAGATACAACCTTTTCAAGGTGCGCTACTCCTCCAGAAATAATATTTATATGATTTATAAAAATATGCCCCTATGGCAGATTGTGTGGAATTTCCCTTTGTTGTTGCTGGGATTTGGCTGTAAGGCACTGTTTTTCGCAAAAAAAGGTTTTGGAAAAGAGTATCTGGCGGGAATGAAAAATGGGTTTACCATTTCCCGGCAGAACCGGACGAGAAAAGTAAAAGATATTGCTTTTGGAACATACCTGCGGATTCAGTGGGAATTATATTGTAATATCATAAGATTTTTGCGAAAATAGAGAATTTTGACGGGGAGGAAAGGAGAACAGTCACACATGTTGAAGCGATATATACAGGAAAATAGAAAATCCATTTTCATAACAGTAGTGTTTACTGTGGCCTTGTATGCGGTTATGCTGCTTGGAAACCGGATATCTATTGATACAGAAGTGATGATAAACAACCCGGAAGGACAGTTAAATGCCTGGTATGGGATTAACCGTTTTGGACTGGGGCTGTTTAAACATGTTTTCCATTTGATTCCCATATCCATTCCATTTACCAATGTTATGACGGTTTTGTTTTTTATCTTTGCTGCAATTTCCTGGAATTACAGTTTGGTAACACTGCAGAAGGTGCAGAATACCAAGGCTGTTTTTGTGTTTTTGCTTATTTTTGTCAGCAGTCCTATTTTTGCTGAACAGTTTCATTTTACTCTGCAGAGTATGGAAATTGCTTTTGCACTTGGCGCAGAGGCCATTGCGGTTATTCTGGTATCCCGCTGGGTGGAGAAAAAGGGCATTTATCATGCCATAGCTGCAGTTCTTTTACTGGCCTTTTGTTTTTCCTGCTATCAGGCCTTTGTTTTTCTGTATGTGTTTGCCTGCCTTCTGTTGTACCTTATCCGTCAGGAGGAGAAAGAAACTTCGGGAAAAGAACAGGTGGAGGAAATTTTCAAATACATTTTGGTGCTTCTGGCAGCTTTTGTGCTGTATGAAGCGGCGGCAACGGCGATTAAGGCAAGTATGGGTCTGGAATCCGGAAAATATCTGACGAATCAGATTCTCTGGGGACAGGAACCGGTGCTGTATACTTTGTGCAGAGTCATAGCTTACACAGGATTTATAATGACGGGTTTTATGTCCTCGTTTCATCCGTTTTTGCCAGTGTTGTATCTTTTCTTTGCTGTTGTACTGTATAAAAAGTGGCAAAAAAAGGGAGGACAGAGTTTTCTTAAATTGGCCAGTCTTGCGGGGTTAATGATAGTGCCATTTATTCTCCCGGCAGTTATGGGAAATACGGTTCCTATAAGGGCACAGTTCTGTATTCCCATTCTGTTATCCTGGCTGGGATATTTTTTTGTAAAAAGCAATGAGAAAGGGAAAATTTTTCGATACGCAAGAATCTGCGTAATTCTTATGCTGGTGTTGCAGACTATCGCTGTCCCGGCGCTGGAACTCAGTGCATGGAGGTGCTATGAAAAGGACAAGGCCTTTGCAAAAGAAGTAGAGGCGGCGGCAGGAGATATTCAGCCAGAGGAAAAGCTGGTTTTTGTGGGAAAATATACGCCGAATCACATGATAAAAGGTCAGACCATGGGTCATTCTTTCTTTGAATGGGATGCGGATACAGCATTTGGCAGTAATTACAGAATTCATGGATTTATGGAAACTCTGGGGATAAAATATCAGCTGCCCACGCAGCAGGAATATGAGCAAGCCAGACAATATGCGGAAAAATTACCTTCCTGGAAGGAGAAGAAAGCGGTATATACCGAAAACGGACTGCGTATCATTAAGCTGTCTGATTGAGAAGAGAAGAATAGGAATTGCGTTTTTTAAAAAATTGTGATATATTATTAAGAACTTGTTAACTAATCTTAGCTATAGAGGGTGATAAAACCTTGATAAAAGAAAACCAGAAGCATTTTAACCGCCTGCAGGTGCTGATAGATGCTTTTGTGCTGTTATTTTCCTATGTGGCAGCATGGGTAATTAAGTTTCAGATAATCAGCAGTGACGACGGAGCGCTGTCCCTTCGCACATATATGATTGCTTTGCCCATTACCGTGTTGGTGTATTTGGGCTTATACTATTTGTTCAGTCTGTATACTCCCAAGCGGGTACAGGGCAGACGGCTGGAACTGTGGAATATTGTAAAAGCGAATACAGTGGGAATTGCTTTGTTTCTGGGGGTATTGTACCTCATTAAAATGATGCATTTCTCCCGTGAAATGCTTTTTATTTTTTATGTGATTAATATTTGCCTGGAGGCTATAGCCAGAAATCTTATCCGTTATTTTCTCCGCAGTATGCGGCGGAAGGGATACAATCTGAAGCATATTGTGCTGGTAGGATACAGCAGGGCGGCAGAAGAGTATATTGACCGGATTCTGGAAAATCCCCAGTGGGGATATAAGATAAGAGGAATTCTGGATGACCATATAGAAGCGGGAACTGAGTATAAAGGTATTAAGGTTTTGGGAAAGATAGACAACCTGATGATTATTCTTCCGGAAAACCGGTTAGATGAAATTGCCATTACTCTGGGGCTGAATGAGTATGCCAGACTGGAAGAAATTGTGAATCTATGTGAGAAATCCGGTGTACACACCAAGTTTATTCCGGATTATAACCAGATTATTCCCACAAAACCTTATACGGAGGACATTCTCGGTTTGCCGGTTATCAATATCCGACATGTACCCCTGACCAATACTTTTTATGCGGCTATGAAGCGGGTCATGGATATTGCAGGAGCGATTTGCGCCATTATTTTGTTTTCTCCCATTATGATGTTTTCTGTGATTATGATTAAACTCACATCACCGGGTCCTCTGATTTTCAAGCAGGAGAGAGTGGGGCTGCACAATCATACGTTTATGATGTATAAATTCCGTTCCATGGATGTGCAGCCTCCGGAAAAAGAAAAAACAAAATGGACCGTAAAGGACGATCCCCGTGTGACGAATTTCGGAAAATTCATGCGGAAAACCAGTATTGATGAACTGCCGCAGCTTTTTAATGTGCTGAAGGGAGAGATGAGTCTGGTAGGGCCGAGACCGGAACGACCGTTTTTTGTGGAGAAATTCAAAGAGGAGATTCCAAGGTATATGATTAAGCATCAGGTACGTCCGGGACTGACCGGATGGGCGCAGGTCAATGGATACCGGGGAAATACTTCCATCAGAAAAAGAATCGAGTATGATTTGTACTATATAGAAAACTGGACATTGGGGCTGGATGTAAAGATACTGTTTTTGACCATATTTAAAGGCTTTATTAACAAGAATGCTTACTAGCGAAGATAAAAGGGGAACAAAAATGTCTAAAATGAAAAAAAAGAACAGACACATAGGGCGCAAGATTCTGTTTGGAGTGGAAATACTGGTACTGGTACTGCTGGTCGGTGCTTTGTTTGTGTATGCACAGATTAATAAGAAAATGGATAAACTCAACCTGAACGACGAAGACGGAGAAGACATTCAGGTGCAGATGAACGAAAACATAGCAGGAAATGAGGTTCTTGAAAATTATACCAATATTGCACTTTTCGGTATTGACAAAAGGGATACAGACGGCGGATACGGAAACAGTGATACGGAAATGATTGCCAGTATCAACAACAAGACCAAGGAGGTTCGTCTGGTGTCTTTGTACCGTGACACCTACCTTCGGGTAGACGAAGATTCAGAAGGCAATGGAATTTATAATAAATGCAATGCAGCCTTTAATATCGGCGGACCGGAGAAAGCGATTTCCATGATGAATACCAATCTGGACTTGGATATTGAGAACTATGTGGCAGTGGACTTTAAAGCTATGGCAACAGTGGTTGACTGTCTGGGCGGTCTGGATATTCCTTTAAGCTATGAAGAAATCATCCACACCAACAATCACTGTGTGGAAACCTCAGAGCAGACGGGTATGGACTACGAGCCGATTCCGTTACCGGAAGAAATACCGGAAAATCAGGCGGAAATCTGCGGCACATATCATTTGAATGGTGTACAGGTAACTGCTTACTGCCGTATTCGTCAGACAGCGTCTATGGATATGGGCCGTACGGAAAGGCAGAGAAAAGTGTTATCCATGATGACGGAGAAAGTAAAGAAGTCCAGCCTGACTACACTTACGAAAATTTTGGATGAAGTCTTCCCTTTGATTCAGACAAACTTTTCCAAATCTGAACTGATAAAGCTGGGAACGAGTCTTCTGGCTTATAAATTTGGAGAAACCACAGGATTTCCGGTAAGCTATGTTATGGGAGCAGAGGTGACGAAGCCGGTAACCGGGCTGGATTGTCTGATTCCCACTACCCTGGAGGTCAATGTAAGATATCTGCACGACTTCCTGTTTGCATCAGAATCCTACGAACCTTCTGATACAATTAAGATAAGAAGTGAGTTTGTGGCAGAGAAGACAGGATTTGGAAATGCTTCGGTGACAAAGGAATGGCAGTATCTTATAAAAGAAGATACGGATTCTTCCGGGCAGGCAGACAGTGGAGAGGGCGATACAAATAACTCCCAGACTTATTCCGAAGATGACGGATACAGTGATGACGGCAGTTACGATGTAGGCGATGAATAATATTTGGAAGAAAGGGCTGTTGCATTAAGAGAATAGGACTTAATGCGGCGGCCTTTGCTGTTCTATGAGAAAGGAGATTCAGAAAAATGACAGTAACGGTGATTGTGCCAACCTATAAGCCGGACGGAAAATTTTTTCAGCTGATGAACATGCTGAAAAGACAAACCTGCAAGGCAGATCATATTCTCATTATGAATACGGAGGAGAGGTACTGGAAAAACAGTTTTATGGAAGGCCTGGACAACTGGGAGGTACATCATCTTTCACGTGCAGCGTTTGACCATGGAAAAACGAGAGGAGAAGGCGCAAAGCTTGCAGACACTGAAATTTTGGTTTACTTTACCCAGGATGCAGTGCCTGCTGATGAAAAACTGCTGGAAAATCTATTGAAGCCCTTTCACAATCCACAGGTAGGAGCTGCTTATGCCAGGCAGCTTCCCGCAGAAGACTGTAAAATCATTGAGCGGTACACCAGAAGTTTTAACTATCCGGATACAAGCCGGATAAAGACCAAAAAAGATATTCCGGAACTGGGGATCAAGACCTATTTCTGCTCCAATGTGTGTGCGGCTTACCGCAGAGGTGTCTACGAAGAAATGGGAGGATTTGTTACCAGAACGATTTTTAACGAAGATATGATTATGGCAGCGCAGATGATACAGGCAGGCTACGGGGTGGCTTATGCTGCAGAAGCCAGAGTTGTGCACTCTCATAACTATGGGTATATGCAGCAGCTTCGGCGTAACTTTGATTTGGCAGTGTCCCAGGAGGACCATCCGGAAATTTTCGCCGCCATATCTTCAGAAAGCGAGGGGATTCGTCTGGTAAAGAGTACAGCAGCTTATCTTATAAAACAGGGAAAACCATGGCTGATATCGGATTTGCTGCTCAGCAGCGGATTTAAGTATCTGGGATACAAAGCAGGAAGAAACTACAAACATCTGCCGCCGTCCTGGGTACATCGGCTGACCATGAATCCGGCTTACTGGGAAAATAGATAAAAACAGTGGTTTTTCACGGTTTCTTTTCTTTTTTATCACAATTTGAACACAATTGGTTGGTAGACTTAGTCTTGTAAAAAGGAAAAAGAAAAATGAAATACAGGAAAGGGAGTTGTAATTATGAGTGAAGAATACAATACTAATATAAATACTCAGGGAAGTGACCCTGAAAAAGAACAGGAGACAACAGCTGTGCAGGAAGAAAAAAAGGAAAATTCCACAGAAACCGGCATGGAGCCGGGAAAAGCACCTACAGCAGAAAATCCCTACTATGCATACTCCTATAAAAGAGATGCAGAAAACAAAGAAGAGAAAGAAAAAATGTCTGCAGAGAACAGCAGCACACCGTATACAGATAAGAGTTATGGAACTGCAGGAGACAGTCAGACAGAATCCGGCAATCCAGAAGATGAAAATACCCGGACAGACAGTACAGGTACACAGCATACGGGAACGCAGAAAGGGCCTTACAGTTCCTATCATTTCAGCCCTGTACCTCCAGAGCCAAAGAGTAAAAAACAGCAGAAAAAACCAATGGCAATGGGCAAAAAATTCGGTCTGTTGGTTGCGGCAGCAGCAGTTTTTGGAATTGTGGCAGGCAGCACTTTCCAGGCTGTAAACTATATTGGAGATAAAATGTTTCCGGGAGAAACTACAAAAATTGAAAATACGGCAACTACGCAGAGCAGTTCGGCCGCTGCAAAAGGTGTCAGCACTTCACAGGGCGGCGAAAGCGTAGCAGAGGTGGCAAAAAATGTAATGCCATCTATTGTATCCATTACTGGGGTCAGTGTACAGGAAATTCCAAATTACTTCGGATTCGGCACACAGCAGTATGAAGGTCAGAGCAGCGGTTCCGGCATTATCGTAGGACAGAATGATACAGAACTTCTGATTGCTACAAACAATCATGTGGTAAAAGACGCCAATAGTCTAACCGTATGTTTTACAGACCAGGATGGTAATGCAGTGACAGCAAAAGATTTGGAAAATACCAGTGCAGAGAGTAACAGCCAGAGTAGTGACAGCAGCACAGAACTGGAAAATGGTACAGCCGTAGCGGCACAGATTAAGGGTACGGATTCAGACAATGACCTTGCTGTTATTTCCGTGAAACTTTCCGATATCCCGGAAGACGTATTAAGCCAGATTAAAGTGGCAACTTTAGGGGATTCCGATTCTCTGACGGTAGGAGAACAGGTAGTAGCTATTGGTAATGCTTTAGGATACGGTCAGTCTGTAACCAGTGGTTATGTAAGCGCACTGAATAAAAAGGTAAGCTCTGAAAATGCCAACAGTACTTTTATTCAGACAGACGCAGCTATTAATCCGGGTAACAGCGGCGGCGCTCTGCTGAATATGAAAGGCGAACTCATTGGTATCAATTCAGCCAAGATTGCGTCTGATGAAGTAGAAGGTATGGGATTTGCCATTCCAATTTCTAAGGCAGAACCGATTCTGGATAACCTGATGAGCAAAAAGACAAGAGAAAAAGTAGAAGATGAAAACAAGGCAGCTTATCTGGGAATTACATGTAAAAACGTAACTTCAGAGGCTTCTGAAATGTACAACATGCCGGTTGGTGTTTTTGTAGACAGCGTTGTAGAAAATGGCCCTGCTGAAGAGGCGGGATTAAAAGCTGGTGACATTATCCGTAAAATTGACGGAACAAGTGTGGAAACGTACGACAATCTGGTAAGCCAGTTAGAATATTACGAAGCTGGCGAAAAGATTGAATTTGAAATCTCCAGAGCAGACGGCGGAGAGTACAAAGACCAGACCGTTACAGTGACACTGGGAGCAAAGAAGGACGCACAGACCAGCACGGATAATAACGGCAGAACAGGCAATAATTGATAATATGTTTATAAAATGTATGGCAGTTTCTCTTAAAAATGGAGGAACTGCCATATTTTGGGTTTCTTTTTTGAAACTCAAAACCGTTTATAAAAAGTTTACTTGTGAGCGTCTCTGATTTATGATAAGATACCCACAAACGGATGATACAGCAGAAAAGGCGGTAACAGATATGTTAGATGATAAAGAATATTTAGATACAACTACAGGTTCTGATACTCCAAAGGAAAAGGAGCAGAAGGACCAATTTGAAAAAGTATGTTTTATGTGCAGAAGACCGGAGAGCAAAGCTGGGAAAATGATTGACCTGCCGAACAATATCCATATCTGCACAGATTGTATGCAGAGAAGTTTCGATACCATGAACAATACCAATATCAATTATGAGGAACTGATGAAAAATATGCCCAACATCAGCATGATTGATTTGAATTCTCTGCAGAATCAGATTCCACAGAGACAGAAGGTAAAGAAAAAACAGGAGCAGCCAAAAGAAAAAACAGCACAAAAGGTCTTTGATATCAAGAGCATTCCGGCACCTCACAGGATCAAAGCAAGTCTGGATGAATATGTCATCGGACAGGAATATGCCAAAAAAGTTATGTCTGTAGGCGTTTACAATCATTACAAACGTGTCTTTGCAGATATTACGGATGATGTGGAAATCGAAAAATCCAATATGCTGATGATTGGACCCACTGGAAGCGGTAAAACGTATATGGTAAAAACTCTGGCCAGACTTTTGGATGTGCCTCTGGCCATTACAGATGCTACTTCCCTTACGGAAGCAGGTTATATTGGCGATGATATTGAGAGTGTGGTCAGCAAACTTCTGGCTGCGGCAGACAATGATGTGGAGAGAGCAGAGCACGGTATTATTTTTATTGATGAGATTGATAAGATTGCCAAGAAGAAAAATACCAATCAGCGTGATGTCAGCGGAGAAGCGGTGCAGCAGGGAATGCTGAAACTCCTGGAGGGCAGCGAGGTAGAAGTTCCGGTGGGAGCCAACAGCAAAAATGCCATGGTGCCTCTGGCTACGGTAAATACGAAAAACATTCTCTTTATCTGCGGCGGTGCGTTTCCGGATTTGGAAGAAATCATCAAGGAACGTCTGAATAAGACGGCTTCCATTGGTTTTCAGGCGGATTTGAAGGATAAATACGACCATGACAATAAGATTCTTGAAAAGGTAACTGTAGACGATTTGAAAAAGTTTGGTATGATACCTGAATTTCTGGGCCGTATGCCGATTATCTTTACTTTAAGCGGCCTGGACAGAGATATGCTGGTGGAAATCCTTAAAGAGCCGAAAAATGCCATTTTAAAGCAGTATCAGAAGCTGCTGGCTCTGGATGAGGTGAAACTGGAGTTTGAAGACGGTGCGTTGGAAGCCATTGCAGATATGGCCATGGAGAAACATACAGGGGCCAGAGCGCTGCGGGCGATTCTGGAGGAATACATGCTGGATATTATGTATGAGATTCCCAAAGACGATAACATCGGGGAAGTGATTATTACAAAAGATTACATCACCCACACAGGCGGTCCGAAAATTTTGCTGAGAGGACAGGAGCCTGCTCAGATAGAAATGAAATAAAACAGAAAATAAAAAATATCTGCGGCGTAAATCTGATTTTTATGCCGCAGATATTTTTTTGTTAAGCCAAAGGCCTGTATTTTTTCGCCTGAAGACAAAAAAAGATGCAGGAGATGGGACTTGAACCCACACGATATTGCTACCACAGGCACCTGAAGCCTGCGCGTCTGCCAATTCCGCCACTCCTGCATTTCTTTATGTTGTTCTGTGCTCTCTCAAGCACAAGACATATAATACACGAATACTTCTGAAATGTCAACACTAAATTTTAAAAAAATTAAAAAAATTTTTCAAAGATATTTTCGGGGATTTTCAAACAAGAAAAGGTTGAAAATTATCAGGTGTTGTGATACACTTTTTACAATTTGGGGAATTTTAAGGCTTTATGCCATCAGAAAGGAAGACAGGTGAGAGAATGAAAGCATTTTTGATACTGGAAGACGGTACCGTCTTTGAAGGAACCAGCATTGGCTCTACAAAGGAAGTCATCAGTGAGATTGTCTTTAATACTTCTATGACAGGTTATCTGGAGGTTTTGACAGACCCTTCTTATGCCGGACAGGCAGTCTGCATGACGTATCCTTTGATTGGAAATTATGGCATTTGCCATGAAGACCAGGAATCTTTAAGACCTTGGCCGGACGGCTACATTGTAAGGGAGTTATCCCGTATTCCAAGTAATTTCAGAAGTGAAGATACCATTCAGAACTTTTTAAAGAAATATGATATACCGGGAATCGCAGGTGTGGATACCAGAGCCCTGACCAGAATTCTGAGAGAAAAGGGAACTATGAACGGTATGATTACCACAAATGCGGCCTATAATTTAGAAGAAATCCTTCCACGCCTGAAAGCGTATACTACAGGAAAGGTTGTGGAAAAGGTAACCTGCACAGAATCCCATGTACTGGAGGGCAGCGGCAAAAAAGTGGCTTTGCTGGACTTTGGTGCAAAGGACAACATTGCCCAGTCTTTAAATGAAAGAGGCTGTCAGGTAACGGTTTATCCTGCCTTTACTTCAGCAGAAACCATTTTAAATTCCAATCCGGACGGCATTATGCTGTCAAATGGTCCCGGGGATCCGAAGGAATGTACTTCTATTATAGAAGAGGTAAAGAAACTGTATGCGTCAGAGGTGCCGATTTTTGCTATCTGTCTGGGACATCAGCTGATGGCCCTGGCTACAGGAGCGGATACAAAGAAAATGAAATATGGACACAGAGGCGGCAATCACCCGGTAAAAGATTTGGAAACCGGAAGAGTTTATATTTCTTCCCAGAATCATGGTTATGTAGTGGATACAGAAACCTTAAATCCGGACATTGCAGTTCCGGCCTTTGAAAATGTCAACGATAAGACAAATGAAGGACTGAAATACACCGGAAAAAATATATTCACTGTGCAGTTTCATCCGGAAGCATGCCCGGGACCACAGGACTCCGGTTATTTGTTTGACAGATTCTTAAAAATGATGGAGGTGAACCGATAATGCCAAAGAACCCGGAAATTAAAAAAGTATTGATGCTGGGCTCAGGCCCTATTGTCATTGGACAGGCGGCAGAATTTGACTATGCAGGCACACAGGCCTGCCGTTCTCTGAAAGAAGAGGGGGTTGAAGTTGTACTGTTAAACTCCAACCCGGCAACTATTATGACAGATAAGGACATTGCAGATAAGGTCTACATTGAACCTTTGACTGTAGAAGTAGTAGAACAGCTGATTCTCAAGGAAAAACCGGACAGCGTTCTGCCTACACTGGGCGGACAGGCAGGTCTGAATCTGGCTATGGAACTGGAAGAGCGCGGATTTCTGAAAGAACATAACGTGCGCCTTATTGGAACAACCTCAGAAACCATTAAGAAAGCAGAAGACCGTCAGGAATTTAAAGATACCATGGAGAAAATCGGTGAGCCAATCGCTGCTTCTTTAGTGGTAAGAAACGTGGAAGACGGTATTGCCTTCAGCAATAAAATCGGCTATCCGGTGGTGCTGCGCCCTGCCTTCACGCTGGGCGGCACGGGCGGCGGTTTCGCCGACGACGAGACCGAACTGCGCGAGATGATGCGCAACGCACTCTTCCTCTCGCCCGTGCATCAGGTGCTCATCGAGAAGAGCATCAAGGGCTATAAGGAGATCGAGTACGAGGTGATGCGCGACCGCAACGACACGGCCATCTGCATCTGCTGCATGGAGAATATCGACCCGGTGGGCATCCACACCGGCGACTCGATCGTCGTTGCCCCGAGCCAGACGCTCACCAACAAGGAGTTCCAGATGCTGCGCGACTCGGCGCTGAAGATCATCCGCGAACTGAAGATCGAGGGCGGCTGCAACGTGCAGTTCGCACTTGACCCCCTCTCGTTCAAATACTACCTGATCGAGGTCAATCCCCGCGTGTCGCGCTCCTCGGCCCTGGCGTCGAAGGCCTCGGGCTATCCCATCGCCCGCGTCAGCGCGAAGATCGCCGTGGGACTCACGCTCGACGAGATCCGGATCGCCAATACGCCGGCTTCGTTCGAACCGACGCTGGACTACATCGTGACGAAGGTCGCCCGCTTTCCCTTCGACAAGTTCTCCGACGCGTCGAACAAGCTCGGCACGCAGATGAAGGCCACGGGCGAGGTGATGTCCATCGGCCGCACGATGGAGGAGTCGCTGCTCAAGGCCGTGCGTTCGCTCGAAACGGGCGTCTGCCACATCTACCACAAGAAATTCGACAAGTGGTCGAACGACGACCTGCTCGCCTACATCAAGGGGGGAACCGACGACCGGCTCTATGCCATCGGCCAGCTGATCCGTAACGGCGTCGACCTGGCGCTGATCTACGACAAGACGAAGATCGACATGTTCTTCCTGGAGAAGTTCAAGAACATCGTCGAGTTCGAAAACGTCGTCCGCGCACACCCGATGGACGTCGAGACGCTCCGCGCTGCCAAGCGCATGGGTTTCAGCGACAAGTACATCGGTCAGCTGTGGGGCCTTTCGCAGAACGAAATGTACCGTCTGCGCGAGAAGAACAACGTCTTCCCGGTCTACAAGATGATCGACACCTGCGCCAGCGAATTCGCCTCCTACGTGCCCTATTTCTACTCGACCTACGAGGAGGAAAACGAGTCGATCGTCAGCGGGAAAGAGAAGATCATCGTGCTCGGTTCCGGCCCGATCCGCATCGGCCAGGGCGTCGAATTCGACTACTCGACCGTGCACGCCATCTGGTCGATCCGTGCGGCGGGCTACGAGGCCATCATCATCAACAACAACCCCGAGACCGTCTCGACCGACTACGACACGTCCGACAAGCTCTACTTCGAGCCGCTGACCGTGGAGGACGTGATGAACGTCATCCATCTCGAGAAACCGAAGGCCATCGTGGTGTCGCTCGGCGGACAGACGGCCATCAACCTCGCCGAACCGCTCGCCGAGCTGGGCGTGCCTATCATCGGCACGGACACGCAGGCGATCAAGAACGCCGAGGACCGCGGCTGCTTCGAGAGGATCATGGAGGAGCTGGGAATTCCGCAGCCCGAGGCCGAGGCCGTTACCGACATCGAGTCGGGCGTCCGGGCCGCGGCGCGCATCGGCTATCCGGTGCTGGTGCGTCCGAGCTACGTGCTGGGCGGCCGCGCCATGCAGATCGTCTCGAACGAGGAGCGCCTGCGCCACTACCTGCAAACCGCCGTGGAGATCGACGTGGACCAGCCGGTGCTGGTCGACCGCTATATCATGGGCAAGGAGCTGGAGGTGGACGCCATCTGCGACGGCAAGGAGGTCTTCATCCCCGGCATCATGGAGCATGTCGAGCATACGGGTATCCACTCGGGCGACTCGATCAGCGTCTATCCGACCTTCAGCGTGAGCCAGAAGGCCAAGGACAAGATCATCGACTATACGGTCAAGCTGGGCCTTCGGATCGGTATCGTCGGCCTGTACAACATCCAGTTCATCGTCGCCGGCGAGGACGACGTCTACGTCATCGAGGTCAACCCGCGCTCGTCGCGCACCGTGCCCTTCCTCTCGAAGTCCACGGGCGTGCCGATGGCCCACATCGCCACGCAGGTGATTCTGGGCAAGTCGCTCCGCGAGCAGGGCATCACGGAGGTCTACGGTCGTGAGAAGGAGCGCTGGTACGTCAAGGCCCCGGCCTTCTCGTTCGCCAAGATCCGCGGCATGGATTCGTACCTCTCGCCCGAAATGAAATCGACGGGCGAGGCCATCGGCTACGACGACAAACTGACGCGCGCGCTCTACAAGGCGTTGCAGGCCACGGGCATGCACGTCTCGAACTACGGAACGATCTTCGTGACGATCGCCGACCACGACAAGGAGCAGGCGCTTCCGCTGGTGAAGCGGTTCTACGACCTGGGCTTCAACATCGAGGCGACGACCGGGACCGCCGAGTTCCTGCGGGCGCACGGCATCCGCACCCGTACGCGCCGCAAGCTCAACGAGGGCAGCAACGAGATCATCGAGGCGCTGCGTCAGGGGCATGTCAGCTACGTGATCAACACCATCGACATCAACCAGCACAACACGCGCCTCGACGGTTACGAAATACGCCGCACGGCCGTCGAGAACAACGTGACGGTCTTCACGGCGCTGGAGACGGTGAAGGTGCTGCTGGATGTGCTGGAGGAGATCACGCTGCGCGTTTCGACTATTGATTCGAAATAAAATTCCGACAAGACGCCGGAGCCGTCAACGGAATGCGGACTAAAAGCGCGAGAAACGGGGCCGGTTTGCTTGCAAACCCGCGAATAGGCGCTCGTTTCCAGCGTTAGGTCGCATGAAGTAGGCGAAGGCGATCGTCGGCCGGTTTTGTGGCACTTTTGCCGGATCAAAAGTGCTGAAAAAATTATGTATAAGAAAGGCATCTATAAGATTCTCACGAACGAGCCGCTGACCGACGCGGTGTGGCGCATGACCCTCGCGGGCGATACGCAGTGGATCTCGGCGCCGGGGCAGTTCGTTAATATCGCGCTGGAGGGCAAGTACTTACGACGTCCTATCTCGATCTGCGATTACGATGATCGCTCGATTGCGCTGATCTACAAGGTCGTGGGCGGGGGAACGGAGCAGATGAGCCGCATGCTGCCGGGCGAAACGCTCGACCTGCTGACGGGTCTGGGCAACGGATTCTCGACGAAGAACGACGCGCGGAGACCCCTGCTCGTCGGGGGCGGCGTGGGCGTGCCGCCGCTCTACAACCTGGCGAAAAAACTCCTCGCCGAAGGAAAACCCGTGCAGGTGGTGCTGGGCTTCAACACCGCGTCGGAGGTCTTCTACGAGGAGGAGTTCCGCGCGCTGGGCTGCGAGGTCGCCGTCTCGACGGTCGACGGTTCGCGGGGCGTCGGGGGCTTCGTCACGACGGCCATCGCCGAACGGGGGCTGGATTTCGATTACTTTTACGCCTGCGGGCCGCTGCCGATGCTCCATGCGCTCTACAACGCCGTGGAGGACGGCCAGCTGTCGTTCGAAGAGCGCATGGGGTGCGGATTCGGCGCCTGCATGGGCTGTTCGTGCAAAACCAAATACGGCTACAAACGTATCTGCAAGGAGGGGCCGGTCCTTACCAAGGATGAAATCATCTGGTAAGAACAATTCACAATTCATAATTCAAAATTCTCAATTATGACAGATACTTCGGTTGAACTCTGCGGCCTCAAATTGGACAATCCGGTCGTGCCGGCCAGCGGAACCTTCGGCTACGGCAACGAGTTCCGCGAGTTCTACGACATCAACATCCTCGGGTCGTTCTCGTTCAAGGGTACGACGCGCGAGGCGCGCTTCGGCAATCCCACGCCGCGCATCGCCGAGTGCGGTGCGGGGATGATCAATGCCGTGGGGTTGCAGAACCCCGGCATCGACGCCGTGATCCGCGAGGAGCTGCCGCGGTTGAAAACCTTCTTCCGAAAACCCGTCATCGCCAATATTTCGGGTTTCTCGGTCGAAGAGTACGCCTATTGCTGCGAGCGCATCGACAGGCAGGAGCAGGTGGGGCTGATCGAGGTCAACGTCTCGTGCCCCAACGTGCGGCACGGCGGCATGTCGTTCGGCACGTCGCCCGAGTGCGCCGCCGAGG
>ENA-ORRZ01000478-ORRZ01000478.1-human-gut-metagenome-genome-assembly--contig:-NODE-478-length-36554-cov-16.749253_pt1 | contig 36554 bp, 25 predicted proteins | sample MGYA00242185_ERZ509152 | MGnify/ENA primary metagenome ERZ509152 (study PRJEB26280, sample SAMEA2338668) | human gut metagenome | biome: human gut; feature: human-associated habitat; material: faeces... | reverse complement strand
ACGGTATACACCTAGTCGATGGCTCGCCACGGTTCACGCGGCCTGTCCAGCTACAAATACGACGCATTGCTTATGAAAATGGCCGAAGCCGCCGCAGCTGCCTCCATCACGGGCGAACACCCGGTGATGCTGCTGGACGACGTGCTCAGCGAGCTGGACGATGGCCGCAAGCAGTATCTGCTCACCCGGATGCGGGAAAAGCAGACCTTCGTGACCAGCTGCGATGACACTGCTTTCCTCAAAACGGACGGCGAGGTCTACCGGATGAACGGCGGCGTGCTGACGAAAGTGTGATGCAATGTATGTACACCTTGGCCGCGATTATGTCCTGAACGACCGGGACATCATCGGCATCTTCAACTTGGAAACGACGACCATCTCACCTCGGGGGCGGGAGTTTCTGAACTACGCCCAGAAGAATGGGGCGGTGGTGAGCCTGTCCGATGAGCTGCCCCAGAGCTATGTGCTGGCAGATTCCCCGGTGGATACGATCTATCTCTCGGAGCTGTCGCCGGCTGCGCTCAAACGGCGCACGGAGATGAAACTGGAATAAGCCAACCAGCGATTGATCGCTTTTACAAATAGTAACGAAAAAACGAAACAAAACAAAAGGGAGAAAGGAAATGGCAGAGGAAATCATTACCAGTACCAACGCAGAAACTGCGACGGACCATGAATACAACGCCAGCGAGATCCAGGTCCTGAAAGGCCTGGAGGCAGTGCGCAAGCGCCCCGGTATGTATATCGGCTCCACCGGCGAGCGCGGCCTGCACCATCTGGTCTACGAGATCGTGGACAACGCCATCGACGAGGCTCTGGCCGGTTACTGCGACCACATCGAGGTCAAGATCCTGAAGGGCGACATCATTCAGGTCACGGACAATGGCCGCGGCATCCCCGTGGACATCCAGGCTGATACCGGTCTGCCTGCCGTCACCGTCGTCTATACCATCCTCCACGCCGGCGGCAAGTTCGGCGGCGAGAACTCCGGCTACAAGGTGGCCGGCGGCCTGCACGGCGTCGGCGCGTCCGTCGTCAACGCCTGCTCGGAGTGGCTGACCGTCAACGTCCGCCGCGACGGCCGCGAGTACGAGCAGACCTTCCGCCGCGGCGACCCGGACGGCCCGCTGAAGTGCATCGGCACCGTGGACCCCAGTGTCACCGGCACCCGCGTCACCTTCAAGCCCGACCCGGAGATGTTCAAGGACACCACCGTCTACAACTTCGAAACGCTGGAAAAGCGCCTGCGGGAAGAGAGCTTCCTGAACGCCGGTGTCAAGATCACCCTGACCGATGAGCGCGAGCTCTACACCCCCGTCCTCGAGGACGGCAAGGAGGGCGAGCCCACCTACCGCACCGAGGTCATGTGCTACGAGGGCGGCATCAAGAGCTTCGTCACCTATCTGGGCGAAAAGCGCGACCTCGAGGTGCTCCACCCCAACGTCATCTATCTCAAGGGTCAGACCGACCGGGGCATGGCAGAGATCGCCTTGCAGTATAATTCCAGCTACAATGAGCTGCTGCTGAGCTTCGCCAACAACGTCAACACCCCCGACGGCGGCACCCACGAAGAGGGCTTCCGCAGCAGCCTCACCCGCGTGTTCAATGACTATGGCCGCAGCCACGGTCTGCTGAAGGACAAGGACGAGAACCTTTCCGGCGCTGACGTCCGTGAGGGCCTCATCTGCGTGATCTCCGTCAAGCTGCAGGAGGCCGAGTTTGAGGGCCAGACCAAGGCAAAGCTGGGCAATACGGAAATTCGAACCCTCGTCTCCAACATGGTCTACTCCAAGCTGATGGAGTTCTTCGAGGAGAACCCCGGCGTGGCCAAGGCTATCTTCGAAAAGGCCACCCAGGCCGCCCGCGCCCGCGCTGCCGCCAAGAAGGCCCGTGAGCTGGTGCGCCGCAAGAGCGCCCTCGAGACCAGCCGGATGCCCGGCAAGCTGGCAGACTGCCGCGAAAAAGACCCCACCCGCACCGAGATCTTCATCGTCGAGGGTGATTCTGCAGGCGGCTCGGCCAAGATGGGCCGTGACTCGGCCATTCAGGCCATCCTCCCCCTGTGGGGCAAGATGCTCAACGTCGAAAAGGCCCGCGCCGACCGTATCTACGGCAACGACAAGCTGATGCCTGTCGTGCTGGCACTGGGCTGCGGCATCGGCGACGAGTTCGATATTTCCAAGCTGCGGTATGACAAAGTGTTCATCATGGCCGATGCCGATGTCGATGGCTCTCACATCTGCACCCTGATGCTCACCTTCTTCTTCCGCTATATGCGCCCCCTCATCGAGCAGGGCCATGTCTATGTGGCACAGCCCCCGCTGTTCAAGGTGCAGAAGGGCAGCACCATCAAATACGCTTACAACGACGCCGAAATGGCCCTGCTCTCGCAGGAGATGCCCGGCGCGAAGATCAACCGCTATAAGGGCCTTGGCGAGATGAACCCGGAGCAGCTCTGGGAGACCACCATGAACCCGGACAACCGCGTCATCGTCCGCATCACCATCGAGGATGCCGAGAAGGCCGATGAGGCGTTCACCATCCTGATGGGCGATCAGGTGGAGCCCCGCCGCCGCTTTATCGAGACCAACGCCCAGTACGCAAAGCTCGACGTGTAATTGGAGGAAACAATGGAAGAAGATTATGTGATGATACCGGGCAGCGGTACCAAGATGATCATCCGGGACGTCAAGAAGGAGATCGAGACGGCGTTTCTGGATTACTCCATGTCGGTCATCGTGGCCCGCGCCCTGCCGGATGTGCGTGACGGCCTGAAGCCCGTCCACCGCCGCATCCTCTACACCATGCACGAACGCGGCAACGACCCCAGCCATCCCTACCGCAAGTCGGCAGATACCGTCGGTGCGGTGCTGGGTTCTTACCACCCCCACGGCGATGCCTCCGTCTACGACGCCATGGTCCGTCTGGCACAGGATTTCTCCCTGCGCTACCCGCTGGTGGATGGTCAGGGTAACTTCGGCTCGGTCGATGGCGACCCCCCGGCTGCTTACCGTTACACCGAGGCCCGCATGAGCCGCATGGCGGTCGAGATGCTGACCGACATCGACAAGGACACCATCAACTGGGACCCCAACTTCGACGAGACGAAGAAAGAGCCCAGCGTCCTGCCCTGCCGCTTCCCCAACCTGCTGGTCAACGGCAGTCAGGGCATCGCCGTCGGTATGGCCACCAACATCCCACCCCACAACCTCAGTGAGGTCATCGACGGCTGCGTGGCCTATATCGAGGACCCCGACATCGACCTGCCCGGCCTGATGGAGCACATCAAGGGACCGGACTTCCCCACTGCCGGCATCATCATGGGCCGCAGCGGCATCCGCGCCGCCTACGCCACCGGCCGCGGCAAAATCACCCTGCGGGGCCGTGCCACCATCGAAGAGACCAAGAATGGCCGTACCCAGATCATCATTACGGAGATCCCGTATATGGTCAACAAGGCCCGCCTCATCGAGAACATGGCAGAGCTGGTCAAGGATAAGCGCATCGAGGGCATCACCGGCCTGAACGATGAGACCAACCGCAAGGGTATGCGCATCGTGGTGGACATCCGCAAGGATGCCAACGCGCAGGTCATCCTGAACCAGCTGTACCAGTACACCCAGCTGCAGGATACCGTGGGCGTCATCATGCTGGCCATCGACCATAAGGTGCCGAAGGTCATGACCCTGAAACAGATGATACAGAAGTACGTCGAGTTCCAGGATGAAGTCGTCCGCCGCCGCACGCAGTATGATTTGAAGAAGGCCAAGGAGCGCGCCCACATCCTCGAGGGTCTGAAGAAGGCCACCGACATCGTGGACGAGCTCATCGCCACCATCCGCGCCTGCAAGGGCGGCATGGCCGAGGCAAAGGCCGCTATCATGGAACAGTTCGGCTTCGACGACCCGCAGGCCGACGCTATCGTGAAATTGCAGCTGGGCCGTCTGGCTGGTCTCGAGATCCTCAAGATCGAGGAAGAGCTGTCCGGCTTACAGGCAAAGATCAAGGATTGGGAGGACATCCTCGCCAACGACGCCCGTGTTCTGGAGATCGTCAAGAACGAGCTGCTGGACATGAAGAAGCGCTTCGGCGACGAGCGCCGCACCGAGATCCAGTCCGTCACCGGCGAAGTGGACATCGAAGACCTCATCGCCGAGGAGCAGTGCGTCTACACCCTCACCGAGGCCGGCTATATCAAGCGCCAGCTCAAGGCCACCTATCAGGCCCAGAAGCGCGGCGGCCGCGGCATTTCCGGCATGACCCGGAAGGAAGAGGACATCGTGCAGGAGATGTTCGTGGGCTCTACCCATGATTATGTCCTGTTCGTTACCGACAAGGGCCGCCTCTTCCGCATCAAGGGCTACACCATCGCCGAGGGCAGCCGCACCAGCAAGGGCAGCAACATCGTCAACCTGCTGCAGCTGGCCGAGGGCGAAAAGGTCACCAATATGCTCTGCTACCCCAAGGACGGGGACAACAAGGGCGGCTTCGTCACCATGGTCACCAAGCAGGGCCTCATCAAGCGCACCCCGCTGGAGCAGTACGCCAACATCCGCAAGACGGGCCTCATCGGCATCGCACTCAACGAGGGCGACGCGCTGGCATGGACCCGCCTGACCACCGGCAATGATATGCTCATCGTGGCTACCCGCAACGGTCAGGCCATCCGCTTCAACGAGGCCGATGCCCGCCCGATGGGCCGCAGCGGCCACGGCGTCCGCGCCATCAAGCTGGCCGAGGGCGACGAGGTCGTCGGCGTCTGCATCTGCCGCGAGGGCGGCACGGTGCTCACCGTCACCGAAAACGGCAAGGGCCGGCGCTCTGACATCGACACCTACCGTATCACCGCCCGCGGCGGCAAGGGCATCCGCAACTACGATGCCTCCAAGGACAAGGTGGCAGCCGTCAAGATCGTGGACGACATCGACGATGTGCTGCTGAGCAGTCAGGAGGGCATCATCATCCGCCTGCACGCCAACGAGATCCCCGTCCAGAGCCGCTACGGCTCCGGCGTCCGGGTCATGCGTCTGGGCGAGAACGATAAGGTGATGGTGCTGGCCCGCACCGACCACGACGACGAGGCACAGACCGAGAGCATCGAGGCCGACACCGAGGACGAGCCCACGGCCGAGCAGCTGGCGGAGATGGAAGCAGCCGATGAGGCATCGGCCGCCGAAGCTCCCGAGGCTGACACCGGCGACGAGGAATAAACCTCATTTCCACACATAAACTGACCCTGCGGGGGAGTACACGCTTTCTGCGGTGCTCTCCCGCAGGTTTTTTGCAAAAAATCACGGTTATACTGGACAAATCCGCTGTTTGTGTGGTACGATAGCCAGACAACAAGAAAGATCCTCATGGGGGAGTAGCAGGCGCTGTTTTGCAGGCAGCGCAGCAAGTCAACACAATGACGGCCCGGGCGGCTGTCTGGCTTGCTTTCATTTGCGAGACTCATGTGCTTTGGTGCGAGTACCACGCCCATTCCACATGGAGTCAGTTTGTAAAAATCCGACCCGGAATTGGCGAAATGCGCGCCGATCCCGGGTCTTTTGTCTGCCCACCAATTCCGGTCAAATCAGGAGGCATCGTTATGGAATGGAGTTTTTTGTTTTTCTTCAACAGCGCCCTGCTGGGCGTGGGCCTTGCCATGGATGCGTTTTCCGTCTCGATGGCAAACGGTCTGCATGACCCGCAGATGTCCCGCCGCCGGGGCGCCCAGATCGCAGGCACCTTCGCCATCTTTCAGGCCGTCATGCCCATGACGGGCTGGGTCTGTGTCCACACCATCGTGGAGCTGTTCTCTTCGTTTGAACAGTTCATCCCCTGGATCGCCCTCATCCTGCTGGGCTACATCGGCGGTAAAATGCTCATCGAGGGCATCAAGGGCGAAGAGGCCGAGGAAGCCGCTGAGCTGAGCGCGGGCGCACTCTTCATGCAGGGCGTCGCCACCAGCATCGACGCGCTGTCGGTGGGCTTCACCATCTCGGAGTACGGCTGGTTCATGGCGCTGGTCTGCTCCCTCATCGTGGCGGCCGTCACCTTCTTCGTCTGCGAGGCCGGCCTTGCCATCGGCAAAAAGTTCGGCACCAAACTCTCCGGCAAAGCCTCCGTCCTCGGCGGCGTCATCCTTATCGGCATCGGTCTGGAGATCTTCATTTCCGGCATGATGGGCTGAGAAAAACAGCAGCGCCCCTGCACATTTGTGCAGAGGCGCTTTTTTTATGCCCGAGGGAAGCACCCGCCGGGGCAGGGAGGGAGTTTGTTGTATTTTATTGCACATTGCTGCAAAATTGAGGACTTTAAGTAAAAATTTTGTTATTTTTCTCTATTGCAAAGATGGGGGGGGGGGGGGGGAAAATTAAAAAAATGCGCCCTCCACAAAAAGAGCGCAAAAAGTACAAGAAAGTGTAGAAAAAGAAAGGAAACCAACATGAAAAAGAACGGCGCATTCCGCAGGGCAGCAGCTCTGATGGCAGCGTTGAGCATCACGGTGTCTCTGGCGGCTCCGGCCTTTGCAGACATCTACTATATCGACGACGGCGATATTACCATCATCAAAAATGATGATGGCAGCCAGACCATCCAACAACAGGGCAAAGCTGACCAGAGGGACGAGGAAGGGGAAGAAACCATCATCACCACCCGTGAGCAGACCATCAGCACGCTGGAGAGCGACCTGGAAGGCCCCGCAGCAGAGGATTCCGGCTTTGGCCCTGTGGTGGAGGACAATTACCAGCCTGCTCAGCCGGAGGACGCTGACCAGCAGGAGGACGCTGAGGAGCCGAAGGACGCTGAGGAACCGAAAGCTGCCGACCGGAAGGAGAGCACTGAGGAACCGAAAAGCGCCGACCGGCAGGAGAACGCCGGGCAGCAGCCCCAGCAGGCAGCCCCGGCTGATGCAGCCCCTGCAGCCCCTGCCCCGGCAAATGGCTTTTGCAAAAACATCATTACGGTGATCAACAACGCTGCCACGGCGCTGAAGCTCACCCTGAAAGACGTAAAGATCGATGTGAGCGGCACCGGAAAATACGACAGATGGGGGAATAGTGAAAAAGGAAAAGCTGCCCTGAGCGTTCAGGGAAAGGGCAATGTGGAGATCGAGCTGGACGGCAAGAACGAGCTGAAAAGCGGCGTTTACAGGGCGGGCCTTGAAAAAACCTCCACAGGCACGCTGACCCTGAAGGACGATAACCAAAAGGACGATAACCAAAAAGCCGGCAGCCTGACGGCCACCGGAGGCAAATATGGTGCCGGCATCGGCGGCGGTGAGGGCGGCAACGGCGAAGACATCACCATCACCGGCGGCACAGTGAACGCTAGTGGTTGGGCTGGTGCTGGCATTGGCGGCGGTATCAATGGCAGCGGCAGCAATGTCACCGTGAGCGGAGCCGCTCAGGTGACAGCGACCGCCGGCAAGAGCAGTAGTTTCTACGTTGCCGGTGCTACCATTGGTAACGGCGGCAGTATAACGGATGATGGTGAACTTGTCGACGGCAAGGAGATCCAGGCGGACATCAGCCGCGTGACCACCGGCTACATCCACCACATCATCTACGACCCGGCCCTGGTCTCGGAGGACAACCCGCTCGGCATCGTGAGGGAATGGTGGGAGCCGGAGCGCCCCCAGCCCAAGCCGGAGAATCCTCAGCCCAACCCGGAGGACCCGAATGCCCCGGCGGAGGAGAACAATGAGGTGAGTCTGGGTACCCCCGTCCTCCATGTGGAGACGCTGGAGGGTGTCCTCCTGCCCTTTGACGCCCAGCAGCAGGGCAGCACCCTGCGGGTGACGACCGACAATCTGGCCGCCCGGCTCCACGGCACCCGGCAGGCGCTGGAGGCCCTGCAGGAGCAGGGGGTGGAGCAGATCCAGTTTGTTACCACCCTCAAAACGACCACCCTGTCGGTGGCAGACCTGCTGGCAGAGGGAGGCAGCTGGTTTGCTCTGGAGCACGACGGCCTTGGGAGCCGACGGCTGAGCGCAGCGCAGGCCGAGAGCCTGAAGTGCCGGATGCGCTAAAAAATACAGACCCCTTACAGGGGCCGCCTTGGGGAACCACCCGGGGCGGCCTCTTTTTGCTGTATCGTTGCTAGTATTCTAGGGCTATGCCCGCATATAAAAATCCCCCGGTCCAGCCGGGGGATTTTTATTGTTCCCCATGGAACATCATTCAAAATAATCGGCGTATTCCTCGGTGAGCTTGGAGCCCAGACGGCGGATGCCGCCGTAAAGGTGGCGTTCCACCAGCGGCTCAAAGGCCGCGAGGTCGCACCGCTCGATGGCGTCGATGAGATTGTGGTGGTCGGCCACCACCTCTGCCAGCCCGCCGGTGGTCAGGGTGTCCAGCATCCGGAAGCGGCTGTAGTCGGCGTGGGCATTCTGCAGGGTCCGCCAGAGGTACATCTTGCCCATAGCAGAAAACCACGTCTCGTGGAGCCGGGTGTCAGCCTCGTAGAGACGGTTGAAGTCCAGCGTTTCGGCCTTGGCCAGCTCGTCGTAGGCGGCGGCACGCTGGCGGATGAGGGCGCGGTGCTCCGGTGTGCAGTGGGGCGCAAAGTCCCGCAGGACCCGGGCTTCTACCGCGATGCGCTCATAGATCAGCTCGTCCACGATGTCCCGGTTCAGCCGGGTGACGGTGGTGCCTTTGTACGGCACGATCTTCACCAGCCCGTTCTCCTGCAACCGCTGCAGCACCACCCGGATGAGGGAGCGGGGCGCGCCGAAGCGGGTGCAGAGCGGGTTTTCGCTCAGCGAACAGCCGGGCCGGAGGGTCAGATCGATGATCTCCCGCTCGAGGACGGCGTATATTTCAGAATCTGTTTTATACTGTTGTTCCATTGTCGTTTTCCTGTCTGATGCCCCAAGCGGGCCATGTCCCGGGGACCGGGAGGCGGAAGTCCATTTCCTTTCCGGTGTCGGGATGGATGAAGCGGAGCCGGGCGCTCTGGAGCGCGATGTCTCCCTTGATGCGGCTGCCGTATTTGCCGTCGCCCCAGAGCGGGTGGCGGCGGGACGCGAACTGCACCCGGATCTGATGGGTGCGCCCGGTGTGGAGGGTGACGTCCGCGAGACTGGCGCTGCCGTCCGGGGCAGAGGCAGAAATGCGATATTCCAGCACAGCCTCCTTCACGCCCTTGCGCGGACGGCTCACCGGAAAAACACGGCCTTTCCGGCTGTCCTTGAATAAGTAGTCCCGCAGGACGCCTTCGGCGGGCAGCTTTTCGTCCGGCCCGCCTGCGATGAGGGCGCGGTATTGTTTCACGAAAGGCGGCGCGTCCGGCGTACCGGCGTCAGGCTCGGCCCGGCCATCCTGTTCGGCATAAACCTGCTGGCTCTGCGTCACCTGACGGCTGAGGGCGGCGGCTGCCTGCGGGGTCTTCGCGTAGACCATCAGACCCGACACGCCGGTGTCCAGCCGGTGGATGACGCCCACATAGGCGTCGGGCCTGCCCCAGAGCTTCCGAAGGGCGGCGGGTACGCCGTCCTCGCTGGAAAGCCCGGCGGGCTTGTCCAGAACCACGAGGGCTGTATCTTCGTAGAGTATCACAGCCTGCCCTCGTCCACCAGCGCCTTGAGCTTGAGCACGCCCGCGATGGTCTTGCCGTCCTTGATCTCGCCGCTCATGACCATCTCGTAGGCTTTTGCCAGCGGGATGCGGTCGGGCGTCAGGAACTCATCGTCGTCCAGATGCATCTGGGTGGTGTGCAGGCCGGTGGCCACCCACATATAGATGATCTCGGTGTCATAGCCCACCGTGGGGTAGAACTCGCCCAGCGGGGTGTAGTGGTCGGCGGTCAGGCCGCACTCTTCGCCCAGCTCCCGCTTGGCGGCTTCGAAGGGGTCTTCGCCCTTTTCCAGCTTGCCGGCGGGCAGCTCCCACAGCTCCTGCTGCATGGCGTAGCGGAACTGGCGCACCATGCAGAGGGTGCCGTCCTCAAAATACGGTACGATGCAGGCCCCGCCGTGGTGGTGGACCACCTCCCGGACAGAAGTCTCACCGTTTTCCAGCAGAGCCACGTCTTTGGTCAGCGTGACCACCCGGCCTTCAAAGAGAACTTCGCTCGAGAGCGTCTTTTCAAAATGTGCAGCATCCATCGTTTTGTGCCTGTCCTTCCCTGCGCTGTGCGGCGCATGATACTATAGATAAAGTTTACGGCAGAATCTGTACAAATGTCAATTATAAATTTAGAATTTTGTAAGAAAAAGCCTCATGGATACTGGATTTTGGAGCATAACACCGTCATGGATGCAGCAAAGAACACATCTGTAAAAAAGCGCTAAAAAATTTCTTGAATTTTTGTTGTGTTTTTACAGTCGGTTTGCGTTGCCTTTACCGGCGGAATTTGCTATTATATTAGATGAGCAATAGTGCCTTCATGGGGTTCTCCGGCCCCGGGCAGGGCTATTGCCCTTGATGAGCGTGTGCTTTTGTGGAGTTCTCCGGCTCCGGCGAAGTGCGGCGCTTATCAGTTGAGCAATACGTTTTTCAAAGGAGTTCTCCGGCTCCGGTAAAAAGACGTTTGCCCCGCGCAGAAGGTACCAAATTCTGAATGGAGGAAGAAAAATGCCTAGAGCAAAGCAAACCATGGATGGCAATACCGCTGCCGCTCATGTAGCATATGCCTACACGGACGTGGCTGCCATCTACCCCATTACCCCCTCTTCTCCGATGGCTGACTCTGTGGACCAGTGGTCCGCTCAGGGCCTGAAGAACATCTTCGGCAACCAGGTCAAGGTCGTCGAGATGGAGTCTGAGGCAGGCGCTGCAGGCGCTGTGCACGGCTCTCTGGGTGCAGGTGCTGTTACCACCACCTTCACCGCTTCTCAGGGCCTGCTGCTGATGATCCCCAACATGTACAAGATCGCTGCTGAGCAGCTGCCCTGCGTGTTCGATGTTTCTGCACGTACCGTTGCTACCCAGTCCCTGAACATCTTCGGTGATCACAGCGACGTTATGGCATGCCGCCAGACCGGCTTCGCAATGCTGGTCGAGAGCAGCGTGCAGGAAGTCATGGACCTGTCCCCTGTTGCCCATCTGGCAGCGATCGAGGGCAAGGTTCCCTTCCTGAACTTCTTCGACGGCTTCCGTACTTCTCACGAGTACCAGAAGATCGAGAAGTGGGACTACGCCGACCTGAAGGAAATGTGCAACATGGAGGCTGTCGAGGAGTTCCGCGCAAAGGCTCTGAACCCCGAGCACCCCAAGATGCGCGGTTCCCACGAGAACGGCGACGTGTTCTTCCAGCATCGTGAGGCCTGCAACTCTGTCTACGACGCACTGCCCGCAGTCGTCGAGAAGTACATGGCCAAGATCAACGAGAAGCTGGGCACCAACTACGACCTGTTCAATTACTACGGCGCACCCGATGCCGATCGCGTCATGATCGCTATGGGCTCTGTCTGCGACGTTGCTGACGAGGTCGTCGATTACCTGAACGCTAAGGGCGAGAAGGTCGGTATCGTCAAGGTCCGCCTGTACCGTCCCTGGGTGTCCTCCGCTCTGCTGAAGGTCCTGCCTGCTACCGCTAAGAAGGTCGCAGTTCTGGACCGCACCAAGGAGCCCGGCTCTCTGGGCGAGCCCCTGTACCTGGATGTCGCAGCTACCCTGCGTGAGGCTGGCAAGAATGATGTCATCCTGACCGGCGGCCGTTACGGTCTGGGCAGCAAGGACACTCCCCCGTCCTCCATCTTCGCTCTGTTCAAGGAGCTGGAGAAGGATCAGCCGAAGGAGCGCTTCACCCTCGGCATCACCGATGATGTCACCGGCCTGTCTCTGCCTGAGGTCAAGCCCGCTCCCATCACCGCAGCAGCTGGCACCAAGGAGTGCAAGTTCTGGGGTCTGGGCGGCGACGGCACCGTCGGCGCAAACAAGAACTCCGTCAAGATCATCGGCGACCACACTGATAAGTATGTTCAGGCATACTTCCAGTATGACTCCAAGAAGACCGGCGGCGTGACCATCAGCCACCTGCGTTTCGGCGACAAGCCCATCCGCAGCCCCTACTACATCAACCAGGCTGACTTCGTGGCCTGCCACAACCCCGCTTACATCCACATGGGCATGAAGATGGTCCAGGATGTCAAGCCCGGCGGCGTGTTCATGATCAACTGCCAGTGGAACGATGAGGAGCTGGGCCATCACCTGAACGCTGAGGCCAAGAAGTACATCGCTGACAACAACATCCAGCTGTACACCATCAACGCGATCGACAAGGCTATCGAGATCGGTATGGGCAAGCGCACCAATACCATCCTGCAGTCCGCTTTCTTCAAGCTGGCTGACGTTATGCCCATCGAGGACGCCGTCAACTTCATGAAGCAGGCAGCTCAGAAGAGCTACGGCAAGAAGGGTCAGGACGTCGTTGAGATGAACTGGAAGGCCATCGATGCCGGTGTTGACGCCATCCACAAGGTGGACGTCCCCGCTTCCTGGTCCAACCCCGAGGCCGATCCCGCTCCGAAGGAGCTGGTTGGCCGTCCCGAGCTGGTCAAGCAGATCCGCGACGTCATGGAGCCCATCGCTCGTATGGACGGCGACAGCCTGCCTGTCTCTGCTTTCGTTGCTAACGCAAACGGCGAGTGGGAGCAGGGTGCTTCCGCTTACGAGAAGCGCGGCACCGCTGTGAACGTCCCCGAGTGGGATGCTGCAAAGTGTGTTGGCTGCAACCAGTGCGCATTCGTGTGGTCTCACGCAACCATCCGTCCCTTCCAGCTGACCGCTGACGAGCTGGCAGCAGCTCCCGCACAGACCAAGAGCCGCGACAACAAGCCCGCTAACGAGTACAAGTTCGTTATGGCTGTGTCTCCTCTGGACTGCATGGGCTGCGGCGAGTGTGTCACCGTCTGCCCCACCAAGGCTATCCAGATGGTTCCTCAGGAGTCTCAGGCCGATCAGCAGGCAGTCTTCGACTACTGCGTCGCCAACATCTCCAAGAAGCCCTCTAAGTTCGCAGACGACACCGTCATCGGCTCTCAGTTCAACCAGCCGCTGCTGGAGTTCTCTGGCTCCTGCGCAGGCTGTGCTGAGACCTCTTACGCACGTCTGATCACCCAGCTGTTCGGCGAGAAGATGTACATCTCCAACGCCACCGGCTGCTCCTCTATCTGGGGCGGTACTGCTTCCATCTCTCCGTACACTGTCAACAAGGACAGCGGCCACGGTCCTGCATGGTGCAACTCCCTGTTCGAGGATAACGCAGAGCACGGCCTGGGCCTGTATCTGGGCCAGAAGACCGTCCGTGAGAACCTGATCAAGCGCATCGCTGAGGTCGCTGGTTCTGACAAGGCTTCTGCTGAGCTGAAGGCTGCCTTTGACGAGTTCATGGCAACCAAGAACAACACCAAGGCGAACGATGCCCCCGCTAAGGCTCTGATCGCTGAGCTGGAGAAGGCTGCTGCCGCTGGCTGCACCGAGTCCGCTGAGATCCTGAAGAGCAAGGAGTTCATCGCCAAGAAGTCCGTCTGGATCTTCGGTGGTGACGGCTGGGCATACGACATCGGCTTCGGCGGTCTGGACCACGTCCTGGCTTCCGGCGAGGATGTCAACGTCATGGTCTTCGATACTGAGATGTACTCCAACACCGGCGGACAGGCATCCAAGGCCTCCAACATCGGCGAGGTCTGCCAGTTCGCTGCTGCTGGTAAGGAGATCAGCAAGAAGAGCCTGTCTGAGATCGCTATGACCTACGGTTACATCTATGTTGCTCAGATCGCTCTGGGCGCTAACATGAACCAGGCTGTCAAGGCTATCGCAGAGGCTGAGGCATATCCCGGCCCCTCCCTCATCATCGGCTACGCTCCCTGCGAGCTGCACGGTGTTAAGGGCGGCATGACCAACTGCCAGAACGAGATGAAGAAGGCAGTTGAGGCTGGTTACTGGAACCTGTTCACCTTCAATCCGGCCAACAAGGCTCAGGGCAAGAACCCCTTCACCCTGACCTCCAAGGCTGTGGATGCCGAGAAGTATCAGGCACTGCTGGCAAACGAGACCCGTTACAGCCGCCTGACTCGTGCATTCCCGGATCGTGCAAAGCAGCTGTTCGCTCGCAACGAGCAGGTCGCAAACGACCGTTACGAGCATCTGACCCGCCTGGTCGAGCTGTACAAGTAAACCAAAGTTCTTTTGACTCTGGCTGGAATTTTGCCGCAGCGGCACCTTAGTCCCGAAAGGGCGGCTGCTCCGTGCTGGCGATTACTGCGCAACGCAGCAGTACGAAACTGTGGCCCCGGCCAGAGAAGAAATAACAGGCTTATTTCTACGCAGAGACTGGAGCTTTGTACTCCAAACTGATTTCAACTCTCTGCCCGCCTCCGAACGCGTCGGGGCGGGCAGAGCCTGAAATACCAAAGCGCCCGCGAGGGTCCTTGAAAGCATACTTCGCGTGTGTCAGGAGCATAAGGTCTGTTCGCAGATACCTTGCCCCGCCTGCTGCATAAGACCTGCTTGCAGGGATCTTGCCGCAGTCAAAAACGGATCCCGTTTTTAGCGCCCCGCTCACTGGAAACAGTGTCCGGGGCGTATTTTTGTGTCTTTTACACTTTCTTCATAGGTTTTTCATGAAATCCGGTGCGGAATCTGCTATACTACAGCCATGAGGATTCGGGGCCGCAACCGATTCCTTGTACATGATTCCTCCTCACACCAAAGCAATATCCAAACACAGCGCCCTTTCCGGTGAAGCCGCAAGCACCGGGGAGGGCGCTGTGCGTTTTTCTGCGTCAATATTCCGGAAATGGACGCCTTACAGGGTTGACCGGGCATTTGAGTGGAGATATAATAAACCTGTAGGCTAAGAAACTTAGTAAAACGAATTTGTGGAGGTGAACGCAGGACAATGGACCCGGATCATAGTCGAAGACGATGGAATGATGCGGCCGGAACGACCGCGAAAGGTGCTGCGTTCGCCTTTTTTGTACGCTGAACAGCGGAGGATCCGCTGTCCGGCTGCCGTACAAAAGAGGCGCAGCTTTGTGCGTGCAGATGGGCAGTGCGGCCCGGGGTCTGCGGCGCAGGAGCGGCGCTTTTTGCGTTGATGCGGCTGTGTCCTCCTGAGACAGAAAAGAGGAGGAACACAAATGGAAGAAAAAAAGAAGACCCCGGAGCGCGAAGAGGAACAGGCTCTTCCGGTGCAGGAGCTGCCCACGGATATTCCCGCTGAGGTGCGCCAGAAGCTGGCCGAAGACCTGAATGAGCAGGCCACCGAAGACCTCAAGCAGGACGTCCGCGAGGCCGAAAAAGAGGAGGCCAACGACGAAGAAGTCAAGGCCAACCCCGAGATGCTGACCAAGAGCCGTCTGCTCAAGCTGCTCGTCAAGAAGCAGTACGTCAAGCTGCGCGAAGTGACCGAGGAAGAGCAGCCCGCCGACCTGGCCGAGCTGCTGGAAGAGCTGGACGAGAACAACCGCCTCGTGGTGTTCCGTCTGCTGAAAAAGGACGTTGCAACGGAAGCATTCGCCTATATGTCCGATGAGGCCCGCGACGACCTCGTGAATGCGTTCTCCGACGTCGAGCTGGTGAGCGCCATCGAAGATATGAGCCTTGACGATGCCGCCGACCTGCTGGAAGATATGCCCGCAGGCGTGGTCAAGCGGGTGCTGGAAAAGTCGTCCCGCCAGACCCGTGAGAGCCTGAACAAGCTGCTGAACTACCCCGAGAGCTCTGCCGGCAGCCTGATGACCCCCGAATACGTCCGTCTGCGGCAGGATATGACCGTCAGTGACGCCTTCGCCGCTATCCGTAAGCAGGGTGAGAACGCTGAGACGGTCTACACCTGCTATGTGGTGGAGCGCAACCGCCTGCTGGGCGTCGTGTCGGCCCGCAGCCTGCTGCTGTCTGACCCCTCTACCCCCATCGTGGACATCATGGACGACAATGTCGTCACCGTGAAGGTCACGGATGACCAGGAGTTCGTGGCCCGCGAGATGCAGCGCTACGACTTCACCGCGATGCCCGTTCTGGACAACGAGGGCATGTTCGTCGGTATCATCACCATCGACGACGCCATCGACGTCCTGACCGATGAGAGCACCGAGGATATGCAGAAGATGGCAGCTATTCTGCCCGACGACGATGCCACCACCTACTTCGGCACCAGCGTCTGGACCCACGCCAAGCAGCGTATCCCCTGGCTGCTCATCCTGATGCTCTCTGCTACCTTCACCGGCATGGTCACGACCCACTACGAAGAGGCTTTCGTCAGCCTGCCCCTGCTGGTCTCCTTCATGCCCATGCTGATGGATACCGCCGGCAACTGCGGCAACCAGATCAGCACCCTGATGGTCCGCGGCCTCGCTCTGGGTGAGGTGGAGCCCAGCGACTTCCTCAAAGTTCTGGGCAAGGAGCTGCGGGTCTCCGCCATCGTCGGTGCGGTGCTGGGCCTCGTCAACGGTCTGCGCATCTACCTGATGTACACCTACCTCTACGCCGGCCAGTATGACAATGTCATCGGCTACGCAGTGGTCGTCAGCGTGTCGCTGTTCTTCAGCGTCATCCTCGCAAAGCTGGTGGGCGGTATGCTGCCCCTGGCCGCCAAGAAGCTGGGCGCCGACCCGGCCATCATGGCGACCCCCTTCATCACCACCATCGTGGACGCCTGCAGCTTGATCCTCTACTTCCAGATCGCACAGGCTGTCTTCCGCGGCATGATGTAAATATGCAAGAACGCCCCTGCTCAGGAAGTGCTGAGCGGGGGCGTTCTGTTTCCCGGATACAACAAGGCCCCCGTCTGGCGCTTGCGGCGACGCCAGAGGGGGCCTTGCTGTTTGGGGTATTGCTTTGGTGTGAGGAGGAATCATGTGCAAGGGGCGGTTGCGGCCCCGCACCCTTGTGAGCTATAGTATACCCGAATTACCGGCCAAAATCATGTCTTTCCTGTGAAAGATTTGTTAATCGGCCTGTGAAATTTCTGGAGACGGGAGCTGTCACTGCCCGGTGGATACATCATATACGCCAGTCGTCAGGAAGGGCTCGGCCTTGGAGCTGCCGCTGAGCCTGAACTGGATGGCCTGTCCCCCATCGGTGAAGGTGTAGATATTAGAGGCAAGCCCGGAGGTCCTTGTATAGGGGAAATATGCGGTAACAGAGTGATTGTTCCCTCGAGTCAGTTTGACCTGCTCCCCGATGGCGATAGAGCCCGAGTCACGGTTATGGAGCTTGAGCAGCTTGCAGGTAAGGGGCTTTGTCTGGGAGAAATAGGGCACCTCGCAGGAAAAGCAGGAGGCGTTGAAATCGCCGGTGTTTTTGGCCGTGTACAGGAAAAGCTCAATGCCCATCATGTCCTGACCATTCACCGTCTCCCGGGAAATAATGCTGCGGCAGGAAAGCCGGGAGATCGCCTGAGAGGATGTAAAATAAAAGACGTCGTCCGGGCTGCACGGCATAAACGGGCTGTCACTGCTGCTGTCACAGCCGGTCAATACCCCCCCCCCGCTAAAATAAGCGAAGCAGCGGCGGTTTTCAGAAAATTGCGTCGAGAGATCTCAATACTCATAATAGCTGCCTCCAATAAATATTTGCGGAATGGAACTAGGGATTCCTAAACTAATAATAGCGCAGAACGATGCAAAGAACAAGTAGCTGATGAAGTATATTTCAGGGGCTGACGAGCGCCGCGTGCTGACGGCCCATCTCCACATAGGCCTCGGCGTTCTCGATGTTGTGGGCCAGCTGGTCGTCCCGGGTGGTCTTGATGACCCGGGCAGGCACGCCTACCGCCACCGAGTTGTCGGGGATGACCATTCCTTCAGGCACCAGCGCCCCGGCCCCGATGATGCAGTTTTTGCCCACGACGGCGTGGTTGAGGATGGTGGCATGCATCCCGATGAGGCTGTTGTCCCCCACCGTGCAGCCGTGGACGAGGGCGCTGTGGCCTACCGTGACGTTTTTGCCCAGAACGACCTGCCCGCCGGGGTCGCAGTGGAGCACGGCGTTGTCCTGCACATTGCTGTTTTCGCCCAGGATCAGCGCGCCCTCGTCGGCCCGCAGTACAGCCCCGTACCAGATGTTCACGCCCCTGCCCAGTGTCACGTCGCCCAACACCGTCGCATTCGCCGCCACAAAGACAGCACCCTCATCCCGGGGCGCTTTTCCACCAAAGGAGAGCATCATTGTTGAAAAACCACCTTTCTCTTTTGCTTTATTTATGGTATTCTTTATTATAGCTCTTATTGTCGGAGCAAGGAAGCCCCCCAGGCTTCCGAAGGAGTATCAATTTATGCAGTTTCATCCCCTTGCGCGGCGGCTTCTGGCTCTGGTCCTGACCGCTGCATTCATGACCGCAGCGGCACTGTCCGGTTTCGCCGTCTACGCGATGCCCATTCAGGCCGCCTACCCGCAGGAGTCCATCTACCTCTTCGATGCCGACACCGGAGAAGCTCTTGTGGAGCAGAACCCCGACCTTCCCCGCTGCGTCGCCAGTCTGACCAAGATGATGACGGCCCTTCTCGTGCTGGAAAGCGGCACCGACCTCGGTGCCAGTATTACCATCCCGGCCAGCCTCACGCCGGAACTTCAGTCCATCCGGGCCAACCGTGGCCACACCATCGGCCTGCAGGCCGGCGAGACGGTGCGCCGCATCGATATGATGTACGCCATGCTCCTGCCCAGCGCCAACGACGCAGCCAGCGTGCTGGCCGTCGATACCTCCGGCAGTCTGGCCGCCTTCGCGGCCCAGATGAACGTCCGGGCCAGTCAGCTGGGCTGTAAGGCCACCCATTTCACCTGCCCCCACGGCCTCTACGACGGCGGCAACTACTCCACGGCCCGCGATATGGCGAAGATCGCGCTGGCCTGCTATGCGAATCCGACCTACCGCCAGATAGCGGACACGGTGTCCTATGAACTGCCCGCCACCAACCTGCATCCGGCCCGGACGGTCACGACCACCAACAAGCTTTTGCAGCCCGGCAGCGGCTTTTACCGCAGCGATGCCCACGGCATGAAGACCGGCTTCACCACCCAGGCCGGGCGGTGCTTCGTCACCTTTGCCCGGCAGGACGGCCATACGTACGGGCTGGTCATCCTGGGCTCGAACTCCCAGAATATCTTCCGGGAGGCGGCAGAGCTGTTCGACTGGGCCTTTACCAGCCCCGAACTGCACCCCGCCCCGACAGAGCCCGAGGCCGAACCCGAGAAGCACGGGCTGAGTGCATTCTGGCACAAAGTGTTTGGCTGATGTTTGAATGTTAAGGAGGACAAGCCTATGAATCGACCCACCTTCCTGCGCCGGAGCACGGCGCTGCTGCTCACGCTGGTGCTGATGGTCTGCGCCGCCCTGCCCGGGTCTGCCGCTTATCAAATGCCCATCCAGACGGCCAGCGACACCGAGTCGGTCTATCTCTTCAATCTGGATACCGGCAAGCCCATCCTCAGGCAGAACTCCGACCAGCAGCGCTACATCGCCAGCCTCACCAAGATGATGACGGCTCTGCTCTTCCTCGAGAGCGGCAAGGATATGAACGCTGAGATCACCATTCCCACCAGCCTGACCCAGGAGTTCAAGGACATCCAGAACGCCAACGGCTCCACCATGAACCTCCGCATCGGCGAGACGGTGCGCCGCATCGACCTGCTCTACGGTCTGCTGGTGGCCAGCGCCAACGACGCGGCCAGCGTCATCGCCAGCGACGTCTCGGGCGGCGACCTGACGGCCTTCGTGGCCCAGATGAACGCCCGCGCCAAGGAGCTGGGCTGCACGGATACCACCTTCTCCTGCGTCCACGGCCTGTACGACTACGGCAACGTCTCCACGGCAGAGGACCTTGCAAAAATCGCCGCTGCCTGCTACGCCAACGAGACCTATATGCAGGCCGCGAACACCCTCACCTATACGCTGCCCGCCACGAACCTGCACCAGAACGAGCGGACCATCAAGGCCACCAACCTCATGCTGGACCCGGAGTATGCCTATCACCGCGACTATGTCCGGGGCATGAAGACCGGCTTCACCACCCTCGCAGGCCGGTGCTTCGTCACCTTTGCCCAGCAGGACGGCCACACCTACGGCCTCGTGGTGCTGGGCAGTGATATGAACAACATCTACCGCGAGTGTGCGGAGATCTTGGACTGGGCCTTCTCCAGCTTTTCTGACCGTCAGCTGGTGGACACGGAGACGGTGCTCACCACCATCCCGCTGACCAAGTGCCGCACGGAGGAAGCCGTGGAGCTCTACGCCGCCAGCGGCCTCAGCGGCTACGGCCACGCCGACGATGAAGTGACCTTCGAGTTCTCGGTGCCGGAGAGCACTTCGGCCACCGTCAAGGAGGGTGCTGTGCTTGGTACGGCCACCGTCTACCTCGACGGCTACGAGATGGGAACGGTGGACCTTGTGACCCACAAAGAATATGTGTCGGACTTTCGCACCGACGCCAAAACGACCCTTCTTCTCATGGCCGCGCTCATCGGCATCCTCATCGTGCTGGGCTTCCTGACGATGGTGGCCGGCGGCGGTTCGCTGAACCTGCGGCGGCGGAGTCGGTCCCGCAGAAGATAATAGGATCAAACAGCAATCGCAAAAGCTCCCCGGAAGGGGAGCTTTTGCTTTATCCAAGCTTCGCTGCAAGAACGGAAAGGGTGATCTTGGGGTTCACCTGTGCGGCAAGCCGCTGAATGGCCGCATCGGCCAGCGAGAGGGCGCGGCGGGCGGCGTCAGCCGTCAGAGGGGTGCTGGCACACCCCCGGAGTCCGGCGGCGGCCACGGCCCGGAAATCGCCCAGCAGGGCCGCTGCTGCGGCCTTGTCCTTTTCGTATCCGGCCAGCAGGACGGCGGCGGCATAGCTGTCGTGAGCCGCCGCGGCCTTGGCCAGCGTCAGGGCCTTTTCCACCTGTTCCCGGCGGGCGTCGTCCCGGGCGGCGGCGAGCACGGTGCCGATGTGGCCGTCGAACAGCTCACTGTAGAGCCGGGCCTGCTTTTTGTCCACGCCCTGCCCGATGCACCACCGGGCGCATTCCTCGGGGCTGACCGGGGCCACGGCGAAGCTGACGCAGCGGCTGCGGATGGTGGGCAGCACACCGGCCAGCGAATCTGCCGTCAGCAGGAAGAGCACGCCTTCCGGCGGCTCCTCCATCACCTTCAGCAGGGCGTTGGCGGATTCCTCGTTCATCCGCTCCACATGGTAGAGCAGGACGGCGCGGCCCTCGGCGGAGAGGCTGGTATTGAAAATTTCGGTGCGCATGGCCTTGACCTGACTGACGAGATACCGCCCGCCCGAGCCCATGCCGGTGACGGAGATGGCTTCCCGCACCACGCCGGTTTCGATGCGGCCGCTGTCGCGGTCGCCGGCTTTGCCCACGGCACGGCAGCATTCGCCCCGCAGAAGGGCCTCAGCAGGTGCGCCGCCTGCCGGGTAAAGATAGTCTGCCGCCACGCACCGGGCCGCGTAGCCCGCGCCCAGGCCCGTCTCGCCCACCAATAACACGCTGTGGGTCAGACGGCGGCTGCCCAGCATCAGGCGGACGCTGTCTTTCAGGGCTGCGTTGCCCGCAAGGCGGTCTATCATCATCTGCGGCTCACCTCCGGTTCTTCCGCTTCCACTGCTCCCGGCGTATCCACGCCCGGACGCTGCGCAGTGCCTGCGGCCCGAAGAAGAGCACAAACCCCAGCATACTCAGCAGATAGCTCACCTTATACAGCCACCCGGCAGTCAGGAAGCTGAACAGCCACATGGCAGCGGCGAAGAGGCCGAAATACTTCACCCTTACCGGGATGACGAAGAACAGCAGCACCTGCACCTCGGGGTAGAGCATGGCGAAAGCCAGCAGCAGCGACAGCGACAGGCAGTAGGTGTCGGCGGGGATGCCGGTGACGAGACAGCCCAGCGCGGTGCCGATCATCCCCAGCAGGAAGTAGAGGTTGAAGCGGAAATCGCCCCACTCCTTTTCCAGCGCCGTGCCGATGAACCATGTGAAGTAGATGCCGAGGATGACGCTCAGCGGCCCGCCCCCCGAAAATGGGATAAAGACGAAGGTGATGAGCCGCCACACCTGCCCCATCAGCAGCAGGCTCCGGCTCAGGCCGAGATAGACTGAGATGAATTGGTTGACGAACAGCTCGATGGCGTAGACTAAAATCTGTCCGCCTACGATGATAGAGATGAGGTTGGGGATGCAAAAGCGGCCGTATTTCCGCTCAAGGCGGGAGATCCAGTTCATAGACAGACGCCTCCGTGAAAAGAATTTTTTCGGCCCATGTCCGGGGCCGTTTTCTGTCTTTCATTGTATCATGTTTGCCCGGCCCATTCAAGAAAATCCGTGGGAAGTGCGGGGTTCCATTTTGGGGCGTTATCGGGAGAGTATCCCATCTGGTATGATTTTTTAACTTTTTCCACTGGGTTTTCCACCGATTTTGTGAAAAAGAAGTGGGGTTTCCCACAGTGTTTTCCACTTTTTCCACCGAGTTTTCCACAGAAAATTGAGCTTTGGGTTATACACGATGTATTCTAAAACGGGAAAAGAGGGAAAATCTGGGGAGAAAAGAGGTCACAGAGCCTTTTTTTGAAAAGAAAGTCGAGGCCAAAAATTTATTTTCTGCGGCGTTTCGCGCTTGGGGCAAAAGCGCCTCTCCCCTCTGGAATTTTTGGCGCAGGAGTTTTCCACAAACGCTGCCCGGCAAAAACCATGTGTGGAAAACCGTGGGAAAAACCGGGTTTTCCACAAACTTCGCAGGGAGGAAAGAAACGCGCCCCCGGGGCCGGATGGCCCGCAGAGGCGCTGGAATGCTGGAAAATTTATACGGCCCCGTAGATGCCGTGGACGGAGACTTCGCCGGTGAAGACCTTCTCCTCTCCGCTGTCGGTGCGGACGATGAGCTGGCCGTCGACGTCCACGTCGATGGCTGTGCCGCTGCCTGTGCCGCCGCCCGGCAGATCGAAGGTGACGTGGCGGCCCAGGTTGACGCAGGCCGCCTTGTACTCGTCCCGGAAGGGAGCAAAGCCCTCCCGCGCGAAGGTGTAGAGCGGACGGTCAAAGCCGAAGTCTGTCAGAGCCTCGGCCAGCCACTGGGGGTCGGCGGCAAGGTCCACTTTCGCGCCCTGCAGCTCGAGGGAGGTGCCGTTGGGCAGGTTTGCGGCGTCGAAATAGCTCTGGGGCTGTGCCAGATTGATGCCGATGCCGCAGACGATGCCCCGGCCCTGCATCTGGAAGCCGTAGCTGACGCTCTCGCAGAGGATGCCCACGACCTTCTTGCCGTTCAGCAGCAGGTCATTGGGCCATTTTATCCGGCAGTCCACGCCGTAGCGCTGGGCCAGCTGATCGCGGACGGCAAGGCTTGCCAGCAGCGGCAGGGTGGCAGGCTGGGCCAGCGGCTCCCGGATGACCGCCGTATAATAGAGGGCACAGCCCTCGGCGTTCACCCAGCTGCGGCCAAGACGGCCCCGGCCTGCGGTCTGATTGGTGGTGTATACCGCGCCCACCGGGCCGAACTCTTCAAAATGCTCTTTTGCGTAAGCGTTGGTGCTGCCGCACTCGGACAGCCAGCGCACCTCGTTGATGCTCATGCTTTGGGTACCTCTTTGTGCTCGTGGCTGACCACCTTGCCGTCGGCAAGGGTCAGGATGCCGTAGGTGTTGGGGCCGGTGTAGCACCGGCCGCAGGAGCCGGGGTTGAACAGGAACACCCCGCCCCGCTCTTCTGCCACCGGGATGTGGGTGTGACCGAAGAGAGCGACGTTCGCGCCCCGGGCTGCGGCTGCGTCAGCCAGCGTGTCGAGGTCGTATTTCACCCCGTACATATGGCCGTGGGTGTAGAAGACGACCACCCCGTCAAAGGCGGCAAGCCCGTCCAGCGGCTCCAGCGCACCGAAATCGCAGTTTCCGGCTACCGCATAAGCCCGCAGAGAGGGGTAAAAGGTGAGCGCCTGCTCGAGGTCGCGCAGGCCGTCGCCCAGAAAGATGAGCGCGTCGATGCTGTCCGCCTCGGCGGCCAGAATGTTTTCAATGGCCAGACGGCTGTTGTGGCTGTCGCTCAAAATCAGAAGTTTCGTCACGGGAAAAGGATCCTCCTCAAATTTTATTCCGGGTCGCGCTGCTGGATGGTCAGCAGTGCCTTATATACTTCGCTCTTGGAGTAGGGCGTCCCCTGGGCTGCGGCCTTGGCGGCGGCAGTGGGGCCGAAGCCCTGTCCGGTCAGCTCGAGGGCGCGCTGTGCGGCCTGCTCGAGGGTCAGTTCTGCTTCCGGCTCTGCGGAGGCCGGCGCACCGGCCATGACCAGAACATACTCGCCTCTCGGCTCGTTGGCGGCGTAGTGGGCCTGTGCCTCCCCGAGGGTAGTCTTCCAGATCTCTTCGTGGAGCTTGGTCAGCTCACGGCAGAGGGTGATGCTCCGCTCCGGGCCGAAGGCGTTCACGAGGTCGTCCAGCGTCGTGCGCAGCTTGTGGGGTGCTTCGTAGAAGATGACGGTCCGCTTTTCACCCAGAAGCTCAGCAAGACGCTCTTTCTTCTGCTTCCGGTTCACGGGCAGGAAGCCCTCGAAGACCCAGCGGGAGGTGTCCTGGCCCGAGACGGCCAGCGCTGTCACGCAGGCGGACGCCGCCGGGACAGGCACGACTTTGATGCCCCGGGCCAGCGCGTCCCGCACGATGACCTCGCCCGGGTCAGAGACGCAGGGCATTCCGGCGTCCGAGCAGAGGGCGCAGTTCTCGCCCGCCTCAATCCGGCGCAGGATACCCTCGCCCTTCTGCAATGCGTGCTCGTAGTAGCTGACCATCGGCTTTTTCAGGCCCAGATAGTTCAGCAGCCGCATGGTCACGCGGGTGTCCTCGGCGGCCACGAAGTCCGCCGCGCCGAAGGTGGCGGCCACGCGGGGCGGCATGTCGTCCAGATTGCCGATGGGGGTTGCCACGATATAAAGAATACCGGCCATGATTGACCTCCCTGATGTTGTTATTTTACTTCTCCGTACATCGCCGCCCCGGCGGTAATGAGCACATCCGGTTCGATGCGCAGGCCGGTGCGGCGGTTTTTCTGGGCTTCCACAAGGAAAAGCCACGGCGCGGCGTCAGGCTTATTCTTCACAAAGGCCAGACGCTTCGGCTCGAGGCGGTGCACCCGCAGCACAGCCAGCACCTCGGCCAGGCGCTCGGGCCGATGGCAGAGGGAAAGCTTTCCGCCGTCCTTCAGCAGGCGGAAACCACAGGCGCAGACATCCTCGAGGGTGCAGTCCGTCTCGTGGCGGGCCGTGGCACGGCCCGCGTCGGTGCTCTGCGGCCCGGCGGTAAAGTAGGGCGGGTTGCAGGCGCAGACATCGAACTGGCCCTCCCCTTCCCGGAAGGTGCGCAGGTCGGTGAGATAAGGGGTGATGTGCCCGATGTCCTGCGCGGCCACGGCCTCCTGTAAGAGCGCACTGGCCTCGGGCTGCAATTCCACGGCGGCGCAGGGGCCGCGATGGCCCCTGTCATGCCACTCAAGGCTCACGATGCCGCAGCCGGAGCACAGGTCTGCCGCCTTCTGGCTGCGCCGCGGCTCGCAGAAACGGGCCAGCAAAAGCGCGTCCGAGCCGAACCGGTGGACGGCGGAGCAGTATACTTCTGTTTTATTATACAAAATCTCGGTAGAATGTTCCATACGCCCAGCCGAAATCCTCCGACAAAATATTGTGTCCCGAAAGATGAAAAAATTATGCAAGAAAGAAAAGCAGCAGACCCGCCTGGCAGGTCTGCTGCTTTTGATGCGTTATTCGCGCGCTATCTGCTAAAAATTATTCAGCGGTGATAGCACCGGTGGGGCAAGCGCCCTCGCAAGCGCCGCAATCGATGCAAGCGTCTGCGTTCACAACTGCAACGCCGTTCTCAACAGCGACTGCACCAACGGGGCAAGCGCCCTCGCAAGCGCCGCAGCCAACACATGCGTCAGAAACCTTGTGTGCCATAATAGAACTCTCCTTTATCTCCCCGTGCTCAGTATTTATGAAGAAATCTGCCCCTGCACGGCTCTGGCAGACCCCTCGGAAATCGTATCCTTGACTGCATTTTAACAAAGCCGTTTCAAAAAGGCAAGACTAACCGTACCCGCCCAAAAGCAATTCTTCGTTTTTTGGTGGGTTGCACAAAAGCACAGGCTAACTTTTGGAGAAATTTGAAGAGGTTTTTTGGCGAAAATCACGAAGCAAAGTTAGTTTTAACAGACTAACCGTTCGAAGACCCCGCCATTTCCAGCCTCTTATTTTTTATCTTTTCTGCCGCAGCCGGGGCAGGACGAGGTGCCGTCGGCGTTGGCCGAAGCCACCACCGGGGCGGGGTCGCGCACGCCGGAATAATCGTCGTCCGGGTCGGGGCGGCGGGGTGCGCGCTTGCCGCCGGAGATATACTGGCAGACGCTCACCTTATAGTACCGGGGCGCGAAGGCCTCGGTGCCGCAGCGCACCCGCAGATAGCCGGAGATGGGGTTGACCTCGAGCACGGTGCCGAGGCCGTCCGGGGTGCGGACGGTGCTGCCCACCATGGGCATGATGCTGTTCAGGTACTCGTAGGCGCTCTCCTCGTAAGCCAGGCAGCACATCAGGCGGCCGCAGGCACCACTGATCTTGGTCGGGTTGAGGGAAAGACCCTGCTCTTTTGCCATCTTGATGGAGACGGGCTGAAAGTCTTTCAGGAAGCGGCTGCAGCAGAAGGGCTGGCCGCAGATGCCCAGACCGCCTATCATCTTGCTCTCGTCGCGCACACCGATCTGGCGCAGCTCGATGCGGGTGTGGAAGATGCCGGCCAGGTCCTTGACCAGCTCACGGAAGTCCACGCGGCCGTCGGCGGTGAAATAGAACATGATCTTGGAGCGGTCGAGGGTGTATTCGGCCTCCACCAGCTTCATTTCCAGCCCGTGGCGGGCGATGCACTCCTGGCAGGTGTGGTAGGCGCGCTTCTCATCCTCACGGTTCTGGCGCATCCGGCGCACGTCCACGCTGTCGGCCATCCGGGTGATGGGCTTGAGGGCCTTGGGGACAGCGGAGTCGGCGATCTCCTTCACGCCCTGCACCACTTCGCCGCACTCCACGCCCCGGGCCGTCTCGACGATAACATAGTCGCCGGTCTTGATGGGGGTGTCTGCGGGGTCAAAATAATAGGTCTTGCCGTTGTCCTTGAAACGGACGGATATAACTTTCTTCATAGCATTCCTCTTTGGGGTCGTATCGAACGTATATAAGCCCGGAACATGGGCCTCAGGCAGCCTGGATAGGCGCTGTGCCTGAAATTGCGATAAAATTCCATTCTGCATTCTAGTATAGCATAATCCGGCCCGTATTTCCACGAAATATGGCAAGAAAGTAGCCGGGATCTTCCCATTGACTTCCTAAACGAAGGTGGCTTAAGGAAAGTTTTGTTAAATATTAGCTTCAGGACTATTGCAAGGGAGATTCCCTCGTGTATAATAGGAACGATAAGAAGCGTTCAGAGGGTGCTGCCGTGGTTGCGGCGTACCTTTTGCCGCGCGGCGGCATAAAAAAGAAATGGATAGGAAATCATGGAAAAATTCAGTGTCAAAAAGCCGTTCACCATCCTTGTTGCGGTCATCATGGTCCTGCTGCTGGGCTTCGTGTCCATCACGAACCTGCAGACGAACCTTCTGCCCGACATCAGCACGCCATACCTCATGGTGGTCACCGTCTACCCCGGTGCCAGCCCGGAGCGTGTGGAGTCAGAAGTCTCCGATGTGATGGAGAACGCGCTGGGTACAGTGTCCGGCGTCGAGAGCATCACAGCGACCTCGGCAGAAAACTACAGCCTTCTGCTCATGAAATTCGCCGAAGGCACCGACATGAACAGCGCGATGGTCAAGACCTCCAACAAGGTGGACCAGACCGCGTCCAGTCTGCCCAGCACCTGTCTGACCCCCTCCATCATCGAGTACAGCCTGAACATGAACGCCTTTATGACGGTGGCTGTCAGCCGGGAGGGCAGCGATGTCTACGATCTGTCGGATTTTGTGGATAACACCCTCGTGCCTTATGTGGGCCGCACCGGCGGCGTTTCCAGTGTGTCGGCCAACGGCCTCATCGAAAAGATGGTGCAGGTGCAGCTGAATCAGGATAAGATAGACGAAGTGAACGCCCGCCTGCTGGAGCTCATCGACACCCAGCTGGCCGACGCCCGCGCCCAGCTCGATGACGCCGAGGCCCAGATCGCCGCAGGCCGTGCCGAGTACGAAAAACAGCTGAAAAACTTTGGCGACACGGTCTCTGACACCGTCATGGCCCAGATGGGTACGGAGGTGGCCGACGCCGTCACCGTCGTGCGCGACCAGGCGCAGGCTTTGCTGAGCAGCATCAACCAGCTCATCGGCGTGGTCAATGAGCCGGAGATCCAGCAGGCCCTCATCGACGTCCGCGACGGCCTGCAGCGGGTCGTGGACCAGTTCAACCAGACCGGTATGCGGGACATCGACTCCCTCATCGAGATCGTCGGCGAGCTGCGCGACATCACCGATAAGCTCACCAGCGCTCTGCAGGAGCTGCAGGGCCGTCTGGGTACCAGCGACGGCACCGTCTCCGACCTTGCCGACGAGCTGGAAGTCTCCAACAGCCTGAGCACCATTTATAAGACTCTGGACGAGGTCATCAAAGCCATGGACAATGTCCCCGGCCTGATGAACCAGTTCTCCGTCGCTCTGGGCAGCTATTCCAGCCAGCAGCTCAGCGCCTATATGCAGTTCACCGAGGCCCGGGAGAAGCTGAAGGACTACGAAAACCAGCTGGAAGACGCCAAGCAACTCTACGAGGAGACCAAGGAAAAGGCCCTTGCCAGCGCCGATGTGGCCAAGCAGCTGGACATCAAGACCCTCGCCCAGCTCATCTACGCCCAGAACTTCTCGATGCCTGCCGGCTATGTCGCCGATAAGAGCGGCGAGTCCTGGCTGCTGAAGGTCGGCGAAGAGTACGACAGCGTTTCGGACATCGAGGGCGCACTTCTGCTCCACGTCGATGGCTTCGGCGATGTCCGCCTCTCCGATGTGGCCGACGTGGCCGTCATCGACAACGCCGAGGCCAGCTACACCCGCCTGAATGGGGAGCGGGCCGTGGTGCTGAAAATTTTCCGCAACGCCAATTCCAGCGCCAGCAGCGTCTCGGACGGCTGCCTGAATGCCTTCAAGGAGCTGCAGGCCCAGTATTCTGACCTTCACGTCGTCGTCCTGTCCAATCAGGGCAACTACATCACCATCATCGTCAACAGCATCATCAGCAGTATGCTGGTGGGCGCTGCGCTGGCCATCATCGTGCTGGCCATCTTCCTGAAGGACATCAAGCCTACCCTCGTGGTCGGCGTCAGCATCCCGCTGTCTGTCCTGTTCGCCGTCGTTCTGATGTACTTCACCGGCCTCGACATGAACATCATGACGCTGGCGGGCCTGTCGCTGGGCGTCGGTATGCTGGTGGATAACTCGGTGGTCGTCATCGAGAACATCTACCGTCTGCGGGGCCGGGGCGTACCGGCGGCCCGCGCCGCCGTGCAGGGCGCTCGTCAGGTGGGCATGTCGGTGGTGGCCTCCACCCTTACTTCGGTCTGCGTCTTCCTGCCGGTGGTGTTCGCCTCCGGCACGGTGCGCAGCCTGCTGCAGCCCATGTCCATGTGCATCGGCTACTGCCTGATGGCCTCTCTCCTCGTGGCCATCACCGTCGTGCCTGCCGCTGCTTCCACTGTCCTGAAAAAGGCTGAGCCGAAGCGTCTGGTCTGGTTCGAAAAGATCCAGGATAAGTATGCCCACAGCCTCGAGTGGTGCCTGCAGCACCGCGCTCTGCCGCTGCTGGCTGCAGTCGTCCTGCTGGCCTTCTGCGGCTGGAAGGTCTTCTCCATGGGCGTCGTCCTTCTGCCCGAAATTTCCAGCAATGAGGCCACCATCGCTCTCTCCACCGACGACGGCCTGACCAAAGAGGAATCCTACGGTGTGGCCGGACAGGTCGTCGAGGCCGTCATGGCCGTGGACGGCGTGGAAGAGGTGGGCGTCACCACCGATACCACCGTGGCCGGCATCGACATCGGCCAGCTGGGCCTGCCCAGCGCTATCACCGATCTGCTGAGCGCCGCCAACAGCTACGGCAGCTACCAGTTCAACGTCATGCTGGACAAGTCCCTCTCCTCCACTAAGATCGCCGCCGTGGAGCAGGCCCTGAATGATGCCGTTTCCGGCGTCGAGAACTGCACCGGCACCGTCGAGATCAGCGGTATGCAGGACCTGACCAGCCAGCTCAGCAGCGGCCTCTCTGTCAAGATCTACGGCCCCGACGCCGATACCATTACCGCACTGGGCGATAAGGTCGTCCAGATGGTCAACGACACCGAGGGCTTCGCCAATGCCGCCACCGGCCTCGGTCAGGGCGATGCGACCATCAATCTGGACATCGACCGCGACAAGGTTCGCGCCTATGGCCTGACGGTTGCGCAGGTCTACCAGCAGATCGCCGCCAAACTCACCACCACCACCACGGCGGAGACCCCCGTCACGGTGGACGGCTCCACCATGAAAGTCCAGATCAGCGACAACCTTGACCCTGTGACCAAGGAAAACATGATGGACATGACCTTCACCACCAGCGTCATGGACGCCACCGGCGCCATCACCACCGGCACCTGCACGCTGGGTGACATCGCTACCTGGTCCACCGGCACCGCCCCCGACTCCATCACCAGCGAGAACCAGACCCGCTACATCACGGTGTCTGCCGACACGCTGGACGGCTACAACACCACGGTCCAGTCCCGCGTGCTCCAGAAGACGCTGGACGACTTCGCTCTCTCCGATGAGATGCCCGAGGGCTGCTCCTTCTCGCTGGGCGGCGAGTCCTCCACCGTCAACCTGATGGTCGATGAGATGGTGCAGTGGATGGCTCTGGCCCTGCCCTTCGTCTATCTGGTCATGGTGGCTCAGTTCCAGAGCCTGCTGTCCCCCTTCATCGTCCTGTTCACGGTGCCGCTGGCCTTCACCGGCGGCCTGCTGGGTATGCTGGTCACCGGCCAGCAGCTGACCATGATCTCCCTGATGGGCTTCATCGTCCTGATGGGTACCGTCGTCAACAACGGCATCGTCTTCGTGGACTACGCCAACCAGCTGCGTCTGGGCGGTCTGGAGCGCCGTGCGGCCCTTGTCGCCACCGGCAAGACCCGTATGCGCCCCATCCTCATGACCACTCTGACCACTGTTCTGGCCATGCTGCAGATGGTGTTCAGCAACGATATGGCGAGCCAGCTCATGAGCGGCATGGCCATCGTCATCATCTGCGGCCTGAGCTATGCCACCCTGATGACCCTGTACATCGTCCCCATCCTCTACGACATCCTCTTCAAGAAGCCGCCGCTGGTGGTCGATGTGGGTGACGACGGAATGGACGACATCCCCGACGACGCCGCCGAGTATATCGCGCAGTCGAACGCCGCCGAGGCTCAGCCCGCCCGGCCGGAGGCCTGAGGCTGTCTCCTATCTATATAGAATAAGTATCTGCCCCGAAACCGCTGCACAGTCTGATGTGCGGCGGTTTCTTTTTTGGGCTGGGCCTGCCGGGGGGCGCCCGGAAGGCCCTCTCCGTCTCGCTCCGCTCGACAGCTCCGGGTAGAATCATGTCAGTGGCAGGAACATTCAGCGATAACCTATTGACAAGGTAGGGGGGGGGGGTACAATAGGAAAAAGGTGTCGATGCTTCGCTCGAACACCGCTATATTATAGGGAGGAATCATACTATGAAACGACTCAACCGTATCTTATCTCTGGCCCTTGCGGCCATGATGGCACTGACCCTGCTTACCGGCTGCGGCGGCAAGGTGACCGAGCGTGCCATGGAAAAGGCCTACGGAGATTATCTCCGGGGCCAGATGGGAAAACCTGACATGAAGGTGACCTACGATGTCTCCCCGGCTGTCTTTGAGAAGATCGATGCAGACTTCCGGGAACACAAGGCAAGCTGGTTCAACGAATCTACCGGTTATCTGGCCAACTACAATTCGAGCGAGTATTTCTACGACTCCAGCGCTGCCGGTGTTGCCATGTTGAAAGAGGCGCTGAAGGATTACAGCACCAGCGTCAACGTGCGGTTTTATGCGGCAAAAATGCCCGAGTCGGCGGGCAATGCCACCACCCAGGCTGCCTATGTGATCCATAACTCCTGGAACGGCGTGAGTGTTTACTCCGACGGTTCTCGGGACTGGACGAGCGTAAAGCTCGCCGTTCACCGTGTGCAGGACGGCGGTGACACCTACTGCTACATAATCGTCATCTACGAAAAATAAGCCGTCTACCGTGGCCCGGGCTTTCTGAGCCTACATAGAATAAGCATCTGCCCCGGAACCGCTGCACAGTCTGATGTGCGGCGGTTTCTTTTTTGGGGGCTAGCCCTCTCAGTCACGCCGCAGGCGTGACAGCTCCCCCATAGGGGGAGCCACTGGCGTGTCGGTCAGCACTGAGCTGCCCGCTGGAAGCGTACAGTTGCGCAAGCAGTAGTGCCCTGCTATCCCCGATAGCGGGAGCTGGACAAGCGCTTCCCGGCAGAGCATCTGGCGGAGAACACCCCCCCAGTCAAAGCCTTCGGCTGCCCCCTATTCTACAATATGTCCAAAAAATCTCTCGAAATTTTGGAAGATAAATCTAAAAGCATTCTCACACAAGTCTGGAAAACTGTGCTATAATCATAATTATGGACGAGGTTGGGGCTGCGCTGCCCTGACCGAAAATAATGAAGAAGGAGGCGAGCCTTATGGCACAGTTCCGCTCCAAGCCCTTTGGTGTGACCCAAAACGGCGATAAGGTGGATGAATACATCATCTCCAATCCCGGTGGACTTGAGGTCAGCGTGCTGAACTATGGCTGTGTGATCAAAAATCTCTTCGTCCCTACAAAAACGGGTCTGGTGGATGTGGTCGTCGGACACGACACCCTCGCCGACTATGAGGCGGATTTCAACTCATCCGGCAGCACCTGCTGCGGTGCGTTCGTGGGCCGGTACGCCAACCGCATTGAAAATGCGGAATTTTCTCTCAGCGGCAAGACCTACAAGCTGGAAGCCAACAATGGCAAAAATCACCTGCACGGCACCTTCCCCCGCAAAATTTACGATGTGAAGATGTTCGGCGACACCCTTTTGATGGAGACCGAAAGCCCGGCGGGCGAAGACGGTTTCCCCGGAAATCTGAAGGTCAGTGTGCGGTATATCCTCACGCCGGACAACACCCTGCGGATGGACTACCGTGTGTCCACTGACGAGGACACCATCATCAACCTGACCAACCACACCTACTTCAACCTCGACGGCGGCGGCAATGTGCTGGGCCAGAAGCTCCGCATTTACGCTTCCAACTATCTTGAGGGAAACAACGAGACCTGCCCCACGGGTAAGATCCTGCCTGTGGACGGTACGCCGATGGACTTCCGCACCGGAAAGCCTCTGGGACGCGACCTCGACACCGGCTTCTACCAGACCACCATGGCGGGCGGCGGCTTCGACCACTGCTATGTCCTCGACCGGCCCCGGGGTGCCAGCCAGAGCCTCTGCGCCTGGGCGTCCAGCGACAAGACCGGCATCAGCATGAAGATGTACACCACCCAGCCGGGCATCCAGCTCTACACCGGCAACTTCCTGCAGAACTGCCCCTCCCCCGGCAAGGGCGGCGTCCCGCTGGAAAAGTACGGCGGCTTTGCCCTTGAGACCCAGCACTTCCCCTGCAGCCCCTCTCACCCGGAGTTCCCGACGACGGTGCTGCGGGCAGGCAAAGTCTTCCGCGCCAACACTACGCTCCGCTTCTTCACCGGCCGTCAGTGCGGCCGTTTGTAAGCAAATATCAGCCGCAGCAAAGGGCAGCTCTCTTGCGGGAGCTGCCCTTTGCTGTTTTTGGGTGTCCTCTCCATGCCTTGCGGACTAAAAATCTTTGCAGTTCATCAGACTGGCTGAAAAGATGCAACAAAAATACATTTTAATAAAAGAGCCGGTACTTGATTCTCGGTGCAAAAAGCGGTATCCTTTAGGCAGGCAGAGCACAAGGGCTCTGTGCGAAGCAACATCTGGAACAAGAGAGGTATTGGACATGGCTATTTTGGTTTCCGGCGGCGCAGGCTACATCGGCAGCCACACCTGCATCGAGCTCCTGAATGCCGGCTACGACGTCGTCGTGGCAGACAATTACTATAATGCATCCCCTGTGGTCCTCGACCGCGTCAAGCAGATCACCGGCAAGGACTTCCGCTTCTATCAGGCCGATATGACCAAACACGAGGATGTGGAGAAGATCTTCGCCGAGTGTCCCGACATCACGGCGGTCATCCAGTTCGCAGCCTATAAGGCCGTCGGCGAGAGCGTGTCCAAGCCCATCGAATACTACTACAATAACCTCAACTGCACGCTGGTCATCCTGGATGTGATGCGCAAGCACAACTGCCACAACTTCGTGTTCAGCTCTTCCGCCACCGTCTACGGCGACCCCGCCAGTGTGCCGATCACCGAGGACTTCCCCGTTGGTGCCACCACCAACCCCTACGGCACCACCAAGGCCATGACCGAGCGCATCCTCACCGATGTCTGCAAGGCTGACCCCACCCTGAACGTGGCTCTGCTGCGCTACTTCAACCCCATCGGCGCCCACAAGTCCGGCCTCATCGGCGAGGACCCCAACGGCATCCCCAACAACCTCATGCCCTACATCGCCAAGGTGGCTGTGGGCAAGCTGGAAAAGGTCCATGTCTTCGGCAATGACTACCCCACTCCCGACGGCACCGGTGTCCGCGACTACATCCATGTCGTGGACCTGGCCCGCGGCCATGTCTGCGCCATCAAGAAGCTGGAAACGAACTGCGGCCTCTTCATCTGCAACCTCGGCACCGGCAAGGGCTACAGCGTGCTGGATGTCATCCATGCCTTCGAGAAGGCCTGCGGCAAGCCCATCCCCTACGTCATCGAGGCCCGCCGCCCCGGCGACATCGCCGAGTGCTATGCTGACCCCACCAAGGCCAAAAACGAGCTGGGCTGGGTGGCTGAGTACGGCATCGAGGAGATGTGCGCCGACAGCTGGAACTGGCAGAAGAAGAACCCTGACGGCTACCACACCGCGAACTGAATAAAAAACGATAAGAGCCTGTACGGCGGGTACTTCCCGGGTACAGGCTCTTATTTTTTGCACTTTTTCGGATATTCGAGGATGGCGGCATGATTTTTTTCAGAGAACCGTTCAGAACAGCCCCGTTTCTCTTGACAACGCCGGAAAGTTAGCCTATATTACTGTTGTTAATGCAAACTAACAAACGCGCTCGAGAGGAACATTCCATATGACGTTGAAAGACTTGAACATCGGCGAGACCGCCGTGGTCGGGACCGTGGGCGGCGAAGGCGCTCTGCGGCAGCATTTTCTGGATATGGGGCTGATCCCCGGTGAGGAGGTCACGCTGGTCAAATTTGCCCCCATGGGCGACCCGATGGAGCTGAGCATCCACGGCTACGAGCTGACCCTCCGGCTGGACGATGCCGCCCGCATCGGGGTCACTCTGGCCAAAGCCCCGGCGGTGAAAAAGGCAGCGGCAGAAAGTGAAAAGCCGGTGGAGCACCCGGGCCTCGGCGAAGGCGGACGCTACCACACCAAAAAGGGCGAGAACCCTCTGCCCGACGGCACGACCCTTACCTTTGCGCTGGCGGGCAACCAGAACTGCGGCAAGACGACCCTCTTCAACCAGCTCACCGGCTCCAACCAGCACGTCGGCAATTTCCCGGGTGTGACGGTGGACCGCAAGAGCGGTGCGATCCGGAATAACCCGAATACGGAGGTCACAGACCTGCCCGGCATCTACTCCATGTCGCCCTATACCAGCGAGGAGATCGTGACCCGGCAGTTCATCATCGGCGAGAAGCCCACGGGCATCATCAATATCGTGGACGCCACCAACATCGAGAGGAATCTGTACCTCACCATGCAGCTCATGGAGCTGGATACGCCGATGGTGCTGGCGCTGAACATGATGGACGAGGTGCGCGCCAACGGCGGCTCTATTGATGTACAAAAGATGAGCAGTGCCCTCGGGATTCCCGTGGTGCCTATCGCTGCGGCTAAGGGCGAGGGCGTTAGTGAACTGGTAGATCAGGCAATAACTGTGGCCCGCAGGAAAGTTTTTCCTAAAGTTACAGATTTTTGCTCAGAAACTTCCGCTGTCCACCGCTGCATTCATGCGGTCGTGCATCTGATTGCAGATCATGCCGACCGTATCGGCATCCCAGCACGGTTTTGTGCCGCCAAGCTGATTGAGGGCGGTGACGATTTAGCCGATCAACTGGGATTGGATGAAAACGAAAAGGAACTTTTGGAGCACTGTATTGTCCAGATGGAGGCCGAAACGGGTCTGGATCGCAATGCCGCTCTGGCGGATATGCGTTATAGCTTTATTGAAGGAGTAGTAGAAGCATCCGTTGTAAAATGCCACGAGAGTCGGGAACACGCCCGTTCTATGAAAATTGACCGGATCCTTACCGGTCGGTATACCGCTATTCCAACCTTTCTGGCAATCATGCTCGTGACCTTCTATCTCACCTTTCATGTTATTGGGCAGCGGCTATCCGATTGGTTAGAGGTTGGAGTCAGTGCCTTAACTACTGTGGCAGATCATGCTTTAACGGCTT
>ENA-ORRZ01000403-ORRZ01000403.1-human-gut-metagenome-genome-assembly--contig:-NODE-403-length-40637-cov-12.706742_pt1 | contig 40637 bp, 62 predicted proteins | sample MGYA00242185_ERZ509152 | MGnify/ENA primary metagenome ERZ509152 (study PRJEB26280, sample SAMEA2338668) | human gut metagenome | biome: human gut; feature: human-associated habitat; material: faeces... | reverse complement strand
GCCTTTTACACTACATACAAGGTCTTTTCCTCCAGGTTCTCCAAACTCATTTTTAACATCCCTATAAATGTCAACATAAGTTGGGAATTTATCTATTACTTTTTTAACTTTAGGTTTGATTTTATTAGCTATCATAAAATCCTGCTCCCACTAGGTTTATATTTCTTTGCTAGTCTTAACCAGTATGTACTATTATTAGCTAAAGTAAGTCCTCCTGGAAGTGCTATGCTATCATCTTCGGCTTTTAATAATAAGCACTCATATGCAGCATTATTTACATTGCCATTATTTTTATTTAAATAATATGCTATTTCTTCATCAGTAAAAAAGGGAGAAGTTTCCTCCCTTAGTATCAATTTAAGTTCTTGAATTTCTCCCATTTTATTTACTCAACTTTCTTTTTTCTTGTTCTTTTAGGTTTTTGTGGGACTTCCACTTCTTCGACTACTGAAGCACTTCGCAGTTACTCAGCTTTAGGTTTTAAGACAGCAAATGCTTCATCTTTTATTGGTAAGTAAGCTAATCTCATAGTAGCTTTTATAGCTATCATATCATTTTCTGCTAATGATAATGGCTTACCATCTCCCATAGTTACAGATTGTAGAGTAGCTTCTTTTAATATTTCAAATTCTATACCTTCTCTTATACCTACTATAGATTTAGACCAATCCGCAGCTATTAATTCAGCTTGTTCTTTATCAAAAGCACCATTTCTAACAAAAGTTAAAGGATTTTCATATAAAGAATTTTCTTTCATTCCCATAACTGCTAATTGATTTCCGTTAGCATCTCTTAAGCTTCTTAATTCTTTCTTTAGTCCGTAATGACCAGCAAATCCATTAACATCTAAGTTCTTCTCTTCTATTTCTCCCATTAAATCAGATATATCTAAATCTAATGATTGAGTATCTCTAGTAATTACATTTCCAGCACTTGTTGCTACACCTAATATATTCTTCGCAAATGGAGATCCTTCACCAAATAAGCAAGCCTTATCAAAAGTCGTATAGAAAGCTTCTGCTATCTGTGGTTTTAATTCTTCAAATACGTCTATTGTTGTATCGTTTAATTTTTCTCTAGTTACTGGTATTATTACTGCTATTTTCTTAGCTTGCATTTCTGGGAATATCCAAGAAGCTTTAGAAGTATTTATTCTTTCTCCTTCTCCAACCCAGTATGCACCTGGCTTATCTGCCCAAACTTGAAACTTCATTGTATCAGATTTCATAGGTTTAACATCTGATAATTGTAAAACTGCTGAACCTCTAGCTATTTCATCCATTATTCCACCAGCAACTTCTACTGGTACAAATCCCTTTAAGTTATCTTTTAAATATTTAGTATCTGCCATATTAGCACCTTCCTTTTATAATTATTTTCTTAAACTGTTATTTCTTATAGCATCCATAAATGCACTTTGGCTGCTGCCACTATTTTCTGTTTGGTTATTTCTACCAAAATTACCTAGTCCACCAGTATTTTGTGGAGCAGTATCTAAATCGAATAAATATGAAGCATCTTTTTGTAAAGCCTCTATTTGCTCTTGTAAGCCTTCAAACTTGCCTTCTTGATACTTTATACTATCCATATCTAATAAAGCCTTTAGCGCCTTATTATTTTTAGATTTAGCATTAGTTAGTGCACCTTCTAGTGCAAAGTTGAACTGTAGCCTATCCATTTCTTGTTTATGGTTAGTTTCAAGTTCTTTATTTGAAAGTTGCAACTGTTCAACCAGCTTATTTAATGCTTCTACATCAGCATTGTTTTTAGTTAATTCTTCTAGTTGTTTTTGATAAGTCTTTGAAGCTTCTTCTAATTGCTTCTTTTGTTCTTGTAGTTTGTTATATCTAACATCTACATTTTCAAGATTAGTAGTGTATATTTTAGCTTCACCCATAGCTTTTACTATCTCATTAGCTTTATCTTCTTCTACACCACATTTTTTTAATACTTCTAACATGATTTGTCCTCCATAACTTTTTTTACAAGATTATACTTGATAGAGTTTTTTCTATTTGTTCTTTTACATCTGCAATAAGAAAGTAAAAAGATGGTTAAAAATAAAAAACTTTTACCAAAATTAATCAGTAAAAGCACTATATAATATATATTTATTCTTTATTCTTTGATAGTGTTGTTAGATTGTTGTTAGATTGTTGTTAGCAAATCTCTGCAACCATTGAAAACACTACGTTTTATTTGTTACATTGTTGTTAGATTGTTGTTAGTTGTTGTTAATTAATTTTTTTATAATTGTTAATAGTTATTAAGCTATAAATTCACTTCCATACTTACCAAGCCATTTATCAAGTTTTTCATTCTCTTCTCCATCTATCCAACTTCTAAGTTCTTCACCTATTTCATCAAAACTCATATTAATAACTGGTACAGTAGTACATAAACCATTTGGATGGTCTAATGGTAAATTATTAACAGTATATATTTGCCCATTTCTACTGTTGCACAAATCACAAGTTCTATGCGAGTTAGAGGATAACCATTGTATACCTTCAATGTATGGGTTTTTCTTGCAACTTCTCTTTTGTGCCATTTGATAAGCATGATTTATAGATGTCCTTGCTAATCTTTGAGCATTATAATCTATTTTTTTATTAGTTTTAGGATATACTTTACACCAATCCCATTCTTTTTTAGCATTAGGATTGACATATATTTCTAAATCTTTAGCTACTTCATAGATACTTTTCTTATTAGCAATACCTTCTGCTATTATATAATCAATATCTTTATCAAAATGTTTAGTATAAGCCCATATTCTTTCACTAAGTCCTGCTCTATCCTTGTATGCTTTACCGAAAACTATTTCATTCATAGCTTTTTTAGGAATTTTAGCAAACATATCTCTAAAAGTCGGTTCTAACCCTAAATTATATTGATTATTTATTTCCATAAAAAAATCCAGTTGAGTATTAGATCCTAAACTGGAAGCTTCTAGCATATTTTTCTTGATAACTGTATTTATTTTCTTTTGCGATGCCCTAAATTCGCTTTTAATTTCCTCTCTAAGCTCTTCTAAATATCTTTTTGATAAAGAGTTAGGGTTAGCTTTAGAAATCTTTTTAGATACCTTTAAATAGATTTCATTGTATATCTTTAAAATTTCTTTCTTTTGTTTTTTAACTAATCTTATTTTTTTCCTTTGACTTTCTTTAACTAATTTTAAATAATCTTTACTAGCCATTATTCTTCATCCTCAAAATTAGTTTCAAATTGAGCATAACTATCTTCTAACATTTGTTTTTCTAGTTGTATTTGTTTTAATTCTTCATCAGCTATGTCATCAGTAACATTAGCCCATTTTTTTATAAATGATTTTCTACTCATAGTTTGAGCATTAACTTTTTGTAAGTCTAATACCATTTCTTCATCTTCATTTTCTTGTAATGGATATTGATTTTCTACAACTACATCAAAGCTTTCTAACTTAGGTAATGTAGTTATAGCATATACTTCATTCATTTCAAGTATAGCTCTTATCATCCATTCTAAAGCTGGACGCCATGACATCATTTTTTCTTCACATCTAGTAATTAATTGCCAATATAAAGCTTTCATACTCTTACCGCTAGTCATCATGCCTTTTAAATCTGAATTATTTATCATAGGTATATTTAACACTTCGTGCATATCTGCTTTTATTCTGTTTAAGGTATTTTCCATTCTTGTGTCATAGTTAAAGTCAGTATCTATAGTTCCTATTTGTGCTTGTTTACCATCTGATGCTATATCTGTAGATACATCCCAATATGCTCCTGGTTTTAACTTAAAATGTTTACTTGCTTCTGGATCTACGTCAGTACCATAAATTATTCGGTTCATACCTTTTTTAAGTGCATCTAAATCTTCTGATGCTAATTTATTGTAAGCTATGCCATTCTCTAATATTCCTTCTACATCAGATTCACCTTTTAAATCACCACTTAGTCCGTCATTTAAGATTACATAAGCAGGTATCCCACTTAGCTTTAAGTCTACATTAACCGCTAGTGTTTCAAGTAAATCACCATTACCATTATAGAAACCTTCGTTTAATATACATTTACCATCTACCATTTCATACTTTTGTTTCCATATAATTTGCTTAGATTTATCTTGTTCTTGGTTCATTTGATGGAAGAATATTATCTTTTTAAGTTCATCTACTCTGTCCTCAAAAGGCTCATATACAAACTCTAAACTAGGTACAAACATTACTCTTATAGTTTTAGTAATAGTATCAGCATGAAGCTTTATAGCTATCCTTTTACCTATAAAACAATCTCTAGCACCTTTTACTAACTTATCTTCAAATAAATTATCTTTAAGAAGCTTATTTATATACTTATTTATTTCTTCTACTTGTTCCTGGTACTTATCATCCTCTACTTGTACAGTAAAAATAGGAGTTTTACCAAATAAGAACCTAGCTTCTTCTTTTATTAACTTTTTAATATAATTAGTTTTCTTTTTAGTTGGAGTATAATCTTTTTCATCAACTATCCAATCTTGACCTGTGCCTTCATAAATATCATAAAGTTTTATTATTTCATTCATTTCCTTTATAACTTCATTACCATACAATCCACCAAGTTCAGTCATTATTATATTTTGCATATCGCACCTCCTTTTTTTATCTGCTATTATAAGTTCTTTCTTTGCCATATTTTAAATCTGAATAAATAGCATATCTTAAACTATCTAAAACATCATCATATTGTTTTACTGGTTCATCTTTACCATCTTTCCAAACATAGTTATATATTTCTTCTTTGAATATATTCACATTATCTTCAATTACTTTTAATCGTCTTGTTTTAAATAAAGAAGCTATCTCACCTATACCAGCTAAAACGTCTTTTCTAGCATTGATAGCTTTTATTTGATTTTGCCTTAATTTATTGATATAGTCTGGTCTAGCATGGTCGCAATAGAAATTAATATCTCCATATTCTTTTACTATCTTTTTAGCTTCATTAACCCACCAATCAATATGTTTATGTTTATAAGCTATTTCTTTAATAAAATAATAATTATCATTAATATCTTGAGCAACTAAAGCTATTGATCCATAATGTTCCCAACCAAAGTCAATTCCTGCAAAATATTTTTTAATTTGAACATCTTTCATATCAGCTTCTTTTACATAATTTTCATCTTTATCAAAATCAGTATATACAACACCTTCACTTGCTACCCATACTCCTAAAATATCTCTATCATAAAACATTCCACTAGGAGTAGAAGCTTCAATACTTTCTACATATTCTTTATTTAAAAATGTATTATCATACAAAGTAAAATTAAAAGCTTTTATATTTAATTGACCATTTTTAAGTCTTTGACCGTCTTTATCTATATAATCAACCTTTACAGTATGAGTAGGGTTCTCTGGGTTTGTGTCCATGAAAATTCTAGCACCATCATAAGAACATCTTGAAATAGCTTCTTTTACAAAAGTATCATGTAATGTAGTAGCTTCATTAAGTAATGCACCTGCACTTGTAAACCCTCTCATAGCTTTGTAACTATCTGCATTAGCACCATGAAAACAATAAATTTTATTTCCATACAACTTAAAAGAACTATCTTTACCTAGAGTTATTTCTCTACCTAAAATTAATTCCATATCATTTAAAATATTTCTTCTTATAGAGGATTGAGTAGTTCCACCAATTATAAAACTAACTCCTTCATTTCTAAACAAAGATACATGAGCCAAAAATATTTTTATCAATATAAAAGTTTTTCCTGCTCTTTTTGCCCCACTACAAATAAGAATTTTAGGATTATCTATAGCAAAACTTTCTAGTACTTCAATTTGCTTAGGAGTATAATTATCTAATTCCATTTCTTTCCCTCAATTCAAGTATTGCATTAGCTATCTTTTCAGCTTCTCTATCTTCTAAACTAACATCTTCTTCTTTATTTTTCTTAGGGTATAAATCAGTAAGAGTATTTAGTTCTTTTATTGTATTTAGCATTGAATTCGAGTTGGCTTGTTTTAAGCCTCTATATTCTATATCTTCTTGTGATTTATCTAATAACCACATAAGCTTTTCTTCTGCTTTGCTTCTGTTCCACAATGCTTTTTGCTTATGCTCTTCTAATAATTCCTCATACCTTGCCCTAATATTGCTTTGTGCCATTAGCTTAGAAGCTTTTTCAATTATTGTCTTATCTTTCATATTTTCACAATTATATGCAAAACGGTAGGCTTCTGCTTGAGTATTCCCTTCAAGAAGCCTTTGTACAAATATTTCTTGTTTTGTGGTTAAACTCAAAGTTTCACCTCCTTAAATAAAATAAAAAGACACCTATTAACTAGATGCCTTTTCCCCCTTTGGCACTTCTTCCATGACTTCAACTAGCCATTGTACCCTCTTAGGCACTTCAATAGTAGCTTTTACAACTTCATCTACATCCTTCCATACCTTAGTTTTAACCTTAGTTTTTCTCTCCTTCAACTCTACCACCTTTGAGTTTTAATGCTAACATACCAATCTTAAAACTGATATGCTAGGATAAAAAATCAAAACAAAAATAAAATTAAAATAATATAATTGAAAGGAGATTAAGAATAATTATGAAATTATCATAAAATATCTATGATAATATAATACTACATCTGATTTGTAAATAAAATGCAAATTTAAGGTAAGAATGTAGTAATTTCAATACTTCCGAGATTTTTGGGTAATAAAAAAGTAGGCTTTTACACCTACACCAACTCTACTAAGCTATTCATTATTCTATCTTTGTTATTCCATACGCTTTTAGTTTCGTAATAATTCAATTTTACTGCTATCTTGTGCATCCTAATATTTTCTATGTAAAAAGCTTCTATAATATATCTATCTTTATTATTCAAACTTTCTAAGAGTGCATCTGTTAGACTTACCTCATACTTAAGTTTATCTAATTCTTTTTCTCTTTTAACTATTGCATCAGATAGATCGCTTTTATTAGAAGTTTGTATCTTATCTTTTGAATAATCTATTGCCCCAAGTGTATAATCATCATCAGTAACTAGCCCTAACTCTAATATTTTAATTCTTGATTTATTTTTTTTATAGTTTCTCAATAACCCCTCAACATACTTATATTTATCTTTAGTCATTTAATCCCCCTATAAAAGAAAATTATTGTTTTATTTGCATTAATATTCTATCTCAATTCTTCAAGTCTGTATTTTTGTTTTATATTTGGATATTTAACTTTATCCACTTCACTCATAAACATATCATACGGTCTAGCATATATTTTAAAATTATCATATAAAGCCATATATATAACTAATTCATCAGAACAATATTTATTCCAATGCACATACTCCCCATTTGGTGATAAATATATATGTAGCAAATTATTATTTTCAGTATGATTACATACTATATAAGGGTTTCCTATGGCGTGTGAAAAGGTGTCTGCATCTACTGGAATTGACTTGCATAATGTAAAATATTCCTTATTCTTAAAATGTTTATATTTAGTATTTATTTTTAATTCTCTCATACTCATTCTCCTATTATCATTCAGTTATCTATCAATGTATCGACCGAGAGCGACCATTAATCTGCCTTGGTCGATACCAAATTATTGTTTTATTACCTTATTAGTTCTTTTCTAGTTTTAATAAAAATAATGTCTTTATCTTTTATATTATGCTTACTTACAAAGTGATTCATTTTTGGGTAATCTAAGAAAAATCTATCAATAACAGTTTTACTGTCTAATCTAACTCTAATCCAAAATTTATGTTTCATTAAACTAAATCTCCCTTTTATTATCTGATTGAAGTATCGCTAATCCGCTAGCAAAACTTACAAAGCCATGTATTAAAGTATTTTTCATATCATCTCACCCTCTATTCTAACTGACATATTTGAAAATAAAGCAAAATCAACTGACATAATAAATACACTTCTATCCATTGGAATTACTTAATTATAAAGCTATTTATTTTTTATTATAAAGAAGCTTTAATTCTTTTACTAAATTATTAGCTTCTTTTTCATTATCGAACGCCCCTTTATTGATTTGCTTTATTCTGCCATTACCGTCTTTGTACTCAACATATACAATATATCTATCATTTCTTTTTCTGCAAAATATTGTTCTTATATTGTAATTAACATTATCGAAGTTGAATAATGAAATATCAGCAACATCGTTCTTTTTATTTGTAGCCATTTTATTTACTATTTCTTTACTATAATCCAACCATTTATCTTTTGAAAAGTCGGATATAATAAAAGCTTCTTCATTATATAAATGGTCTGAGTTGTATTTAGGCTTGTAAAGATTAATGTAATACATTTCTTTTATATCCATTAAAACTGTAGATGATAAAGTCATAAATTGTATTTTGTAAATTTCTTCATAGCATTTCATAGGAAGATGACTATTTTTAGATATATGCGAATTTATCTTATATTCAATCCTTTCAGTTTTGCCTACATATATAACTTCTTTGTCGAAATTTAAAAACCTATATACGCATTTTAAGTTATTAGTTTTCATTTCCATATATTTTTTTCTTGAATATTCAGCATTACATTGTTTGCAATAACTCAATATTGAAGGCTTAACCCCTTCTTTTGTCTTTCTATTTCTATATCCAAACTCACTTAATGACTTAATCTTAAAACATCTAGTGCATTTCTTCATACAATATCACCTCTAAATATATTATTGCCTAAAAATAAGAGATTATACTGACATAGAACTGACATTATTTTTTTTTACATTTTGAAAGTATTGAATTTACTGCTTTTCGTAAAATTCATAATACAATTACTTTTATGTCTTTTAAAATTAACCGTATATTTATATTTATTTTTTATTAATGATAAAATACAAGGGGACTAATTTCAAAGCCCCTTAGAATTGATTTCAATACTTTCAGAAATCACCATTTTTTACTTGATATTTATTTAACACCAAAATTTATAATTCTTCTTGGAAAATAAAGGTGTTAATTTTTTAACCCAAATAGTAACCAACTTTGGTAATAGAGTTCCATTCTTGAACTGTAAATATTCTTTCTTCTGTTCTTATGTCCCCATGGCAATTTGTAGTTATTTTTACTTTTACAAAGTCAATCCCTTTCGCCCAAGTTTCATCAATTTTAAATTCTTCAATGCTTATAACTTTCTCGATATAATGTTTTAATAGATTCATAACTACCCTCCATTATTTCATTGATAAAATACAAGGGGACTAATTTTAAAACCCCTTAGAATTGATTTAAATAGCTTCCATATATTACCAAATCAATGCTACTGCAACTAATAAAGTTACATACTCATATAATGACATATTTTTTTTAGTTACAGTAAATAATAATACAAACCCTATTATATTTGAAATCATTTTTATAATTAATATCATATAAATTTATGTCCTCTATTTAATAACTTCTCATTATGTTCCTTTATATGTTCTTCTAAATTTATTCCCTTAGTAAAAGCTATACCGTAGCAACATTGAATGACATCAAGTAATTCTTCTGTTAGATTTTCTTTGTCATTCATCAATATAGCCCCTGCAACTTCTTCTACTTCTTCATCTAACTTATTATACATATCAACTGCACTAAGTTTTTTATATATTTCTAGATTATGTAATTTATTTTTCTTTAAATCAATGTTTTCAAGTAATAACATTTCATTTCTATATTCTAAATCTAATATCTTATCGTACATCAAGATATTACTCATTAATAATTTTTGCATAGTCCCTCCTACTTACAAACCATATCAAACATAGGTAATGTTTTAAAATAATCGCATAATAATCTCCACTCTTGCATTTTATGGTTATTTCTCTGTCCTACTATAGATTTAAGTTGTAAATAATTAGTTGTCATTCTAGCAGTTAGCATTATGCCACTCGGAGTATTTGCTATTATCATATTAAATACATCTTCCTTGTTTGTAACAACTTCACCATTTCTAAGTTTTACTTTAAAATCAGTATCATTATTTATTTTATTGTATTCTTCTATTAAATAATTTAATAAATTTATACTTGTTTCTGTTACATACTTATTACAAGCTTTATCTATATCCATTTTAAGTATTCTGTGCATCTTACTTTGACTACTTACACAGTCTATAAAATGGTATCTATCTAATTGACGCCATATGTACTCGGATACTTGTAAATCAAATTGAACTGTTATCCCTTTAGCAAAACAATCATGCCCACTTCCTGCAACTGCATTTCCTAACTGCATAGCCCTTTTTAAATCTTTATCTTTTAGATTTATTTCATTCATATTAAAAGTTTCAGTTTGCATAGGATAACCACTAGCTATTATACTTTCTTCTATTCCATATATCCTAACATTATCAACTTTTATTACTCCTTCAACTTCAAAACCTTTAAATTCCATAATTATTCCCCTTTTATAAACTCAATTCTTCTCTTTAAATATTCCATAGCTTTATTTAAATCTTGTAACTCGCTATTATTTTCTTTTTTCCCTGCTCTAGTTACATATTTTATAACATTTCCTAAGTCAAAATTTATGTTGTGCAACTGACAAAACGCTATAACATCAAATTCTCCTGCCTTGTAATGACTTGGTTTTATTGCATTTTCTTCTTTTTGTTTATAGTAATAGTCATCATATTCTTTTTTACAATAACTATATTCACATCCATCACCCATATTATAATAAATGCAATCTTCACAGTTTACTTCTTTTGAGCTATCTACGCTTTTGTAATCAAGGCAATCTACTGTTACCCCACATGAAACAACTGTTGATACAGGATTATCACTTTTTGAACATTCGCTATGTATACAACTATCGCATAATCTTTTTTTCATAATATCCCCCTATTTATTAAAATGGTATATCTTCGTCTACATCAACTTCTTGGAAATTAAGTTCTTCTGTTTTCTTTTCAGTAGTTGCACCACCTAAAAACTCTAATCTATCAACTTTTACTTTAGTAAATGAACGTTTTTCTCCGTCTTTTTCATAATTATCAATATTTAACTCGCCCTCTACTAATATTTGTTTTCCCTTAGTTACATACTGACATAAATTTTCTGTATGTTTCCCTATCATTTCACAGTTTATAAAATCAACTTTTTTATTATTTTTATCCTTTTGATAATTTCTCTCTACTGCCATTGAAAAACTCATTTTAGGTGTCGCAGTAGAAGCTATATAGCTAAGCTCTGCATCTCTAACTAAACGACCACTAATTATTATTTTATTCATATTTATTTACCTTCCTTTTCTCAATATCTCTTGATATTTCTTCAAATAGTTCTACTATATCTTTCATGCTCATATGATTTGTTATTGTTTCTTTTACCCAATCTTGAGTTTCGCCTTCTTCTAAACATTTTTCTAAGTTGTTAATTATATAATTATGCCCTTCGATTGCTTCTTCCCTCGTATTATAATGTTTGAAAAATTTTTCCCTCCAATTAGTTACATATTTATCTTTACTCTCAAATACCATTGTCTCAAATCCTACATCTGGAGTATTGTTCGTACTTATATAATATTCTTGATCATTTGCAACTACATAGCTTTTTAAATGTTCCATTTACTCTTCCCTTTCTGCTAAAAATAGTGCTAATTTAACCATTAAATAGCTTATAATTATTAGTTTCGCTAACACTATCATTTAATCATATCACCATACTTTTTCATAAAGTAGGCTTTAAACTTGATATGTTCAGCTTCTGACCAAAATTTTAAAGGTATTCCTATTTTGTTTTCCCATTTCTTACTTTCTTTCAAGAAGTGTGGCATAAGTATAACACTATTAAATTTAGCTTTCTTTTCTGCTTCTTCTTTTTCTATTAAGCTTTTAAAAGTTTTGTTAGCACTTTTATACATATATTGAGTGAGTATATGCAGTAAGTTTTTATTAAAATCAACTTCTACAGATACAACTTCATCACCTTTGCTACAAACTATATGATTATATATAACGTCGGCTACACTTGTTCCCATTTTCCCCCTCCTTATTCAATATTTTATCTATAAGTTTTTTTATATACTTTCCAAATTGTTTTCATTAAATCTGCTTTACTCATTCTCGATTTAATTGCATATTCTTCTATTTCTTTTTCAATTTCACTCCCTAGATCAATGCAATTTAAACCTTTATCAATTAATTTACACATCATATAATTAATACTTCTTTCTTCAACTTCTGAAATATCTTTCACCTTGTCAAATACTTCTTCGTCTATTCTTAATAAAAAGTTTTTCTTCAATTAAACACCTCCTATGATGTCAGTAATATCGTATTGATATTATATTAATATTATATCATAAATCTACAATTATATGTAATTTATACATAATTTATTACAATTTTCGTTCGCCTTATTTTGACAATAAAAAAGACTAGATAAAATCTAGCCTTTTTATCAATTTAAACGCCAAAATATTTTTCAAGATATGGATTTGCTATAGATATGTACTCATTTTTTAATTCTCTTACAGATGAATGTATTTCTTTTTTAACATCATCTAGTTTTTTATTTATTCTTTTATTCTCTAGTTTATATTCTTCTAGTTCGTCTTTAAGCTTAACATTATCCTCAATACATTTAAGTAAATCCTTATATAACTCTTTAACAATTTCTAAGTCATGGTTTTTGTAGTAATCTTCAAATAAATGTGGACTATGTTCTTTTAATTTCATAAGTTCAGAGCTGATAACTTCCTCTAAAATAGCCCCTGTTTCTAAATTCATTTCAAACACTATATTCTTGTCATCACTAATTCTTTTCCAAATCTTATCAAATAAATTTTTCGCCTGGGATTTTCTATCATTACGTTTTATTCCATAATCCTTTACTGCAACTTTAATTATCTGCTCTACAGATGTCTTAAATTCTTGTTTTTTAGTTCTTAGAGTATCTTCATCGTTTCCACTTAATTTTTTAGCTATATTATAAATATTATCTATTGTAACTTTAGTATTTTGTAGCCCATATTCTGGATGTTGTAATGTATTATGAACTGCATTTATATTATTTCTACTAGCTTCAACTGTTTCTAAAATACTGCCAATTGTTATTTGTTGTGATGTTTCCCTCTGTTGTCTATTACCTAAATCCATATCATTTCTCCTATTGCTCTATTATATTGCTATTATTAAAACTTATTATTCTTTCACTTTCTCCTAGTTTCTCATAAACATTTGATATGCTTTCAACTAAGGTATCTAGTGTAGTTAAATATATATCCTTAACATCTTCATATTTTAAATACTCTGTATAGTCTTGTGATAATATTTCATCTAATCTTCCTTTTATGTCTATTATTAAATTTATATTATTATATAAGTATCTCATTTTATCTCTAAAAGGAGCTAAATCTTTTAAATCATCTTCTAACTTTTCAATAGTTTTAGTTGTTTCTAATTTTCTATTATTAAGCATAGTTATCTCATTTGATAAATTTGCTATCTCATTTGATAATTTAGTTTTTTCACTTAATAGTTCATTTCTTTCCTTTTTAACATCTTCTGTTTTAGGTAAACTCCTAAGTTTTTCTAAGTAATCATTCTCCATAGCATACAACTCTTCTTCTTTAGCTTCAAGCTTTCTTTTAGCTTCTTCTATGTTTCCATATTGTGCCTTTAACCTGTCAGTTTCTTGTGCTAAAGATTGCTCTCTTTGTTCGTAACGTTCTACTGCTTTACTTATTTCTTCGTTTAATATCTCTTCTTTTTCAACTTCAAATTTTTCTTTAAAATTTCTTAAACTTCTCAACTCATTATATAATTTATTACTTAAGGCTTTTTGCTCTTTTTCCATTACATCTTTAATACTTATACCTTCTTTATCAGCTTCTTTTTCTAATTCGTTATATTCTTTCTTTAATTTATTGTAATTTACTATTGCCTTATCTAATTCCCTATAATTTAAGTCCTTATTCTTTTTGCATGGGTTCAATGCATTTTCCTTGTGGTTTAAGTTTAAAAAGTCCTCTATTTTAAAGTACTCATCCTCTGTACTAAGCAATCTATTTAATATACCATAACCCCTGGCACTTTTTGGCATAGTTTCAATTCTTTCTTTAGTATAATTTGTACATACATTTATCAACCCATATATAGCTGTAGTTGATAATCCATAAGTATTTCTACTGTAGGCATCAAAATCTCTGTTAGTTTCTCTTGTATATTGTGCCATACGTTCAACTTCTTCGTACTTTATATTAGTACCTTTCAATTTATTATAAATGTCTATTGTATCTCTAAAATAAATTTCCTTAGATATTTTTAGATAACCACCTAATTCAAGGTATCCATACTTAATATCTTCTATTTTATTAATAATTCTATTATCAATTTCCTCTTGTGTTAGCATCTTAGCTTCTTCTATTTTCCCTAAAGAAACTAATTCTTTATTCATCTCACTCATTGTCTGTACCTCCAAATAATGTCCATTCTTCATCTTCAAGTTCCCTAGTAATTACAGCTTTCTTTCCACCTATTTTGTTATATTTAGGTTTATATTTATGTATCATCCATTTTTCAAGCCTTTGTATATAATATTTATCATAATGGTATGAATAATAAATATATCTAGCATCATTAATTCTTTTTAAATCTGCTTTTATATGTTGGCTAACCCTCTTGTTTTTATTTTTAGTTATGCCTACATATATTAAAATTCCGTATTCATCTATAAATTTATAAATATACATCTACTTTTACTAAAAATTATTACCTATATTATTTTCTAACCATTCTTCAATTTTATCTTTTATTATTAATATCTTTGTGCCAAATTTTATCATTGGAAAATCTTTAGCATGAACTATTTCATAAGCTTTATTCATACCTAAACTATACTCACTAGCAAATTCTTTTACTGTTATAAGCTTTTTATTTTGCATTAAATCACCTCTTATTGAATTATAATATTTTAAGCAAAATACATAGTCAATAATTATTTATAAATTAACAAAATAAAAAAGACTACCTAATTCGGCAGTCCTAATAATTCCCTCACAAACTCTATTTCTTTTATTATGTTATCTCTCTCGTGCCATATTTTGTACTTGTGAGCCTTTACAAACTCCCAACAATAGTTATTATCACTAGCCCATTTTTCAGCTTTCTCAAGTCTTTCTATTAGCTTTTCATATTCAAGTAAAAGTTTATTTTTCTCAATAACACTACTTGTCATTTGTGTATCTACTCCTTTTTTTCATCGTTACCCCTTGTAATAGCTTGATAGTTAGGATGTTGTGGGTTTTTAACGCTCAATTTCCCTGTACATTTTTTCTCACGCTTATAATTATCTATCAAACAAGTTTTATGATATATGCAATTTATATTATTACATTTTTTATTCATTATTTAATCACCCATTTTTTATTTATATAGTCATTCTTATTAAATTTAACTATATCCCCATTTCCATATTCACCTTTACATATATTTCTGTAAGCATCATTAAATACATGAATATCTCTATTTTCTTCTAATAAAAAAGTTATATCAAAATCTATTTTACTTAATACTATAATCATTTCATCAGTTGTATAAGTTTTCATCTTATCCCCCTACTTTTCCATTTATTCTTCATTTCCAACTCTTTTATATATTTGTCAAATTCTTCTTTGCTCATACTTATATTTTTAACTTCAGCTTCTTTATATGCTTTTTCATATGTATATTTCAATTCATTATTTATATTGTGTCCCCATTGACTTACTTCTAATCTTCCCATATCCATTCCCCTTCTATTTGTTCAAATTCTTCAAGTAAATAATTTACCTCTAACTCTTCTCCATTACCATTTTTTTTATAAAACCTTCTTCTGTCTTTATCGAATAATAAAGCAGTATCTAATCTAGTACCCATATATCTATCTTTGTCTATTGAAAATAAAGTATGTTTATCTATTTTATTACCTTCTTCATCTTCTTCTTTTATTCTTTGAACTAGCATTACATAATCTGCTAAGTTAGTTATATTAGCTGATCCACTTATATCAGATTTATCAAGTCCAGTTTGACCGTTCTGTGCTTTTCTTGGATGTGCTACAAGATGAACTATTGCATTATATTTTTTAGCGAAGCTTTTTAATTTTTTCACTATTTCAGTTTGATTTCTTAATTCTTCTTTCTCATCATTTTCAACTACCATTAAATTATCAATGCAAAATACTTTTACGCCGTATCTTTTAGCCATTATCTCCATTTTGCACATAATAGCATTTAAGCTATAATCTTCTTCTGTATATAAATAGAATTTATCTTCCAAATAATCATCTATTCTACTAATTGCCTTTGATGAAATCTTTTTATACTTATACCCTTTTTTATTCGTAAACTCTAATAAATCACCTTCATTTGCAAGTGTATCTAAAAGCCAACCCTTAGCATTACTTTCCGTAAGTTCTCCACTAAATAAAAACACCTTATATCCTTGTCTTATGCTTTCTCCTATAAAGAATTGATTTAATATAGTTGACTTACCTTCCCCAGTTCTTCCAGTTATAACATTTAAGCTTCCTAAAGGCATACCTATAATTTCATCATCTATTGCACCTATACCCAATTGAATTGTTTCGGCTTCATATATATTAAAAGTTGATATTTGTTTAGTGCTTTTAACTCCATCTATTAAAGGTGTAGAAGCTTTTTCAAATTGCTTTAATACTGCTAATTTACCATACTTGAATAATATTTCATTTATATCGTTGCATATATCTGAATAAACTATTTTTACAGTTTTGTTAGGCAATCTGTTAAATACTTCTTTTACTCCTTCTTTTCCTGCTTCGTCATTATCATACCAAAGAATAATTTCTTCAAATTGCTCTAACCAAGTCCAGTTAGTTGTGATCCATTCGGTAGACTTACAACCAGTTGGAACTGATACTGCATTTTTAATCCCACTTTCAATAAGACTTAAACAGTCAAATTCACCTTCGCATATTACCAATGGTTTAGTTATATCTGCTTTATCCATTAAGTATAAAGTATTTATATTAGTTTCAGCTTCAAACCAAGTCTTTAATTGTTTTTTATTTTTATCTATCTTGTAGCTAGGTCTATATTTATTTGTTATATGTTCTCCTAGTTCATTTTTATAAACAAATACTATATTACCTTTATTGTCTTCTTTAACATCTGCATATTTTATTGTATTTTCGCTTATACACCTTTTATTTATATATGAAATAGATTTAGAAATGTTATTCTGATGTACTGTAGGAGGTTTTATAGCCTTTCTTTCTGTATTAATGATTAATTTATCAGTAGATATATCAAAATCGCTTACAATTGATTTTACGGCTTCTATAAATGATTTATTATAATATTCTTGGTAATGATTAAATATATCGTAAGTATGACCACAACTAAAGCATCTAAATTTTTTAGCTTTCATATCAAAACTCATACTTGAAACTTTTTCATTATGATTAAAACACAAACACTTGTTACTCTTATCTAACTTTAATCCCAAATCAGAAGCTATTTTATTTTTAACTTCTTCTGCTCTTATTTGATTTTTTATATCATCAATTATTTTTTTTATATTCATCATACCATTTTTCTCCCACTTGAATATTTTTGAGTATTATTACATATACTAGGATTAACTTTAATATTTTTGTTTTCAGCACCTACTGCAATAGGTGTTTTTTTATTTGCTTCATTTAGATAATTTTCAAATTTAGTTCCAAATAAAGTTGCTGGTCTTAAATATTTTTCAAAATCTGTTCCTAACCATTCCCTACTTTTACTATCAATAACTTTCTTAAAATCTTCTACTACATATCCTTCTTTTACTCTAGCATTTATAAAACTTTGAGTATTTTTAGTAGTTGCCCTGTAATTAGTAGAAGCTTTTTTGTTTAAATAATCTATAACTAAACTATATATATTATTATTATTTTCTTTTTTCTTTGATAGTGTTGTTACATTGTTGTTAGATTGTTGTTGCTTATCACCTTCAACCTGTTGCAATTGCTCGCTTTTATTTGTTACATTGTTGTTAAATAATTGTTGCTTAATTGTTATTTTTAAAGTGCTTTCTTTTCCCTTACTCCCACTTGTTAAAAATTCAATATATCCTTTTTTTTCAAGGTTTTTAAGTATAGTCCTAACTTTTTGAGTTGTTAATCCTAATACTTTATCAGAACTTGCAACTAATTGACCTACTGTATATCCTGTTATATTAGTGTTAAAATTTGAATACCTATACAACAATATTAAAATTTCTCTTTCATATATATTCATGTCTTTTTGGTCTATTGGTATAAGCCCATATCTTTTCATATTATCCCCCCAGTTAGCTTAATAGATCGTCATAAGTAACCTTAAACAATTCCTTTAATAATTTTATCTCCTCAATTGTAAAAGCCCTTTTCCCTAATTCTTTATTGCTATAACTATTTTGTTTTATATTTAAAATGTTAGCAATTTCAGTTTGAGTATAACCATTTTTAAGCCTATATTCTTTTACTTTCATATTCCTCCCCCTTTTAAAGTTTATATAATATATAATATCTCTTTTTGTGATATTTGTTATATGTAATCGTTTTATTTCTTACGACAAAAAAGACTACATTGCATAGTCTTTATTGTTTTATTTTAATCTTTATTTTAATATAAATTATTATTTTACTATATATTCTTTTAAAGAATAAGAATTTACTTCAAATCCATAGATTTTCTCATCTCTTAATTCCAACTCTTTCTTAGCTTTTTCTGCATCACTTCTGTTGCTAAAAATATCTAATATATGATACCCATCACAATCATCGCAGTCATAAAATCTTAATACATACACAATATTCATATTTCTTTCTCCATATTCTTAAGATATTCTTTGCAGTAATAAAACAATAAATCGTGTATTATTCTTGCACTATCTTTTTTATTGCAATACCAAACATTAATATTGTATCTGTTGCATAAGCTTAAAAACATACTCATAAAACTCTTAGGATTTATTTTTGAAGCCTTGTCGTATCTAAAATGCTTACTACTTAATATTTTGCTTATAGCATCCTCTGTTTCTATTAGTAAGTGCATTTTTATACCTAATTCTTTCGCTCTTAAAAATTCTCTTTCTATCCTTGTAAGTCCGTTTTCGTCTTTGCTTTTTGAATCATATAAGTTCGATGCAAGTTCATTCAAATCTTTTTTTCTTTCTATAACTATTTTATCTTGAAAATTAACAACTTCGCCACTTGGTAGTTGTACTGCTATAGTATAATCTCCAATTTTCAAGCCTTTTTCTTGAATATAATATTTAACTGGATCACTATATTTACTTTTAATCCCTCGGTACATATCATGGTGTGAGGGCTTAAGTTCAAATCCTTCATCAAATTTATTTAGTATATGATTTATAGATTTCTCACGGCTATCTACAACAACCTTATAAGCACATTTTTTTATATCAATTCCTTTTTTATCCCCCATATTGAACCCCCCTAATTATGTCTATAAAATTTAATAGCTTCTAATACTAAATAAACTACAAATAAATCAAATCCTATTGTCATTAAAATTAAGTCATTAAATATATTCATACTTCCCCCATATTACAGAAAATAAGGGCAATTAAGCCCCTAAATTATTTTTTAATCCTTCTATTTCATCACATATAGCATTATACTTGCTCATTGTTATATCCTTACTACTATCAAAACCATGCCCTGCTATAATATCTTTTACAACTGCAACATCTATTCCTTTAGCAATTACATTAAGCCTATTTCTTTGTGCTTCTGATATTAATCTATCAGCTGAATAACTTTTATTATTAAGTTTAGATTTTTTATCTTCTTCACTTGTAGATTTATTAGCATCATCATCTTCGCCAGTATTTAAGTTAAGTATTGCTTGGTAACTATATCTTCTCATATAACTTATAATACTTCCTGCTTGTTGTGGATCATTTGCTTTAGCTGGTTTCATAAATATAGGCTCACTTTCTATAAATTCTCCACTTTCATGTATTAATAATGTTTGTATTCCAATACTCCCATCTTCTTTAGATAAAGGACTTTGCATAACTACTAAACCATTTTCTTGTAATATAGGTCTTGTTGCTTCTATCAGCTTATCAAGTGTTACATAGTTGCTTTTGAAAAATGGATTTTTAGCATCCTTTGCTATTTTTGAAACTTCACTATTAAATTTTACTAAAGATATTGCTAATTTGCTTATACTTTCACTTCTATTCATTTCAATACCACCTTTATATATTTATTTTCCCTTGTAATACTCTATATCTTTTAAAATATCTTCTATTTTAGCTTGTAAGCCTTCTAAAAAGTAATCTTTGTTTCTATATTCATTATAAACTTTCTTGTGCTTCTTATCAGCTTCTACACCTTCAAAATTAGTCCATATATTTTTACTTTGTTTTAAGTATTCTTCTTGAAGCTTTAACCTTTCACTTTTAATAAAATTTAATTCCTCCATGAAGTCCTCCCATTTAGTAAAAGTAAGGCTATATAAAATAGCCCATACTTTCTATTTTTCTTTCTATTTCTTCTTTTTCCTCTTTATTATCCCAATAAAATTCAAGTGCTTCATATAATTCTTTAACTTCTTTGCAATCTTCACAAGTGCAAGTTTCCCAATACCCTTCACACATATTAAATACCCCCTCTTAGATCTCTTTCATTCATTCTCTCATATTCCTCTTGCTCAAATTCCTCATAGTCTAGGGGAGTTTCCTCTACTCCCTCAAGACTTTCCATTTCCCTTATAAAAGCTTCGCTATCAAACTTATACATAAGCTTCAACCTCTCTTTCAAGTGTTGCTATTCTACCTAAATCTGATTGTATTTCCCTTTCCAAATCTTTTATTTGTGTATCTATAACATATTTGTCATACTCCCAAGTACTTTCAAATTCTTCACCATTAAAGCTAGTAAATTGACCTCTTTGTCTATTTAAATCTCTTATCTTGCATTCACATTCTTGGATATTCCATTTTATAGCTTCTATCCTTTCTGTTTTAGTCATTCCCAACACCTCTTATTTATTTTTTTTATTTTCTCTTTCCCTTGTTTCTATATTTATATTATATCACAAATGTATCTAAAAGATACATTTTATTTAAAAAAAATATTTGAGAAATTATCGACAAACTTCTCAAAATCATCTTTTTATAAACTTTCATCTAAATCAATTCCTAAAGTTTCTTTTATTTTTTCTTTTTCTAATTTTGTAAATTTAACCTCACCTTTTATTTTTCTATATAAAGCTAATCTTTTTACACCTAAAATTTCCTCTGCAAAACTTTGCATTGTATATCCTTTTTTCTTTATAGCTTCTTTTATATCCATCTCGCACCTCACAATATTTATAATACATATTATACCACAAAGTTATCTAAAAGATACATAAAAAATAAAAAATATACCTCCAATTTAGGAAGTACATTTTCAAGTCAATAAAATTTTACAAAATCTTAGAGTTTAAAGTGTTATACCCCATTTAAATTTTATTTAACACTACATATTGGTAATATAATTATAACACATTTAAAGATATTTTTCTAATATAGAGTTAAGTTTTTCTAATTCCAATTTACTAAAATGGATCTCGCCCTTTAGTTTTCTTCTTAAGCTATTATAAGTTATGTCTAACTGTTCAGCTATCCATTTCTTTTTAAGTCCACTCTTTTTTATAGCTTCATTTATTTTCTCATTCATGTTTGCACCTCTAAGCTATCATCTGGAATATTGCATATATTAAAGCAATTATTAATATATAAGTTAAGCAACCCCAACTTGCAGAACTTTTTTCAACTTGATTTTTAAGTACTTGATAAGTTTTCCATTCCTTTTCTTCTAACTGGATCGTTGGCTTATCTCTTGACTGACCTAATTTATTGTATTTAGGAGAATATTTTGTTATATAATAAGTTTCATAAATTAAAGCATCACTTTCGGTCTTATACTTCTGATATTCTATTTTATATACATTATGATAGCAATTATCTGATAAATGTCCTTTGCCTCCAAAATGTTGTTGCATACGCAAATTTATATTTATCGTTTTGCCTATATATATTACATTATTATCTTTATCTAAGAATCTATAGACAAACGCCATAAAACTGCCTCCTATTCTCTTAAATAAGGTTTTAATATTTCTTCCATTTCATCTTCATCTATATACATTATTTGCACTTCTCTTATTCCATTTTTATTTTTAACTTTACATCTACCAGTTACAGTTATATCTTGCAAATCTTGATTTTTCCCCATTAAAGTATTACTATCTGTTTCATCAAATGCCTTAAATCCTATCACTTGAGGACAATTCATTTTGCATTTACCTATCGTATCTTTTGTAGCATCTTGCCCTCCTAATATAAAATAAATTCCATATTTTCTGCACTTACTCATTATTCTATGAAGTTCGGTTTTGCATTTATTATCTACTGATAACTGAACTAATTCATCAACTATAACTATTATATAACTCATTTTTTTATCATATTTTTTATTATAATTAATTACATTCCTACAATTACATTCGTCTAATATTTTAGATCTTTCTTTCATCTTGTTATCTAAAAACTCAACTATATCTAAAAAACCCTTGTTGTCAGTTCTTACCTTTTTAAAATTTTTATATTTCCTAAAGTAATATATATCACTTTCTGCACCGTCCCAACCTAAGAAGAATACTTCTCTTTCTGTATAAGTTTTCATTAAGCTTGTTATTATAACATTTAATAAATTAGATTTTCCTCCGCCAGTCATACCTCCTATTAATATATGACCATCTAATATATCTATTATTTCTTTTTCTTTATTCATATTATAGCCTATACAAACTTTTAAACCTTCTTTTTCTCCTTCTGTAAAGGTATATTTAATTTTATTTAAATCTATTTTTTCAGTTTCATATTCCTCAATTGGTAAATACTTATATTTAACTATATTTTCAATTTCTACAACTTCATCATCTGATTTGTTAGCTTCATAAACTATCTTGCAAGTATAAGCAAATATTCCACCTATTGCCCCTACTAATAAACCTTGAATTAACATAGCTAACCCCCTTAAAATCTGCTACAATATAAGAAAAATATATTATAAAGAATTTATATAAAAATGATAAAAATATTAGCAGTAATAGTAGTAGGTGTGATTTCTCACACCTTTATTTTTTTTATTTATAAGTTTTAAAGAAATTACCACATCTAATACATCTGCATAAATAATAAGTTTCAGTTTCTGATATTACTTCATACTCATAACATTCATAACAACCTTTATCCCAATTCATATTAACCCCCTATATTAAAGCTACTATAATAGCTATATACCCCAAATAAGTAACTGCAACAATCCCCATTTACATACTTCCTTTCTTTTTGGCTACTTCAAAACCTCCACAAGCTTCTACAGTTTGAAAACCATAATCGCTAGTTAATATATCCTTTAATGTGTAAAAGTCATTTTGTGCTTCTTCATTAACCTCTAAGCATATATTTCTAAAATCTCTATAACTCATATTATCTTTGTGAGTTAATATAGCTAATATTTCGTTTTTGCTTTCTAGAGTGTATATTTTCATAATTAATCCCCCTCATATCTTATATAACGTTTTGTTACTTTATTATATGTATAAGTTATGAAAATGATACATAAGTTTATTAAAAATAAAAAGCTATAGAAAATTAATCCTATAGCTTTAATAATAATCTCATCTATTTAAATTTGCAAAAAAACATTTAAAGGAAATGTTTTATTTTATTAAAAATCTTCTATAACTAAGGTTACTTTACTTATTTTCCCACAATCCATACATTCTCTTACCAAGATTTCATTATCTTTCTTAATAGTCATATAGTTATGACCTAAGAAAAAACACTTTATTCTCATTAATATGCTCATACTTTTAAATCTCCTTAAAATTTTGATTTTATTTAAATTTAAAATGGCAATAATAAATCTATTAACTTTTCTTTATGCTCATTACAAAGATATACCCTATTTCCTAAATCGTTTGGCTTTGTATCTTCTGTAAAATCTATAAGTATAATACTATCATTATCACAACATTCACAAATATGTTTATTATCATCAAATATTCTAATCATCACTTCTTCCCCCTACTGTAAGAAGTGTATAGAAAAATATTGCTGCGATAATGTAAATTAATGCCCCTAATATAATCTTCATCTTTAGTTATCCCCCTTGTTTAAAAAATAAAGTTTCTTCCAAAATCAAGTTTTCTTAATTTATTGTCTATAGATTTTTTATTTCTCGATAATTCAATTGCTATTTGATCTAAAGTCCATCCTCTCCTATACCTATCAATCAAAATCTTAATTTCAGTTTCCGTATAAGTAGAATTTCTTTTTATTGATCTGTGTTTATCTCTTTCTATTTTTTCTTTATACCAATCCATATTATTACTGTATAAATTTATAGTAACTTTTCTACTATCCCATAAGTCTTGATAATTTTTCATAAACTTTCTTATTTGATCCTCTGAACTCATACGTCTTTTATTCTTAGTTCTATCTCTCATACATTCAAGTTTGCCTTCATCCATATACCTTTTTACAGTACATAAACTTAAGCCTAACATTTCGCCTATTTCTCTAGGGCTATACCACCTCATTTGAGTACCTAATCCTAAATAATAAGCTTGATTTTCTACTGATCTTTTACTTCTCCCTAAAGTATTAGCAATATTTTCCACTTTGATTATTCCCCAGTTGTCTGAAAGATATTTCCTTTCTTCTTTAGTCCATTTTTTTCTTGACCTTTCAGCTTTTGTATTCAATTGTATCCCCTCTTGTTTCAATATTTTATCCCTTGTTATATATTTACATTAAGAGAAGTTTAAAACCTCTCTCAATGCCTTTTAAATTTGTTTTATTATATACCGTACTTATCTAATAGATTACATAAATCAATATACCATTTAGGGAAATCACTTTCTTTTAATTCAAATCTAACATCTATCCACCCTTCATTTGGGTGTATCTTCTCATACAATTCCTCATAGCAAGTTTGCATTACATCACAAAACATTTCTTTTATGTGATTCTTACTGTATTTAGGAATTAATAAATAAACATATCTAACATCGATACTATTTATATAATTAGCAGTTTCAGCTACAGACTTAAGGACTTTACTTAGTCTATTAGCTTCCTCTACAATATCTTCATTACTAGCTTTAAGCAAATCTATTTCAATATAATCATCAATAAAAGTTTCAAGGTTGAGCATATTATTAAAGTAATATTGCTTAATTATTTCAAGTCCTTCTGTATCTTCTACAGTTTCGCAATAAATTTTAAATTCTCTTATAAAATTTTCCATATTCATTTTATTATCTCCTATATTAAAAATTATCTTTGAAAATTCCCTTAGCATTAGGGTTTCTACCACTCCAATTTGTTCCATTTTTTAAATCTAATTTATATGCAATATCTTCGTTTGACATATCTTCTACACTTTTCAGTTCTCCATTTACATCAACTTTGCTATCTGCCATATATATTGAACCTTTTCTTTTGTCATTATCAGCATTAGTATTACTACTTCTATCCCCATACTTATAAGCTAATCTTAAAGCTTTTATTCCATGAGATTTTTTACCATTTGCAATATCTATTTCGCATATTTCTAAAGCTTCTTTTAATTTATCTATATCAGTAAATTCTTCTTCACATTTTTTCAAATCTTGCTTTCTAATATTTACACAACTATTATTTATAATTTCCACAATTTCACTTTCTTTATTTTTTTCATTTTTATCTGTATCTTTTAGGTCATTCTGTGGTATACTGTTATTAGATTTGATATTTTCTTTGTTGGCTTTTACTGGTGGCACAGTAGAAGCTTTTTTATTTTTCATATCTTCATCATCTTCTGTTATGCTTGGTAATAAAGAATATAATATATCAGTAGGTGCAAAATAAGAACGTGTGCCTTCTGCATCTTTTTTAGTATATCTTTTAAATATTCCTAAAAATTTAGCTTTCTCTCTTTTCTTTCTAGTGCTAGCACTCATTGAATTAAGTCTTTCTTCCCAATCATGTGGTTTAGTTCCTAAATCATAATGCAACATATCACTTATAGCTTGTTTTTTAATGCCTAATATATCTAAATCTGTTGCTACTTTCTCATACTTAACCCAGTAATAAAACTCACCATTTACAAGTATTTTTTCCATTTTATTACTGTTTATAAAATTCAATAAATACCTTATTACTAAACTTTCATCATGGCTTATGCCAACCTCTTTTAATCTAGTACTTAAAAAACCATGTATATATTTCATTTAGTCATCTCCCTTTATTATTCAACTATTCCTTTTACATTAAGCTTCTCTATATTTGTTTTATTAAGCTTAAATAAAACAACAGTTCCAAATTCTCTACCCTTTTTTAAAATTTCCCTTGTTATAAATTTTTTCATACCTTCTTTATCTAACATTCTTCTAAGCTTAACGGAATTAGCTTCATAACTTTTACTATTAAATATAATAGGCAAATCATTTATTATTCTGTTATATGGCAATTCAAACTCTTCACCTAATTCTTCTTTTTCTGATATTAAAGATAAATAACTTATAAGAGTTATATCTTTTACATCAATATTATTGCTTATAGCCATTTCAAAATTGATATTCATTTTTAACCTCCTTATTTGTTTGTTAATATTATTATATACTATTAAATAAAATATGTAAATGTTTTTTATTAAAAGATATTTTTTATTATTTATATATATATATATATCTATAATAACTTCCCTATAATAACTTATCTATCTTTGTTTAATTCCACGGAATGTACCCCGTCAATTCCACGGAATGTACCCCGTCAATTCCACGGAATGTGTGGGTATTATATTTTTACTTATACCGTCAATTCCACGGAACGTGTGCAGTATTTTCAACGGTTTAAGCTATAAACAATATTTGTGGATTATGTGGATTGTGTGGATAAACTCATATACAATATAATTGTTAAAATTTTACAAGCACCTAGTAGAGATAAGCACACTCACCCACAAAGGAGGAAAAATGAAAATAAAATTACTTGAAAATGATAAAGTAATCGAAGTACCAAACTACTGGAAATGGCATTTAGTAGATGGAAGAAAAGTTATAATAGATCAGAATAAAAAAATAATTGCTTTAGTTATAGAAAAATAATGTATAAATATATTCAGATATGTTTATAATACCTTTTAAATTAGATTTTAAAGGGCGTGAAATAGATGTTTAATATATTTAATCAAGATAAGGAAGAAAAAGGCTCATACTGGGAAAGAAATCACCAAGATAATTTTTATAGTGAGAGTAGTTATAATAACAATTTTCAATATTGTAGATGTTGTGATAGGTATCAAAGGTTTGAGTATGATAGATGTTGTGTATGTAAATCAAATTAAAATAGCCTATACGGGGAGTATAAGCCATTAAAACATTAGAATTTAATTTTAGGGTTGTAATGATATTTAGTGAAATTTTTCAAAAATCTAGACAATAATTATAAACTTATTGTACAACTTAATTATATTTTTTATAATAAAATTTGTCAATATTTTGCCGAATAAAGAGGGTTTTAACTGCTTTTATAGAATTGTATATATGTACTAAAATTTGGCTGTGTTTTAGTGCCTCCTTTACTTTTCATTATTAATTATATCGTCAATAAAGAAGATTGCTTTTAGCAGTCTTTTTTTTATTTGCCTAAATTTAAGCATAAAAAAGAAGCTAATCCCTAAAGCTTCCCCTTTTACTGAACTTATATGGTTGTTTGTTGATATTGAAATCTTTAGCCGATTAACTGTTGAATTTATACTCTACAACTCGAGTGTTGCAAATTAAAGTTGGATATACTTATATTGTAGCAAGTAAAAAAAGCTATCGCAACAAGACAATAGCTTTTTCTAATACAAATTACAAAACAAATACAAAACTTTAAAAATAAAGAATCATAAAAAATACAGATTAAAGATAAGATAATATATTCTTACTTTGTGTAATATTATTTTTAAAAAACTATCATTAGTTTTTATTATATTATACCATATTTTACCAAAAAAATAAACTATCTAGGAATTAAATATGTATCTTTATAGCCTTTATTTATTAATTCTTGTTGCATTTTCTTAGCATTATCATAATTATAAGCACCAGTACAAACTGCATAAAGTTTTTTATCAGTAGATGAAGTGTTAGAAGTGTTATTTTCAGTAATAGTTTGATTTGCTATACCCTCTGCTATTAATTTAGCTATCTTTTCTCTATTAGATGTATATTTATCAGTATCACTTTTATTAGATACAAAGCAAGTTTCTATTAATATTGCAGGAGGGTTAGTTAATCTTAACCAACCTAAATCACGCTTTAGATCGTTTATATCATGTTTAATTTTTCTATCTTTAAATTCAGTTTTAAGCTTATCTTGAACTTTTTGAGCAAATACTTTCCCTTTAGAACTTCTGTATATTACTTCTGTCCCATTAGCAGTTGCATTATCTGAGCTATTAAAGTGTATTTGAACAACTAAATCATAATTTTTAGAATTAGCTTTTTTAGCTTGTTGCTCTATATAATCACTTCCACTATTTACTTCATGATAATCTGTTTCACAACCTAATTTTTTAAGATACTCAACTACAAACTTAGCTAATACCCTATTTTCTTGACTTTCATTTATAAAACCAACTGCACCACATCCCTTATTAGGGTTTAAAGTATGACCGGCTGATATTAGTAACCTCATTTTATACACCTACCCTTTCTTTTATGCTTTTTACATCATCTTCAATAGCTTCTAATCTGTTATTGTTACTTTCTAAAGCTATTGCAAATTTATCTAATTTACTATCGAATTTATCAATTGTATCTCTATATAATTCTCTATCTAGTTTATTATCTTCTCGTAAATTGTCTATGATTTTATTTATATCTTCTCTTGATGATTTATCCTTTTGCACAAAGTAATAAGCTAAGCCTACTACACAAGCAATAGGAAAGCCTAAGCTATTTATCATTTGTTCCACTTAATACACCACCCTTTTAAATAAAATAAGACTAGAGAAAAAACTCTAGCCTTTACAATTAATCATATTATTTTTTATCTAACAATTCTTTTAATTCTAGCCCTTGCTCTACTGTTATTAATCCATCAGCTACAAAGTTAGTTATTTTTAATTCCATAGCTTCTTTATTTGGGTATCTTCCAGCTATTATCATTTTCTTTAAATTTTCATACCAATTCATATTATACATACTCCTTTTAAATTAGATTTAGCATATTTTAAGCCATATGCCAGGGCATAAAAATAACACCTATATTAAAGGTGCTTCTTCTTCTATCTTAGGGTTATGTTGTTCTTCTATAATTTCAAATAAAGTTGAATACATTTCATCTGAAATAACAAAGTCCATCCAGTAGAATATTATTAAGTTTTCTATATATTCTCTATTATAATTATCTTTTCCTACTAGAATATTGTTTAATATTAACTCATATAAGTCATTATCATATTCAAAAGTATCACTAAAAGAAGATACATCTACTTTGAAGCTAACTGTATCAGCATTGTATCTACTTGCTAACATTAATCTATTTTGAGTTATCATATATTTTGTTATATTGCTTTCTAATAAGCTAACTTTCTTTTGTAGTAAGCTAACTACATTACTTATGTTATTATGAACTTTTAATGTAGTTCTAGGTTCTATTGCACCACTTTCAACTATATAATTAGTTTCATTTGCATATGTTATTAAATCTATATTAGTACATTCATATACTTTTTCTTGTGCTAGTTGATACACTACTGTTACGTTGTTAGCTTGTAGCCATTGTTTGAAACCTTGTACATCTTGTGTAGATAGTTTTGATTTTAAAATATTTATATATAAGCTAGGGTTATCCTGCTCTCCAAATATACATTCCTTTTTAAGACTAAATACTGTATTAAATTTATCGGAAACAATACCAAGTCTACCTAATTTCCTATTAGTAAAAGTTTGTGTATATAAAGCTATATAATTATCATCATTAGGACCAACTACCCAACTCTCACTACCATTTAGCACTACTTCTCCACTACGTTGGTGATAGTAATACTTACCGTCTGCGTGTTTCTCTATACTATCCCATTGACGTAATATAGGTTTTTCCCACGCTTGAGTTTCTTCGTTGTAGTATAAAAGACGTTTTTTATCTGATTGATAATTAGGATTATCTATTGTAGTTGTAATACTATTATCATCTGTAGTTTTTATTTGTTTAGGCTGATTGTTATTACTTGAAACTACTATTTCATCTACATCTTCGCCTACTGATTTAAGCATAGCCCCATCTGTTCCTGACTCTACAACTTCATTATCTGAATTAACTACTAACGTCTTACCGTCTAGCTTCACATCCTCAAAATACCCACGAGTAGTTGCTTCAACAGTTGTAAAATCACTTTCAGTAGTAACAGTTGATACTGTACTTTCTTCTAATTTCTTAACTCTATCTAATTCTTTATTTAAGTTACTGATTTGTTCAGTATGAGTATTAACAGTAGCACCAAGTGATTTTGGTACTTGTGCTTTTATCATTCCTTCTATTTCACAACCAAATGAAATGTTAGTTTTATTAGCAAAAGTTCTTAACTTAATTTGTTGGTCGTGTGGTAGTGGTATAAATTGTGGCTCTACTAGTTGATATTTAATGTAAGTATCTCCATTTTTCACTCTACTTACTAACTCATTTATAGTTGTTATATCTGGAACATCACTTTTCTGAATAGCTAATCTTATTTCTATTCGTGTATTAGAGTGTTTGAATGCCATAATTTGAGTTTGTGTAGATTCTGTACTAGCCGAAGTTGCCACCATATAATTGTTGCATAGTATAGTATCACATCTCATAGGAAAAGTGTCAGAGTAATTACCTAGCCTATAGTGCGTAGCTTCTTCTGTATTATCTCTCATTGGCATATCTTTTAAATATTTGGTTTTAATATTCTTCTCTACTCCCCAAACTCCATCTTTACATATTATTTTATCTGCTACATCCCCTACTTTTTCAAGTTGAACAGGTGATAAAATAGTTAATTTATCTTCAACGTATGGCTCGTATGGAGTTGCTTGTGTATCTTCTTCAAGTTGGATATCTGAAATTATAACAGAAGTTGTATCTGCAGTGCTTCTATAATAAAAACCTAAACATATTTTATTAGTGTCAGAAGGTGTTGTAAATGTACAAATACTTCCACTATGAAATAATTTATTACTATCCCATAATGTATTAAAACCTTTATATACATATATAGGCGTCCTTAATGTAGGATAAGCACCATCGACTTTAAAAGAGAAAGTATAAGTAGTGTTAGGAGTAACTTCAACATTTAACTTTAAAGCAAAACCGTGAGCACCATTACCATCACCTGACACTTTATAACTTCCATCTCCATTGTCAATTACTATCCAATGTTTATCATTATCATTACCTTTAGCATCAGATATATCTTTTGCTAAATTCTTCCCACAACTTACAACAGGTATTTCATACAGTTCTTGACCTTCTACTTTATCACCTACTGAACGTATATCTGCAAAGTTTGAAGCACTTTGTATAGTATTACCAAGTATCTCAACGTCTTTAGCATAACCAACATTACTATCAGTAGATATATGACTTCCTTCTACATTTACATAAACTTGTTTAGCTTTTTCTATATCTCTATCAAGTCTAGCTTTAAGAGAAGTTTCTCCATCTCTAGCATCTATTACTTCTGCATCTTGTTGTTGTGAGGAAGTAAGTCTATTAAAACGTGTTTCTACGTCATTTATTTTATTAGATACAGTAGTAGTCATATCTGATTTAGATTTATCTAATTCAGATATTTTAGTATCAACTTTAGTATTCACACTAGATATAAAATTATCTTTAGTAGTATTTAATTCAACTATCTTTTCATTAAATTCACTTACTTTATTTTCAAATACATTTTGTCTAGAAGTTTCATTTTCTTCTCTAGTTTCTTCATTAGCTTTTCTAGTATTTTCACTAGATACTCTTTCATTTTCATTAGATACTCTTCTATCTTCTTGTGATTTCCTATCTAATTCATTAGACTTTCTTTCTTCTTCTTTTACTTTTGCATTATTAGTATAATTTTCAAAGTTACTAGCATTAGCTTCTGCATCTAATATAAAAGAATTGTATCTATTTTGCCTTTGAGTTTCAGCTTCTACTCTTTGAGTTTCGTTGTTTTGTCTAGCTACTTCATTAGCTTCTCTAGTATTTTCATTACTAACTCTAGTATTTTCTGCTGATACTCTAGCTTGTTCTGTAGTTCTTCTTTTAGCCTCTTCATTAACTCTATTAGTTTCTGCTTGAACTCTTAGTGCTTCTGCTTCTTTATGAGCGTTAGCTTCTGATCTTCTTCTATCTTCATCTTCAGTCATAAAATCATAATTAGCATTTCTTTCTTCTTCTGCTAATTTTCTTTTATTCTCTTCTTCAACTCTCTTAGCTTCTTCATCTATTCTATTAGTTTCATTAGACAATCTTATACTTTCATTTTGTTTTCTTATGTTCTCATTACTTTCTCTTATTGCATCGTATTTAGCCCTATCAGCTTCTTCGTGTTGTCTAACAAGTTCAGCCTCAACTCTTTTAACTTCTTCTATTTTTCTATTTTCTTCTGATAATATTCTTTCAGCTTCGTTTATCATTCTTTGTTCTTCTGATATTTCTATAATAGACAATCTGTTTAACATATCAGTTAATAATGTAAAATCTTCTGTAGCTTCTACAGTATCATTTAATAAAGCAAATATTTTATCTTCTTCAACTTCATAATTTATAAGATCAGTAACTACTCTTTCATCTTCTAATATAAGCATAGCTTGTGCAGTATAAGTTCCTATCTCATCTTTCATAGAGTTCTTTAAGTCTGCATATACAAGACCATTTTCAACATCTACAAATTGAGAAGATACTTTTCCGCTTGGCTTTATTGCTGCTAATACTACTATAGCTTTTTCAACATCAACTAATTTTCCAGCATTAGTTATTCGCATAAAAAAATCAGATGTATTATTATCGAACTGATTAAATTTCATTGTTTGATTGTTACATCTAAACTGTAAATCTAATTTTAAATTATACTTTCTATCCATTTATACACCTTCTTTCATAGTTTTAATTTCTTGCTTTAGCTTTTGAATTTCTAATAATGCTAAAGCTAATAAACTACTTTCATTTACTACAGTTTTTCCGCCATCATCTTTACCAACGAATAAATGTGCATTTTTATTTTCTTTTAAGGCATTTACATTTATTACAAGCTTTTCATTCATTCCGTTATCATCAGACATTCTCATAACGTTTGGACTTTCTATTATCACATCATCTAATACATCACCTAAAGTATCATCACTAATAGTTGCAACTGGATTGTCTATCGCTAAAGCATATGTGTTTGTAGCATATACATCTTTACTAACAACTTGTTGCCACCTTTTAGACGACCAACCTAAATTATATTTATCCTTTGATAAAGGGTCATGAGAACCAGACTCAAAAAAACTTGAACTAGAAGTAGGAAGATATGGATGTGGATGGTTTCCTACATTATATGCACTAACTGCTTTGTTGTATGCACTATCTGCTTTTGATAAAGCGTTATTAGCAGTTGTTGAAACTGAATCTACTTCTGTAGCTTTTGCTAATCTAGCATCAGTAGTATCTCCATTCTTGCCATAATAAACATTATTACCGTGTGTTGATATTATTCCTTGAGTAGTCCATATTTTACCCCAATGTTGATTCCCTTGAAATATCATAACTTCGTGATTTGGGTAAAGGCTACTAAATATAGCAGTATGAGCACCAAAATACTCTCCGTTAACCCCATATGCACTTTGTGTAACCTTTATATAGTTTTCGTTATCCATTTTCAATCTTATTGCATTACCTTTACCTTGTTCATTTTTTGCTGTAGCATCTATTGAGCAATTATCGAATAGCTTTATTATTGGATTAGCATTGTTTGAACTTAATGAGTTTATAGATAATGTATTAGCCTCTATATTACCACCATGTATAGTAGTTCCACCATCAGTAGATAAGTCAGAGAAACTTACCTTACCTGTAACATCTATACCATCAACAGTTTGCTTTATTTCTGTATATTTACCATTTAAATCGGTTGCTACTGATTGGATATAACTATCAGTCTGCTCTATTAAAGTGCTATTAACTTTTATATCTCCTTCAAGCTTTGAAACTTCCGAAACAATTTTATCATCTAATATTTCAAAGTTTACATACATGTTATTCACTTGGTTTAAAACATTATCTACATTATTTTCTAAATCACCTATAATGTCATTTATGCTCCCTTTAAACCTTCCTAACTCAATACTTTCATATCTATCAGTTAAAACATTAAATACAGTCTTTATAACATTAGCTTCTACATTCATTCCTATACGTTCATCAATAACAGTTACAGTATCACCCATACCTACCAATTCAAGGGCTTTTAAATTATTATCTTCATATTCTGCAGTTTGATGAAGATATATAAATTCAACTTTATAATTAACATTAGGAATATCTTTTTGAGTTTCACTAAAATATTTATTAGCTTGAGTTCTAAGTGAGTCTATATCTTTTATTTCTTTTTCAGAATAATCAACCGCTAAAATTTTGGGGTGAGGATAATTATTAATATACTTTGAATTAACAAATCGCTCCGGCAATACTATAATTTCTTCAACTGTAGTTGTGTTTTCATCTTCTCCTAACTCCTTTTGAATTTTAGCAAAAGGATATATACAAGTAACTAAATCAGTTTCATCTATCTCTCTTTTATATCCAGTAATATTTTTAGAATAAGCTATTGTAACACCGTTATTATTCCCCCTGGTTTTATTAAGATATATATTATAGTTATCTCTTTTAAGCTTTGCACCGTTACCGTATGTATCTAATAAACTTCCTCTAGTGCCTAAAATAGCTTCTAAGGCATTAACTCGGCTTAAATTATAAGTTGCAGTATGTTCAATATCTGAATAACCTTTGAAATTATGAGCATATTGACATTTAGAAAGCATAGCTTGAAAAGACTGTTCACAAGTTGATTTTGTGCAAGTAACATTTTCTACAAAGTTATCCATTAAATCATAAGTTATATGTTGGGCTTTTACATATATTTTCCCATTAATTTCATTACTTACATAATATATTCTAAATAATTGTTCCCCTAGTTCATCAGAAGCTTTAGCTTTTATGACTTTATTACTTTGTATATCATTAAAGTTATTAGAAGCTATACTATAAGTTAGCTCAAGCTCAAATACTCCGTTTTCTTCCTCTGTAACTAGACACTCCAAGCAATTATCTAAAGTACATATTTTAGTAATTGCATCACTATTATAAAGAGTTATCATTTAACCACCTCTTTACAACTAAATTTAAAAGAAATATTTAAAAGCCCTTCCATTTCTTCAACTATTTCAATAGGACCTTTTACGATAGCTTCATATTCTATTAAATCATTAGAAAAAGTTAAAGTTTTATATGTTACTTCACCTTGTAGCCATTGTTTTATATTTTTAACTACAGTTTGAGCATCTTCTAAACCTTCTAAATCAATATAAGCTTCTATATTTATTTCTTTATTCTTTTTTCTTTTATTATCTATTACTAAATCTCCGCTTCTTCCCGGTATTTCTATTAATTCAAAGTCATTTTCAAAACTATTTAAATGGTCATTTTCTGTTATTATAAAATTAAAAGAAGCACTAGAAGTGCCACCATATACAAAATAATCTAGTGAATTTTTATCTACATAGTATTGCACTATCTAACACCTCCAAAACCTAACCTTTGTCTTTTTATTTCAAATGTCATTTCTTGCATAAGTTCTTTTACATCTTGCTTTCTTTCATTTACAAACTTATCTATATTAAGATTAATACTTATACTATTTTCTGTGTTTATATTAGCTTGTTTATTATCAGTTTTAAGCCCTTTAGCAAAGTCTTTCAATCCTTCTATCATAGAATAATTAGTAGCCATTACATCAGATACCGTAGTTTGTTTAGCCCTAGCATAATTAAATCTAGTTTTAGAATAATCATTATCAGCATAACTAACTAAGTATTCTTGTTCTTCTTGTCGAGGATCTTCAACCATTCTAAACATTGAAGTAACCTTTTTAATACTACTTGTAACTTTATTTATTGCACTTGTTATTCCTCCAAGTATTCCACTTATAACTTTTTGAGCAGCTTTAAATGGAGCAGTCATTATATTAGTTAATGTACTAAATACACTTGATATAGTAGACTTAACTAAATTAGCCCCAGTACTTACAACTGATTTAATTCCATTCCACGCAGTTTGAATAACTGTTTTTATACTATTCCAAATAGTAGTAGTAACAGATTTAATTGCATTAAATACATTTTGTATCACTGATTTAATAGAATTAACAACAGTTGTAATCAAAGATTTAATACCATTCCATACAGTAGTTGTTGTTGATTTAATACCATTCCATACAGTAGTTATAATATTTTTAATACCATTACATACAGTTTCAATAACTGATTTAATACCATTCCAAATACTTGTTGCTAATTGTTTTAATAAATTCCAACAAGTAGATAGAAATGCTTTTATACCAGTCCATGCAGCAGTTAAAAATGCTTTTATAGTATTTGTAACCACTTCTATAGTTGGCTTTATACTATTTTCCCATATTTCAGTACATTTAGCCTTTATAGTATCCCAATTTTTATAAACTAACACACCTGCTGCAACTAATGCTGCAAATGCAGCTATTACAGCCCATACTGGAACAGTTACAGCACCTATTGAAAAAGCTGTAGCAGTTAAAGCTGGAATTAATGTTCCTGTTAAAAATGCAGATACAGCACTTATAGCACTCATTACTGCCCCACTTATCATACTTGCAAAACTGGTTAAAGCAGGAATTATTGTACTATGTAAAGTTGTATTCAATGAAATTATAGTACCTATTAAGTTTGTTTTCATAACAGTAGATAAAGTAGTCAATGCAGTTTTTAGTAAACCAATTCCAGTAATCGCATCTTTAAATACTAAAATTAAATTACCTACAATAAGTATAGCTGGACCTAATATAGCTAAAAATCCACCAACACCAATTATTACATTTTGTATAGCAGGATTAAGATTATTAAACCAAGTAAATACATTAGTTATTCCCTCAACTAAATTTTGAAATATGGGTATAAGTCTTTGACCTATAGTTATTAAAAGCCCTTCAAAAGCACTTTTCATGTTATCTATAGCACCTTTTAGGTTATTTTGCATAGTATCATACATTTCACTTGCAGCACCGTCAGAATTTCTTATACCTTCTTCAAATTCTCTTATCTTAGGTACACCAGCTTCAAAAGCCATATTTACACCTTTTAAGGCTTCTGTTCCCCATATAGAAGATAAAGCCATATCTCGTTCGGCTTGAGTCATTCCTTCTGTAGCCTTTTCAACATCTGCTAATATGTCAGTCATATCTCTATAGTTTCCATTTGCATCTACTATTGCAACGTTTGTATCACCTATAGCTATAGCACCATCTTTAGCTTTAGCTTTCATATCTCTAAACATAGCGTTTAGAGTAGTTCCTGCACTACTTCCCTTAAGCCCTTGATCTGCAAATATCCCAAGTAAAGCAGTTGTATCTGCTAGATCATAGCCCATAGCATTAGCAGAAGCACCACAATATTTTAAAGCTTCTCCTAATTGTTGAACATCTGTATTTGAATTAGCTTGTGCATACGCTAACATATCTGTCATTTTAGTAGCTTCACTAGCTTCCATACCAAACATTGACATTGTATCTGTAACAATATCTGTTGCAAGTGCTAAGTCCATTCCAGAAGCACCTGCTAATTTTAGCGAAGGCTCAAGTCCAGCTGCCATTTGTTCCGCATCCCATCCAGCTAAAGCCATATACGAAAGGGCTTCCGCACTTTCAGTTGCACTATATTTAGTAGTAGATCCCATTTCTCTAGCTTTATCTTCAAGCATTTTTAAATCATCACCAGTTGCACCACTTAAAGCAGATACCTTAGACATTCCAGCTTCAAAATCAGAAGCAGTTTTTATTGCTCCTGCACCTAAAGCTAATAAAGGTAATGATACTGCAGTAGTTATTGTGCTTCCTATAGTCTTTAAAGAACTTCCTAAAGCTTCAAATCTAGTTCCTGCATTATTACTCTGATTTGTAAATTCACTTAAAGTTGATTGTGCATCTTTTAAACCAGCTTTAAATTTACTTGTATCCAAATCAAGATAACCAACCGCAGTCCCAATATTTACACTCATATACTACCTCCTTTCTTTTCTTAGCTTTTCAGCTAATTGAAGGTTAATATTTCTCTTTTCTTCCTTTGTTTTCTGTTCTTCTCTCCATTTTGGCTTTTTCTCTTGCTCTAATTGACTAATTATATAATCACAAGCTTCATCAAAGCAAAATGCAGTATATTCATCATATATCCTAGCAATTTCAGAAGGTAGTTTTTTAAATCTTATAGATTGATTAAGTATTCTAATTATTTGTTTGCTTGTTACGAAAATTTTCTAAAGATTTTACTCCACCTTGAGAATACATTAATATTGCCATTAATTGATTTTCCGTTAGTTCTACATTAGCTTTTTTAATATCTTTATAACTTGGTTTAACCAAAGAAGCGTCTGCTAATACTTCCATCATTCCTACTAATTCTTTTAATGTCTTTATATCCTCTGATGCTTTTCCCATTACTTGACCCGTTTTACCGTTAAACATTTCAGTAGCAACAGATAATAAAGTATTAGGTATTTTACCGCTTGTCATTAGTTGCATCATATTAGGTTTTTTAATTTCTACTACAAAAGGAGTTCCATCTTCAAAACTTGGTAACTCAACTATTTCTGTTTGTTTTATTGCTTGTAATTGTTCTAAACTTGTTATTTGCATAACTACCTCCTAAAATTTCTAAAATATATAATAAAAAGGACTAAGGATACACCTTAGCCCATTAATTCTTATTCTTCTATTTGTTCTTCTTCTACTTCTAAAGCAGGATGTTTAAAAGCAACAACACCTACTGGCAACTCATTAACTAAATCAACTGTATATAGTGAAGTATTTAAAGCTGGTCTTGATTTTATTGTGTATTCATTAGCATAATATTCTCCATCTTTAAAGTTAGGAGAAATAAAAGATCCTTTACAGTTAGGGAAAGTATATTTTAAATAATCCCCTGTTGGTCCATTATCTCCTACTACTTCAACATATGCTATAAATTCAAAAGCCTTTGTGTTAGGCATAGCACCTACATTAGGAGCAGTATATTTTGTAAATGAGCCACTGTCAGTAACAGTACCACCTTGTATATCTGCAAGTAAAGCAGGAGCAAATACATTATCTTTACAAGTTATATCATGCCCTAGTACCATGTCCGGAGTTTGCTTAGAAGCTATTAACTTATTTTTTATAGTAAGGTTTTTAGTTTCTCCTCCTTCTATTACTGGCTCACATGATATTTCATCAGCAGTAGCAAAAGAATGAGTTTTTCCACCACTTACTTTTATTTGCGTCATTACAACATCACATAAAGCAAATTGTTCCATCTTATGCACCTTCTTTCGTCTTAATTTTCTTGTAAGTAAATGAAGTCATATAAGCTTTTTTATCATCATCAATTATAGTTGGCATAGGATCTATAACCCTTCTAATGCCCTTTAAAAGCTTCATTATATATAATACTGACTGTTTATACTCATTAAGCTTTGAATAAGTTCCTACAGGGTAATAAATCAATAATTCAACTATATCATTAGTTAATGATGTTCCAACTATCTCACTTTCTCCATTTTCTTTTACAACAATATAAGGGTTTGTGCATATTCCTTCATGTTGACCTATAGAATACACATCAAACCCATTTTCCTTTAAATATTTGTATATTTGTGCAAACATAATTTACACCTACTTTAATATCTTATTTAATCCTCTGATAGCTTGAGGACTTATTATGTCTATAGTTGGTTTTATAATAGCATATTTTTTTTCATTACAAAGTTCTAAATAAATACCATAATGAACTCCATGTGATAACTCTACTCTAGCAACATCTCCAACCCACTTCCAAGAACTATTTAAACTTTGTTTAGCCCTTCCAGTTCTATCAACCCAGGGTTTATTGCTTTTTGCATGAGTTTCCATTTTTTTAGCAACTGTATCTGCATATAATCCAAGTGCTGCTCTAGTTTTAATTTCTCTTTCTGCCAAACCTTTTATAAGGTTATTAGCATCAAATTTAAAACTCATACTAATACCTCTCGACTAACATATCAAAGTAAATATTTAACCTATTTTGGTTACCTAAGTCTTTTATAATATACTTAACATTATCAAGTAAGAAGTAATCATTTTCTTTTATCTTAACAGTATCTTCATCATATACAACCATTAAAAACATCTGTTTACTTCTTTTTACTTGACCTTTATCAGTAGTAATAGCACTAATTTGAGTATTACCTTCATGGTAAAAGCCTTTTACACTACATACAAGGTCTTTTCCTCCAGGTTCTCCAAACTCATTTTTA
>ENA-ORRZ01000398-ORRZ01000398.1-human-gut-metagenome-genome-assembly--contig:-NODE-398-length-41022-cov-17.867479_pt1 | contig 41022 bp, 52 predicted proteins | sample MGYA00242185_ERZ509152 | MGnify/ENA primary metagenome ERZ509152 (study PRJEB26280, sample SAMEA2338668) | human gut metagenome | biome: human gut; feature: human-associated habitat; material: faeces... | reverse complement strand
TAGCCGCTGGTGATATGTACCGGCTTGCCGAAGTGCTCCCGGATGCACTGCAGCAGCACCACAAGCTCCTCGTCGAGGAGCACGACATCGCTGCCCTTGCAGCCGAACTCCCGCACCTTGAAGCTGGGCGAGAGCTGCCGGGTGGAGTCCCGGGACATGGAATATTCTTTGATAGACATTCTGAATCCTTTCTATATTTGTTGACAATGTATTGAAATTGTGCTACTCTGTATTCAGAAGGAGTGTGATACTATGGCACAGACCACTGTGAGCATCCGCATGGATAACGATCTGAAAAACAGTTTCGACCACATCTGCAACGAGCTGGGGATGTCTATGTCCACCGCCGTTACTATGCTGGCTAAAAAGATGACCCGGGAGCAGCGCCTGCCCTTTGAACTTTCGGTAGACCCGTTCTATTCGGAGCAGAATCAGGCCCGCCTGCGTAAGTCCATCGCGGAGATGGAGGCTACCGGCGGTACCATCCACGAGGTCAAGCTCGATGATTAAGGCGTGGACAGAAGAAGCATGGGAAGATTTTGAATACTGGACCACCCAGGACCGCAGGATGCTCAAGCGGATCCTACAGCTTCTGAAGGACATCGACCGCAACGGCTATGAGGGCATCGGCAAGCCCGAGCGCCTCAGCGGCGATCTGGCCAGCTATTGGAGCCGCCGCATCGACGATGCAAACCGGATCGTCTACCGCATTGATGGCAGCGTGGTCAAGATCGTCCAGTGCGGCTCCCACTACAGGGACAAATAACCCCTCCCGCAGCCCCCACCCGGGGGCTGCTTTTTTGTTGCGACAGGCTCGTTCGGTTCGGAGCGCTCAACAGAGGCTGGGGCAGGTTCCGGTTCCTTCCTGCCCATGAGCTGCTTCAGATATTCCAGTAAGGTCATTTTGATTTTCCTTTCGCATTGCACCTTGGAATTATACAAATTCAATGGAATCGATATAATGTGTCTGTTCTGATAAGTATCCATATTGTGGACTGTACGTCGATACATAACCATACTTCATAGTTATTTGTACTCGCACGGTCGGACCATCCGCGCTTTGCACGGTCAGGATTGCTTGTCCCGTCTTGTTGGGACTTACTCTATACTCCGTATTATTTATTTTGGTTCCGGTGCAATTACCCGACAGGCTCCACTTGAGAGTTTTATCTGTGGCATTCTCCGGAGTGATGGTTGCCGTAAATTTTGTAGGTTCCTGCCATACGTATTTCTCACCGTTATGTTTCTTTCCATCAAAGCCTCCAATTCTCCACGTCAATTTGATCCCCGTCACAGGGATATAGCTCTGGTACGCCAGCCTTGCCTTGCCGTCCACGCCTGCGTATACTTTTTTGACCTTGTGGGCTTTCCCGTCTACTCCGATATAGATCTTCTTGGCCAGGCGGGCCTTGCCGTCCACGCCGATATAAAAAGCTTTTGCCATATCTCACTCCTCATACACGACCAGAATCTTACCGGTGTCCAGCTCGCTGCCCTCGCCGGGGTCGGTGGTCGTGGTCGTGATAGGGCGGTCTTTGATGCTTGTAGTTCCCAGCGCCATCCTCAAGCCCCCCTTTCGGTGGAGGCGGCCTCAGCGCCTGCCGTAGGGCCGGCGGCCTCTGTGTCTGCCGCGTCTGCGGCCTCGGAGGTGGTGTCGTCCGGGTCGGCGAAGCCCCACTCCTCCCGGAGGGCCTTGAGGGCGGCGTCCCTGTTCTCGGCCTCTCCGGCCAGAAGGGCGAGGATGGCGGCTTTGGCAGGATCGGTCAGGCCGGTGCCGGGGTCGCCCTTTGCGCCCTGCGGCCCCTGCTCGCCCTGGGGGCCGGGCTCGCCCTTGGGCAGGGTCAGGCTGAGCCTGCCGTCCCGGATGCTGGCCGCCGGGGCGTCGCCGGTGGTCACGGTGCCGATGCCCTCCACGGCTGCGGCGCAGGCGGCGGCGATGCCGTCCTCCATGGCGTTGAGTACACTGGCAAGGTTGATCTTCATGCCGCTGGAAAAATGATGTTTGGTATACTTCATCATGCTGCCTCCTGTCAGAGCGTCATATCGCCCAGGGTGGTGTCACCCAGAGCGCCGGTGTCGTCGGTCTCGGTGCTGCTGTCGGCGATTTGGCCCAGCAGGCTCACCTGCATCTGGATGTCCCCCTCCGGGACGTTCTCGGCCCAGAAGGTGATGGTGCCCGCCCCGGTCTCGCAGACGCCCGCGAGGCCCGCAGAGACGGCGGTGGTGAAGGTCTCCGGGGTGGGTACGGCGGAGGGGACGTTTGCCTCTCTCGCGGCCCGCAGCTGGGCCGTCTGCTTGTAGGCGTAGCCGGGCACGTCGGTGCATTCGGTCCAGCCGGCGGCCGTCAGGGTCACGGGCCAGATGCCCAGATAGCCGCCGGTGTAACTGGCCAGCAGCTTGTCGCAAAGCTTGGCGGTCTCTTTGGCCTTGGCCAGTGCCTGTGCGCCCAGCGCCTCCATGGGGATGCCGGTGACGCCGTCCCGCATGAGGCCGCAGAGGGCTTCGTCGGTGCGGGTGTCGGTGAGGTCGGCGGTGGTCAGGGCTGTCTGGCCCGCCGGGCGGCTGATCTGGCACAGGCACAGGTCGTACACCAGCTCGGTGCGGGAGAGGTCCGGGCCTGTCGGCTCGGAGGACGGCGCGCCCTGCAGCACCTGCAGAGAGGTGCTGCGGCTGGTAGCGTCGTACCGGAGCACGACGCGGTCGATGCGGGGCAGAGCGCTGTCCGCGAGGGGCAGCGTGAGGGTCTGGGCCTCCCGCATGGTGACGCTGAGGCCCACCCACCGGCTGACGTGCATCCACGCCCGGCCCGCGCCGACGGTGACGGCGGTGCCGCCATCCTCGGCCACCGTGACCGCAAAATCCTCCTCGGTGCTGAACACGCCGGAAGTGCGGGTGGAGAAGTAGGCCGCTGCGTCCTCGGCATCGTAGGTGATGCCGCCCAGCGGGTAGGTAATAATTCCGGGGGAGCTCAAGCTATCGCCTCCTAGATCTTGTGCCAGACGGGCGTACCCAGCCGCGCAGTGCGGGTGGTGCCGTCGGTCTGGCTCTGGATGATGATGTCGGCCACCCGGACGGTGGCCTTGTAGCCGAGTTCCGGCAGAAAGCAGCAGCAGACGTCGCCCGGCTCGAGGCCGTCGGCGTCCAGCGTCATCTCGATGCTGCCGGTGCGGAGCTGTTCGAGGAGCTTCGACGCGCCCCGATCAGCCAGCTTCTTGAGGTAGCTGTCGCTTTTGACGGTCTCGCCGTCCTCGGGTTGGATGTCCCGGGCGTCGATGATCATCTCCCGGCGCTGGACCCCTTCGGCCTCGGTGTCGCCCGCCCAGACCATGGCCCGGTCTTTGCCCTCGCCCGCCCCCAACACGAGGGCCACGTTGGCGTAGCTGCCGTCGCCGAAGGCCCAGCTGGCCTCCCGCAGGCTGCCCCACTTGGTCGAAAAGCGGTTGTTGGGGTCGGCAGTAGGCCGCCAGACCTCGAACATGAGTTTTTTCGCGCTGTTTTTACCCATGAGGATGACCCGGAAGCCGAGGTCGCAGGCTGCGCCCACCGTTTTGAAATAGTCGAAGAGTGCAGCGCCCGAGGTCTGGTTCTCGAACTTGGTGTCAAAGCCCTTGGCCTCGGCCACCTCCAGCTTGGGCCACGGAGCCGCTGCCTTGGCGAGGGCCAGCATGGCGGCCTCGGCGTTCTCCTTCTTGATGGCCGATGCGGACACCCGCTTGGTGTAGATCCACGTGGCCGGGTAGCCGGTGACGACCAGATTGGCGTCCTCGTTCTCGTTGCTCCGGTGGCAGATGCGCATGGGGATCTTGACCGCTGCGTCGGTGCGGACGAGCCAGCGGCCCTCCCGCAGCAGCTCTAGGTTTTCGGGTGTAGGTCGCACCTCGAGGGTAAAGCTGCCTTCGGAGTTGTAGGGCTCATCCCAGTACACCGACACCCACACGTCGATATTGCCCAGCCGGGCAAGGGTCGTTTCATCCAAGACGTCGAATGTCATTTCATCACCTCCGGCAGGATGCCCACCACCATCGGGTAGAAGGAGATGGACGCCTGCAAGCCCTCCCTGCCGCTGGCGGCGTCGGCGGTGAGGACGTTATCGCCGGGGTGCAGCTCCATGAGGTCGCTGTCCTCGTCCAGCAGGGCGAAGGCGTTGGTCTCCACGCCGCCGGAGATGAGCTTGACGGCCAGACGGTCGGTGGTGGTGCGGTAGATCTCCAGCACGTCCCCCTTGTTCAGGGTGGTGTCAAAGCCGATATGCTCCCCGGTGACGCTGTTGCGGATGGCTGGGTTGACCACGATACCCGAGGAGCGGAGCTTCGCGGTGAAAGGCACCGGCAGCGCACCGGGGTTGCGCACGTTGAGGAAGTAGCTCTGCCGCCACTCGCTGTACCGGTGGCTGTCGTAGCAGACCGGGAAGCGGAACTGCGGCACGAAGCCGCCCATGACAGCGTTCTGGCTCTCGAGGCTGTACCAGTAGGGCTTGGGGCGGTAGAGCATGAAGTCCAGCCGGGGGTAAGGGTGGAGCTGGACGGTGTAGGGGGTCTTTTGCAGCACGAAGCGGGAGAAATAAGCATCCCCGAAATACATCGTGCCGGAAGTGAAGAAGGGGAGCTTTTGCAAAAACAGATTTGCCTGCCGCTCGCCCTCCGGCCCCCAGAAGTCCGCGATGATCTCGTGAGGCACCCCCTCCACGCTCTGGCCCTCCACGGTCACGCCCTGCTGGTTGACGCCCTGGGCGGTCTTGAGGGTGACGTCCACGCCCGAGAGGCCATCCATCTGGTAGGGGATGTCATAGTCCCACCCGAGGTCGAGGGATGCCCCGGCGTCCGTCACGAGGCGGAGATGGTCAGTGCGCATGGTGGGCCTCCTTTCAGCGGTTCTGTGCCTTGGCGCGGTCGGCCTCCCAGCGCGCTTCACGCTGGAGGTCGGCGGCGGTGTGGGCCTTGGAGTAGATGTTCTGGGTGATGTTGGTGTCGCCCTCGCGGTAGCTGCCGGCAGCGGCGGCGATCTGCGCCGTGCCGGATGCTGCCACCCGGCTGCTCACGGCCATGTTGTCGCTGAGGACAAGGGCGTTTGCGCTCTTGACCAGCTTCGCGAGGGACTTGTTGATCTCGGTGAGCTTTGCGGTGTTGGCGTCGATGGTGTCCGTCAGCTTGTTCGACCCGTCGGTGATGCTGGGGGTGTCGATGCCGAGGCCGGAGCCTCCGCCCCCGCCACCCCCGCCGCTGCCGCCGGAGCCGCCGGAACTGCGGTGGCTCCCGCCCAGCTTGGACACGATGGCCGCGATGGCGACGCCCAGAGCGACAGCGGCAGCGGCCACCACGAGGCCTGCCGGGATACCGAAGAGGGTGGAGGTAAGGGCCGCGCTGATGGCGGCCAGCATCCCTTCGACGGCTGCGCCGATGGTGCCGATCATGCCGGCGAAGCCCGCATAGATGGCGGGAAACATACTCAGGAGGCCGCCGGAGAGGCCGGCGCTGATGGCCTTGGCCGCAGCGGCCAGCGGGGCCTTGAGCGCCCCGAACACGCTTTTCAGGGTGCCGCCCATCTTGACGGCCATGGAGGAGATGTCGCCGAACTTGCCGGTGATACCCTCGAAGAGCGTCTGCCCGATGCTCCACGCCGCCTGCGCCAGACTGCCCGCCGCGTCGCCGAGGACGCCGTTCAGGCCGTCCACCAGCGAGAGGGCGAAATCCCATATCTGCTGCTTCTCCCCGTCGGTCAGGCCCGAGTAGAGGGCGGATGCCGCCCACTTGCCGATGCCCACCCAGTCGCCGGATTTGACGGCGTTCCACAGGGCGTCCACCGTGCCGAGGATGCCCTCGTTGGCGCGGTCCTGAATCTCTTTCCAAAGGCCGTCTAAGGTCTTTGCGGCGCTGTCCTTGATGGTCTCGGCCACCTGCTCGGTGCCGTCGGCGGCAATGGTCTTGACGGTCTCCACCGTGCGGAGCGCCCCGTCGATGACCTTGTCCTGCGTCTGGGTGATGACCCGTTGCTGCTCGGTGGTGCCGTCCGCGAGGGTCTTGGTCACGGTCTGGGTGGTGGTCTTGATGCCGCCCACGAGGGCCGTGGTGGTGGCTGTCACGGTGTCCACCACGTCCCGCACGGTCTCCATGGTCTGGCTGACCGTCCGCTTGCCGTCCGCCGCGATGGTCTCCACGGTCTTTACGTCCTTGAGGACGCCGTCCACCATCTGGCGGCTGGTGGAGGTGATGACCTGCTTCTGCTGGGTCGTGCCGTTGGACAGCGTCTCAGTGACGGTCTCGGTGGTGGTGGTCACGCCGTCCTTGACTGCGGTGGTGGTGTCGCTGATGGATTTGATGATGTCCGCCGTGGCCTTTTTAGTGCTCTTGGCGGCAGAGGTGGCTGCAGCGGCAGCGGCGGTGGCAGATGCCGCCGCGCCGGAAGAGCCGGAACTGCTGGCCGCGTCAGCTTGAGACTGTGTGACCCGCTCATTGTGCTTGTCGAGGCGGCTCTGGCTTGCTTTATCTCTTTTCGACTGCTGATAGCTGCCGATAGAGTCGGAATAAGCCTCGTTGTAGGCATCTTTTGCTGCACCGAGGCCGTTTTTCAGAGAGCCAAGCGCGGCGGCTGCACCCTTGATGCGGGCCACCAGCTCATTGATCCAGTCCACCACCGAACCGATGACATTCGAGGCTGTCTTTTGAATGGCCGAAAATGCTGAATCGACAGTAGAGCGGAAGGTCTCGCTGGTGTGGTAGGCTGTCACAAGCCCCGCCGCCAGAGCGGCCAGAGCGGCCACGACAAGCCCGATGGGATTGGCCGAAAGCACGGTATTCAATGCCGCCTGTGCCACTTGCAGACCGGTAGCTCCTGCGGCGGCAGCTTTATGGGCCGCAGCCATCGCGGTGGTGGCAGCGGTATGCAGCGCCGTGATAGCTGTAGCTGCTGCCACGGTCGCCTTATAGCTCAGGACTGCCGCCGTGACGGCCACGACCGCCGCCGTCAGGACGCCGATGGTCTCCTTGAGCGCGGCCATTTTGGAGTCGTCCTCGGTGATGGAGACGACCAGCTCGTTTGCCTTGACGATGATGTCCCCGAGAGCCGAGAACAGCCCGCTGGTCAGCTCACCGGTCAGCGCGGCCACGTTGTCCTTCAGGGTAGACAGCCTGCCGTTGAAGGTCTGGCTGGCCTCCAGCATACCGTTGTAGAACTGCCCGCCCTCGCTGGTGGCAGCGGCCACGGCGGCTTCCAGCTCGTTGAAGCTGACCTTACCGTCCGAGATGCGCTTGTAGAGGGCGCTCATGCTCTCGCCGGTGGCGTCACAGATCTGATTGAGCGGGTTGAAGCCCGCGTCGATCATCATGTTGACGTTTTCCAGCGTGACCTTCTGGGCGCTGGACATCTTGCCGTAAGCCCGCACGAGGGTCTGGAGCTTGTCCGCGTTGCCCAGCGAAATATCGCCCAGACGTTTCAGTACGCCGGTGGTGTCGTCCGCCGCGACGCCGAACTGTAAGAGGGTCTGGGTCCCCTCGGTCAGGTCGGACAGGGAGAAGGGCGTGGATGCCGCCATCTTCCGAATCTCTTCCAGCTTCTCGGCGGCAAGCTGTTCGTCGCCCAGCATGACCTTGAAGTTGGTCAGATAGCTTTCCATCTGGGCGCTGTAGTCCAGACCGGACTTGACCACGCTTTTCAGGCTGGACGCCGCTTTCTTGGCAAAGTCCGCGATAAGCTGGCCTGCAGCCACCGTCCACTTGCTCGTGGCTTTCTCAGCCGGTTCACTGTTGAGCTTTACTTCGCCGGTGATGGAAAAATCTGCGGCCACGGTGTCCACCTCTTTCTGTGAAAAAGAGCGCAGGCACAGCGGCACAGGCTTAGAGTTTTATTTCGATTTCTTTGCGGCAGGCCGGGTTCTTGCATTTGACCCAGATGCCCCGGGCGCTGGCTTCCGGGATGGCCCAGACCGGCAGAGGCCGGCCGCACAGGGGGCAGAGCACCGGGGCGCGGTCAGCGCCGGAAGCGGGCCGCAAAGGCTTCGTTGCGGTCTTGCAGGGTGACAATGCGACCGCCTCCTTTCCGCAGGGCGGCGGGCAGGGCGAAGCGTTCCTTCAGCTCGGCACGCCGCTCCCGCTCTGCGCCCTGAAACTGCGCAGGGTCAGCCGTCCGGAAGCCGATGATCTTCGCCAACTGGGTCTCCTCGGGCAGGTTGGACATGAGGGCCTTGAACCGCCACCAGTGGAGCCTTGCCCGGGTTAGGTCGATGCCGTAAGCCTGCTGGAACGCAGCCACGATGGCGGGGCCGTCGGTGACGTAGTCCAGCGCCAGCTCCTCGGTGCGGCTGCTGCCGGGGCGGTCGGCCACCTCCTGCGGGCCTGCGGTGTAGAACTCTACCAGCGCCTTGAAAGCGTCCACCTCTTCCTCCGGCGGGACGGCCACGCGGTAAAATCGGCGCATGGTTTCCCGGGCCAGCTCAGGCAGGCCCTTTTCGTCCTCCGGAAGGCGGAGATACTGCCCGTTGAACCAGACCATAGGCCGGAAATCCCAGTCGATGGGCCTGCCTGCCCACATGCGGGGCAGTCTGTCCAGCAGGATGTCAGCCATTTTCCAGAGCCGCCAGCTCGGTCAGAAGCTGCTTGCGGCGGGCGGCCTTATCCACCCGCTCGACCATCTGGGCGGCGGCAGGCTGGGCCGGATAGCTCACGGGCGGCTTGTGCTTGTCCTTCTGGCGCTTCTCAGCCCGGCGCTGGGCGCGGTTCTGGGGGACGGCCGCCGGGCGGGAATACCGCGCCTTTTCGGCAGCGGCTGCCTGCGTGATCTCGTCGAGGACGTCGTACAGACGGCTGATATCGTTTTCGTTCAGCCCCAGACGGGCGGAAGCCCCTGCGCCCAGGATCTTGTCGAGGCCGCGCATGGAGACGCGGGCCTGTGCGCGGAGACGGTCGCCCAGGCGGACATTCTCCCGTTCGCACCGGGCTGTCTCGGCCTCGCTCTCCCGGGTCATCTCGTCCAGTGCGTCCTCCAGACGGTCGAGGTCATTGGCGTTCAGAAGCGAAAAATCAAATTCCTGTCCATGGATCAGCATTTATCGGTGCTCCTTTCTCTCAGCCCGCGACGGCGGTGTTATAGTCGAACTCAGCCGGGGTGCCGATGCCCTTGAAATCGGCGGCAAAGGTGGCATTCGCGCCGGCGCTGCCGCCCACATCGCTGGTCAGGATGAGCGCGCCTTCGCCCTTCTCGCCCTTGCCGGTGCGGAGAGAGAAGTAAACATAAGGCACCACCACGCTCTGGCCGGAGCCGAACGCGATCTTGTGGGAGAGCAGGAAGTCCTGAAACGCATCGCCCACATAGCGGTCGCCCTGAATGGAGAGGGTACGCTGGACACTGCCTTTGGTGGTGACAGGGCCGGTGCGGATGTAGGTGTTGTCCGTGGTGGAGGCGTTCAGTGCGCCGCTGTGCTCCCGCACGTGGTCAGCACAGACCACCCAGTTTTTCACGTCGGTCTGGCTGGCCTCGGTCTGGACGGCCAGCAGGAAGTCGTCGGTGGTCTCCACGCCGGTATAGTCGGCGCTGGGGGTCAGGCCCGACAGCTTGACGGCTTCGGTAACAGTCATAGGAAAAACTCCTTTCGTTTCAGCCCTTGGGCTGGTAATATTCGAGCCGCAGCTGCATCTGCATCTTACAGCTGCCCGACCCGGCGGCGACGATATAGCCGCTGGACGTCACCGAAACGCGCAGCGCTTCCTTGCGGCCATCCAGCCGGGGCAGATGATGCCGGTCATTCTGGGCCAGCACCCACTCGGTCAGCTGCTCAAAAAAGCCGCTGTTCGCGATCTGGACGCTCTGGGCCTCGCTGTAGTCGCGGCGGGAAACGAAGATGTAGCTCTTGGCGAGGTTGCGGCCGGAAAAGAAAACAGCCGTCACCGGGTCGGTAGGGCTGTCCTCGATGGAAAACTCTGCTACAGGCTCCGGCGAGAGGCCGGAAATGCGGAAGGCCGCGCCGTTTTCGCTCTGCTCCTCGGCGATGAGGGGGCAGGTCTTGAGCCACTCCCGCATGGCCGTGATGGTGGCTTTCTCGCTCATAAGTGTCCCATCCCTCCCCAGAAAGTCGTGACGGCCTTGGCCCCGAAGAGGGCCAGCGCCTCGCCGTAGTCAGCCAAGGCACGCTGCCCCCAGTAGGAGCCACGCAGACCGGTATCGCCCCGCAGGTCGGTGCCCTCGGGGTGCAGATAATACTGCTTGCGGGCATAAGGGGTATTGTAGACCAGCAGTCCCTCTTCGTAGTTGGATGCGGTCTGAACGCTGTTTTTCAGCTGGCCGGTGTCGAAGGGGACGTAGCTGTCAATGAGCCGCGCGGCTTCCTGCGCAAGGGCGAACTGGGCCTTTTGCAGGGCAGCGGTCTTTTCTGCGCCGAAGTCGGGGCGCCAGCTCAGCTCCATCTGCACACCATCGACCCGGTACTTCCAGCCGTCAGGTGGGTCGAAGACCGGTTTTGCTGACGGCGCAGCCGGGCCAAAGGGGATCAGTGCGCTCATTCTCTCAGCTCCCTTCCACATGAAAATGCGGCAGCGGGACGCCCCGGTCGTCCGAGACGTCCGCCACCGTACAGCAGATGTGCGTTTTTTCGAGGGCGGCGTATTCGGCCTCGGTCAGGCTGCGGACAGCGCCGCAGAGGAGCTTGCTGCCCCGCTTGAGCGTCCAGTGCGCGGCTTTTTCTGCCGGGGGCAGACGCGCCCACTGAGGATAGGGCAGATAGCCCGGCGCAGGCGGGAGGCGGATATGCACCACCCTCTGAGGGTCGCCGGAGGCCGAGGTGCGGCGGGTCTCCCGCCAGCTGCACCCGGTGAGCACCTTGCAGACCGGCCGGTCGGCTTCGGTGGCCGCGTCGTGCAGCAGCATGACGACCGTGACGGGCGTCTGCATCAGAAACACCCCCGATACAGCAGGCCGTGGGGGTCGCTGCCCAGTGTGTTGGCGAGGATGTACGCCGCCTCTGCCGCCAGCCGTTCGGCCAGTGCGCCAGAGGTGAAGGTCATGGACACACCATCGTTGGAGACGCTGGACACGCCGGGCGGCGTGCAGGTGCTCTGCACGGCGTTCGCTGCGTCGATGATCTGGATGCAGGCGTCCGCCAGCGCCTCTGCACAGCCTTCGCACACTGCGGCGTGGCCCTCGGCCCGGCCAAAGGTCATCCGGTCGATGAGCCGGGACGCCCGTGCGGCCAAGGGGGCAAAGGCGGCTTCGTCCAGCGTGCCGCCGGCGGCTGCATACTGGTCATAGGTGCAGTAATTCAAAAAAATCAGCTCCTTTTAGGCTCCCCTAACAGGGGAGCTGGCTGCCGCAGGCAGACTGAGAGGTTCGGTCACACTTTCTTCTTGATGAGGATGGTCTGGGGCTTGGTGACTTTGAAGGCATAGACCTTGCGGCCCTTGACTGCGGACGCGCCGATGTACTTGCTGGAACCATTGAGATCCTGCACATGGACGGGGACGGCCCACTCGTCGATGAAGGCAAACCAGTTGGGATGACCGGCGATGTACTCCACACCCTCGCCGAGGGTGGAATCCTCAAAGACGGTGAAGCCAGCGATGCGGCCCACAGCGCCGGTCTGGACGACGGCATCGCCAAGGTCAGATGCCTTGATGAACTCGGGACTCTTCAGCAGCAGACCATAGATCTCGGGGGAGACCAGCAGCCAGCGGCCCTCGGTGGGGACATGGACGGTGGAGAGCTTGGTGCGGGCGTCCACGACGTTGCCGTAGATGGTCTTCTCGGTCAGGGCGGTGGTGGTGCCGAAGGCCGTGCCTGCGGTGGTCAGCTCCGCAGAGCCGTCCGAATCCACCTGCAGCGCCAACGAATAACCGGCACTGTCCAGACGGTCAGCCACCAGATCGTCGGGGACGCTGGCGGCGTCGAAGCCGTCGATGATCTCATTGACGGCCTTGTCCTTGTCGATGTTGACGGTGAGATAGGTGGTGTCGCCGCCGGTCAGCTCCGCGCCGGTCTGCTTGTTGTAGTCGTTCACAGCGACTTCGGTGTCACGGACGGGGACTTTGACGGAACCGGCCTTGGGGCTGCCCTCATAGCGGTTGTTGCAGATGACGCCGACCTTCTTGACCAGCGTTGCCCGGAGCTTGAGGTCAACCAGCTTGGAATAACGAACCTGTGCTTCGTGTGCCATAATATTTCCTTTCTATCAGTCGATCTTGATGCCGGGGTTCATTGCCTTGAAGGCTGCGGTGACAGCATCGGTGTCGCCGGTGGGCGGGGTGCCGTGCTCTGCACCGCTGGAAACGCGGACGCTGCCGCCCTCCGCGGCCTCGCCGAAGGCCCAAGGGTTGGCCTTTGCGGCTTCTTCCAGAGCCTTGCCGATGTCGGCGGAGAGGTCGGTGGACTTCTTCAGGCTGTCGATGTCCAGCAGGGCGCGGACGGCCTTGACGCTGCGGCCCTTCTTTCCCATGATGGCGGTGTTCAGGGCCGAGTCGAAGGCGAAGCCGTCCGCCTGTGCCTGCATATCGCCCCGGAGCTTGGTCAGCTCGGCCTCGTACTCGTCCGGGGTCTTCTTGCCGTCGAACTTGGCGAGGCCGTCCTGCGCAGTCTTGAGCTGGGCCTGTGCGTTTTCGAACTGGGTCTTGAACTGTTCGGCGACGGTCTTCTCGCGGTTGATGTCAGCGCCGTTTTCGCTCATCAGCCAGTTCAGCTGTTCATCGGTGATGCCGGGAATCTTTGCTTTTACGTCTTCACGCTTCATAAGTAAACCCCTTTCTTTGGGTGAAACTACGGTTTGTTGACGCGGTTCTCCGTCCGCATGTTGCCGGGCAGGGTACGCGCTGCCCGCCGCGATGGTGTCCACTCCGTCCTCACGCGGGCAGAATGGGCATGAAAAAAGCGCCCCTGCCCGGATGGGCAAAGACGCTCGCGGTATTTGGCTGTTAGTCCCAGTCAGCATAGTGCTGACACTTGAGACAGCTTTTGTGGGCTTCATCCCAGCTGCAAGGCGGCTTATCGTCGCCCTTCAGGCAAAGAATATCATCGCCGATGTTGGAAATGTCGAAGCACAAGCCGCAGTCGATTTTTCGGTTGTAAATGGGACAAAACCATTCTTCAAGCTTCACATCATCACTAATGCGGAATTCCATGCTTTTTGACTACCTCCATCAATTTCTTTCCGCCCTCATCCAGCGGGCCGATGCTGGATACATTGCCATCTTGTCCGATGGCGACAAAGCCCAGCTCAGAGTAATAACAGGTCTGTGTACCGTTTCGCTGGGACATTGCGACCTTAGAGGAGCGGATGATGCGCTCGGCATCCATTGGCCCCATACCGCGTTCAGCCCAGCGCTGCAAGACGTGGTCGCTTGCAAAATTTATCTCATTTGGAGCAGACGGGGATTCAATGAGCCGACCTTTCGCCTTTATTGTACCAGCTTCCCGCATTTGCTGCAACTCAGTATTTGCAGCATTGAACCGCTCCTGTTTCCGGGCCGCGTAGCTGGCCTTGCTGCCCTCGCTCCGCCCAAACCCATGCACGCTTGTCCGGGCGCTGTCCACTCTGCCGCCGGTGGCCCGAGTGAAGTCTGCAAGGCCCTGCCGGGCCTGCCGGAGCTTCACGGCACTGGCGGTGGTGTCAGCCCCGGCGGCGTCCTCGGCCAGATACCGGCGTTTCCACTTGCGGACGGCCCGCTCCCGGGCGCGCTGCATCTGGCTGATCTCGTAGCGGGTGTAGAGCCTGCCGTCATGCTCGATGTCCCGGGCGTTGAGGGCCTCGAGGCTTTCCTGTGTCCATGCGGGCGGGCTTCCCAGCTCCGGGAACACCACGAAGAAGGTGTGGCGGCAGTTCCAGCCGCAAAGCCCTGCGCCGGTGCCGTAGCCGGTGGCCGACTCGAAGTCCTCGTAGTGCTGGCCCAAGTAGTCCACAGCCCCGCCCCGGTGGTAGCGCCTGCCCTGCCACACGGCATGACTGGGGCGCGCCCCGCCGTGAGCCGTCACCTCGACAAAAGAGGCCCCCATCTCGTCCATCCGGGCCTCCTGAAGCTTTGCGCCGGTCTGGTTCACACCGGTGAGCACGGCCCGGCGGCAGGCCACCTCCAGCGTGTCCCTGTGACCGCTGGGGTAGGTGACATAGGGCATGGAGTCGGCAAGGCCGTCCACCGCACGCTTGACGGCGGTCTTGTAGTCGAACGCGCCGCTGCTCACTTGGAGCCATGCCCTGTCCAGCGCCTGCTCAAAAGCCCCGGAGACGGTGTTGGCCGTGGTGGCGGTGAGGTTGGAGAAGCTGCCTGCCGTCTGCCGATAGCCCGCGTTGAGCAGGTTTTGGAGCGGTGTCGATTCTTCGAAGGGCGTTGGCTCTTTCCCGTAATGGTAATAGATCTCATCCTCGGCTTCCAGTGCGGCGGCCGCGGCCTCCTTCATCAGGCGGCGGATCTCGGCCTCGCTCTTGCCGGTATACCGGGCCAGAAGCTTCACCACATCCTTGCGGACGGCCTCGGTCTGCTGGTAGCGCCAGAGCTGCCAGTTCGCCGTCGGCGTCAGAGTGTCCATCCTGCCGATGCGCCGGGCCACGTCCCGGAGAATGTCGTCCTCGGCCTGCTGCCAGAGCAGGATGAGCCGGTCGGGTGCGTGGTCGAGATAGTCCGGGGCCAGCATCAGGCACCCCCGCCGAAGGCCAGCTCAGGCTGGCGGCTTTCGGTACGTGCCTCTTCGGCCAGCCGGCGGGCATCCTCTTCGGAGATGCCGTACCGGGCCGAGAGGTACTTGTAACGGGGCAGCAAGCCGCTGAGGGCGTCATCCCTCATCTGGGTCATGCGGGTCTCGGCATCGGTGATGTAACTGTCGTCCCAGTTTATCGAGATAGGGGTGTCTGGGATGACTACGGCCTTTTGCAGCTTCTTCGCTGCCCAGAGGATGGCCCGGGTGATGGCGATCAGAGCGCTCTCAATGGGTATCTGGTTTTTATTGGCGCTGGCTACGAGATCCTGTCGGCTTCCGTTGTATTCGGTGGCCGTTGTGACCTTGCCGTTCTCGAAATCGTACCGGTGACAGCCCAGCCCACACTTGAAGGAGAACAGGTTGAGCATATCCTGCACGGCCCGGTGGTTCTGCTCCACGCGGAGGTCGGGGTTGTACTCGTGGTATTCGCTGGACTGGTCAAGGCTGCTTTCCTTGCCGGGCAGATGCACAAACTGGCTCACAACATCGTCGTCCGGCGGGATGGAGTGCTCCACGCCCTTATCGTCCACCACCTTGCGGCAGATGTCGGCACTGTAGAATATTTTCTTGTGGCCGAGGCGGATGTCCTCGCGGTAGTTGTCAAAGGCAAGGTCCACGCCCTGCGCCTCTTCCAGCGCCTCGGCAAAGACGCTCATGCCCAGCCCGCTGCCTCCATCGATGTTCTTGACAGCTCCCGGGCTGAACAGTGCAAACCAGGGCGGGGAACCCTCTACCGTGACGCTTTCCACCGTGCCTTCCGGGGGCTTCTCGACCGGAGAAAACACCGGTGAGCCGGATGCGGAGTCAGTGACGCGGAACCATTCGTTGCGGATGGTGCGCTTCTTTTCGTTGCCGGTGTGAGTCTGTAAGTAAATGGCAGGCTTGCCGTCCATCAGACACTCGGAGACAAAGGCCGCTTCGGTCACGACGCCCCGCTCCACCCGCAGGGGGAGGATGCAGGGGGCCGGGTCGTAGTCCAGTTTGAGTCGGACGTCCGGGCTGGGGACTGCCTTGCCATTCACGACGGTCATATTTTCGACGCTCAGAACAAAAGAGCCCGTGCCGGACCAGAATGCTTTCTCGACCAGCGCGTTGGCGTTCGTCCAGAAATGCAGGTCGCGGAGCAGTCCGCCCACCTGCTGCTCATCGTCGCCCAGAAGATACCGGGCGGTGGCTGCGTCTGCGATCTGGAAGGTGGTGCGGTCGTTCAGCAGCAGATTCGCCCAGTCCTCGCAGACCCGCTTGCACATCCGCAGGGAGGCAATGGTGCGCTTTTTGGTGCCGTCGGCATACTCGGCGGCGCGGGTATGAACGCCGGGTACGTTGCCTTTCCACCATTGCCGCCATGTCTCGATCTGGCTGTAGTAATCGGCATCCAGCTGCCACCCGCGCGTCTTATGCAGATAGTCCAGAAAATCGGTGATGTTCATGTGTTCGTCAACCTCTTGAAATCGCGCTCGATGGTGTACTCATAGGCGTCCAGTGTGTCGATGTCGGTGCTGCCGTCGTCGAGGCGCTCATCTACGCCGGGATGCTTGCCGCTGTAAAGGGCCGTAGCGAGGGCATCCCGCAGGGTGGCAGCTTCCGGCATGAGCCAGAACCGCCCGCCGCCCATCAGGATGCAGGTGAGGCGGATGCGGTCGGTGATCTTTATCTTAGCGCTGTTCTCCACCCGGTCGGCAAGCCAGCTCAGCTTGCAGCGGCGCAGGCGGGCGCGGATATGGTTTATCAGGGTCTGCTCAGCGCTGTCGCAGAAGATGTACTGGATCTCGCCCCAGCGGGCAAAGACCGCGATACAGAACTCGATGAGCTTGTCGGCCAGATAGTCGGCATCCTGCGCCACCGGGTCGAGGCGCTGGGACGCCAGCCCCACCACACCAGACCAGCCCGGCAGAATGGCGGTCGCCACGAAGGCGTGTTTTGAGCCATTGCCGCCGAAGTCCACGCCAATACGGATCCGCCACGGGTGCAGCTGTTTCTCGGCGGGCCAGAAAAAACGCCCATCCCCGGCGGCGAGGCTGTCGGCCAACAGGCGGTAGATGACGCCGTTGGCCGCCATCCACTGCCCGAGGATGAAGCGGTTATAGTAGACGGTGCCGGTATACTCTTTTTTCAGGTCGGCCACGAACTGGGCCGGAAGAGTCGGATTGTCGTCGATGGTGTAGGCCTGACAGTAGATGTCGGCATCGCTGTCGAGGAATTTCTTGAACCAGTGGGAAGGGCTTTCCGGATTGCAGGTGCCGTCGAAGTGGCTGTGGGGACAGGACAGGCGGCTCTTGAGCATCTGGAACACGCCTTCGTCCCACGTGGTGATCTCGTCACCGTAGGCGTACTCGAAGGCTGCGCCCTGGATGCGGGCAATGTGCTTTTTGTTGTCGGCACCGAGGACATAGACCTTGTGGCCGAAGAGCTGTACCATATTTCCGGAGGCCGAGGTGCGGACGACGCTCACCAGCTCCGGCCCCCAGAGACCGCGCATAGGCTCCAGCACGTTGCGTTCCAGTGTGCCGAGGGTGTTGCCCAGCATGACCAGCAGACCCTCGCCCCGGGCCGCGCAGATGCGCTTCGGGATGGTGACGGCGCAGTCGAGGTAGGTCTTGCCGGAGCGGGTCGCGCCGGTCTTGACGTTCCAGCGGTGGGAGCAGCTGCGGAGATATTCCTGCTGAAACTCAGTCAATGGCACTGTCCACGCCTCCCAGCAACTCCTTCGCCTTTGCCAGTGCATCGGCGGCGGGGTCTTTCTCGGAAGTGTCTTTGTACATCCCGAGGTGTTTGCCCAGCAGGTCGAGCGCGCGGAGCTTGTCGGCCAGCTTCACTTCCTGCTCAAGCCCATCCTCGCCGAACGTCTTGACCTTGACTGACTGCACAGCAGCAAGGTCATCGTGGCGGGCATCGGATTTGAGAGAGGCGGTCTTGGGGTCGATGAGGTCAGCGGCGTTGACGAATGCAATCTTTGCCAGCTCGCGCACCACCCGGTCAGTAGATACACCGGTGCGGCGACTCTGCTCAGCCTGAAGCTGGGCGATGAGCTTCTGAACTCCAACATTCTCCAACAATCGCGGCCCCACGGTCTTGGCGCTTGCTGGGGAATATCCGGCGCGGATGGCTGCTTGGGTCGCATTCAAATCGACCATGTATTCTTCGCAGAATCGTGCCTGCTTGTCGGTCATCCTCACCACCTCTCCTGTACAAAAATGGAGCAGCCGGGAGGGTGCGGCCCTCCGTCCGTCTGGTCACGCCAGCGCTCTCGCGGCTGAGCTACGGCTGCATAAAAAATCCCCGCACATTTCTGTGCAGGGAAGAAAATCTTTGAAGCAGCCTCAGAAAGCTCAAGAAGGAGAAAAATGCCTGTCAAGCAGCAAAAAGTCCAAAGGAGCAATTCATCATGATGGAGGAAAAGCTTCGGAGGCTGCGTGTATCGGTGGGCCTTTCCGGCTCTGCCGATGGTACTATTTTAGCATAACGTGGAGTGACATAAAATGACTTCTAGGTGACATTGACTGACATTATAAATTTAACTCATCAATGGCTCGGCGATGGCGGCGGTAGATTTGACGGAGGCAGAGCTTTATTTCAGCTGCAATGCTTTCCCATGTCTTGAAGTGAAGATACCTCAGCTTCAAAATCTCGTAATCGTCGGGGTCTTCCAAGTTGAGAAGCACTGCCGTGATTTCGGCATGGAGATCGTCGCAAAACAAGATTTGTGCGTCCAAAGCCTGCTTTGCTTTTTCTACTCGTTCCACAGCACGAGGAAGCGCCTGTCCATCGCCGCCACCTCCCGGCACCGAGGAAAGTGCCTGTGTCATATGGCCATAGTCACACTCTGCTTCCTGAAGCTCATGCGTCAGGTGCAGCTCTTTCTTTTTGGCGCGTTCGTACTGCCGAAGCCAATCCTTTTTCTCCTCGTAGGTCATGCCAGCTCCTCCACCTGCACGAACACGCCGCAGATGTCGGCCCAGAACTTTTCGACGATCTCGCTGCACACCTGGGCGTCGTCGTGCCAGAAGTGCAGGCGGGTCATCTCGTCCTTGAGGGCTTTTTCCAGATTGTCAGTGTCGGGCTTGGAAGTGCGCCAGCTGCCGTCCGGGCGGCCCTCGGCGGGGAACATCCACTTGACCAGCAGACGCACCGGACGGCCCGCCGGGATGGGCTTCTCAGGGGCGTGGGGCGCAAGGTAGGCGTGGAGCTTGGCACGGGCGGCTTTCAGTTCCGGGCTGTCATGCAGCACGGCGCAGGGCTTGCCGCCCTTCATGTAGGCATGCAGCTCTTTGGCGTTATGGGTAGTGGTGGGCGGGCGCATAGGGATAAAAAACTGTGTGGTCATTTCGTACCTCGTTTTCTTTTTTTGTATCAGCGGCCAACGTGATGGGGAGGGTCCCCGGAGGATGGGGGCTGTGGTCGCCCCATCCTCTGGGATACCCCATCACACATTGCAGTGCAGTCATGCTATTATATATAGGCTATTTTGCACTGCAAATGTTGCAGTCATAGCGGCTATTTCTACAATTTTGCAGTTTTTGCTGTCGTGCAAAATAGCGGCTATTTCTGCATTTTTACAACAAAATGTAATTGCAAACATAACAGAGCGTTTAACCTCTGCTGCCGGGCTCCTTGCGGCCGACCTTCTCGCCGTCGATCCAGAAGCGCCCGTCTTCTTTCAGACGGTTCTTGACGGTGCGGGGCTTCAGATCCATATACTCGCCGAGGCTGTAGACGGTGACCTCACCGTCCATCATGCAGGCTTCAAAAGCGGTGTCCAGCTCAGCCTTCCTATCCTTGGACTGCTTGGCCTTGTCACCCCAGCGGCGGCTCGCGCCCTTTGCGCCCAGCGTGCGGAAGTCGCTGTCCGGCTGCAGATCTTCCAGAAGCCCGCTGTCCAGCTTATGCACCGGATAGTCAAACCAGAGGTTCACCGGCGCAAAGCTTGCAAACTCGCGGAGGGTGCCTTCGATGCGCCAGGCAGTCATGCTGTCGGCTTTCTTCTGAGCCGCAGCCACTTCGGCGTCGATGGCCCGCAGGTCGGCGAGGCCAAGCTTCTCTTTGGCGATGGTGAGCATCCGGCTCTTGCTGAGGGCGTCATCCGGGCCGTAGGCGTCGGCATGGCCGCGCTTATCCAGCATCGCTTTGATGACCCGGCAGGCGGCCTTGTTGTGGAGCTGCTCCCGGATGGCGTCGGTGATGGTCAGCTCAGTCATGTCCAGCATGGCATCCGGGTCGCGGGCAAACACGCCGGAGCCGGATGCTCTGTCCATGCTGCGCTTGCCGCCCTGCGCACCCTTGGAATGATGGTGGCAGTAGATGACGGCGCAGTCCAGCGCGCGGCAGACTACATCGAACTGGTTGCAGAATTTCGCCATCTGGTCGGCGCTGTTTTCGTCGCCGGTGATGACCTTGTAGATGGGGTCGAGGATGACGGCAGTGTAGCCCTTTTTGCCTGCCCGGCGGATGAGCTTGGGGGCAAGCTTGTCCATCGGGACAGATGCGCCGCGCAGATTCCAGATGTCAATGTTCCGCAGATTGTCCGGCGCAAGGCCCATCGCGGTATAGACGTCCTTGAAGCGGTGCAGGCAGGACGGCCTGTCAAGTTCCAGATTGATATAAAGTACACGCCCCTGCGCACAGGAGAAGCGGCCCAGCCACGTCTTGCCCTCGGCGATGGCGATGCACAGCTCGATGAGGGCGAAGCTCTTGCCCGCCTTGGAGGGGCCTGCCAGCAGCATCTTGTGGCCTTGGCGCAGTACGCCGGAGATGAGGGCATCGGCCAGCGGGGGCAGGTCGTCCCAGTCGTCGGCCAGACATTCGGTGTCGGGCAGATCGTCGGTGCAGGCCTCCACCCAGTCGCACCAGTCCTCCCAGCAGCTTTTGCCGACATTCGTTTCAAGCAGAGCCTGTTTCTGCCCCGCCCGCAGGATGCCGGGCATCCGGGAGAGGCGGGAAGGGTTGCGGTTCTGCTGGTCGAGGGTCAGGCCGTTCTTCTGGCAGATGGCGTAGAGGTGATCGACCCGCTTGCGGTACTCAGCATAATCCGGCGCGTTGACCCGGACGATAGCGTGGATGCTCTTGCCGCCGGAGTAGACCAGCGCGGCGCAGGGCAGCTCCATCTGGTGGATAGCCGCCAGCTGCTTGCCGGGCTCCATGTTGTCGCACTCCACAAGGGCGTAGCGGTAGCTGGTGACATTGGCATCCTTCCGGCCTGTGCCGTCCACCGGGTTGAAGCAGATCCATGCACCGATTTCCGGGTCGCAGTCGCCCATGACCTTGCCGACGTCGCCGCCGCAGGCGTCCAGCTCTTCGATGAGCTGCCCAGCAGTTCTGTCCCAGCAGCCTTTCGCCGGGCGTCGGCGGTCGGCGGCCATGAAGCTCTCGGTGACATAGGCCACATACTCGTCCGGCTCGAAGAGGGCCTGCAGGTAGCGTTTGAGCTGCTGGGCAGGCTCCCATGTGTCGGGAAGGTGAAGCTCCTGCTCTTCGACCCAGCGGGGGTCTACCAGTGCGGGCTGCTGCGGGCCGACGGTCAGCTCATCGCCCCAGTTCAGCGCATGGCCTGCAGGGCCGGACCAGCCGTGCTCATAGGCCAGCTGGAAGATGCTGCTCTGGGTGACGGGCTTCGAACTGCCGTGGAAGCTCTCCCATTTTTTGATGCACTCGCCCTTGTGATACCGCCCGCCGTCCCGGGCGCTCCACTGCTCCCACACGGCGACGGGCAGACCGGCTTCTTTCAGGCCCATGCCCACCATGAGCCATTCTTCATAGGTCAGGGCGGACGGGGAGACAAAGTCCAGTGCTTCTTTGATGTCATTTTCATGTTCCATTCGCATTACCATAGTAACATATCATCTGCGATGACCGGCTCAGCAGACGGGATATAGTTCTTGGGGTCAACGCCCTTCGGCGCGCCCCGCCAGCCGCCGGCGGCAATGCGGTCTATCATGTGCCGTGCGGCCTCGAGGCTCCATGTGCCGACGTGCTGGAAGCCGTATTTCTCCAGGCAGCGTATCTGCTTTGGGGTGGTCAGGCCCTCGTCCCGGCGCTTGTGGAGGCGGTCGAGCAGAAGAGAGGCTTTGCCAGCCGATTCCACGGCCTCCGGCAGGATGCCCAGCTTTTCCAGTGCTGCGGCCTGTTCCGCGCTGGGCGGCCCGGCTTCCCAGCCAAAGGCCGGCACATAGCCGGAGAGATCTTCGGCCTGAATGCTCATCTCGTATTGCAGCGGGTCAACGAGCTTCGCCTTTTTGCGGCGCTGTTCTTCCAGCTGCTTGGCAAGTGCCTCTTCGCGCTGGGCCACCACATCCTCGCTGGCCTGTGCGGCGGCGTCCTCAATATCCTGCGGCCCGCCGCTCTCGGCCAGATTGTCGGTCATCTGCCGGGCCACAGCACGGTCCTCACAGACAAGGTCTGCCGGGCGGCAGAGCTCGTGCTTGTCAGTCATCCAGAGGAAATCGAGGAGCAGCAGGTCTTTCTTGCCCGGGGAGAGGCGGGTGCCGCGTCCCACCATCTGGCTGTAGAGGCTGCGCACCTTCGTGGGCCGCAGCACGACGACGCAGTCCACCGAGGGGCAGTCCCAGCCCTCGGTGAGGAGCATGGAGTTGCAGAGCACGTTGTACTTGTCGGATTCGAAATCCGAAAGCACCTGTCTGCGGTCGGCGCTCTGGCCGTTGACCTCGGCGGCGCGGAAGCCTTTGGTGTTCAGCAGATCGCGGAATTTCTGGCTCGTCTTGATGAGGGGGAGAAACACGACCGTTTTGCGGCCGGCACAGCGTGCTGCCATTTCGTCAGCAATTTGGCTCAGGTAAGGGTCAAGGGCAGTGCCAAGCTCGCCTACGGAATAATCGCCGCTGCTCATGCCCACGGCGGAGATGTCCAGCTTGAGGGGGACGGTCTGGGCCATGATGCGGCAGAGGTAGCCGTCTTTGATGGCATCGGTCAGCTTGTACTCATAGGCCAAGCTGTCGAACACCTCGCCGAGGTTCCGCATATCGCCCCGGTCGGGGGTAGCGGTCACGCCCAGGATCTTCGCACTGTCGAAGTAGTCGAGAATGCGGCGGTAGCCGTCGGTGATGGAATGGTGGGCCTCGTCGATGATGATAGTCCCGAAGTAGTCCCGAGGAAAGCGCTCGAGTCGTGTCGGCCGCTGCAGGGTCTGGACAGAGCCGACCACCACCCGATACCAGCTGTCGAGGCAGGTGGACTCTGCCTTTTCCACCGCGCTGACAAGGCCGGTGGAACGCTGGAGCTTGTCTGCCGCCTGTTCCAGCAGCTCGCCACGGTGGGCGAGGATGAGCACCCGGTCGCCCGCCCGCACCTGATCGGCGGCGACGGAGGCGAACACGATGGTCTTGCCGGTGCCGGTGGGCAGCACCAGCAGGGTGCGGAGACGGCCATTTTCCCACTCGGTGTGGATGCTCTTCCGGGCGGCTTCCTGATAGGGGCGCAGAGCCTGTTTTTCTCCCATCAGAATGCCCCCTGCGTCCAGCCCTGAGAGGGCGCGGCTTTCTCTTCAGGCGGCGGCAGGAAGCGGATGACTTCATTGCTCTGGCCGGGGTCGCCGCTCTTTTTGACGTAATCGTGGACGCCCAGCTTGCAGCGGCCCTTCGAGCCGACGACCTCGTTCCAGCGGGGGCGGAAGGTGTCGCCCCTCTTGCACTGGCCGATGCTCTCGAAGAACGCGCCCAGCAGGCCCTGGGTCTTGGTGTGGAGGTAGAGACGGTGGGTGACGGTGGTGTCGCCCAGAGCGCCGCCAAAAATTTTCAGCGTCAGCTTTGCCATCGAGCAGGGCGGCAGCTTGGCGCTGCCCTCGAAGCGGGCGCGCTCCATCCCGGTCACTTCGAAGTAGTATTCGCCCTCGGGCAGGAGCACGAAGTCCTGCGAGACGTTGGTAAATTCGTCGTCCCAGCTCAGGGCGCGGTCGGTAGTATTCATGTCAGTCATAAGTATTCTCCTTTATAATAGTAAACCTCTCCGTCATCGCTGCGCGATGCCACCTCTCCTATCGAGGAGAGGCCTTGGCATTTCGTAAGGCCTAATCTCTTCGCCAGAGGCTCCCCTCGGTAGGGGAGCTGGCTGCGAAGCAGACTGAGAGGTTAAAAAGGCAGGTCGCGGTTGTCCAGCACCATCTGGAGCACCTGGGGCCATGCGGCCACCAGACAGCCCTCTACGAAATCGGCGGGGTAGTCCCGGATGGGCATATCCGCCGGGAAGTAGCCCCGCTTGCCCACAACGAACTGCAATTCTTCGGGAGTGACGTTGTTGGCACTCATCAGCGCGGCCAGCTTTTCGGGGACGCCCAGCGCCATGAGGTCGGGCGTCAGCAGGGCTTCGGGGACAGTCTCTCGGGGCGATTCCGGCTGAGGTTTGGGCTGCGGTGCCGGTGCGGTCGGTGCGCTGGGAGGGGGAAGAATGTCCTTTTCGGCGGGTGCTGCAGGCTTCGGGGCGGCAGGCGGCGCAGAGGCCGGACCGGTGATGCAGTGGGCGATGCTGGCGTAGTCGAAGGGGACTTCATCCGGCAGGCCGAAGCGGTTCTTGGCGTCCCAGCAGGCGTGGTGGGTGGTGTAGAGCACCCGTTTGCCGCCGGTGGCTTTGTTCTTGGCGTTGGGGCCGCTGCCGCTCTTCTCCACAATGGTCTGGTAGTTGGCGAAGAGGAGCATATCGCACCACTCCCGCAGGAGGGGTTCAGTCTGCTTGGTGGTCTTCATGGTCCAGCGGTCATAACTGCCCGCAGCGTCCGGCTGCTCGAACTTGGTGATGGCGGCGTGGGCGAGGATCAGCACATGGTGGCCGCTGTTCAGCACCTCCTCGAGGGCATCGAGGAGCCGGCCGAATTCCTCCTTGACGTAGGTGTAACCCTTGCCGTAGCCGAAGCCCTCGAGGCCGTCTACCTTAGCCTTGGCGCAGATGGCGTCGATGGCCAGACGCTCGGCCCAGTCGGCGGTGTCGATGACCAGCGTACCGCAGGGGATTTCGCCCCGGGTGACGGCCCGCACCTCGTCCAGCAGCATGGCCCAGCTGGTGGGCTGGGGCAGGCGGGCAACATTGAGCTGCTTGGTGCCGCCCTCGGTGTCGATGAAAACGGGGTCCGGGAAGTGAGAGGCAAATGTGCTCTTGCCGATGCCCTCGGGGCCGTACAGCACGACCTTGACCGGGGTGTTCAGAATGCCGGTGGTAACGGAATATTTGCTCATCAGAAAGCTCCTTTCGTCCATGTTCTGGTCTGAGCGGGTGCGGCGGACAGGACAGGCAGGTCAGCACCCTTGACCATGCCGTCCTCAATGATGATCTGGCACTCGCTGCCGGTGGAGACGCGGGTGGCGATGGCCTGCAGGCCCTCCGCCTCGAGCCAGCGGCCGAACTCTTCCAGCGTGGTCATGTCCATCTGCTCGAGCTTGTCCAGAAGGACGAAGCCGCAGTCCGGGTTGAGCCGCCGGACGATGGCCGCAGCCACCCGGAGCTGGTCGCTGCCGGACATATCCCGCCAGCGCTTGCCTTTATAAGTAAGAGCGCCGTCCTCCACACTCAGCTCCGGCAGGGGCAGGTCGGCACCGTTCAGCAGGGCCAGACGCTCTTTGCGCTTCTGCTCGATGGCATCCGTAAGCTTGTCGTAGTCGCTGGCGTACTTGGCGGCTTCGTCATCGGCGCGGGCTTTTTCGAGGTTGGCCCGGACTTTCCGGTTCGTCTCCTCGATGCTCTGGATAGAGGCTTCCAACTCAGCGGTGGATTCGTCCTGAAGCTGGTCAACGGTCTTTTCTGCATTTTTTCGCTGGTTGAACAGCTTGGTGTGCTTGGTGTCCAGTTCTTCCCGCAGCTTTTCCAGTTCCGCAATGCGCTCACGGGTGCGTTTCAGTTCGTCCAGACACTGTTGTTCCTGCCGGGCCAACTCCTGCGCCTGCTGCCGCAGACGCTGATTCTCGCCGTTCCGGGCCAGAATATCCTGCTGCCGGCGGATGAGGTCGGAGGCGCTGAGGGGCTGTTCGGGAGCATCGGGGTAGGAGATAAGCTCGTCGGCGAAGTGCTTTTTCTGCTGGGCCAGCTGGCCGGTGAAGGTGCGCTTGTCGTAGATGCTTTTGATCTCCATATCCCGGAGATGCAATTCATTCCCGATGCCGATGATGCGCAGCAGGATGTCAGCCTTTTCCTTGTCGCTGGCCTCCATGAAGCGGGGCAGATCGAGGGCCAGCGGCTCAACAAAAGCATTCAGCAGCTGCTGGCCGCTGCGGCGGCCGGTGGGGTCGGTGACGGTGAGGCTGCTGTTCTTGCCCTTGCGCTCCACGACGACCCCGTTGGAGAGAGTGACGCGGAGGTGGGCGGGAGCGACCGCACCATCCCGCTGGGCGGCGTTCGGGCGGAATTTTTCGCCGCCAAGCGCCCATGCCAGCGCGTCGAGAACGCTGGTCTTGCCCTGATTGTTGTTGCCGCCCACGAGGGTGAGACCGGTGGGGGCCGGAGTGAGTGCGACGGCCTTGATGCGCTTGACGTTTTCGGCCTCGAGGGCTGTGATCTTTACAGACATCTGGATACCTCCCCTTGAATTTGTCCTAATGTGCGTACGAACTGATCGATCGCGTTTTCCCGCTGTTCACCCGGCAGCTTGCCGAACAGCGGCTTTATGGACTGCGCGAGATTTGTGATGGAGCGGCCGGCCAGAAGGATGCTGTCGTAGGCGTCGCGGGCATCGGCCTCAGCATTAGCCGCCGTCTGGTCGAGCTGAGCCTTGAGGTCAGCTGTCATGCCGTCGGCCATTTCCTTGGCCTGCCGGACGACTTCGTCCTTGTCCACCACAGCTACGATGGGCTGCTTCCGGGCGGCTTCGGCTTCGGCCTGCCACTTGTCGGCTCGGCGCTTGGCCGCTTCGGCTACCTGACGGGAGCCTTCCAGCTGGCTCTCGGCGGTTTTGGCACGCTGCTCGGCCTTGGTCTGCATCTTCCATGCTTCCTCTTCCCGGGCTTCGGCGGCAGCGGCCCGCTCCTGTTCGGCCTTGAGCTGAGCCATGACGTCCTGATATTCTTTATAAGTAGTAATATCTCCGGAGAAAACTGCCTCTTTGATCTCCTGCGGGGTGGAGGGCTTGGCGGCAGCGTAAAGCAGCTTCAAGGGCTGGACATCCAGAATGGGCTTGCCCTCGATTTCGATGTTGCCGAACTGTTCGGCAACTCTCACCATATTGTCGCCGGTGTCCCGGCTGATACCGACGGCAGCGCACCACCTGCCCCAACTGCCTTTATAGTGGTTGGCGGTAAGGTCGTGGGCGTGTTTTGCGGCCATGATGCGGGCCATGTTGCCGGTGATAAAGGTCTGAGCGTCCTGCAGCAGCAGAGCGTTGGTCTGAGCGTCTGCGCCGAAGTCAAACCCCGGTGCGGCAGCCTCTGCAGGGGGCAGCGCAGCCACGGCCACGTCCGCCGCCGCCGGGGGCTCTTGTGTGCATTTTCTGATGTCGGCCAGGATCTTTTCCATTTCCTGCTGCGGTGTCATGTCCTTGCGGCTACCATTCGGAGTAAAGAACTGACCAAGCAGCTCTCTTTTTGCGGCAACGCCTTTCAGATTCTGGGTGCAGGTGATAGTCAGGCAGTAACGGCCATCAGATCCATAGTCCGATGCACGAATATCTTTGGAAAACGAGCCAAAAATCTCTCTGTCTGGATAAGTGTCTTTGATCCATGCGGAGACCTGAGACAGAAAGTCGAAGTCCAGACTATGCACTCGACAAGTGCATTTATCCTTGATAGAGCCAGCGAACTCTGACGCATAGGTGAGGGTCTTGCTCATCCGGCATTCGTAGCCCTGAGTCTCCCGGCTGACAGTTCTAGCACTTTCATCCCATTGATAGTTTCCGTATGGCATGGCGTAGGGGCATCCCCAGCACTCATGGTCGGGTGCATAGCCGGATAGGCGGTTGCCAGTGGTACTGGCATCGGTGGATTTCTTCACTCGCCGTCCGCATTTGCAGATATAGGTAGTCACACTCTCACCTCCGTGTCCTTCAGGCGGTCAAGCATTTCGGCCTGCAGGTCTTTGTTCAGGGGCTGGAAGCGGTTATTTCGCCAGCCGTAGCAGAGGATAGTGCCATAGATTGGCTGGCCGCGATAAGTACGGTTCAGGCCCTTGCCATAGATACCGTACACCAGCACCGCCGGGGTGCGGGGCAGAACTTTCTGCTCGCAGGGACACTGCAAAAGCGCTTCCATGCCCTGAAGCGTGTCCGGCAGGGCGGTCACGACCGGGTCTTTGCCCGGCTCGATAAGGATACCTTTCATCTCTTGTAAAAACCTCCAAAGTGTGTTATTCTTCGGGGTGATGGGGGTTCAAGCCATCATCCCTTTGCAGGCTCGCCGGTGTTCCAGCACCGACGGGCTTTTTGTTTTCATGCGTCCCTCCGGTTCTGCCGGTACTCCGGCTCTTCGGTGCGGGCGTGGCGGCGGTCGATGTACCTGCGGCGCTGCACCTCGCGCTCTGCGGCATGGTCGCCCAGCCGGGCAAAGAACAGCGCCAGCAACAGCAGCACCATCGCGGTGATGAAGTCGGTGTCGGAGATGACGCCGAGGGCTTCGATGCTGCCTGCAAAGCCAAGTGCGTACAGCATCCCGACGGCACCGCTGGCCACCGCCAGCCAGTACCAGACGCCAGATTTGATTCTCATGCGGATGCCTCCTTTGCAATTTGCGGGAAGAAATACTCCCCGATTTTCTCTTGCGGGATATGGAGCACCTGGCAGATAGAGGTAATTTCCCTCGGAAGCCAGCAACCGCTGTCTTCCGGCGCGTTCAGGCGCTTGCTCAGTGTACGGTCACAGATACCCGCCAACACAGCCAGCTCCTGCTGCTCCAGCCCTTCGTCTTCAATGAGGCGGCGGAGCTTGAGGTAAGGTTTCTTCATCGTGCTGCCCTCCCCTCTCACGCTGCGCCGCCGGGACGGCTGTCCATCTTCTTGAGGCTGTTGACCAGGTTGATGCTGCGGGCGGCAGTCTCCATCTGATCAAAGTCTTCCGGGGCCATGCCTGCGCACATATCGTGGAGGCGGACGAGCCGGGTGGCTTCGTCCACGGTCAAGCCGTAGGCGGCGGGGTTAAGTGCAGACTTCTTCATAAAAAAATCACTCCTTTTTCTCGGTGGTGAAGATGTCGGCCATAATCTGGTCGAACGCGGGAAGGCCAAAGGCGACGATCCTCAGCTGGTCAATGCGGTTGCCAAGCTCGACGGTGCGTACCTGCCCAAACTCGGGGTTGGAGAAGATCTGTAAGTCGTTCATGTGATTTTGTGCCTCCTTGTGGGTGGCTCCCTTTCCGTGCTATACTGGCACAGGAAGGAAGTGTAAAAATGCTTGATGAAAAAACGCTGAAAGTGCTTGAGTTCCTGAATGAACACCCGGATAAATGGTTCTCGCTCGAAGAGCTGTGTGAAAATGGAGTGCCTGCGGATTGGGAAACATTAAAATGGATGCAAGAGCGCGAAATGGTCAGAAAACAGGAGTCCGATGACCCCGTAGGCAGAGCATTAGGGGAAAGAACTTACATTTACCGTTTTGGTGCGGCAGGAAGAGTAACTCTGGAGGAACATAAGCATTCCGTTCGAACGGAAAGGCGTGCGAACATTGCTATTGGTATATCGCTGTTAAGCTTGTTCGTCTCAGTGTTTACCGCGTTAAGAGGATAAAGACGCTGATTGCGACCGCGAAGCCGGACAGTGCGAACGAAATTAAGAATTTATCATTGGTGCGTGTGTTGATTTCGTCTTCTTTTAAGCGCATCAAGTGATTGGTTGCGTTAATTTCGCGCCAAAGCTCTTCCCAGTCACTTTTATCGTTACTGAGGAATTTCGAATTGACTACGGATTGATCAGAGCCAAGGATTCTGTGGTCGCGCTCAGTTTTTACGGATGCAGAAAGCAGACTAATGATTCGCTCTGCGTCCGAAAAACTGACATTTTCGCTCTTGAGCTGCTCGAACAGCTTGAGGGCGATCTTCTTTAAGCGCTCGGCGTGCTCGCGGCGTTCTTGGATTTCTTTCTGGATGTTGTTGTCCATGTGGTTCGCCTCCTTTCGCTGAGATTGTGTTACAGCATCAAAATTGCCTTCGGGTTTTGTGCTGTAACTTCATTTTACTACAAGGAAAATGGATTGTCAACACACGATATGCAAAAATCTTCATTTTTTGTGTTGACAGCACAAAATCAAAAGCGTATACTAACATCAGAACGAAAGGAGGTGAACAAAATGACTGTCGGAGAACGAGTGAAAGAAGTTCGTAAAGAAAATGGACTGTCTCAGGAGGAATTTGCTCATAAGCTTGGGTTTGATACTCGTGGAGCGATTGCGAATATTGAACTGGAACGTACGGAAGCATCTGATAAGCTACTTTCTCTTATAAGTAATCTTTTCGGCGTCCGCGAGGAATGGCTGCGCACCGGTGAGGGTGAGATGATGGCGGCAGATACCCAGTCGGACAAGATCGCCGCGTTCCTTGGCGACCTGACCCGGGATGACGATGACAATTTCCGAAAGCGCTTTGTCGAGATGCTGGCCGACCTCAGCCCCGCCGATTGGAAGCTGCTGGAACACATGGCCGAAAAATTGACACAAAAAAAAGAGCACCCGTAGGCGCTCAAAGGATGCGATATGTCAGCTGATCAGGCGGCTTGCGTATATCCACACAAGCCGCAGTTTGCGAAAATCCGCTTTCTCAAGCAGTCGCATAATAGCATCGATGTAGTCTTGACGTGTCATTGTCTGCTTGCCTCCCACAACATGTTGTTTTATTTGCCTATATTATACAACCAAGCGGTGTTTCGCGCAAGAACAAATAATTGAGCAAAAATCGAACGAAAATTGAGCTTTTTACAATGAGGAGGGAAAACTATGAAAAAGATTGTCTCTTTGATGCTGACCGTGGTGCTGTGCCTTGCGTGTGCAGTGACGGTGTTTGCCGACACCGAGTACAAAGTGGGGCGGGATGTGGAGTTTTCCGGCCAGACGGATTTCGACTACTTCTATACTTATACAGACAAGGACGTGAATTATAAGTGTTTCTCTGTCGTGTCTGCGGAAGGCCAGCGCTTCTATGCGGCGGTCAAAGAAAATCTGTACGAGTATTACAGAGCTACGTTTGCGGGCCAGAGCCTTACACTGAATGGTGCCTATCAGCGTGCGGCAGATGATGGCTCTCCGGTTATCAAGATTCGCACGCAGATTACGTTTGATGAGAAAGGCAAGAAGGTCTTCACCTTGCTGGATGAGTTGCTCGTGCCTGTGCTGAAAGCAAATGCGGATTCCCTTGACTTCCAGACTATCTATGATGTCTTTGATGACAGCGCACTTACCGTTGCGAATGACGGTTCTTATATCACGTTCGATACGAATCCGTATAATTTTAAGGATAGTTTTCTTTTCACGGATGTTGTTTTGAGAGAAATCAAACTCGCAAACCAAATTTATGGCCTGCCGGACTGGCTTTATGAGGAGATGGTCAGCACAAAAGCGCTGGATGGCCGTCAGAAGGAGTCTTTTGACCGTCTGACAGTCACATGGACTTACTCTCCCAACACTGGACTTGAGGTCACCTATCGTAAAAACAACTGAGTCAACCGTCTTGTTAATTGAATATACAAAAAACTCCCCCGGTGCTACCAACACCGGAGGAGTTTGAAGAATGGCTTGCTCACGAGGAACAATACCAGCCTAGACAACTGTATTGTACCACCTCCGGGCAGGCTTGTCAAAGTGTACCCATATGGAGGTGTATTTTTATGGGAAAGCGAGTCAATACCGCCGTCTGGTTGGAAAAGCAGCAGCGCTGGCAGATCAAGGTGCAGAAGGACGGCGTGCGCCGGACCTTCACCAGCGCAAAGCCGGGCCGCACCGGCCAGCGAGAAGCAAACCGCAAGGCCGATCTGTGGCTGGACGAAGGAATAAGTAGCACCACAAAGCGCTGCTCTGAGCTGTGGGAGGAGTTCCTTATCTCGATAAAGGCCACAGCAGGCAGCAGCTATGTGGAGCAGGTCGAGAAGTTTGGCCGAAACTACATACTGCCGGTCATCGGCGTTCGCCGTATCGGCGATCTGAGCACCGGCATGCTGCAAGACGTCCTGAATCGTGCCTATAAAGAGGGATGTCTGAACCAGGACAGCAAGCGCAAAAGTGCAGGCAATCTCTCCCGCAAGACGCTGCAGGGCATCCGGGGCGTCGAGATGGCCTTTGTCAAGTGGGCACGGCAGCACCAGTACACGTCCCTGCGGCCCGAGGATGAAGTCGTTGTCCCGAAGGGGGCGCGAACCAAAGGGAAAAGGATCCTGCAACCCGACTCGCTGCGGATACTGCTTTCCACCGACACCCGCGTCATCCGTGGAAAGGTGGAGACAGATGAAAACATCCACGCCTATCGTCTGGCCGTGATGACCGGTCTGCGCCCCGGCGAATTACTGGGCTTGCGAGTGGGCGATGTGGACGGCCATAGGTTGCACCTCTCCCGGGCCATCAATACCCGAAATGAAGAGACCCACGGTAAAAACGAAAACGCCATCCGCGTCGTAGTGCTGCACCCGCTGGCGGCGGCAGAACTCAAAGCTCAGCTCCAACAGCGCACCTTCGAAGAGGAGCGCCCCTTGCGCTATGATGATCCGGTGTTCTTGCTGGACAACGAGCAGAGCCTATACAACTACTGGAGATTCTACCAACGCTGTAATGGCATCGATCCGCCCATCAGTCTGTACGAGCTGCGGCACACCTTCGTAAGCATGGTTGAAGACACTGTGTCCCCTGCCCAACTCCGCCGCATGGTTGGTCACAGCCGAAGTATGGATACTTATGGCTGGTACAGCCACGCCGTCGAGGGCCGCGCTGATGCTGCAGCGCTGGCGGTATCTGCCGCGTTGGCAGAGTATTCCCCAAAGCAAAAATAACCCACTCTCAAACCCACTTCTAGGCGCAGAATTGTGCGCACTGTTGCTTCAATAAATCCTGTGTGGAGTGAAAAGTGGCTTGTCTCCTATGATTTTTCAGTTCGCCAGTATAGGTGTGCGTGAATGCAAGTTGTTCGAATCCACCCGCGCCCACCAAACAAGAAAAATCCGAACCTGTTTCCGATTGGAGAAGGGTTCGGATTTTTCGTTTTCTTCGGGTTTGAGAATGAAGGCTCCCGTGGACGGCGTAAAACTCCGATACCTTGTCATAGACCGTAAGCCAATAACAAGATTTGGAGGATGCGATTATGAAGTACGATGCAAGAGCTTGCCATTTCAACATGGATACCGGGTGCGTGGAACTGCTGCTCCGGGATGGGAGAAAAATCTCCATTGACTGCACCGGGGTTGAGGATGCTCTGGATGTTACCATGGAGCAGAGGTCAGAACTGGACTACCTCATTTACAATGACCCGCTGGGCTATGCGGACTTGATTTTGAACGGTGACCCGGAGGAATATTTGAAAAATGCAGCCGGGAGCCATGGGCTAGAAGATTAAGGACAAAAAAATAAGAGGTGTGCCCAACTGGACACACCTCGGTGAGATACATCTATATAAGGCAGGGCGTTCCCTTCTCCGGGAGCGTCCTGCTGTTTTTATGCGGCAACAGGTAAGGCTTGTAGTGCTTCCTGCTCTTTCAGCCATTCCTCATATTCACGCTGGCCTTCCTCACTGTTGAAAAACTCAACCATGGAGGGATAAAAGCAACGCGCAAAGGTCTTGATTGCTTCATCCGGGTAGCCGGATTTGTTCGACTTCTTCTTTTTGTTCAAATGGTATCCTCCGAAAATCAAAGTTCCATATCTTGCCCACGCTTGCGGTTTCGCTGTGGCACATTCATGGTGCGCTCCTGCTTGGGGGCAAGAATCTTTTCCAGAAAGCCGCGCACCAGTTCAGGAGCACGGTGGAGAGCATCCAGATAGGGCTTTACATCGTACCACAGGTCGTGGTACTTGTTGCTCCAACGAACGGCCTCTTTCTTGGCGGTGGAAAGTTCTTCTTTCAGGCGGCGGTTCTCCACGTCCATCATATAGCCGTGGTCGGCTTGCTTTTTCAGCTTGGAAAATTCTTCTTCGGTCAGCGAGTAGTTGCCGAGGAAGGTGCGCTTGCCGATATAATCCAGATCACGCGCATGAATGAGGGCTTCTTTCGTGAGCGTGGTCTTTTTCTGAATGGAGGCAAGTTCTTTCTCCTTTTGGGAGAGGGCCTGACTGGTTTTGGCAAGCGATTGTGCCTGCTGGTCGGCTTGGGTGGTCAGGGTGTCCAGCCGTTCCTGCTCCCGCTGGACTTTGAACTGAGTGACAGTCAGGTGTTCTTCGGTGCTGCCACGCTCGCCGCGCTCCACATCGGTGTACCCGGCAGTACGCATATAGTTGAAGAAATCGTCTTGCAGGACGCTGTACGACTTCTTCAGGACTGGCTTGCCGTTCTTTTGCAGCACGGGCTTTCCGGCATCGTCCAGCAGGGGTTTGGATGCCCACTTCTTGCTCCGGCTGACCTGCATGACGGTCTCCTTGACTTTGCCGACCAGAGCCTTGTCCTTGCAGCGTTTCGACCACAGGATCTGCTTTTCCACCACAGGTACATAGACCACATGGAGGTGGTAGTGGTAAACTTCGCGGCCTAGTGCTTCGGTCATGGCACGGTTGATCTCATCGGCATGCATGACTGCCGAGAGAATATACTGCTCACCTCCCACGATTTGCACAGCAGCTTTGTAGGCATCCTCATAGAACTGTTTGGCGAACTCATAGCCGCCATGGTTGTCAAAATAGGCCGAGTTGACATCAAAGACCAATTCGCAATAGTGGGTTGCATCCGGTTTCAGGCCGCGCGTGGAGATGGTTCCATCGGCTTCCAGTTGGGCGAACAGGTCGGTGTAGCTGGCGGTTGGCTTCTTGAAGTGGACGTTCCATGAGGTGCGCTGGGGGATAATATCGGGGTTCCGATAGCTGTCCTTTTCACGCTCATTGTGCTGCTGGGTGTTGCCAACGGCCTTGTCCGAAACGGCGAGATTTCGGACACTGGTGCGGTCAACGCCATCGTTTTTTGCCAAAGGGCATCCCTCCTTTCAAGGTTCATCGAGAGGTGACGGGGAACGAAGATGCACTTCTTCGGAAGTGTAATAACCCACTATAACACTTTCATCCCTATGGGCTGCAAAGTGTAGTGGGCTCTTCGAGGACTCTCCGAGGGGGAACGTCTCCTGCGGGAGAGTTACAATCAAGTTCGCACAATGCGAACTTGATTGCTCCGTACGCATCTGCAAAAATCGCGTACGGAGTTCAAATAACCTGTACGGTTCGTACAGCATACAAATGAACAAAATACAGACGATAAAACGCTTGATTTTATCAAAACACGCCGTACAGGTGCGTACAAGTACAGACCGTACAGGTTGTACGAATTTCTTCCGTGAAAAAATGCACTTTTTACGGGCAGGGGTGGACAAGCGGCTCGATGCCTACAAAACCCCGCACCCTGCGGCCACCGGGCGGGGCGGTGTTATGTGTTGCACCAGAGTACCCCGTGTGGGAACGCTGGTGTTTTTTGCCTTGTGCCTGAATATACGGAGAATTTTGCAGAAAGGGCGAAAAAGCGGCAGAACTGCAACGGAAAAAGAAAAATGCCCTTGCTGGTTGCAGGATTGCAACAGCAAGGGCGGAGAAGAAACCGTATATTGAACAAAACGGCAGAGCGTATTATAATGAGGAAAAAGCTCAAAAAGGAGGGCCGACCACATGGCACAGGAATATCTGCCCGCACCATCCAACATCCGTCTTGCGGACTTGATGAAAGAGCACAACATCAGCCAACCGGAGCTTGCCAAGGAGATCGGCTGCTCCAAAAGCACCATCAGCCGCTTCATCAGCGGCGCAAAAGGAACTCTGACCCACGAGCAGGTACTGAAGATCGCAAGGCTGTTCAACGTGTCCACGGATTTTTTGCTTGGAGAAACCAACATCCCTGACCGCAAGAACTACGATATTGCTGAACTGGGCCTGTCTGTAGAAGCCGCAAAGAACCTCTACACGGGGCGTGTCAATACAGAGGTGGTCAACCTGCTGTTGGAAAACGCCCGGTTTGCAGAGCTTACTTACCGCATAGCGCAGTATTTTGATGATACTTTTGCGTCTGGTATCGCAGCACAGAACGCCATGCTCACAACATTGAGCACCCTGCTGCACACAAGGGTCAAGACCCCGGAGGCAGCCAAAGCCGCAAAGGACATCAGCCTTCGGAGAAAGCCGGTGTATCAAGGTGATCTTGATGACATTGAAATGTACTTCATGGCAACGGTCAAGGAAATCAAAAAGGGCATCGGGAGCCATTACGCCGAACAGGAAGCCATGAGCAAGAAAGTGGCAGAGAAGATGTTCACCGAATTGACTAAAGGGCAGGATGTGCAGCACCCAACGATTACGGCAGAGCAGTTGACAGATGCAATGTTGGACAGCGTTTCGGGCATGGAAGGAGCTACGCCGGAAGCGCTGGAACAGCTGCGAAGCGGTCTGTTGGGAATTTTGCGGTCTGCCGCAGAGCAGGAAAACGCCCATGAAGCAGACGAATGAACGGCTTTGTGCGCTGGTACAGAAAGGCGATGCTGCCGCGCTGGACAGCCTGATCGACAACAACAAGTCCTTTATTGGCAAGGTGGCAAATGACCTTTTCCGCAGCATGAATCTGGCACAGTCCGGCCTGAACCTTGACACGGACGATTTGAAACAGGCAGGGAATATGGGCTTGTGGAAGGCTGTGCCAAAGTTCGATGCAGCGCGCGGCATGAAGTTTCTGACCTACGCAGCTCCGGCCATCCGCAACGCCATGATGGATATGGTTCGGGATGCCTTTACTGCTTTTGAACAGCGGATGGTAACGGAGGACAAGGATGGTATCTGTTACCAGCGTGTTTCGCTGGACGATGTTCTGCCGGGAGAGGAACAACTGCGGCGCATTGAGGCCATAGCCGACCCCTACGCCATGCAGCCACAGAGCATTATGGAGGAGCAGGAATCGCGCCGGGAGCTGTACGATGGTCTGCAACGTCTGACCCAGCGGGAACAGACCTATCTACTGTACCGATATGGCTTTACCGATGGTGAGGAACATCCGCTGATCGGTACGGCAATATACTTCCACCTGACAAAGAGCCGCGCCCAAAAGACCGAGGAACAGGCCATGGATAGCCTGTGGCTGGAACTGCCGTGGTGGTTTATATGAAAAGTCGTAAAATGGTCTTTGTTCTTTACAAGGTTGTGTACCAAAGGGATGCTGAGACTCCTTTGGAAACCCAAGAGAATACGGTGGAGGTATAGCGCACTAGGAACAAGTGTGCTATACTCACCTTGGAATATGTTAATGATGCAGGAGGTCAATCATGGATTTTTCTTCGATGAGTGGTTGGGACTTTGAGCGTTACTGTGCGGACTGTCTGCTGAAAAAAGGCTTTACCAAGGCAGAGGTAACTTCTGGTTCAGGTGACCATGGTGTTGATATTATTGCGGAACAGAATGGTATTCGGTTTGGCATTCAGTGCAAACTCTATCAGGGGCAGATTCCGAACAAAGCAGTGCAGGAAGCCTATACGGGCGCGTCCTATTATGACTGCGATATTGCTGTTATTATGAGCAATTCGGAATTAACAAAACAAGCACAAGAAGAAGCACGAAAGCTAAGAGTAAAATTTTGGCGTATTGTGGATTATATTCCGGAAGAAAATGGGAATGAGGATTCAGAATTAAAGACCAAAACATATGAGGATTATTGCTACGGAGAAAAAGAACGCGAGGAACAAGTTGAAAAGAAAATTCAAGAAGAATTAGGTGAGAGCGAAAAGAACACCCTCGCAGTGAGTAATCCGTACCAATGCGCCCTTGAAAAAAAATATTTTAGAAAATCAAATTCATGGTTGGATCACGATAATGTCATTAAATCTATTGAATACTTCTGCATTGAACTTGAAGAAACAGTTGATATATCCAATGAGGAACTATTGTTTTTGAAATTGTCTTATGTAAAACATTTGTGCAAGGCGCTCTCGGATGAGAGAGATATAATGGATTACATTTCAAATTATCTGTGTTTGGAAATAGACCAGCAACTGCGTTTATCAGCAAAAGGAGAAATGACAATCAGTCAAGAAGAATTTAATGAGAAATACTGGATGGCTCGTTATTCGTATGAACAACTTAGGCACATAACAGAAAAAATAGCTTGTATAATTGACTGCTTTACCAAGAAAGATTTTGCGGAAATAGAGAAGCTAAAAAAGAACAACAATAGCATCAAAAATAATGACCATAAAAAGTCCCTATTGGTATTGAAAGACCAAATAACGATATTGCTCGGTGAATGGTGGCAGTTATCTTTTTACGAGGAAAGAACTTTTCAAAGTTGGAGATTTTGGGAAAATAGAAATGCAATTTTGGATGAAATTCGCTCGCACAAACAATTGATCAAAAACACGGAAGAGCATATTACAAATAGTATCGCGCTTGCACAAAAAGAACTCTCGACAGAAGGTGCAACAAAGCTGTACCTTGAAAAGCTTAACAAAAAGAGACAATTATTTGCGATTCTCCTTCAAAAGCTGCTGATCCAAAAGACAAATGAGAAAGTTATTGAAGAGCGCAAAAAACACGAAGAAGCCCAAATTTACGCCGAACGTCAAATGCTTGGAACTCTTCTGCATGAATTGTGGGTAAGTAAAGCACGGCAGGAAGTTATTGAGGCAAAAATAGAACAAAGAAAGCCAGAACGAAAGAAACGCGAAATAGAGATTGAGAAGGCTAAAGCTGCACAGCGGGCTGAGCAAGAAAGGCTTGTGAAAGAAAAACAGGAAGCAGAAAGGAGAGCTTTGGTTCAATCTTTAATTGACCACTACAATACTGAATGCTCCGAAATAGATTTGGAAGCTACAGCTAGGAGAAAAGAACTTGAGAGCCGAGCGCAAAATGAAATTGCTCAGGCACAAAAGCAAATTGGTGATCTTTTGAAGAAAAAACAGCCATTTACCTTTTTTAGAAAAGAACGTGATGCAAAGATAGATGCAACGATTGCCACTGTTGAACAGCACATTGAACAGTTGAAGAAACAGTTGGAGTGCGATATTGTAAAATACGATTCAGAGGCGCAAGAGAAAATCAAAGTTTTGCAGGGAAAAATTTTGGACGAAGCTGAAAAAGGCGGAGTAAAAGAAGAACTTTTGAGAAATCTTAATCTTTTATGATAATGGAGCAATAATGTCTAACACAGTTTATACCGTTGGGTATTCAGGCTTTTCTTTCGATGAGTTTTGTAAACTGCTAAAGAAAAACGAGATTCAACTTGTTATAGATGTAAGAAGCGTGCCTTTTTCGAAGCGATATCCCGAATACAATAGGGACGTTTTAAAAAATTCTCTTGCACAGCATCGCATATATTATCGTAATTATGCTCATGAATTCGGTGCTCGTCAAGAAGAACGCCGATTCTATACAAAAGATGGATATTTGGATTTTGAACTTTTTTCAAAATCCGAGGCATTTCAAGAAGGGGTGGAAAAGCTCTGCAAGAGTATGCAACAAAACTACACTTTTACGCTTATGTGTGCAGAAAAGAATCCACTTGATTGCCATCGAGCGATAATGGTTTCAAGGGCTTTTTCTGAGAGGGGCTATAAAGTTGTTCATCTCTTGCCACGTAATAAAGTGATTACGCAAAACGATTTTAATAAAATGTTGCTAGACAAATATTATCCCAACAGACAACAGCTTTCTCTTTTGGATTCTCCAAAAGATGATTCGGAACTCTTAAAGCAAGCATACCGTTACCGTAATAAAGAAATTGGATATAGAATGGAGGACACCTAATGAAACTTTATACTATTGGATTCACAAAGAAAAGTGCTCGTCGATTTTTTGAATTAATAAAGCTACACAATATTGATGTGTTAGTTGACGTTAGGCTAAATAACAAGTCTCAACTTGCTGGTTTTACAAAAGAAGAAGATTTGGAATATTTCTTAAGAGAAATTTGCAAGTGCGGATATTACCATAATATATTATTTGCGCCCACAAAAGAAATTTTAGACGCTTATAAGAAAAATCAAATAACATGGGATGAATATGTCGCACAGTATGTGCCATTAATTGAGAAGCGGAAAGCTGTTCAACTCTTTTTGAGTCTGTTTTCCGGGCATGATAATATATGCTTGCTATGCAGTGAGCCGACACCCGAACATTGTCATCGGCGACTGTTTGCAGAAATGATTAAAGATGAAAATCCGTCGATTGACATAATGCATCTTTGATATGATTATAGAGGCTATATTATGATAAAAGAGGCTATTATTCTTACGAAATCATCAAAAAATGGTGGCTATTGTGTAGCTGGAATTGAAACTTCGACTGGAAAATGGATTAGATTTGTTTCTGACAACGAAGCGACCGCAGGTGCCATTGATGAAAGAGATATGCGCTGTTCAAATGGCGCTATTTGTTGTCCATTAGATGTTGTTCAAGTTACAATTAAAGAAGCTCGTCCATCGGCATATCAACCGGAAAATTTCTTAATTGATGACAACTGTTGTTGGCAACATGTTGGCACTGCTTCATTGCAAGATGTTCTTTATTTACATCCGTGTGAAAATGAAGAATTTTTATACGGAAATACAGATCCGTACATCAATGAAAGCGTAATAGAATATCTTCATAGATCGCTTATATTAGTTGAGGTTTCAAATTTTACTATTTGGAGAAGTAGTTTTCAGGAAAGACTACGTTCAAAAGCTAGATTTTCTTACAATGGCCATTTATACGATGATATTTCTGTTACAGACCCTGCATTCTACAATGTTCCCGATTTCACACATTTTAATAGAGCGATTTTAGTTGTCAGCCTTCCGGGAGCTGGATTTTCTGGCGAATGGTTTGAAGGAATGCGCTTTTATAAATTCGTTGCTAAGATTTTTCCGGTAGAGTAAGATGAGCACTTATGTCCAAGATTTCCAGCTTTCCTTTGTGCAATCTGGAGATTTTCTCTTGTCGTAACAGGCATTGTTGACTTGCAACGCAAAATGCGTTACAATAAATCCGAGGTGATAACCATGGAAAAAACGATGACACTCAATCTTCGTGTCAACCCTACCGTCAAGCAGCAAGCCGAGGATGTGTTGAAGCAGCTCGGCATCCCGATGGCAACTGCCATTGATATGTACCTGCGCCAGATTACCCTGACGGGCGGCATTCCTTTCTCGCTGTCCCTGCCAAAAGCTCCTGCGGCTCTGAACGCTGACACCATGACCGATGATCAGCTTCACGCCGCCTTGCAGGTGGGCATCAAGGAGATTCAGAACGGTGATACCGTGGATGCTGCAAGCGCATTCGCACAGTTCAGGGAACAGCACAGATGAAGCAGTATGACGTAAAAATTTCCCATGCAGC
>ENA-ORRZ01000368-ORRZ01000368.1-human-gut-metagenome-genome-assembly--contig:-NODE-368-length-42615-cov-18.646922_pt1 | contig 42615 bp, 42 predicted proteins | sample MGYA00242185_ERZ509152 | MGnify/ENA primary metagenome ERZ509152 (study PRJEB26280, sample SAMEA2338668) | human gut metagenome | biome: human gut; feature: human-associated habitat; material: faeces... | reverse complement strand
CGGCTCCTGCACTGCCGCCGGTGTCGGCACATCCGAAGCTTCCCGGCCCTCATCCGCCTTCATCGTCCCGGAGGCGATGGCCTGCTGAGCCTGTGCATGGCTGAGGGCAGGAGCGGAGGGGGCGGCGGCATCGCCTCCCTCCGAGGCAAAGAGCTGCAGATCCACCATCGACTGTTCTCCCCGTCCGCTCAAATCGGCAAAGCGGACATTGTCCGGGTAGCGTTCTGCCAGCAGAGCAAAGCCCGCCTTTGCAAATTCGAACGCCCCCTCCACCCACGGCTTCTGGGGTGCTGCCGCCGTCACGGCCAGACGCGGGCCGTCCGGCTCGTCCCACACGCCGCTCCTGGTGCCTTCCTCGCCCGCCAGCAGGGCGCAGAGGGTCTGCATCAGGGTGCTGGCCCCCGCACACACGATGTCCTGCCCGGCGGGGGCATAGCCCGCGTGGCCCGAAGCTTCCAGCCGGCAGGTGGGGCCTGCCGGGCCGTCCAGCTCGGTGTAGTTTACTTTTATCATCTCATTTCTCCTTTCTGCGTCTTCATCGCCCTCGCCATCGCAGCCGTGCTCAGCTCCTGTGCCGGGCCGCTGAGCTTGGGGGCTTCGGACTTTTTCTGCACTTCCAGCAGACCCGTCAGCTGGGCCATCTGGGCCTGCATCCGGGCCAGCTGCTGGGCGAGGGTGCCGTTCTGACGCACCCGCTGGCGCACCTTTTCGATGCCCTCAAAGTCCATCATTTCCAGCGCCGCCAGCGCGGCGTCGGCGTTGGCCGGGGCGAAAAAGCCCAGCTGATAGCACTCCTTGGCCGTCTCGTTCTGCGACAGGCGGGAGAAGGTGGACTTTTTCTCCGCACTCACCACGATGTCGAACACCGGCTCATGACTGCCCAGCTCCACGCCGCCCACGACTCTTGCAGGCTGGGCGCGGAGCACCTGGCCCGAAAAGCGGACGAACTCGCTCTCGCCGCTCTTGCCGGTGATGCGGAAGATGCGCTCCTCGTCGTAGAACTGCCTCATCAGCTCGATGATAAGGCAGCACTCTTTGGCAAATGCCCTGTAAGCGCTCTTGAGCATATCCCGGCTGAGCTTCGAACCCGCCTCCTGCAAGGCCGCGATGGCCGAAGCTGCCGTCACGCCGCCTGCGGTGCCGCCCTGAGTCATGTCACGATTTCCGCTGATCTCCTTCAGCTCCTCGATGCGGCTGTTGCGGTAGCTCAGGCTGTTGCCCTGCAGACCCGCCGTCTGCAAAGGCCGGAAGCTGTCGTCGTTCAGGCGCCCCACCACATGGATGATGTCCCGCGACAGGTCCGTCAGCTCTTCCTCATTGACGCCCGCCGTGTCGCTCAGCACATACCGCTGGCGGGACGAGAGCAGGACGTTCTCGTCCATAGCGTGGTTCATCTTGTCGATGGCGGTCTGGCACTCCTTCATCACGTCGATGTACCCGAAGCCCGCCGGGCTGTCCTCTTCCATGAACAGCGCGTCGAACACAAAGGGATACTTGCCGTGGTCGTAGAAGCCTCTTTCGGCCAGCGCCGGGTCGTTCTCGCTGGCGTAGAGCACCACACCATTGCAGAACTTGCAGTAGTGCAGGACGCTCCTGCCCTCGGGGGAAAGCTTTTTGTAGTACCAGTCCACCACGACGCTCTTGTCGCTGGTATCAAGGCCGCCGTCGTGGATGTAATGCGGCACGTCCAGCACGCTGGCAGTGTGTCCGGCCAGCTGGGGCCAGCGCTCTTCCAGCTGGTTCGAGTCCGCCAGACTCAGCGAGAAAAAGTGGGGCGACGCCTGAATATCGTCCACGCCCGGCTCCCAGTAGAGCATCAGCAGGTTCATGGGCCGGATGGCGATCTCGCCCACACCGCCCCGCTGCTCCGGATCCCAGAACACGCCTTTGACTCCGGTTCCCTGCTTGAGCTTGCGCCACCAGGTGTCGCTGTACACCTGCTCATAGTCAGCCTGTTCCAGCACCACGGGCAGCACGCTGGAAAGCGCCTGTGCCGCTGCCTCGTCGTCCTCGGCACGGGGCAGGACGTTGGGGCTGGGGTAGTTGTCCATCGCGTCGGCATGCTTGTTGGCGATGGAGTTGAACAACCAGCCGCTGGACGGCTGGGGCTTGCCCTCCATCATGGGGTTCTGGTAGTTCTTCCAGTGTCCCATCCGGAACCACAGTTCGTTGTCCACCAGGCGCTTGTCCAGCGCGGCCTTGCCCGCCTTGTACCGCTGCAAGATCTGCGCGGCCTCAGCCACCTCTTCCGGCCCGATGGGCAGTTTTGTTGCTTCATCCATAGTTTTTCTCCTTCCTGCCCTCTGTTGCAGGGCGCTATCGTTTTTCTCCGCCCCCAGCCTCTCCCAAAGGGAGAGCCTTTACACCCTCAGAAACTTCGCCTTCCGATGCAGCTCCAGCGGGTCATCCAGCACCGGCGGGGCCGATGTATGCCGGGGCGGCGAGATGGGATTTTCCATCAGTACATAGCGGCACTCATCGTAGATGTGGTCTTCCTGCCGGGTGTCGATGTCCTCCACATTGCTCTCGTCGTACACGAGGTTCGGGATGGTGCGGATGAAGTGCTTGCAGGTATTGAACACCTGCAGCATCGGCCTGCCCTCGCCGTCAAAATTCAGCCGGTAGTGCATCTGCATCTTGCCCGCCAGACGGGTGTGGTCGCCGGGCATCCAGTGCAGAAAGTTCGGCCCCCGCTCCATCATGGCGGCGATGCTCTCGCCCCGGCTCTCGTCGAAGATGGCCGGGTCGGCGATGCCCTGAATGACTCTGCCCCGGAGCACCGGGTCGTTCTGCTCGGCCTCCCGGATGCGCCGTGCCTGCTCCACCGGGTCGATGCGCAGACCCTCGTTGGGGCGTCCGGTGCAGCCGTACAGCTCCTTGATGCGGTAGAGCCGCCCTTCCTCGTCCGCCGCGTACCACCCCACCGAGAACGGCTTCGAAAAGCCGAAATCGTAGCCCCGGTAGATTTTCCAGTGCTTCGGGATGGTAAACGGCGCGATGACGTGGGTCCAGCGCTGGTCTTCGTAGTGGTTCGGGTCGTTCCGCCACTCGGTGAACACCTGCCCCGAAAAGCTGTCCCAGCTGCCGTAGAGCAGCGCCTGCTTTTCGGCCTCCGGCATGGCCGCGAGGCTGGCCAGATAGTCCGGGTCATTTTCCAGCAGGGCTGGGTTATCGAAGATGCTGGACGGGATGAACACCCGCGCCCGCCGCAGCACCTTTTCGGTGCCGTCCGGCATCCGCACCGGGTATTCCTCCACGATGGGGGTGCCGGGCGGGGCAGGCGTGATGAACCGCGCCTTCACCCAGCCGTGGCCCACCCCGCCGGGGTTGGTGGTGGCCCGCAGATACACCCGGGTGCCGGGTCCGGTGGGGCGGTTGCGGCTCATCATGTAGCTGTACTCCTCCCACTCGAAGTGGGTCAGCTCGTCGAACCCGATGAAATCGAAGGCTTTGCCCTGATAGTTCGTCCGGTCTTTAGTGTACTGCATCGAGCCGAAGTAAATTTTCGCCCCGCTGGGGAAGACCCACACATGGCTCGTGGCGTTGTACTGCGCCTCCGGAAAGGCCCGGCGGTAATAGCTTTGACTCTTGTCCACGAGGTCGGAAAGCTGCGGATAGGTCTTGCGGAGGATGAGCGCCCGGTAGTGCGGGATGTGTACCTGCCGCAGCGCCTCGATGACGAGGGCGTCGCTCTTACCGCCGCCTGCCGCGCCGCCGTAAAGTGCTTCCGGCTCCGGCCTCCGCATAAATTCCATCTGCCTCGGCTGAGGCCTCCACACGACGCCCGCATTCTTGTTTTCTGTCGTCATACATCCTCCACCGGCGGCAGCAGCACCACACCGCACTCCCGCCCTTCTGCGTCCACGCCCTGGTCGTTCAGGGTCTTCGACACGCCCGCCAGATCTTTCAGCACGGCAGTCGCTTCTTTCAGTCCCTTCATGATGCCGGGGTCGGTGCTGTTCTCTCTGCGGGCCGCGCGCTGGCGGGCGTTCAGATCTTTCACCTCCTGCGCCAGCATGGTGCTCAGGGTGTCGGTGGCTTTCCGGAGACTTTCCAGCCCCTTGGCCGCAGCCTGCTTTTCCTGCCCCATCCTGTGTTCTCACTTCCTTTCGTTCTGTCGCTGGCAAAAGGATACCACGCTTTTCTCCGCCGCAGGAGTCCATACTTTTCGCCCTCAAATTCGTATTTTACCGTGTATTTTATCCTATAAGTAATATTTCAAAGCAGCAAAAATCCCCTGCCTGTGTTCTTTTCCACAGACAGGGGATCTTTCACTCAATTTTCTGCGCAAAGTCTCCGGGAGACTCTCTGCGTATTTTTACAGGGTCTCCACCCGGTCAAACAGCTCCTTTGCGGCCTCCACAGCCTCCTTGCTGCCGAAGACCACCCTCACGCCCTTCTCCATCCGGGCCGACAGGTCCGCCGCCTCGGCCTTGAGGGCGGCAGCATCCACACTGCACAGGCTCTTGCGCTCGGCGGCAGTCATCTCGTCGGTGATGCCGCAGAAATATTTGCAGTCGGTAGACGCAGCCTCTTCCCGGGGCTTGCGCGGGGTATCCAGCTTTGCTGCCGCGCCCACGATGAACTCGTTCATGTCCTTCTCGGTGTAGTCGCGGCCTGCCAGTTCTGCCGGCCCCTTTGCGAACGTCTCATAGCTTTCTTTCAGGTGCGGATCGCGGTAGGTGTAGAGATATTCGGTGCCGTCGTTCTGGGTCACCATGCCGGTGCCATACGCGCCGCCCACCTCGCGGATGTTGTGCCACAGATACTCGTAGCTCATCACCCGGGCCAACACCTTCCGTTCCAACCGCCGCTCCATGGGCCAGACCAGCACATCGTAGTTCACGCCGCCGTCGATGATGAAGGCCTCGTTCACCGGAGCTGTCAGCTCCTCCGTGTAGGGCTTTGCCTCGCCGCGCTTTTCTGCCGCGAAGGCACTGCCCGGCAGAAGCTTTTTCAGGGTATCCAGCGCCGCGTCGCTGCCGTGGAGGCTGACGGTCAGGGCGTTCTTTTTCAGCACGCTCTTCCCCCGCTCTTCCATCTTTTTGCCCAGAGCGGTCCAGTCGGCCTTTTCCAGCAGCTCACAGAGATAGTGGTAGTAGCTCACGCCGTTGCAGCGCTCACTCAGTGCGGATTCCACCGAGAAATGTGCCGCCGCCCGCATGGCGGCGAAGGCGTGGCCCTCCCGCAGGAACTTCTGCTCCATGAGCAGCTTCTGCTGGCTTGCCACCCGCTCCATCGCAGCTTCAGCCTGCGGGCCGCTGAACTTTGTCTCATGCAGCCACTCACTGCCCAGCTCCACAGCCTTTTCGAGGCTGCGTTCCAGCATACTCATCCCCACGATGAGCTTTGCGTGGCAGGGCCTGCCTTCCTGCCGTCCCGTCCAGCAGTCCATCCACGCACCACTGCTTCCCAGCCAGGTGTTCCGCAGAGTGTTCAGTTCCCGGGCCGTGTGCTTTTCGGTGTCCAGCTCATCCATGACATCCGTGAGCAGATGCAGGCAGGACATGTCTTCCGGTGCCATGCCGCCCAGATCATAGTAAAGGTACAGGTAGGTATTGCCTGCCGAGGGGTGGTGCAGCAGTTCTGCACCCGCCAGCAGCTCCCTGCTGCCCGGTGTCTGCTTTTTGCCCTCGCCGAGGTCGGCGGCTGTCAGCGGATGGTCCAGCACCAGCTTGCCGTCGGTGCGGGCGGCGCGCCCCTCTTCCTCTTTCCTGGGCAGGGTCGGCACCTGGATGATCTCCACCGGCGCAGGTGCGAACAGCTCCCGCAGCAGCTCATTGAACCAGCCCTGTTCCAGCTTCTCCCGCAGGGAAGCGAACAGAGCGTTCGTATGGAGCAGCAGGGCCGGGTCGCCGGTGTGGAGCCATCCGGCAGATGCATTGATGGCGTCCAGCACGCCGTCCGGGATGCTGCCCGGCCGCTCAAGGGAAGCGAACTCGGTGGAGTTGAGGCTTGCCATCAGAAGCTCCTCGGGGATGCCCTTTTCGAGGATGCCGTCCACGGCTTTGCGCACGGCAGCGGCAAACTTGCCCGCCGACTCTTCCGTCGCGCCCCGCAGCACAAGCTCCAAGGTCGGCTGCAGCGTGCTGTCATCGAAGCCCACGTCGATGTCCGCGCCCAGTTTTTCTTCCAGCAGGGCGGCTTTCAGAGGTGCCTGGTTCGTCCCCAGCAGGGCGTCCAGCAGGATCTCCACGCCCAGCTGGCGCTCCCGGTCACTGAACGCACTGGTGTACCACGCCAGCGCACACTGAGCCTCGTCCGGCTCTGGCTTCTCGGTATAGTACGGGATATTCCGCTTCTCACCGACCTGCTCGTCCTGCACCGTCAGGCGGGGGCGGCTGGCGCTCTTGGGCATACGACTCAGATACTGCTCGTCGAGGAAGGCCAGCTTCTCGGCCATGTCCATCTTGCCGTAGAGGGTGATGCAGCAGTTGTCGGCGCTGTAGTGGCGGCGGTAGACCCGCACATACTTCTCATAGGTCAGCGCCGGAATGGACGCCGGGTCGCCGCCGGAGACGAAGCCGTAAGCCGTATCCGGGAACATTGCCCGGCTCAGAGCGTTCTGCAGCTGTGCGTCCGGCGTCGCCAGCGCCCCCTGCATCTCGTTGTAGACGACGCCGCTCACCGTGCCGTCTTCGTCCCGGTGCCAGCCCTCCTGCTCGAACACGCCCTTGTCCACCATGGCCAGCGGGCAGAACACCGCGTTGAGATAGACGTCCATCAGGTTCTTGAAGTCCGTCTCGTTGGGGGTAGCGAAGGGATACACCGTCTTGTCCGGGAAGGTCATGGCGTTCAGGAAGGACGCCATGCTGCTCTTGAGCAGCTGCAAAAACGGCGACTTCACCGGGTACTTCTCGCTGCCTGCCAGCACCGAGTGCTCGAGGATGTGGAACACGCCGGTGTCGTCGGAGGGGAAGGTGCCAAAGCCGATGCCAAAAGCCTTGTTGTCGTCGTCGTTTTCCACCAGCAGGACAGCCGCCCCGCTGACGTCATGGGTCAGCACGGTCAGCGTTCCGTGCTGTTCGGGGCAGTCCTCGCGCTTGACGAGGGTGTAGCCGGGATATTGTTTCATGGTCTTGCTCCTTTGTATTTTCTGGATTTTGATTCTATTGTATCATCCTACCCGCCAAAACACAATGAATGGTTTGTGAATCATAACTCGCTGGTAAACAAAAAAACTCTGCCCTGTCCGAAGACAAAGCAGAGGTCAAAACGATTTACACTGTCTCACCCTGACGGCACGACACCCTGAACAGCACGAATCCCACGATGAACAGCACGATGAGGGAGCCGACGCCCACATTGGCGCTGCCGGTGAGCTGGCTTCCCACGCTGACGATCATGGTGCCAAGGAAGGACGCGCCCTTGCCGCAGATGTCGAAGAGGCCGAAGTATTCGCCCGACTTTTCCGGCGGGATGATCTTTGCAAAGTGGGAGCGGCTGAGCGCCTGCACGCCGCCCTGGAACATGCCCACGATGACGGCCAGCACCCAGAACTGCCACTGCCGGGTCAGGAAAAACGCAAACACCGCGATGCCCGCGTAGGCCGCGATGCACACCGGGATGAGCTTTGCCGAGGGGTACTTGTTCGACAGCCGCCCAAAGATGAGGGCCGACGGGAACGCCACGATCTGGGTCACAAGAAGTGCCAGCAAAAGACCGGTGGTGTCCAGACCCAGCGCCGTGCCGTAGGCCGTCGCCATGTCGATAATGGTGTACACGCCGTCGATGTAGCAGAAGAACGCCAGCAAAAACCAGAACACCTGCTTATCCTCCGGCAGATGCCGCAGGGTATGGCCGATGCGGGCAAAACTTTGCCGGACAGCGTGCTTTTCCACCTCCACATAGTGGAGCTGTTTATAACTTTTCAGCAGCGGCAGGGTCGTGAGCAGCCACCACGCCGCCGTCAGCAGGAGTGCCAGATTCAGCGCCGTCATCTGGCTGATGCCGATGCTCCCCGCCCCCAGCACAAGGCCGAGACAGACCACGAAGGGTACGCAGCTGCCGATGTATCCCCACGCATAGCCCCGGCTGGACACCTCGTCCATCCGCTCGGGAGTGGTCACGTCGCTGAGCATCGAGTCGTAGAACACCAGGCTGCCCGAAAAGCCCACCTTCGCGATGACGAAGATGACCAGAAACGGCAGCCACGCCGACGCCGCGCCCATGGCGCAGCAGCCCACGATGCCCACGAAGACGCAGAGTATGAAGATAGGCTTCTTGAAGCCCTTCGTGTCGGCCACTGTCCCCAAAATGGGGCTCAAAACAGCCGTGATGACGGTCACAGCCGAGCTGGCATAGCCCCAGTAAGCCAGATACTCCACCGAGCTCAGGCCGCCGCTCTCTGCCAGCGCATTGAAGAAAATGGGGATAAGGGTGGCCACCATCAGCACAAAGGCCGAGTTGCCCACGTCGTACAGGATCCAGTTCCGCTCCAAGCTCGTCAGGCGGAATTTGCCGCTCTTTTCCATCCGGTGCTCCTCTCAGTTCTCCCCAAACGTATGCTGATACTCCGCCCCCAGCGGCTTGTTCTCTGCATACTCTTCAATGAGCCTTACCGCCAGCGGCACAGCCGTTTTATACAGCTCTTCGAGCTTCTGGCTGCTCTGGACGCATTTGGGGTTCGGCTGCGGATTCGCCACAAGGCCGTGCATGAACTCATACTTGCCCGCGACGCGCATCCCGGTCAGCACCACCCAGCGCTTGACGGGGTTCGCCGCCTGCAAAAGATGATGCACCGTTATCATCCCCTTCATCGCCGCCAGCGTCTCGTCCACCGTGACGCCCTCGTAGAAGGGCGCGATGACCTCGGCCCGCTCCCGGCTGGGCTTGAGGTGGCTGGCCGTGAAGAACTTTATGGGGTCGAGGCCGTCTTCCCTCATCAGGGCGTTGTCAAACTCCGTCTCGATCTCGCAGTGGCCCACACCGCTCTCCCGGACATAGGCCTCCACATAAGGGTGACAGGTGCTGTCCAGCGCGAAGTGGCAGACAAAGCCCAGCGCATAAGCCAGTGCGGCGCTTTTATCCGCTGCATTTTCCACCACGGTGCGGGCGCGGGTGAAAAACACCTCGCCCTTCTGCTCGTGCATGGTGTTGCCCAGACGGTTCACCGGGTTCGACTGCAGGGCCTTGTAATAAAACATCAGGTCCGGCCCGTGGAGACCCATGTCGTAAAGCTCCCGGTGCTGTTCCAGCGTCGCGCGCAGGCCATCCGGCAGCAGGGCCAGAACATCCGCACCAAAGCGGCGGTGTGCGTAGGTAGAAGGCATGATACCGCCCCTTTTCGTTTATTTTTCGTAGCCCTGCGGCAGCTCGTTCTTCAGGCCGCGCTCCATCAGGGACTTGACAGCCTCTGCCGCACTCATGCCCTTGTTGACGATGGCGTTGACGGTCTGGACGATGGGCATTTCCACCTGATACCGCTCGGCCAGTTCCAGCGCAGCGGGCAGGGCATTCATGCCCTCGACCACCATGCCGACTTCCTTGACGGCATTTTCCGGGGTCTCGCCCTTGCCGATGAGGATACCGGCACGGTTGTTGCGGCTGTGCATACTGGTGGCGGTCACGATGAGGTCGCCGATACCGGCCAGACCTGCGAACGTGTGGACATTGCAGCCCATCGCCACGCCCAGACGGGCGATCTCGGCGATGCCGCGGGTGATGAGGGCAGCACGGGCATTATCGCCGTAGCCGAGGCCGGTGGAGATGCCGACGCCCAGCGCGATGACGTTCTTCATGGCGCCGCTCAGCTCTACACCCTTGATGTCCTCGTTGGTGTAGACGCGCATGACATTGTTGGTGAAGACCTCCTGCACATAGGCAGCGGCCTCCCTATCCTTGCTGGCCGACACGATGGTGGTGGGCAGGTCGATGGCCACTTCCTCGGCGTGGGTGGGGCCGGACAGGGCCACAAGGCGCACGCCCTTCGGGCCGCCTTCCTTGCCCAGCTCATCGGCCAGGATCTCGGTCATGGTGTACAGGGTGTCGGGCTCGATGCCCTTTGCCACGTCCACGATGATCTGGCCGTCGGCCACATAGGGCCGGACCTTTGCCGCCGTGGAGCGGACGAACACCGACGGCACTGCGAACAGCAGGATGTCCTTGTCTTTGCAGACTTCCTCGATGCTCTTGGTGAACCGCAGCTCGTCGGGGATCTTCATCTGCGGCAGATTGGGGTGCTTGCGGGTGGTGGAAAGGCTGTCGATCTCCTTCTCGATGGCCGACCACACCAGCACATCATTCCCGCTCACAGTCAGCATCCGTGCAAGGGCCATGCCCCAGGTGCCAGCGCCCAGAATACCAATACGTTTCATCACGTTTGTCCTCCGTATCCGCCGCGCTCCCGTCTGGCGGGGCGTGCGGCCTGTTTGTACCTTTACAGGTCTATACAGCTCTATTGTACCCGAAAGCTTCTGCCGCGTCAACCACTCTGCCGTTCTGCACAAAGTCAGCGCCTGTTTTTCGTCCATTTCGTCTATACCATGCAATTTTTCGAAACCATTTGCGTTCATTTCCAAATCATGTTATAGTATTCTGGTAGGTTTTGTAGGATTTTCATTTTCTCCTCTTGACTTTGACCCTGCTTTAAGGTATATAATATGTCCACCCACTTGTCCTGTCTGTTGATTCAAATTTTGAAAAAGGAGTATCCATGCTGGAAACACTCTTATCCAACCGCACCGTCAGCGTGCTCTGGGAGGCTCTTCCCCGCATCCTCTCGGCGGGCCTCACCATGACCATCCCCCTCACCCTCGTCTCGTTCACCCTGGCGATGGTGCTGGCGGTGGCTGTGGCGCTGGTGCAGTACGCCAAAGTGCCGGTGCTGAGCCAGCTGGCCCGGTTCTACATCTGGGTCATCCGCGGCACGCCGCTGCTGGTGCAGCTTTTCATCATCTTTTACGGCCTGCCCAGTGCGGGCATCATGCTGGACGCTTTCCCGGCGGCAGTCATCGCCTTCGCCTTCAACGAGGGCGCATACTGCGCCGAGACCATGCGCGGCGCACTCGAGAGTGTGCCGCAGGGCCAGCTGGAAGCCGGCTACTGCGTCGGCATGAGCTGGTGGCAGATCATGCGCCGCATCGTGCTGCCGCAGGCCCTGCGCACCGCCGTGCCTGCCCTCTCCAACTCCCTCATCGGCATGATCAAGGACACCTCTCTGGCCTCCAACATCACGGTAGCGGAGCTGTTCATGGCCGGCCAGCGCGTCGCCGCCCGCACCTACATCTTCCTGCCCATCTACTGTGAGGTGGCCGTGGTGTATCTGCTGTTCTGTACCGTCATCACCAAGCTGCAAGGGCTGCTGGAGCGTCAGCTCAACGCCCACGGCTTCCAGTAAGAAAGGAGTGTGGCTGTTATGGCAATGTTAGAGATACGCGGCGTCCACAAATCCTTCCATACTTACGCAAAGCCCGGCGTCCATCCCGGCATCTTTGGCCGCGCCCCCAAGCCGACCAGCAGTCTGGACGTGCTGCGCGGCGTCGATCTGACGGTGGAAAAGGGTGACGTCGTGGCCATCCTCGGCCCTTCCGGCTCAGGCAAGACCACCCTGCTGCGTTGTCTCAACTTCCTTGAGACGGCGGACGCAGGCCAGCTCACCTTCGACGGTGAGACCTTCGACCTCGCCCACGCCGACCGCGCCAGCATCGCGCGGCTGCGCCGCAAGACGGCTTTCGTCTTCCAGAACTACAACCTCTTCCGCAATAAGACAGCCCTGCAGAACGTCACCGAGGGCCTCATCGTCGCCCGGAAGATGCCCAAAGCGGAGGCTGATGCCGTCGGCATGAAGATGCTGGAAAAGGTCGGCCTCGCCGACCGTGCCGACTACTACCCCCGTCAGCTGTCGGGCGGTCAGCAGCAGCGCGTGGCCATCGCCCGCGCTCTTGCCTCCGGCCCCGAGATCATCTATTTCGACGAGCCCACCAGCGCCCTCGACCCGGAATTGACCGGCGAAGTGCTGGCCGTCATGCGGCAGCTGGCACAGGAGGGCATGACCATGCTGGTCGTCACCCATGAGATGGGCTTTGCCCGCAACGTCTCGTCCCGCACCGTCTTTATGGAAAACGGTGTCGTGGTCGAGGAAGCCCCCTCGCAGGAGTTCTTCGCCCATCCCAAAGAGGCAAGGACCCGTGAGTTCCTTCAGAAAATTTCCCATACTGAATAAGAAAGGATCATCCCCTATGAAACGCAGAACCTTTATTTCTCTCATGAGCGTCATGGCCGCTGCCGGTGTTCTCTCGCTGGCTGGCTGCTCTTCCAACACTTCCGCCTCCACTGCTTCCAGCACCGCAGCTTCTGCTTCCGCTGCTGCCGCCAACAAGCTGGAGACCATCCAGTCCAACGGCAAGCTGGTCATCGCGCTGGAAGGCGCATGGCAGCCCTGGAGCTTCCACGATGAGAGCGACACCCTCGTGGGCTACGACGTCGAAGTCTCCCGCGCCATTGCCGAGAAGCTGGGCGTCGAGCCCGAGTACGTCGAGAGCGACTGGGACAGCCTGTTCGCCGGTCTGGACGCAGGCCGCTACGACCTCGTCTGCAACGGCGTCGAAGTCACCGAAGAGCGCGCCAAGACCTACGACTTCACCACTCCCTACGGCTACATCCATACCGCCCTCGCCGTCCGCAAGGATAACGAGGACATCAAGAGCTTCGAGGACCTCGCCGGCAAGACCACGGCCAACAGCCTCGCTTCCACCTACATGGAGCTGGCCGAGAGCTACGGTGCTACCGTGCAGGGCATCGACACGCTGGAAGAGACCATCCAGCTGCTGACCGCTGGCCGCATCGACGCCACCCTGAACGCCAACGTCTCCTTCTACGACTACCTGAACGTCCATCCGGACGCCGACTTCAAGCTGGTCGCCCAGACCGAAGATGCTTCTCACGTTGCGATCCCTATCGTCAAGAGCGAAGACTCTTCCTTCCTCGACGCCCTCAACAGCGCCATCGACGAGCTGCGCGCTGACGGCACCCTCAAGGAGCTGGGCGAGAAATATTTCGGTCAGGATATTTCTTCCGAGAATTAACTTTTTGTTTTGATCGTCAGCGAAGCATCGGAAGTGCATCATGGTCTATCCCGTAGGCGAAACCGCAAAGCTTCCGGATCTCGTCAAAAATATCCGGGAAGAAGATGTTCCCAAGCGCTTCCGTGCCGAACTGCGCGGTGTCCCGGAAAGCAAATAAGAATATCGACGAAGGGGGCAGATGCCATGCAGCATCTGCCCCCCTTTTTGTTATAAATATCTTCCGGTAATACTCTCCGGATTTTCCTGGATCTCCTCCGGCGTGCCTGTTGCCACGACGCGGCCGCCGCTCTCGCCGCCGCCCGGCCCCATGTCGATGACATAGTCCGCGTTGCGGATGACGTCGAGGTCGTGTTCGATGACAACGACCGTTGCGCCGTTGTCCAGCAGGGCTTGGAACACCCGCAGCAGCACCTGCACGTCCAGCGGGTGGAGGCCGATGCTGGGCTCATCGAAAACGAACACCGAGTCGGTCTGGGTGCGGCCGATCTCGCTGGCCAGCTTGAGGCGCTGGGCCTCGCCGCCGGAGAGGCTGGGCGTTTCCTCGCCCAACGTCAGGTAGCCCAGACCCAGCTGCTGCAATGTCTGCAGGCGCTGGCTCACTGTCTTCATCCCGCCGCAGAACGCAAGGGCGGAGTTGACGTCCATATCCATCAGTTCCGGCAGGGAGACGGCCTGCTCCGCCTTGTTCATCAGCTTCACGCCGTAAGCCGCCCGCGCGTAGCGGGAACCCCGGCAGTCGGGGCAGACGATGTTCACGTCCGGCAGGAACTGCACGTCCAGGCTCACCTCACCGGTGCCGTCGCAGCCGGGGCAGCGCAGACTGCCCGTGTTGTAGGAAAAATCGCTGGCCTTGAAGCCCTTTTGCCTGGCGTCCGGAGATCTGGCATAGAGCTTCCGCAGCTCGTCGTGGACGCCCGCGTAGGTCGCCACGGTAGAGCGCACATTGATGCCGATGGGCGTCGCGTCGATGAGCTTGACGTGCGCGATGCCCTCGGCGCAAATCTCCCGGATATGTGCCGGGAGGGCGCTGCCGTTTATCTTTGCTTCCAGCGCCGGTACGAGGCTTTCCAGCACCATCGTCGTTTTGCCGGAGCCGGACACACCCGTTACCACGGTGAGCCGCCCCTTGGGAACGTCCAGCTCCAAAGGCTTGACCGTGTGGATGCTGCCGGTAGAGAGATGGATAGTCCCCTCTGCGAACATCTCCCCTGTCCCGGCACACCGGCGCAGCTTTGTCTCAGCTTTTCCGGAGAGGAACGGCCCGATCTGGGACTCCGGCTTTGCCTCCAGATCATCTATCGTCCCTTCGGCAATGACATGTCCACCCTTAGCTCCCGCTTCCGGCCCCATCTCGATCACCCAGTCGGCCTCTTTCAGGATCTGGGTGTCGTGGTCCACCAGAATGACCGAGTTGCCATCGGCCACGAGGTCGTGCATCACGCCGGTCAGGCCCACGATGTTCGACGGATGCAGGCCGATGGACGGCTCATCCAGCACATAGAGCACGCCGGTGGTGCGGTTGCGGACGGCCCGGGCCAGCTGCATCCGCTGGCGCTCACCGGTGGAAAGGGTCGAGGCCGAGCGGTCAAGCGTCAGATAGCCCAGACCTAAATCCATCAGCCGCTTGGCGGTACTTTCGAATGCCTCGCAGATGCTCTCCGCCATCGGGCGCATCTCTTCCGGCAGGCTGCCCGGCACGCCCTTCACCCACTCCACGAGGGCTTCCAGCGTCATCTGGCAGGCTTCGTCCAGCGAGATGCCCCGCAGCTTCGGCGCACGCGCCGCCGCTGAGAGCCGTGAGCCGTGACACTCGGGACAGACATCTTCCCGCAGGAACTTTTCCACCCGCTTCATGCCCTTGTCATCCTTGACCTTTGCAAGAGCATTTTCTACAGTGTAGACGGCATTGTAATAGGTAAAGTCCAGCTCGCCGGCCTGATTCGAGTTCCTGGCGTGGTAGAAGATATGCTTTTTCTCTGCCGGGCCGTGGTAGACGATGTCCTTTTCCTCTTCGGTCAGGTCGCGGAACGGCACATCCGTCCTCACGCCCATCTCCCGGCAGACGTCTGTCATCAGCGACCACATCAGGCTGTTCCACGGGGCCACTGCGCCGCCGTCGATGGTCAGTGAGTCGTCCGGCACCAGCGACGCGATGTCCACCGTCCGGACGCTGCCTGTGCCGCCGCACTTCTGGCAGGCACCTTGAGAGTTGAAAGCCAGCTCCTCCGCCGACGGCGCATAGAAATGCGCACCGCACTCCGGGCAGACCAGCTCCCTGCCCGCCGCAACAGCCAGCGTCGGCGGGATGTAATGCCCGTTCGGGCAGCGGTGGCTTGCGAGGCGGGAGTACATGAGCCGCAGGCTGTTCAGCAATTCCGTGCCTGTGCCGAAGGTGCTGCGGATGCCCGGCACGCCCGGCCTCTGGTGCAGCGCCAGCGCCGCCGGGACATACAGCACCTCTTCCACCGAGGCTTTCGAAGCCTGGGTCATCCGGCGGCGGGTGTAGGTGGACAGCGCCTCCAGATACCGGCGGGAGCCTTCGGCATACAGCACCCCCAGCGCCAGCGAGGATTTGCCCGAGCCCGACACGCCCGCAATGCCCACGATCTTGTTCAGCGGGATGTCCACGTCGATGTTTTTCAGGTTGTGTACCTTTGCCCCGCGCACAAGCATTTTGTCTATCATTCTGTTTTTCCTTCCCTTCGGCCTTTTTGCGCCAGATGGATTCGATGAGGCCCGGGCCTCTGTAGGCCGCGGCTTTCCGGTATGGGACAACGACAAATCATTTTATTGGGATATAAAAGAGACGTTCTCCGCCTGCTTCGGCGCTGCCGGACGGCCCTGCTCCGCTTTCGTCAGCATCTGCTGGAACTTCCGGGCCGCCGTGTTCAGCGGACGGTGATGGTCGTAGATGAGGCAGATAGAGCGGGATGGAATGATCTCCTGCAGATGCAGCTCGACAAGCTCGCCGCGGGCCAGAAGCTCTTTCGTCATCGGTTCCGGCACGAAGGCGAGGCCCAGCTCACTTTTCACCAGCGTGAGCATCTGGTCGGTGGTGGCGGCCTCGGTGTCGGGCCGGAGCACGGCGTCGTGGTCGAGGAAGAACTGCCGGTAGAAGTTCCGGGTCATGCTCTCATCGCTGAGAGAGATGAGCGGATAGCAGCTCAGTTCCTTCAGCGTCAGGCGCCGGCTGGCCAGCGCAGTGAAGGTCTTTCCGCCCACCAGCACCTCATAAAACGGTCTCAGTTCCACCATCTTCAGGCTCTGTTCCACCTCTGCCGGGGTAGAGATGACGGCAAAATCCACTTCTCCGTTCTTCACAGCCTGCACCGCCTGGGGCGTGGAGTGGTTCGAGATGCGCAGCCGGATGCCGGGATACTCGGTGTGGAACGTCCGCAGCTTCTCGGCCAGATAGATGTTCAGCGCCGTCTCCGTCGCGCTGATGCTGATGGAGCCGTGCTCGAGGGTGGCGCTGGCGCTCAGTTCTTCCTCCGCGTCCTGTATCTGCACCGCCGCCGAGGCGATGCGGGAGTAGAGCATCTCGCCCTCCGGCGTCAGGGTGACGCCCCGGTTGGAGCGGGTAAAGAGCACACAGTTCAGCTGGCTTTCCAGCCGGTTCATCGAGTGGGTGATGTTGGGCTGGTTGTTGCCCAGCACCCGCGCCGCTTTCGTAAAGTTCTGATACTTTGCCACATAATAGAAAATTTTGTAGTATTCCCAATCGACGTACATGGGAGCCATCCCCTCTTTCATACCAGAATCACATTTTTACTTCTCCCCCACCAGCGCCACGGCAGCATCATTGACATTCGTGCCAGTAGCGCCGGTGATGATCAGGCCGTCCACAGCTTTCAGTGCATGGTAGGCGTCGTTGTTCTGCAGAGTGTCGAACACATTCCAGCCCTTGGCGGTCAGTGCGGAGAGGGTGTCACCATCCACATAGCCGCCGGCAGCATCGGTGGGGCCGTCAGTGCCGTCACTGCCCACCGAGAACACTGCTGCATCCAGCCCGGCCAGAGCCGGAGCCGCTGCAAGGGCAAGCTCCTGATTCCGTCCGCCGAGGCCCTTGCCCGTCAGGTGGACGACCGTCTCGCCGCCTGCGATGTAGGCCAGCTTTTTTCCCTGCCCCGCGTGGGTCCGGACGATGGAGCCAAGGAAGCTGCCCGCCTCCCGGGCTTCACAGCAGAGCTGGTCGGTCAGCAGGACGGGCTCATAGCCAAGCTCCCGGCAGGCGGCAGCGGCGGCGGCGCAAAGCTCCCGCACACTGCCGGTGATCCGGGTCGTCACGTTGTCCAGCATCTTGGGCGTTTCCTGCGCCAGAAGAGCTTTTGCCTGTTCCGAGAGCTTCAGGTGATACTTCTCCGCAATGGCAAGCGCCTGTGCGCAGGTAGAGGTGTCCGGCACCGCCGGGCCGCTGGCGATCATATCCAGCGGGTCGCCCAGAATATCGCTCAGCACGATGCTGAACACCTGAGCCGGGGCGCATGCCTGCGCGAACCGCCCGCCCTTGACGCCCGAAAGCCGTTTGCGGATGGTGTTCATCTCCACGATGTCGGCACCGCTGGCAAGAAGCTGGCCGGTGATGTCCTGCAATTCTGCGCCGGGGAGCAGCGGTTTTTCAAACAATGCACTTCCTCCGCCGGAGAGCAGAAACAGCACGGTATCCTCCGCTGTCAGCCCCTGCACCAGCTCCAATGCCTTCTCGGTGGCCGCAAAGCTGTTCTCGTCCGGCACCGGATGTCCCGCTTCATAACAATTTACTCCCAGGATCTCGCCCTTGACATGCTCGTATTTGGTCACGACCACGCCGCCGTCCACACGGCCCAGCGCTTCCACTGCCGCGTGTGCCATCTGCCATGCGGCCTTGCCCGCTGCGACCAGCAGCACCCTGCCGCCCTTGGGCGCAAAGGCTTTCAGCGCGCGGCGGACAGCTTCGTCCGGCAGGACGGCGTTCAGGCTGGATGCGATGATGGCATCGGCATCCTTTCGCAGAGTCAGATTCATGAAACAGACCTCCTTATGGGGTATGATCTACAGCAGACCGGCTTCGGGCATGGTTTTTCCAAAGCCCCGCCTGGCCGGGCCGTCCGGAATCATTATACAGCAAGACCGGCGTTTCGGGAATACTTTCGGCAATGGTTTTGAAATTGCTGTACAGCTCAATATCACGGACTGCACCTTTCTTAGTTGGGTCTTGTATCTGATTTTTATACTCGCTCTCTACGAAATACCAGGATCTTGTTTACAAACATCCCCCATGCAGCCGCCGGATCACCTTAAATGCGACCTCATGTTCTGTTATCAGCGGTTTTTTCAAAGCGAAATCCTCTGATTTTGAACTTCTGGCGGTAGGGCGTTTCCAACTCATAAAGCGTTTCTTCCCTCATTTCTGGAATCCTCCTGTCAGGATGCGGGCCAGCAGACTGCCCGGATAGACCATGGGATATTCCCGCAGGGTAAAAAGCAGACCATCGGCCGGAGCCATCAACGTCTGTCGTGCTTTCTTATGATAAGGTCCCGGACGTTTTTCGAATGATCCTGTTTGTTGCAATAGAGATGTTCCTTTTTAGACAAGTATGGTATACTTATCTTGACCAATAAGACCCAATTTGGAGGCAGCATCAGAAATGACAGAACGAGAGAAAATGATAAATGGCGCGCTATACGATCCATCCGATCCGGAACTGGAGCAATTACGCTTGAATGCACGCAAATTGGCAAGAAAGTACAACCGGACGGATGAGTACCAACCGGAAGAACAAGCCGAAATTCTGCGAAAATTATTACCTGCAACAAAGCAGTTTCCGTATTTGCAGGCACCGGTCTACTTTGATTACGGCTGCAATACGTACTTTGGAAAGTACAGCTCTGCCAACTTTAATTTCACCTGCTTAGATGTATGTGAAGTCCATATCGGGGACAATGTGATGATCGGGCCAAATGTCACATTGGCAACTCCCATGCATCCGCTTTTGCCGGAAGAACGGAATATCCAAAAGCGAGAAGATGGAAGCATTTATAATCTGGAATATGCCAGACCCATCACTATAAAGGATAATTGCTGGTTGGCATCCAACGTAGTGGTTTGTGGCGGCGTTACCATCGGAGAAGGCTGTGTGATCGGAGCAGGAAGTGTTGTGACAAGAGACATCCCACCCTATAGTCTGGCTGCCGGAAATCCCTGCCGGGTCATCCGCCAGATAACCGAGAAGGACCATATGGAAACTGCAGCTTGCCGGGAATAAGGCAAACGATCCCCCAGGAAAACGCTCCGGCTGCAAAGCAGAGCGCATAGAACCAATCCAAAAACACAGCCCCGTTCTGGTGAAGTGATCTGCTACCCCTGGAGTAGACAGAGTAAAAACAAAACTCTGAATACTCTGGGGGTATTTTCATGTCAAAGACGGCGAAGATGCCCTGAAAGACCGGCGAGGACGGTACAAGAAGGATTATAAACCGCAGACGGAAGAAGAACGGTCACGGATCTGCTGCCTGCAATACGCAGGCACAATACCCCGGTTCCGGCTGGTAGCAATGGATCGTAAGGTATTCGTCCACCTCAGGGCTGTAATCGTGAAGGATGTGCTTTGTTCCGTTCAACGCCACATCTTTAATGCTGAAAGTTCAGAAGTCGTTGACTTTCGGGCATTTCCTGTGTATTCTGTAACATAGAAGGTCAAATGGTTTTTCACAAGATGCATAAAGCACATCCTCTTCCTGCGTATCTATAAGCCCGACTGGAATGCCCTGAGCGGCTGGCAGCCGCCCACGGTCTGTGTAAAATAAACCCAGATATAAAGGAGGCAACCCACCATGAAGATGACCCGCAGAAACTTTCTTTCCACTTCAGCAGTTGCGGCGTTCGCCTGCGGCGCATCCCTGACCGCGCACGCAGCAGGCAGTACCGATGAAAACAGTCTGAACTTTATCACAGATATTTTCAAGGACTCCACCCAACCGGGCGAGATCGAAGAGGCAACGGCGATCACGGCAGAAAAGAACGCCGAATGGTATGAAAAGCTTGATTTTTCAGACCGGCGGGAGTTTGCCAACGCAGAACGCGGCTGGCTGGACAATGCGGGAGGTAAGATCATCTACGCCGAGGATGGAAAATTTGCATGGAATCTGCAGAGCTACGGCGATTTGAACCGGGATGCTCCGGACACTGTAAACCCCAGTCTGTGGCGGAATACCCAACTCAACGCCAAAGCCGGTCTGTTTGAAGTATGTGATGGCATCTATCAGGTGCGCGGCTTTGATATGGCCAATGCGACCTTCATCCGCACCAACAACGGCTGGATCATTTTTGATGTCCTGATGTGCAAAGAAAATATGCAGGCAGCAAAAGCGCTGATGGAAAACCGGTTCGGACCGCTGGATGTCAAAGCTGTGCTGTACAGTCATAGCCATGTGGATCACTTTGGCGGCGCAGAGGGTGCGATCGACCGGAACAATGTAGCGGACCCCAGCCTTTCCGTCGACAAACAGCTTGCCTCGGGCAAAACGGTCATCCTTGCACCGAAAGGATTTTTGAAACACGCCATCAGCGAAAACGTCTATGCCGGCATCGCAATGGCCCGGCGGGCGCAGTATCAGTATGGTACGGTGCTGGAAAAAGGGGAGAAAGGAGCACTCTCCATCGGCATCGGCATGGGACAGTCTACCGGTCATGTGAGCCTTATTGCACCGACCTATGAGATTGGGGAAGATGTTCCGAAGCTGACCATCGACGGGCTGGAGATCGAATTCCAGCTGACCCCCGGCACCGAAGCCCCTGCCGAGATGAACGCCTATTTCCCGAAATACCGCGCCCTCTGGATGGCGGAAAACTGCACCGGTACGCTGCATAATCTGTACACCCTGCGCGGCGCAGAGGTGCGCGATGCCAACGATTGGGCAAAGTATATCATCGAGGCAGATCAACGCTTCTGCAGCAAGACCGACGTGGTGTTCCAGAGCCACAACTGGCCGCACTGGGGCGAGGAGATCCATGAATATCTGCTGAACACGGCAGCCATCTATAAGTTTATCCACGACCAGACCCTGCATTACATGAACCAGGGCTATACCTCCAATGAGATCGCCGCCATGATCTCGCTGCCGGATGCCCTCAAAAAAGTCTGGTATACCCGCCAGTATTACGGCACGCTGCCGCATAACGCCAAAGCCATCTACCAGAAGTATCTGGGCTGGTACGATGCGAACCCGGTCAACCTGGACCCGCTCCCGCCCAGCGATGCCGCTAAGAAGCTTGTAGAATATCTGGGCAGCACGGAGCTGGTGCTCTGCAAGGCAAAAAAGGACTATGCAAAGGGCGAATATCAGTGGGTGGCACAGATCACCAAGGAGCTGGTCTTTGCAGACCCGTCCAACCAGAAGGCACGCAACCTGTGTGCCGATGCGCTGGAGCAGTTGGGTTATCAGGCGGAATCCGGTGCGTGGCGCAACGCCTACCTGATGGGTGCGGCGGAACTGCGGAACGGCAATCTGTCTGGGCGGGCCCGCACGGCGAATGGTCTCACCAACAGTATGCGAGCAATGACGGTTTCCATGCTGTTGGATTATATCGCCATCCTGACGGATGCCAACGCTGCACAGAATGATGACCTGACCTTGAATCTGACCGTAACGGATGAGAATGAACAGTTCTATGTGACCCGTAAGAATGGCGTCCTGCTGTCTTACCCCGGCGAGAACCATCCGGATGCGCAGGCTTCCGTCACCTGCAAGCGTCTGCAGCTCTTTGCATTGATGACAGGTCAGCAGGCCGGGCAGGTACAGATCAGCGGAGATCCCACTGTCCTGAAACGCCTGCTGGCATATGCGTCCAAGTTTGAAAAAACCTTCAATGTCATTGAACCGTAAAAACGATTCGGAATTTCAATTTTTTCAAAAATAGCTCTGGGGCTTTGATATTAAGCTCTGTCAAGAGGGCTGGCACCGTCCAGCCCTCTCTCTTTTTGCAAAAGTTTCCCGCGCTTTTTCTTGCACACTGCCGAAAATAGCGTGTTTTCAAAACTTTTTGTTGACATCACTCGATTTTTGTGGCAACCTATCCCAACGATTTATAGCAATTCAACTTTTTAATGCAACAGCAACATCGTTGAATTGCATATCACAGAGATGCCGTTTCGGACAAGGCCGTTGGCAACACCCAGCAGCACAACGAGCGCGAAAAGGACCGCTATCAGGACCCCGACATTATCAAAGTTCAGCGGGAGCAGGAGCGACTAGATACCCTGACCGCCCAAGCCGACCAGCAGAAGCAGTCGCTTGCCCAAACCAACGCCGTTCTTTCCAAAAAAGAACAGGAGTTTGCTGCTGTTCAGAAAAAGTCCACTCTTACCAAGAACGCTCTTATCCATGCACAGGATGTTGCCAATCTGGGCAAAAAGACCCTGCTTGGCAACTATTCGCTGACCGAAGAAGAATTCTCCAAGCTGAAAAAACAGGCAGACCATGGCTATATGGTGGACGTGGAAAACCGTCAGCTCAAACAGCAGTTGTCCGCTGCACAACAAAATTCTATCAACTGGCAAACCCGCTACCGTAACCTGCAGAACAAGGTTCAGCCTTATCTGAACGCTATGCGCCACGCCCCGGAGCGTGTGCGCAATTTTTTTGAGAATCTTCTGGCACAGATGCACCGTCCAAAGCTAGCCACCAGAAGAGCGCCGAACTTTAATGTTACCTGGATGTAAAAAAGGAGACTTGCCTATGATGAATGACCGCACTTTCCCTATCCCCAGCAATACCATCTCTGTGAAATCCGAAGATTATACGAATAAATCCTTGCAAATGGACTCGAATCCCGCTACAATGGAGGTGTCCGGAGCATCCTGTCGCTCCGTGAGGGCGAAATTCTCGGCTTACAGCCGAGTGATAAGGAAAGCAGGCTGTGCAAACCTTGCGCAGAAAAGCCCCCGATTCGGGCAAATGTGCAAACGGTGTGCAGAAAGTGTGCGGCCGCTTTCCTGCATAAAAAAAGAACGCCAAATCTTACGATTTGACGCTCAATATCTGGTGCACCTCGCGCACTCATATCCGAACTTTTCTCTGCTTTCACGGCTTCCCCGAAAGCGACCGTTTCCGTACCTTCCTTATAGTTAAAGGTAATGAGAACCTTATCATCGTAGAGATAGACGGCATTGATGAAGATATCCACCAGTGCCTGCCGCTGCTCCGGCTGGGTCATATCCAGCTTACGGAAACGGAGCAGCCATCGCAATCCAACTTTTTAATCGTTTGCAACATCGTTGGATTGCATATCGCAAAATATGCCGGTCAGAGCAGTATTCCAAACCTGTCCTTGCGATTGAGCCGGACGAATTCTTCTTTCATCTTCGGTTTTGCCAGGCGTTCCTCTGCAATGCGGGCTTGCAGTTCCTTCCGCTGTTCTTCCAGCGCTTCCAGCCGCTCTTTGGTGGAGCTGGTCAGAATACCCATCTGGATGGCATTCAGCATATTGGTAATGCCGGCTTCCGTTTCCTTCAACTGCTTTTCGTAGATGGGCAGGTCTGTACTTTCCTGATTTTGCAGCTCCATGACCTTGGCAATGATGGCATTCATGGAAGCGTCATCTTCCACCAGCTTCATGGTTTCGTTGACCACCAGATCTTCCAGCCACTGTTTCCGCACGGCCTTTTTATCGCAGGTCTTTTTCTTCTTGGCAGCAGCACATTTATAAAAAGCCGCCCTCATTCTCAGATCGTCCAATTCTGGCTTGCCGACTGCAGATCCACCATGTGGGTGTACAGTCCCTTCCGGGCGTACAGCTCTGCCGGGCTGCCCTGCTCGGCCACGATGCCGCCCGACAGCACCACCACCTGATCCGCACCGGCCACGGTGCGCATCCGATGGGCGATGATGAGGACGGTTTTGTTTTTTATGAGCCGGGATAGAGCCTCCTGAATGGCTGTTTCGTTCTCCACATCCAAGCTGGCGGTGGCCTCGTCCAGCAGGATGATAGGCGCATCCTTCAGAAAAGCACGGGCGATGGAAATGCGCTGACGCTCGCCGCCGGAAAGAGCACAGCCGTTCTCGCCGATGTTGGTGTTCCACTTGTCCGGCAGCTTTTCGGCAAATTCCTCGCAGTTTGCCAGCTTTGCCGCCGCAAGGACCTCCTCGTCGGTGGCACCTTTGCGCCCCAGACGGATATTTTCCAGTATCGTGTTGTCAAACAGGGTCACATCCTGAAATACGATGGAATACAGGCTCATGAGCTTTTCCGGGTCGATTCGGGAAACCTCCATGCCACCCACGGTGATGCGGCCCTTCTGGTAGTCCCAGAACCGTGCCGCCAGCCGGGACACGGTAGTTTTTCCGCCGCCGGAGGGGCCCACCAGTGCCGTGACCTCCCCCTGCTTTGCGGTAAAGGAAACGTCCCGCAGCACCGTCTCGCCGGAGTTATAGGCAAAGCCCACATGGTCGAACACGATATCGCAGCCCTGATTGGTCAGCTGCTCGCTGCCGGTCTGCAGGGGAGCATTCAGGATCTCATTCATCCGCCCCACATTGGTACGCATGGCGATGACCGCCGCCAGATTCTGCAAAGCGCCCTGCATGGGGTCGTACATCCGGGATGCCGCCATCAGGAACAGAAACAGAGTCAGCACGTCGATCCTGCCCTGCACCAGCAGCACCGAGCCGGTGAGTGCCACCGATGCAATGCCCAGCTTGAGCACCATGCCGGCGGAGCACACGAACAGCGCCGTTTCCAGCTCTGCCGCAATGGACTGCTTTTCCACAGCCCGAATTTTGCCGGAAAGGCCGGACAGATACCGCTGCTCCGCATTGCTGGCTTTCAGGTCCCGGAGAGTCTCGATATACTCCTGAATGCCGTCCGCACAGGCCATTTTCGCCGCCATGGTCCTGCCCTGCACCTTGTCCTGCACCCGGTAGCTGCCCACCACGATGGCAGCAGATACCGGGATGACCCACAGAGCTGCCAGTGCCATCCGCCAGTCGAACGCAAACAGGCTCAGGGCAATGAGCACGGTAGAGATGAGGGAACCGAACAGACCGGGGATGAAGTGGGAGCAGTCCTTTTCCAACACCTCGCAGTCTGCCATGATGGTGCTGGTCAGGTCGGCAAGGTCGCGCTTGCCGAAAAAGGACAGGGGCAGCTTGCGCAGCCGCTCCGCAAGGGTCAGGCGGCGGGTGCCGCTCTCTTTATAGGTGGTAAAATAGGTGCCGTTGTACTGGAACCATGTGGTCAGAAAGATCAGTGCAAAGCAGGCAACGCACCCCAGCAGATAGAAGGTGCTTCTCCCGCTCGTGGAGCCTGCCAGCAGGTCTTTTACCAGAAGATACAGCAGCCCGGTGGGCAGCATGAACGCCATGTTCTGGAACGCACAGGCCAGAACGCCCTTTACAAGCCCCTTTGCGCCTTCCGGTGAGCTGGCTATGGCGTGTTGAATTTTTCCGATCATTCCTTACCCCTCCTTTGCGACCTTCCACTGCACCGACGCCTGATACTCCTGCCACATCCGGGCAAACAGGCCGTTCTGCGCGCACAGCTCGTCCTTTGTGCCGGATTCTGCGATCCGCCCATCCCGCACCACATAGATGCAGTCGGCGTTGGCGACGGTGGACAGGCGGTGTGCGATCATCAGCACGGTTTTGCCCTTGGCAAGCCGGGCAAAGGCTGCCTGCACCTTTGCTTCATTGTCCGGGTCGGCAAAAGCGGTAGCCTCGTCCAGGATCAGGATGGGGGCATTTTTCAGCATGGCACGGGCAATGGCAATGCGCTGCTGCTCGCCGCCGGACAGATACACGCCCTTGGTGCCAATGACGGTATGGATGCCCGCCGGGAACTTTTCTATAATATCCATGCACTGTGCAGCTTTCAGTGCTGCCAACACCTCGGCCTCGGTGGCCTGCGGTCTGCCCAGACGGACGTTATCCAGAATGCTGCCCTTGAGCAGGCGGCTGTTCTGGAACACAAAGGAGATGGTATCCATCAGCTCTTCCTTGGGGATATCCCGCACATCCGCTCCGCCCACCCGGACGCTGCCGCTCTGCACATCAAAGAACCGGCAGACAAGGTTTGCCAGCGTGGATTTTCCGCCGCCGGAAGGGCCTACAAAAGCCACGGTCTGTCCCGGCCGGATCTCCAGCGAAACGCCCTTGATGACCTCGGTTTTTCCGTCGTAGCTGAAATGCACATCCTGCAGCGTGACAGAGGAATCCTTCGGGTGCTGCGGAACAGCCTGCACCTGCATGGGCGCCGCCTCCAGCACCGAGTCGATGCGTGCCAGCGCATCCGCTACCACCATCTTGTTCTCACTCATGTACATTATACGGGTCAAAGTCAGGGAGATCACCGGCGTGATGATGATATAGAACAGCAGGTTTAGCAGAAACTCCGGGGTGACGCCGTGGGTCGTGAACAGCAGCCCGCCCGCGATCAAAAAGGCGAACACGCCGTTGACGGCGGCGGTATAGAACATCATGGGCAGGCGCAGGTCTTTGGTGTAGGAGATGACCCACTTTTCATACTCATCAATGGTGGTCTTGAACTTTTTGAAGGAAAATACCGACTGCCCGAAGGTCTTGACCACCGGGATGCCCCGGACGTACTCCACTGCCTCGTTGGACATCGCCTCCAAGGCGTTACCGTACTGCCGCATTTTTTCAGCCATCCGCTTGCCGGTCATGGTCGCCATAATGAGGAAAGCCAGCACCACCGGCGCAAGGCTCAGCAGCCCCAACCTCCAATCGAACGCCAACAGCAGCACCAGCAGCCCCACCGGGGTGGCGATGGCGTTGTACTGGTCGGGCAGCTGGTGGGCCAGATAGGTCTCGGCTGCTCCGGTGCTCTCGTGGATGATTTTGCGCAGCTTGCCGCTGCCGAAGTTCTCGGTAAAGCCCAGCGGCAGCACCGCCAGATGCTCCGACACCGCCAGCCGCAGATTGGTCGCCACCCGGAACGCCGACAGGTGGGAGCACATCAGCGCTGCAATGTAAATAAGGTAAGACAGCACCGCGAACAACACTGCCATCCAGCCGTAATGAGGGATGTTCACCGCCTGCGCATAGTTTGGCGCTGCGTTCAGCACATCCCGCAGGATCTTCCAGATGTACACAAAAGGCACCAGCGCTACCAGCGCACTGACCGCAGACAGCACCCACGAAGCGTAGGTGAAATATCGGTAGTTCCCGGCGTAGCCCATCAGCCGGGAAAGATCGGACTGTTTTTTCACGGAAAGACCTCCTTCAAATAATTTTTATGCAAAAATGTGCCGTGGCGTTTTTGCTCCACAGCACATTCTGCGTATTAACCTGCCAGATTTTCCGTACAGAACAGCTCAATGACATTTTCCATAGTTGCCTGATCATAGTCCTCTGCGATGGCGGCAGCATTCCAATAAGCATAATTTCCTTCATACCAGCTCTGCAGGTCGTCGAGATCCTCTGCATAGCGGAATTCCAGATGATACGTCGTTTCCATCGTATCGGGCGCAAAGGCGAAGTAGGTAAACTCCCCGGAATCCGCATCCTCGCTCTGGTAGAAGAGGAAGCTGTTTTCATTGTCCACATCCAGTTTCTGGTAGGTGTGTGCAAACACTTCCTGTCCTTGCGCATCCAGACCGGTGATGGTGTCGCCATTCATCACGAATTTTTCCACGCCGCCCAGAAAATAGCAGTTGAACGCCGTGCTGTCCGGATCTGCTGCATATTTTTCAACAGCCTCCTCGCCATACGGCTCTGCCATGCACATTCCCAGCAGCATATCCGTAGCCGATTCCGCATTGTCCTCGCCTACCAGCGGAGTCGCAGCGTCGATCCACAAATTCCGGTATTCACTCTTTGCCATCTCCGGGAACAGTTCCACATAAGTCCCGCTGATACCAGACAGATAATCCTCCGCATCCATTACCTGACTTGCGGAAGCCGAAGAAGCCACCGAGGAGGAAACGCTGGATGCCGAAGACGCTGTGCTTGCGCTCTGCTGGCCGCAGCCGACAGCAGACAGCAGGCAGACCGCAGACAAGGCCACTGCAACAAATTTCTTTTTCATCATCATATGAAAGTACCTCCGGTTTTAAAGTAAGTTTGTTCTAACCGCTCTGTACTTTAGCATATTTTTCGGCCGTGGACTACTCCATTCTGATTTCCCTGCTCCGTTTTGCGAGTCCATTTGCGTGGGTGCGGTACTGCGACGGGGTCGTTCCATATCGTTTCCGGAAAGCCTCCGAAAACTTGCTGGCGTTGTCATATCCTGCATTCTGTGCGATCTGCGTAATGGGCTTTGCGCTCCGGACAAGCTCTACGGCAGCCTGTTCCAGACGGTATTCCTTGATATAGTGGTATACTGGCACACCGTAGACCTGTTTGAACATTTTTTGCAGGTGCGAAACCGAGATCCCGTGTTCTTCTGCCAGCTGCGCAAGGGAGACATACCCCTCCCGGTTTGTCAGAAGGTGATCCCGGAGATGGTGTGCCAGTTCGGTCTGTTCGGTAGAACAGTACAAGTCCCTTCCTTCCTCCTGCGGAATGCGGCTCAGCAGCATCAACAGCTCCACCACCTTGAGCCGCAGGAACCGGAGATCCATGTAGGGCGCATTTTCGTACAATTCCCGGAAAACGTGCTCACAGCGGGGTCCTGCCGTACCGAACATGAACCATCGGTTTCCCAGAAGATTCTGCTTCAGTACCGCAAAATCCACCGAAAAGCCCGGTGCGTTCTTCTCAAGCCAGTTCTGAGCGGCTGCTGGATCAACTTCCAGACACAGCCCTTCGTAACAGCCCAGCGGGAACCGTGACTCTGAACGTGTTCCATGCCGTCCGTCGTAGCAGCTGACGGCCATATCCCCCGGCTTTAGCAGAACGCTATCACGCATGGAAAAGCTGGTTTCAAAACGGCCATTGATGCAGAAATTGATCTCTATCATACCGATCTGCGTGCGGATTTCCGTATAGGTCTCCATCTCCAGCCGCAGCAGCATGATCCCCACGCCATCAAACAGCCGGTAATAGTGAATTTCTCCACTTCCAGCCGCATTTTCAAAGCCGCCTGTTTGTCCGGGATTATAGGGAGTGACCCCCGTTTTGTCATGAAAAATGATATCAATCATACTGTTTATTCAATCCGATCTCCACAATCCGTCTTTTGCAGGGCTTGGAATGGCAGCTGTGGTCAACTGGCAGATCCCTGTCTTTCATGTTTTTCCTTTCTTCGCCCCTTGCATCGCAATTTTCTCAACCATGCGCTATCCCAGTGCCACATCCAGTACCATCATCACGCTGAAGCCTACCGCAAAAAAACACCGTGCCGACGTTAGAGTGCCGCCCCTGCGACATTTCCGGGATCAGCGCCTCCACCACCACATACAGCATGGCTCCGGCGGCAAAGCTGAGCAGATAGGGCAAGGCGGGCACCACGATGCCTGCCGCCAGGATCGTCAGCACTGCTCCGATCGCACCGAGAATGTACCATCGAATCAGCTTTTTCGGTTTCTCCGTCTTCATCTTTTTTGCCTCCGATTGCAGTTCATGATTCTGCTTTTCATTTGGGCAATTTCCAACTTCTTAGAAAATCAAATGGACAATACCGCCGACAATTGCCGCTCCCGCAACCCAGATCAGCGCCAGTATGCTTCGCTTTTTCAGCACCTGCCTCCAGGTCTGCACGAACGGCGCATCTTCAAGCCCTGGCAGCACCCAAAACTGGCTGTGCCCGACCCATAGCTTGTCGATTACAACGCCGTCATAGATATTCATAACCTCAAGAAACAGCAGCGCCTGCCAATAGGCCTCACCAAAGGAGGAAGCCTCGTTCCACAAACCGATGATCAGCACAAGAGCAGCAAGCATCATGATAAAGAACGGTATCATAAAGCATTTTCGTTTCCGGTTCATCGTATTGCGGTCGATCAGTCCCAGTTCGATGGCGCGATCCTGCACCTCCTTGGGATAAAAGTACAGTCCATTGACAGCACCGCCGATCACAGCGATTTTTACCATTGCGGTAAACAGCAGACAATAAAGCAGCAGTTGCAGTACGATCATTGTTTTTCTCCTCTCAGTCTGCGTGCGAATCGGGCATATGCTCCCATTTCCTTCGTCTTCCATCGTGGTTCATACAAAACAAGAAAGTATGCCAGAAATACCATGTACCGAATCGTTTGATTTCCATTTCAATATGCCGCCCACTATTATCTGACCTTCATGCAGAAATCGCAGCGGTCATTTCCACGCCCCAGCGTCATGCTTCTCTCCCAGATCAGCTTCGGATGCAACCCGGCGTAGCTGATGTCATCGCTGTCGCAAAAGCAGCGGCACAGCTCCGGACAGCCGTAGTCCGCACAGGTGTCGTGATAGGGACACTTCATCATATCCACACGCCAGACGCTGTTACCAGTCTGCAGTTCTTTTGGGGCAAAGCCCGCCGCCGGGCCGAAAACGCTCCGGGTGGATTTGACGAAAACGCCGGGAACAAGGCGGTAAAGCCCCGGTATGTGCAGCAGGGCGGCAAGCTGTTTGTGGCTCGTTCTCGCCAAGCGCTCCACATAGCCGTGAACGGTTTGCAGTGCCTCCTCTTTCGGCATGACCCGCTGCAAGGTCTCGTAGGCCGAAATGCCCGGCAAGATCTGCCGCTTGAGGTGGTATTGCTTTTCCTTGCTTGCATCTGCATTTTCAGCCAGCAGCGCACTCAGGCGCATATCGAAAGCGGTGTTCAGTTCCTTTGCCTGCGCGGGAAAGCGCAGTGCCGCAGTTTCCCGGAAATCACGGGAAAGATAGGTTTCCTTCCTCTTCATCGTCCGTTACCCTTTCTTTTTGTACCCGCAGTCGCAGTAGGGTCCGCCGGAGGCAAGGGTATACTGCCGCACAAAATTTGTCACACCGCCTGCTTCGCTCATGGTGTAGTCCAGATGGCACAGGGCTGGGGTCAGGTCGTACAGACCCAGCTCCTTCATCAGCACACAGATGCCGCATTTTGTAAAGCGTCCCTCGTAGCCGCTGCCATCCGGGTATTCGTAAAATTCCATGTTCCACGAGTAGGGGTTGCGGTCGGCGGCTTTCAGAGCAGCGGTAGCTTTCATGGCAGCAATGTCCTTTGCGGTAAACTTGCTTTTTCCGCTTTTGCGGCAGAACCACTGCATGGGCGCAGTCATCATGGATCTTGCGTAGTAATCCGTCAGCCTGTCCACCTCTGGGCGTTGCGGCATGGAGAGAATGAACGCGCCGACCATGGCACAGTTGACCAGATTCATTTTGAAACGGTCGGCTTTTTCAAACTCCGGCAGCCTGCGGATGATTTGCCGGTATTGCGGCTTGGCGGTTTTGGTGATCTGCTTTGCGGTGACTGCATCATAGCCCAGTACCGCTGTCAGCTGCGTCTGAAACGATCTGGCAAACACCGCCCACATGGCCATGGGCATTCCCGTCCAACGCATCTCACTTTGCTCCTTTCCATTCCGCTAACACCCGGCACATCCGTTTCTCGATGTCTATCCGGGTCTGGCGGCATTCCTTCGGATATTTTTTTGCTGCCTGAAACGCGAACTTCACAAATAGACCGGAGCCAACCGGCAGCATGATTTTCAGCATCCCCTCCGGGAAAACGAAGTGGGTGCCGTGGGCATAAACCATCGTCTCGATCTCGCATTCATGCGGTTTTTCGGCAAGGCGCTTTTCCATCCGGCGGATATACTTTGCGGTGTCCCACAGCGCATCGTCCTCCGCGCCGATCAGCAGCAGCTTTCCCCGGATGTTTTCAACGGGAATGTATTCTTCCGGCTTGATTGGATGAGCTGTCTCGGAATCGTCAAACAGTTTGCGGGAGTTTACCATATCGCCGACGCGTTTGCTCTCGGCGGTGATGCAATGCCAATAGTCGGGATGCTGATAGCAAAACGGCATATAGGGCAGCGGCTTGCCCCGGTAGGAGAACAGCGATTCCCCCTCGACCGGCCACTCCTTGCAGCCGTCCCTTTTGCCCTGCAGAAAGCCCTGCCACACAAAGTCGCTGGGTGTCATGGCAATGGTCAGGGTGATATCCGGGAACATGGCAGCCGCTGTCAGCGCAAGCGTTCCGGTGGTCGATGCACCGGCAATGCCGATCTTTCTGTTACCGTTAGCTTTCAGCCATGGAATTGCCGTCTCCACACGCTCAAGCGGGTAATTATGATGTCCGTAATCTTTTTTCGCGGGCGACATTGTGAGCACGTTTACACCGCACCCGCAAAGCCATTTCACTGCCGAGCGCGCAAGCCGATCCTCCGGATCATCCCCGATCATCGTGATGACCGCACAGTCTGAACCGCCGGCACACGCCCAATACGCACCGTAAAAGCCATTGAGTTCCACATCAAAGTGCAGGTGTTTCATGCTCTCCCTCCAAATCCGATCCTCACGATCTGCATTTTCATCCTGTTGTCCCCGATCCTTGCAAGAAACCGGAAAAAGCCGCTGACAGAAGGATCTTTCAAATCGTTGTACCCCAGCATATAGCCCCGGCTGGATACCTGCAAACGGTTGTCCCATGGGGTAAAGATGCACCATCCCAACAGCCCCTTTGCGGATGCCCGCAGCGCAGACCAGAACCAGCAGTGCCCCCAGCCCAAGACCTTCCAGAATCACCTGTAAAAGCATTACTTATTCTTCCTGTATCCGTTTTCATCCCGGTATTCGGGATGTTCCTTTGCATACGGGTCTTGATCGCCGCAGATGGTATAGTCGCATCGGCAGCCGTCCACGCAGGTGGTCGTCCGCACGAGCTTGGCATGGAGCAGTTCCATGGATGCATAGTCCACATTGCACAGGGCGGGCATAATGTCCGTAAATCCGAACCGCTTGGCAAATTCCGCCGCCGGACACGATGTAAATTCATAATAGATAGGCTTGCTGTTTTCGTAAGGCGCAACATCCATCTCGTAATCATGCCATGTGTCACAGTGCTTTTGGGCAGTGCTGAATGCCCGATACATCAGCTTTTTCCAGAATGGCTTGTTGATATCAACAAAACGCAGCTTCCGGAAGGACGGCAGGATCAGATTTTCTTCGATCTCTTCCATTTCGCGGAATGTGACCACATCCCGGCACACATCGTAAAAGCACATGATGGCGATGCAGTCGTAGGTGCCGCCTACGCCGTTGTGAAAATTCTTTTTACCGCCGAGGTCGGTGCGCCACTTGGAAAGAAGCTCTGCGTATCTCAGCTGCACCTGCTCCCAGACCACCTCGCGCTCCACCTCCGGATAGTGCAGAGCGATTTTCGCCAGAATTTCCTTTTTGCAGGGCGTGGAATACAGCACATGGCAGCTACGGTCAATTTGTAATTCGCTGTCCTTCATCTTCCCACGCCTTTCAGAAAACCGCTCTTTGCATTTTCTTCGGTGTCGTCCGATTCGTCGTAGGCATCATAGGGCGCCGATGGGTCGTGTACTCGTTTTTTGAATGGTGAACAGCTCTTGTCTTTGTGGGCAAACGCAAAGGCAAAATTGTCCGTCCATCCCGTATGACCGGTGATGAAATATGGATGCAGCCCACGTGCGCGCAGTTTCCGCTCCAGCTCCGCCAGTGACTGCACAGCCAGCTTATTGTCCTCCGCCAGCGAGGAAATGAAGCTGTAGCCGCCGTCCGCGCCAAACCACAGCGTGTCGCCGGTAAAAAGGTACTTATCGTCAATGAGGTAGACCATATGTCCCCATGTATGACCGGGAACGAGAAAACACTCGATTTTGATGCCGTCAATGTCAAGTACCTGCCCATCGTGCAGCAGCACTTTTTCATTGTTGATCGTCACCTGCGGCAATTTATAGAGATGACAGATGACTTTTCGCCGCACCTCGCCGGTAAGATACCGGTTCTCGATCTCGCCGATGTACAGCTTCGCATTCCGGAACAGCCCCGGACTGTCTGCTTCCACCGCACCCACATGGTCGGTGTCCTGATGGGTGATAAGGATATGGTGTATCGACTTCGGATCAATCCCAAGCCAGCTCATTTTTTCGGCAAGGCGGTCGTAGTTATATCCCGCATCGACCATAACAGTCGTATCGCCTTTGCGGTAGAAGAAGATGTTCGCCACCCATTCGCGCACGCAGGCAACATTTTCGTCGATCCAGCCGGTGTTCAAAGGCTTGAAGATTTCCTTGCCCCGGTACATCCAGCTCATTGCTTTTCTTTGAAATTCCGTTGCTTTTTTCGACATGATTACACCTCATTTCTGTGCTGTGATGCAAAGCCAGCCCTTTTTGTTTTTGTGGTTCTGGATCTTACAAAATCCTACTTGCTCCAGATACGTTTTACCGTTCACAATGCAATGCTTTTTACCAGATGCGCCCACTGCTCCGGGTGACAGGCCAGCAATTCCTCGTGCTGCAAGTTCTGCTCATGGAGAACAGGATGTGCAAAATGCTGCTGATACCGGGCACGATATTTTGCGCCCATTTTCAGAGCGTAAAAGATATGGATCTCGGTACCGGGCACGCAGATCTTATCCGGCAGCGGAGTGATAAGATCGGAGTAGAACTGATTTTTACAGCTCTGCATGGTCACATAAGGGCGGGCCTCACCGAACATTTTCAGAAAGGCTTTGACATAATCCCCCGACTCTCTGGCACGCTTATCCAGACGCTTTTGGAGAAATTTTGCCTTAAACTTTCCGTCCCGCACCACAGGGTAGATCAATGGCAGCAGAAAATCAGTCTGCAATCTTGCCGCCAGCGGCGATGCCTGATCCAGATCGGAGCTGCCCAGAATGCCACAGTCCATGTGGATGTTCTGCCGTGCCGCCAGCAGCCCCACAAACGAGCCGCCCAGAGAGCAGCCGTAGGCCGCCCGGATGTGACCGCCGCAGTGGGTCTTGAGGTAGGCCTCGATCTTTTCGGTCTCCTCCAGCATGGTGGGAAATTCGGTCTGTTCAGTCTCATCAAAGCCATCGTAGCTGACGCACAGCACCCGGAAGCTGTCAGCCAGAAGCGGGATCACGGCACCGAAATTGCTTTTCCAATGGCAACAGGTGCCCGGCAGCAGCAACAGCACCGGGGCATCCTCTGCACCAAAATGGTAGATCTTCATCCTGATACGCTCCTTCTCTATTTATTTTCCACCTGTAAATAGAAGAGATATATTTCTTCGTATAGGGCAGAGTTTTGAGTTAGGCAATGCTAACTTTTTTATTCTATAAAAAGCCGCTTCTCAGCGGTCCTTCTGCCAAAATAATACGCCCTGCCGTCTCCTCTGTCAAGGAGTTTAGGCATTTTCGGAGATTCCAAAAGAGATTTCGCTTTCGGGAACCCCCAACCGTCACCCCAGTGCCACATCCAGCACCATCATCACGCTGAAGCCCACCGCAAAAAACACCGTGCCGACGTTGGAGTGCTGCCCCTGCGACATTTCCGGGATCAATTCCTCCACCACCACATACAGCATGGCACCGGCAGCAAAGCCGGTGAGGGCGCGCTGGATGCCGTCACGCAGAGAGTTTTTCAAAAAGAACACACAGCCTGCCCCAAGACTTGTGCCCAGAAAGGGGATCAAAATCCCCCAGAATGCGTCTTGTATCATATCGAACCCCCTTGCGGTTAAATATAACTAACCACATAAAAAGTATACTGCGCTCCGGCAAAAAGGTCACGGGCAATACCGCATAATTCTAAGTGCAACAGCCGCCGGAACGGTGCTCAAGCCGTCAGGCGGGAATTGTGCGTTGTTGTCCAAAGGCTTTGCGGCACCTTCTGCCGAAAAATTAACCTCCATAAACATCCCAACTTTTTCTTGACAAAGCTCTGCAGGCGTGCTATTTTAGGTTTCGCCAATTAGCTCAGCCTGACCATCTGAGGGGCCTCGCCCCGCAGGTTTTTCTTTGCGCGAAATGTTAGGCTGAGCTAACCGTGTGTTTTCAAGCCAGAGATTGAGGTGTGTTACAATGAGATTGAAAAAAGTATTTGCAGGTGCACTTGCTGCCGCCATGCTGGTGTGCGCTGTGGCAGTCCCGGCCTTCGCTGCGGAAGAGGTGGAGCAGGAGAACAGCCTGTCCTCCTGCTATGTCCAGATGAACATTCCTTACGCTGATTTCTATAAAGCTGTCGGCGTGGACAACGCATCTGAGATCGACGCTGTGACCAGTGCCACCAAAAACAAGACCCGTGCAGGCAAGCTTGCTGCCGGTTCCTACCATGTCAACGCGGACGGCACCGACATCACCGGCGTTTCCTTCCCGGTCAAGGTGCTGACCCCGTGGGCGCTGAAAAACGCAAAGCAGGTCACCGATGCCGACAGCTGCGACATTACCGTTACCCTGAAGGGCGAGGAATCCACCACCACCTACACCGGCGCAGATGCCCTGTTTGAGAACGAGAGCTACGCTTACTACAAGCTCAGTGAGACCCCTGCCTACTATATCACCGCACGGTATAACCTGCTGAGCGGCAAATGGGAGTTCGGCAAGGTCAACGCCACCGAGACCACCGTAGAGGGGGCTACCGTGGAGCTGAATACCAACGGTCACCACACCAATTACGAGATGAAGATCTCTGGTTTTGATCTGGACTACAAGGCCAACAAGGTCTACGGCGTGGTGCTGACTACCGCCGATGGCAGTGAGTACGGCCTGCACCATGTGACCAACATCTGGCATGGCACCAAGCTGGGCTTCAATGTCGATGATCCTTACTTTGCATCCATCGTCGGCAAGACTGTTACTCAGATCACCTTCTACGCCGCCGACGGCGTGTATGTCCTGCCGGTCAGCGTGGCACTGTGAGGCTGCGGAAAACTGCCTGATTGAGCAGAATACAGTACAAAAAGGCAAGGCTGCTTGGCATCAGGCGGCCTTGCTTTTTCTCTGTCGGGAGAAGATGGAATGAACAAAAAACAATGCAATGCGCTGCCGCCGCCCTCTGCTGAAAATTAGTCTCCATAAACATTTCCGCTTTTTATTGACAAGGCTCTGCAGGTGTGCTATTTTAGGTTCCGTTGATTAGCACAGCCTAACTATCTGAGGGGCCACGCCCCGCAGTTTTTTCTTTGCGCAGAATGTTAGGCTGAGCTAACTACATGGCTGCGATTTTCTGCCATTACGATGAAAGGAGCATTTTTCATGAAACCGAAGAAATTTCTTTCCCTGCTGCTGTCGGCGGCTATGGCGTTCAGTCTGTTGACCGCTACCGCCTTTGCAGCAGCCCCCGCCGAGGAGGAAAACGGCTTTTTCGATTCTCTTCTGGGCGAGAAATACACCTATCTTTACGCTGCCCTGACTTGGGACGAGTACTGGGCAAACGAGAAGGTCTATGCCGCCGGCAGCACTGCCGCCTCTGCGCAGCTGGACAGCCACGAGGAGCACGACCTTGGCGCATTTGATGCAGTCTCCCGCGCCACTGTCAACCACGGTCTGCACCGCGGCAGCTTCCAAAGCACTGCTGTGATCTACGCCAAGGACGGCAGCAGCTACACCATTTCCCACTGGTCGGACGATGGCAAGACCATCTATCTGGCCGATGGCACCACCGTGGGCTGGAACCGGGGCACCATTACCAAGGCCGATGGCTCCACCGTGCAGATGGATCACTACGAGGTGCTGGGTACCAAGTATGTGCCGGTGCGCGTGGCCACCAGCGACCTTGCAGATTTCTGCTCCAAGTACACCGTGGTGGAAAACGGCGGTCAGCTGGTGGGCGGCTACTCTGAAAAGAACCTGACCGCCTACACCCTGACGGCTGCGGTGGACGAAAACACCAACGGCCTGAAGTACGCAACCAAGAGCGGCGATGGCTACGCCTTCTCTGCCGCACACACCGGCACCGGTTCCGGCGTGGCAGAAGCCGCCCAGAAGGCTGCTGATGGTCTTACCGTGAACCTGCGCAGCGGTAGCGATGTAGGCAGCTTTGGCGAGTTCATCCGTGTGGATCTGAACGGCAACTACGGCGAGCTGGGCTCCCGGATGCAGTCTGTGGTGTGGACCTACTACGGCGATGACAGCACCTACACCCACGCCAAGGCCTCCTACGGCACCAAGTTTGCAGCCGACAACTGGATGCACAAGTCCATGGGCATCCAGCTGGGTCTGAGCGATTCCGCCCGCTGCCAGCTGCCGGAGGGCACCGATGGCACCGGCTACTGGGCCATCACCATCCGCGCACTGGGCTATGCCGACACGGTGGTGAAGTTCCAGACCACTGCCGAGAACCTTGCCAAGCACGAGCTGGCAAGCGATGCAGACCGCGCCGCCCTGCAGGCTGTGGTCGCCACGGCGCAGAGCAAGGCAAAGGCTGCTTACACCGCAGCCAGCTACGCTGATCTGGAAACTGAGCTGGCTGAAAGCGTGGAGCTGCTGAGCCGGGATACCCTGTATAAGGCTGCTGCACTGGAACAGGTGACCCACCTGACCGATGCTGTGCAGAACCTGAAGGCTGCCTGAACCGGCAAAAAAAAAACAGAACACTCAAAAGGCAAGGTCGCTTGAAGCAGGCGGCCTTGCTTTTCCGTGTCAGGAGGAGTTGGAATGAACAAAAAACGATGCCATGCGCTGCTGCCGCTGGTGCAGCTGCTCCCGGCGGTTGCGGCAGCTGCAGCTGTACTGTTTGCCCTGCCCCGCACTGTGCCGGTTCTGGCTGCTGTGCCGGAAAGACTGACGGCAGTGGTGGAGCAGCCAGCAGAAGCCGCTTCCTCCGAAGCGGAGGAAGAAGCGCTGCCCAAGCTGCCCTATGCCGATGGAGTTTACGTCGGCTCTTCCCGGGGCTACGGCGGTGCCGTCCGGGTGCAGGTCACCATGGAAAACGGCAGCATCACGGAGGTCGGGATCCTGGACGCTTCTCACGAGACCAAGCAGTTTCTGCGGCGCGCCAAGCGGCTTCTGACCACCGTGGTGGATGCACAGAGCTGGGAAGTGGATGCCGTTTCCGAGGCCACCTACACCAGCCGGGGCATTCTGGGTGCGGTGCAGAACGCCCTGACCGGCGAGGTGGTCAACAATCCCCTGCCGCCGCAGCCGGAGCCCGCCGCACCGCTGGTGGTGGAGGAATTTACCGCGCCCTCTACCTATCTGGACGGCATCTACACCGCCGAAGCCATGGGCTTTGAGGGCGAGATCACGGTGCAGGTCACGGTGGCAGAGGATAAGATCACAGATATTACGATTCTGAGCGCCGAGGACGAGGAGGAATATCTCTCCCGGGCAAAACAGGTCATCCCCGCCATTCTGGAAGGGCAGAGCCCCAACGTGGATGCCGTTTCCGGTGCAACCTACTCCTCCACCGGCATCCTGAACGCGGTCAAACTGGCATTGGAAAAGGCCGCTGTCGCCCCGGCAGAGGAAGCCGCCCCGGCACAGGAAGCATCGGAAGAGACGGCAGAAGAAGCCGCGCCGTCCGAAGCACCGGAACCTGAGGAAACGCCGGTCACTGCGCCCACCGTGGAGGTGGTGCAGCCGGAGGAAAAGAGCGCCGTTCCCGTGTGGCTCAAGGAAGTATGGCAGCAGCTTTTCCCGGCAGACACACCGGCATCCTCTGAACCGGAACCGGCATCTTCTGAGGAAGTGCTGCCGACATCCGAGCCGACACTGCCGCCGGAAGAGACCGGGATTGAATCTGAAACGGAAGGAGCAGCGGAATGAAATACAAAAATTTTCTCCTCCGGGCGGTGAATCTGCTGCTGATTCTGGGGGTACTATGGCAATACCAGCAGGTGGCACTGGTCCGGGCAGCAGCGGTGAGCCAGCGCAAGCAGGAGATCGCTGAGGTGGAAGCCTACAATGCTTCCGTTTTGCAGGCGCAGAGCGCAGCGCAGGCAGAGCAGACCCCAAGCGGCTACCGGGACGGCACCTATGAGGGCAGCGCCTTTGGTTTTGGCGATGTCATCCGGGTGTCGGTGACCATCCAGAACGGAAAAATGACCGATATTGCGGTGCTGGATGCCTCCGGCGAGGATAAGCCCTACTATAAACAGGCACTGCCTTTGCTGGACGAGATGCTGGCAGTACAGTCTGCCGAAGTGGATACCGTTTCCGGTGCTACCCTCACGGCAGAAGGTCTCATCGGTGCAGTCGAGGACGCACTGGGAAAGGCGGCAGGATGATGGAAAAAACACAGACAAAGCCTTTGACGGCGGCGCAGCAGCGCCAGCGGGACAAAAAACGCCGTACATGGCTGCGCGCCTGGGTGCAGCTGTTCTTCTTTGTGTCCATGCCGGGCGCATTTGTGGCCGGTTTTTCCGGGGTAGAGCAGCTCTTTCTGCACATCGGTGCGGGCGAGGTACTCACAGCGGACAGCTTCACGCTTTCTCTGCTGGGGCTGTGCGGCTTCACTTTGCTGTTCGACCGCTTTTTCTGCGGATACGCCTGCGCCTTTGGCAGCTTGGGTGATGCCGTCTGGGCGCTGTCCGGGCTTATCCAGAAAAAACTGTTCCACCGCAAAAAGCAGCTCCGTCTGCCGGAGCGGGCGGTGCTTTGGGGGCAGAAGGTCAAATATCTGCTGCTGGCGGGGCTGATGGCGCTGTATGTGACCCGGCAGGAAAAGCTGCTGACCGGCGCAAACCCGTGGGAGGTGTTTTCCCGCCTGACGGCCCTGCGTCTGCCGCCGGAGGGCTTTGGCGTGGGCATTGCGCTGCTCGTGCTCATTTTGCTGGGCATGGCAGTGCAGCCCCGGTTCTTCTGCCAGTTTCTCTGCCCCATGGGTGCGGTGTTCGCCCTGCTGCCGGTGCTGCCCTTTGCGCGGCTGCACCGGCAGAGCGAGGGCTGTATCTCGGACTGCAATGCCTGCAAGCAGCAATGCCCGGTGTGCCTGAAGCTGGAGGAAAGCAGCCTGCGCAGCGGGGAGTGCATCGCCTGTGAAGCCTGCGTGGGCACCTGCCCCAAGCAGAACATCCACCGGTGGGACACGGCCCTGTGCAAGCACCTGTGGCTGCCGGTGCTGGGCAAGGCACTGCTCTTCTTCCTGCTGGGCTGCTGGCTGGGTTTCTGCCGGTTTATCTGAACCAAAAAGGAGGCCGCCGCACGGTATTTGTGCAGCAGCCTCCTTTTGGCTGGGAGAATCTATCATTTCGGTACGCCGGAGCATCTGCGGACGCTCCGGCGTACCATTTTTACAGGGAAGGCTTCTGCTCCAACAGGTCTGTCATGCTGCGCAGACTGATGCCAAGGGTGGAAAGGTTATGCAGCATCGCACTGGTAGCAGGGGGCAGGATGCCCAGTGCGCCCAGAAGGATGAGTGCTGAGTTGAAGCTGAGCACAAAACGGTAATTGCTGCCCACCCGCTTTTGCAGGGCGTTGGCAATGGCTTTTAACATTGTTAGCGGCAGCTTGATACGGAGGATTATTTTGGTCATGCTCCCTTGCAGAAATTAGCAGACCACGGCCTGTAAAGGCAGCAGAAAGATTGAATGCGTCGTACTTTTTTCGATTTTGCATAACAAATTTTTCAAAAGCCTCTTGACGCATTCTACATGCCGTGGTATTTTTCTTGTAAATCCCACTGATTTTGTGGATTAGTCTGGAACCATCTACAAGATGTGGTCGTGTTCATTGGGTGCGGGTCGCCAGTGGCGACCTCAAAATGCTGTAAGCATTTTGAAGCACCGACCGAGCCGACAGGCGAGACCGGGAAAGTCCAGCTTTTTTCGGCTGCTGGCGGTCAAGGATGAGTGGTTCTCGGATGACCTGCGGCGGCTGGACGATGACAACGTATACCGCAAGCTGCAAGGTCACTGGATCATCGAAATGTCGGAGATGATCGCCACCGCCAATGCCAAAAGCATCGAGGAGATCAAGAGTTTCCTCAGCAAGCAAAAGGAAACCTATAAAGTCCCCTACGAGACCCATCCTGCCGACCGTCTGCGCCAGTGCGTCTTTGCTGGCACGACCAACCGGCAGGATTTTTTGCCCCGTGACCGCACAGGCAACCGCCGTTTCATCCCCATCCCGGTGGATGCGGAACTGGCCGAAGTCCACATTCTGGACAATGAGGAGGAATCGCGCACCTATATCGACCAGCTCTGGGCAGAAGCTATGACCATCTACAACAGAGGCAACTACAAGCTGGCGTTCAGCCCTGCCATGCAGGAAACGCTGCAAGCTCACCAACAGGACTTCATGCAGGAGGATGCGCAGGCTGGCATGATCTACGCCTTTCTGGAGGACTACACGGGTGACCGGGTGTGTTCCAAGTAGCTTTACGCGGAAGCACTGGGCAACACCAATATCCCGGCAGAGTGGGAGACCCGTGCTATCTGCGAGATCATGAACACCGGAATTTCGCGCGGCGATATCCAAGGCTGGCAGGCTCACAAGACCGCCAAGCGTTACCCGAAGTACGGTGTTCAGAAAGGCTGGGAGCGCGTAACCAGCCCCGAAACCGGGGCCGAAGATTTCTCCGAAATAACAGATGCGGAAGCCAAGCAACTGGGCTTTCCCTTCTGACGAGCAGCGGTTACACGTCTGGTTACAGGTTTGGTTACGCCGCAGTTACACCGAAAAGTCCGCATGACTGCTGAGTTTTCCGCTTTCTGTAACCATGTAACCTTAAAAAGATAAGAAGAAGTATAAAGCCCACCGGATGGTCTGCGTGTAGAAAAAGAAAGTTTTTCTACCCAGTTACAGGCGTTCGGTTACAAGGAATTGGAGGTCTGCCTATGAATATGAATCGGC
>ENA-ORRZ01000356-ORRZ01000356.1-human-gut-metagenome-genome-assembly--contig:-NODE-356-length-43560-cov-3.086450_pt1 | contig 43560 bp, 33 predicted proteins | sample MGYA00242185_ERZ509152 | MGnify/ENA primary metagenome ERZ509152 (study PRJEB26280, sample SAMEA2338668) | human gut metagenome | biome: human gut; feature: human-associated habitat; material: faeces... | reverse complement strand
ACGTAACTATGAAGGTACTGAATAGTTACAAATCCTGTGGATAAAGTAGGCCCATATGCGCATACATTGTGAAAAAGGAACATGGACGGTATCGCTATGGCCGGAATTCACAGGCATCGGAGATTTTGGGACAGTCAGATGTTCTGGCTGTCCTTTTTTTTATTCTTGGGGACCGTTCTGGGGACAGTTTTCTTCAATAAGATGAGCGCAGAGATGAAAAGCACACTTGAAAGCTGGTTCTCCGGGATCCTCACATCATCGGAGATCGTGTCGGCGGACCGGTATAGTCTGTTTGTGGGAGTATTGAAAAAACGGTTTGTGTGGATTTTATTGGGAATTCTGATCTGTCAGGCAGTTTTTGCCAGAATCCTGTTTTACGCGGGAGCAGTCTATCTGGCATTTACATCCGCGATCGCAGTCTGTGTGATGACGATGCATGCGGGAATTTATGGGATCCTGCGATTTTTCGGACTTGTATTTCCGCAGGGATTCTTTTATACACTGGCGGCTTACCTTTTATGGATCATGGTCGTGGAGCAGGCGGATGGAAAAGAGAAAATCAGGTTATGGATGATGGTATTTTTTATGGTGCTTGGAATTATATCTGAGATATTCATAAATCCAAATTTTTCAGCGCTGATCTTCCAAATGTTTTAGAAAGGCATATCTGAAAATCTTGGATTTGAATTAGGACATCAACGGAAGAGACAATATCTGACGAAAGGCGTTGAAGGCGTGGTACGGTAGTCAGGAAAATGGGGGCGGAAAAGTGAAATTTTCCCAGGAAATACGCGGCTTTCAGCCCTTTTTTTATAAAAAAATTTTGCGCATTTTGACAAGATATTGCCATTGTGGATATATACAGTTCCATATCTAGCGATTAGTTATGTAAAATAGTCTAAAATGGGATCCAAGTGGGAAAAATCCGTTTGATTTTGCCCTAAAATGGGACTATAATGTAGAAAAATACTGGTTTTGCCGGGAAAAACAGTGTATCGGGTGGGCTGGTGGAAAACTTAGGCTTATGTCCCCTGTTTCCCAAAGGCAGACATCGTGAAACTAAAAAACAGATAGAGTATAAACGTGTATAGACACAGGTGCTGAAAATTTCGAACAGAAAAATTTTGTGTAACTGTTCTGTGGATTTGCGCACTTACTGCGCTGATCATGAGAAAACATAAGCTGGTGAAGCTGCTGAATAGTTATGATTTCATATAGGATCGTGAAAAGCGCGGATAACTGTGTCTGGAAATGAACGGGGAAAAGGTATGAGAGAGGAAATTCAAACCTTCATAAACTATATGGAGGAAGAAAAACACGCGTCAAAAAATACAACGCTTTCTTATCAGAGAGATCTGTTAAAAATGGCAGATTATCTGGAGGAAAACGGAATCACAGACTGCGGGAAAGTGACAAAGACGGCGTTAAATTCCTATATCCTTTTCCTGGAGAAAGAAGGAAAAGCAGCGTCGACAGTTTCGAGGGCACTGGCATCCACGAGATCGTTCTTTGGCTGGCTGTTTAAGGAAGGAAAGATCCGCCGTGATCCGGCAGATTCGATGCATGCGCCGAAGATCGAGAAAAAGGTGCCTGTGATCCTCACAGTTGACGAGGTGACGAAACTTCTGGAGCAGCCGTCCGGCGCGAATCCGAAGGAGATCCGCGATAAGGCAATGCTGGAACTCTTATACGCGACAGGGATCCGCGTGACGGAACTTGTGAATCTAAAGCTCTCCGATGTAAATATGTCTATCGGCTTTATCACCTGCCGCGATGAGCACAAGGAGCGGATGATTCCCTTTGGCCATGCGGCGAAGGACGCTCTTGCGAAATATCTGGAGTCTGCCCGTGAGACATTTTTAAAAGGAACACGATCGGAACTGCTGTTTACAAATTACAGCGGTAGAGCCATGAGCCGTCAGGGATTCTGGAAGATTATCAAATACTACGGGGACCGGGCAGGAATCGAGGAAGACATCACACCCCACACCCTGCGCCATTCTTTCGCGGCGCACCTCTTAAGCAATGGCGCTGACATGCGTGCCGTCCAGACCATGATGGGTCATTCCGACCTGGCATCCACCCAGATGTACACGGCATATGCCATGGACAACGCGGTCAGAGAGGCGTACCAGGGAGCGCATCCAAGAAAGTAAAAGTGAAAACTCAGGCTGGAAGGTAAAAATCCCATCGGCGAAGCCGATTTGGAATGGATTGGGGAATGAACACTCACAGGGAAAATCCTTAATAAGGATCATGCATACATTGAATTACGGCTGGATAAGGGCAGTAATGCAGTTTGAATTAGAAAATGTGCTCAAAGAAAGATAACAAAATTTGGCAGACTTTTTTAGTGTCTTTTTTTGCGATAACGAGCTGTGATTTTTGCATCAATAGGGAATTTCAGACGTATCCATAGAATGTCTCTATAATAAAAACAAATGTCCATATTATGCAGAGAAACTGACAAAAACAATTGTCAGATAATCTGACAATTTTGTAAAAATGTGATATTTGCACAAAATTGAAAATATGGTAAGCTATCTCCAACGCGCTGGAATTCCTTACCATGAGCGGCATGGATCTTCCGCTGGCTGTCATGATCACGATCCCGGCGCCGTGGGAACATGACCGCTATATGCGGCAGGAGATAAAGGATTTCTACCGCTATTACGCAACAATGATGGAGCCGTAGGACGGCCCGGCATCTGTCCTGTTCACAGACGGCGAGATTCTCGGCACGGAGAAGTATGCCGCGGAAGGTTTCGGCTTGGAGCTTGACGGGCGTCTCCGGGTAAAGACAGAAAATGACGGACACAGGACCCGGATTCCGGGAATCTACACGGCGGGCGATATGCGCCGGGGCCAGTCGCTTGTGGTCTGGGCGATCCGTGAGGGAAGAAATGCCGCAAGAGAGGTCGATGAGGACCTGATGGGATACTCAAATCTTGGGGCGGCGAAATAAAAGTCGGATTGGGCATAAAAGGGCATCTCCGGCTCCAATGTTTTGGAAAATGCCTTAAAACATTGGAGCGCAAAGATGCTCTTTTTTCTATTTTATATGTGTGGTTTTCAGCATACAGATTTAAAAGAAGCTTTTTACTGCCTTATTTCTGATCGATCCTCGCGAGGATACTTCTCGCAACAGAAAGTCCATTCGCGGATGCCTGCTGAAGTCCGCGGGTCACGGATGCACCGTCACCGATGGCGCGGAGACCGTGGATGTTTGTCTCGAAGTCCTTGTCGACAACGACCTTGTTGGAGTAGAATTTAACCTCCACGCCGTAAAGCAGTGTCTCATCGCTGGCGATACCCGGAGTTACCTTGTCGAGGGCCTTTAACATCTCCTTGATGTCCACCATGATGCGGTGCGGGAGAACTAAGGAAAGGTCGCCCGGAACGGCATCCTTTAAGGTCGGGATGATGTTGTTTCTGCAGAGACGTTCCTCCGTGGTGCGGCGGCCTCTCTGGAAATCACCGAAGGTCTGGACCAGGATCTTTCCGTCGCATAGCATGTTGGACAGCTGGGCGATATGTTTGCCGTACTCGATCGGGGTCTTGAAAGGCTTTGTGAAGTTCTTGGAAACCAGGATCGCAAAGTTTGTGTTGTTTGTCTTATAATCTTTTGATTTATAAGCGTGACCATTTACGACAGCCAGACCGTTCTCATAGTATTCGGTAGCAACCTCACCGGACGGGTTCGTACAGAAGGTGCGGACCTTATCGTCGAAGGTCGGTGTGTAGTATACAAGCTTTGCCTCGTAGAGGTTCTTGTTGAGGAATTCCATGACCTCATCGCGGACCTCGACACGGACGCCAATATCGACAGTTCCGACTTCCGTCTCGATCCCATGGTCATCGCAGATGTGGGAGAACCAGTCGGAACCTTCGCGTCCGATGGCGGAGACGATCTCATCTGCGTAGTATGTCTCGTCTTTATCGGTGATAACACCCTTTGCGGCACCGTCCTCGATGATGATATCCTTGACCATGGTGTTGAATTCCATGTGGATTCCGTTGGCGAGAAGGTGTTCCTGCAGTCTTGTGTAGATCTTATAGCCTTCCTCCGTTCCGAGGTGGCGGATTGGGCATTCGATGAGTTTTAAGTTTGCATTGATGGCTTTCTTGCGGATCTTGCGGATCTCCTGCTGTTTGTCAACACCGTAGACGTTCTTGTCAGCGCCGAACTGCAGATAGATATCGTCGGATTCCCGGATGAGTTCAGTTGCCTTGTCATATCCTAAGATCTCCGGCAGATTTCCGCCGACGTCCGGGGAAAGGGAAAGCTTTCCGTCGGAGAAAGCTCCTGCTCCGGCGAAACCGGTGGTGATGGAACATGGTTTGCAGCCCACACACACCTTTGTTTTTCTCTTCGGACAGACACGTTTCTCGATCGGTCTTCCTTTTTCAATCATTAAAATATTCAGTTCAGGTTTTTCTTTGATCAGCTCATACGCGCAGAAGATTCCGGACGGGCCTGCGCCGATGATGATCACGTCAAAATGTTCTCCGGATTTCATATCACAAGTCTCCTTTCGGGTGAGCATATACGGACACCAGGACAGGGAGCGTTCCTTGCACACCATTCTTTATCGTATCATAGTTCCCCTCGGCACGCAAGATGAGAGAAACGAAAATCAGATTATTGATATTTTCCTCACAAACTCACGAGAAAAAATGGAATATTTCCGGAATACTGCCTGTGCGCGGCATATTCAAATTGATGAAAATGAATCATGAAACGTAAAAAGATGAAATTTTGCGGAACTGGGAAAAAATACAGGCAAATTTGTCTAAAAATTAACGTTAAACAAAAGATTATTAAGCAAAATGCATAAAAGACTTGATTTATTTAATAAATGCGTGATAAAATCGACAATATGTTAAGAAACAAATTCAATAAGCCATAGAGGGAAAGCAGACATGCCTGCGTGAGCAGGTGTGACCGATGAAAAAAGATTGCAGAGGAGAGGATCAAATGAGCAGATTGGAGATCATGTCCCCGACCCGCGCGCGGATCGTGATGGAGGGACTTTATAAAGATCTGGAACGAAGAATCGAGTCAAGCCCGCCGGGGCTCTGCCCGGTTGATATGGCCAGAGCATTTCTGGAGCTGTGCCATGCGCAGACCTGCGGAAAGTGTGTGCCGTGCCGGATCGGTCTCGGACAGTTAAACCAGCTGATCCGGGATGTGTTAAACGGAAAAGCGACGATGGACACACTGGATCTTATGGAAAAGACAGCACTTTCGATCATGGATTCTGCCGACTGCGCCATCGGCTATGAGGCGGCGAACATGGTCTATAAGGGACTCATCGGCTACCGCGATGACTATGTGGAGCACATCAGGAACGGGCGCTGTACCTGTACCTACAACCAGCCGGTTCCCTGTGTCGCGATCTGCCCGGCCCATGTGGACATTCCGGGCTATGTGGCGCTTGTGGAAGAAGGAAGATACGCCGACGCGATCCGTCTGATACGGAAGGACAACCCGTTCCCAACCACCTGCGGCTTTATCTGTGAGCATCCCTGCGAGGCGAGATGCCGCCGGAATATGGTGGACGATGCAGTAAATATCAGGGGTTTAAAGCGGTTCGCGGCAGACTATGCCGGATTTGTGGAGCCGCCGGAATGCGCCCCGTCAACGGGGAAGAAGGTCGCTGTCCTCGGCGGAGGCCCTGGTGGTTTAAGCGCAGCTTACTACTTACAGCTCATGGGACATCAGACTACCGTATATGAGATGCTTCCGAAGCTTGGCGGCATGCTCCGCTACGGAATCCCGAACTACCGTCTCCCAAAGGATCGGCTGGATGACGATATCAACGCAATCTTAAAGACAGGAGTGGAAGTAAAACAGGGCTTAAAGATCGGCGTGGACATTACGATCCAGGAACTTCGGGAACAGTATGACGCGGTGCTCATCACCATCGGTGCCAGCACGGATAAAAAGCTTGGACTTCTGGGCGAGGACGCGGACGGCGTGCTCTCCGCAGTACAGTTCTTAAGAAGTGTTGGAAAAGACGAGATCATCGATCTGACCGGAAAAGAAGTCGTTGTCATCGGCGGCGGAAACGTGTCCATGGATGCGGTCCGAACGGCGAAGAGACTGGGTGCGAAGAAAGTCAGCATTTTATATAGAAGACGAAGAAACGATATGACAGCGTTGCCGGGAGAGATCGAGGGCGCTGTTGCTGAAGGTATCGAGATCGTGACCTTAAAGGCCCCGGCGTCCCTGGATGTCGGCGAGGATCACAAGATCCACGGCATCTACGCGACCCCGCAGATGATCAGCGCGATCAAGGATGGACGTGCCAGCGTGAAGCCGACAGGCGAGCCGGATGTCTACATCCCATGTGACATCCTCATCAAGGCCATCGGACAGGATATCGAGTCCGGACATTTCGAGAAGGCTGGGATCCCGGTATCCCGCGGCAAGATCGTCACCTTAAAGAGCGGCGCTTTTGAGAACATGCCTGGCGTATTCGCGGGCGGCGACTGCTCCAGCGGTCCGGCTTCCGTCATCAAAGCCATCGCGGCGGCGAAGGTCGTTGCGGCGAACATCGATGAATACCTCGGCTACCACCACGAGATCACCAGCGGTGTGGAGATCCCGGAGGCGAGCCTGAAAGACAAGACCCCGTGCGGACGCGTGAACTTAATGGAACGTGATGCCTGCGAGCGCGTCTGCGATTTCAACGCAGTGGAGAACTGCATGACCGAGAAGGAGGCGAAGCAGGAAGCCGGACGGTGCCTGCGCTGCGACCATTTCGGATACGGAATCTTTAAAGGAGGCAGGAGTACATTATGGTAAATATGATCATCGACGGAAAACAGATTTCGGCAGAGGAAAATATCACGATCATGGAAGCTGCTGAGAGAAACGGGATCCCGATTCCGAAGCTCTGTTACTTAAAGGGGATCAACGAGATCGCGGCCTGCAGAGTCTGCGTCGTGGAGCTGGAAGGAAAAGAGAAACTGATCACATCCTGCAACAACATGGTGAAGGACGGCATGGTGATCTACACCAACAGCCCGAAGGTCAGAAATCATAGAAGAAATACGGTACAGTTATTATTATCCCAGCATGATAATCGGTGCGTTGTCTGTCCGAGAAACGGGAACTGCCAGTTACAGCAGGTTGCCTGCGACCTGAATATCCTGGACATTCCGTTCAGGCAGGAACCGGAATACCAGCCGTGGGATAAGGATTTCCCGCTGATCCGTAATTCTGCGAAGTGCATCAAGTGCATGCGCTGCGTGCAGGTCTGCGACAAGATCCAGGGACTGGGAATCTGGGATGTGGAAGGAACCGGCTCCAGAACGACCGTGAATGTGGCGGGACATAAGACGATCCGAGAAGCTGACTGTGCTCTCTGCGGCCAGTGTATCACCCACTGTCCGGTTGGCGCGCTCTCAGAGAGAGATGATACGGAGAAAGTCTGGGATGCGATCGAGAATAAGGATAAGATCGTGGTAGCCCAGGTTGCACCGGCTGTGCGCGCGGCCTGGGGCGAGGAACTAGGACTTACGGACGAGGACGCGCCGGTCGGAAAGATCTTCGATGCCTTAAAACGCATGGGCGTGAACTACGCCTTTGATACAGTATTCTCTGCGGATCTCACGATCATGGAGGAGAGCACGGAGTTTATAAAACGGTTTACGAGCGGCGAGCTGAAGGAGAGACCGATGTTCACGTCCTGCTGCCCCGGCTGGGTGCGTTTTGTGAAGACCCAGTTCCCGTACATGGTGAACTATCTCTCCACCGCGAAATCCCCACAGCAGATGTTCGGCGCTGTCATGAAGACATATTTCGCGGAAAAGCTTGGTGTTTCTCCGGATCAGATCTTTACGCTGTCCATTATGCCGTGTGTGGCAAAGAAAGGCGAGCGGGAGATGGATCTCTTCTACGGCGAGTATGCCGGACATGACGTGGATGCGGTTCTCACAACAAGAGAACTTGTGAAGATGATCCGCTCCGCCCATATCCGCCCGGATACCTTAGTGGAGATTCCTGGCGACAGCCCGATGCACGCGGGAACCGGCGCGGGCGTGATCTTCGGAGCGACCGGCGGTGTTATGGAGGCGGCTCTCCGCACGGCGTACTTTACCTTAAAGGGCGAGAACCCACCTGCAGACGCTTTTAAAGCGGTCCGCAGCGGAGGTTTTCAGGAGAATGCCGGAGTTCAGGAAGCGGAATTTGCCATCGGTGACATCAGGCTCCGCATCGCGGCGGTCAGCGGACTTGGAAACACGAGAAGACTCTTACAGCAGATCGAGCGCGGTGAGGTCCACTACGACTTTGTGGAAGTCATGGCCTGCCCGGGCGGCTGTGTCGGCGGAGGCGGACAGCCGATCCACGACGGCGAGGAGCTGGCGTTTACGAGAGGCAGAAAGCTCTATGCACTGGATGCAGCAGCGGATCTCCGCTACTCCCACGAGAACCCGGATATCAAGGAGATCTACAGCGATTTCTTTGGAAAGCCGATGTCGCATAAGGCGCATATGTTATTGCATACGGAGCATTGGAAAAATAAATAAAGTGCCGATTAAATTACAGATATGGGAAAAGCACGCAGAAGCAGATGCGTGCTTTTTTTCAACCCCTAACATTAATAAAATGGACTCTCCGTAGCGATGAAATAGTCAAGTAAATGCAAAAACTTTTTATATTCGCCTTTTTTGCAAAACTTTGCAGGAGATATAGGAGGTTTGCGGATTGTTGTGGATATACATAAAAAAATCCGGCAGGATAGGGGGTATTCTATCCTGCCGGAGAAGAGGAGGTATAAGTGAAAGTTACTGAGTCTGCTTTTTAGCAAGAACATTCTTTAAAACAGGAACCATTGCGAAGCCGATGATCACAAGCAGAATGATGATCGCAATCGGGCGGGAGAAGAAATACGGGATGAGTCCGCCCTTCGGTGCGGCCATGATCAGGGTTCTGCGGAAGTTGGATTCCAGGATATCGGCAAGGACAACGCCCAGAACTAGAGGTGCCGGTTCAAATCCGTAGATTTTCATAAGGTATCCGATGAGACCGAACACGAGCATGATGATAACTTCATACATGTTGTTGCTCAGTGCGTAGGTGCCGATGCAGGATAACGCAACGATGATTGGGACAAGTACGGAGTTCGGAACCAGGCAGACTCTTGCCATCTGTCTTGCCATGGAAACGCCAATGATTCCCATCAGGATATTCGCAAAGAGGAAACCAAGGAAGATCGCGTAGGTGGTCGGTGCCTTGGAACCTGTAAACAGGTCACTGCCAGGCTGTAAGCCGTGCATGAGGAGTGCGCCATAAAGAATCGCTGTAACTGGGCTTCCAGGAATACCTAAGGTGAAAAGCGGGATCATGGCACCGCCGCAGGCCGCGTTGTTCGCTGCTTCGGAAGCCGCAATTCCGACAATGGAACCTTTTCCGTATTCTTCCGGATGTTTGGAGGTACGTTTGGAAAGGCCATAACTGATCCATGCGGCGATGGAACAGCCGGCAGCCGGAATGAAACCAATAAAGGAACCGATGATGGAACTTCTCAACATGGTAGGAGCAAGTCGTTTTGCATTGCCTTTTTCCCACCGCTTTCCTTTTAATGCGGCAGCTGGATCATCAACAATGGTGGATCCTGTGCCTTTTTTCAGCTTTTCAACAAGTACAAGGACCTGTGATACTGAGAATAAGCCGATCAGGATCGGGGTGGAGTCAAGGCCATCCTCAAGCCAAAGATAACCGAAAGTGAATCTGGACACGCCGCTGATGGAGTCCATACCGATGCAGCCGATCAAAAGGCCTAAAAGTGCGGAGAAAATTCCTTTTGCCTGGTTATCACCTGTGAGCCCGGCAACGACGAGAACTCCGAAGCAGGCAACAAGGAAATACTCGAGACAGGAGAACATCTGGCTCACTTTTCCGAGTGCCGGGGCAAATAAAATCAGGCAGACGGCACCGATAATACCGCCGACAACAGATGCAACCGTTACGACAGATACTGCCTCCATGCCGCGTCCATTCTTTGTCATTTCATAACCATCAAGTGTAGTTGCCGCAGAAGCAGCAGTACCAGGGGTATGACATAAAACGGCAGTGATGGAACCTCCATATACACCGGTCGTGTACATTGCGGTCATCATGACAAGGGCGGCTGTGGGACTCATGGAAAACGAGATCGGCAGCAGCAGGGCAATACCGACGGACGGTCCAAGTCCGGGAATAATTCCGATGATCATTCCGCCTACAACACCGACGAGAAGTCCGAGAAAGACATCGATGGAGAGGAACGAACTCAATGCGAGTGATAAATATTCAGCCATTTTATAAGCTCCTTTCCTTAAATGTAACGGAACAGCTGTCCGAGAATACCGACTTTATAAATCGGAAGGTGAAGAATGATGACAAAAACAACATAGCAGATCAGGGTGTAGAGGACGGTGATCACAATGTTTACTTTCCAGGACTTCAGCTTTAAATATTTCATGGAAAGCAGCATAAAGATCGGTGTCGCGATCCAGTATGTGATATAGCGGAATCCAAGGAAGTAGATAAAAATAAAGAACATGAACAGGAATGCGTATTTACTGCTCTTTATAGTCATGGAGTAGTGGAAATCCCCATCCTGCTCTTTGGTGAGCCGGAGACCTTTCAGAATAATAAATACAGAACATAATCCCATTAACAGGGACAGAGTGATCGGAAGATAGGAAGCCTGTCCAGTAATCTGTACCGCAGTAAAGAACACTGCGATACAGAAGATGAGAAGAACGGTTCCAACCCATACGTCACGATGAAACTTTTTTGCCATATGAATAAACTCCTTTTCTTATGAGAGAATGATCGGTTATTGTACATTCCAGATTGCTTTTCTGGTTTCAACCTGGCTCTCAAGAAGTTCTTTGAAGTCCTCACCTGAGGTATTGTCGAGCTGAAGACCAAGAGCAGCCATATTTTCGATATAGTCAGGGTCTTCCATTGCCTTTAATAATGCGTCAGTGGTCGTGTCGACGATATCCTGCGGAACACCGTTCGGATAGAAGTATCCGCGGGCTGCGAATGCGACGAACTCTTCACCGGTCGCCTCTTTGATCGTAGGAACATCCGGCATGAAATCACTGCGCTTGTCGGAGAAAATACATGCAACCTTCATCTCGCCAGACTGATAGGAAGCCATGACATCAGAGACGGATGCAAAAAAGATATCTGTATCACCGGATAAGAACATTCCGCGGCTGTCAGAAGCGCCGTCTACCGGAACAACAGTGATCTGTGTTCCGAATGTCTTATTGAACCATTCCGCAGTCGTCGCGTCTCCGTCGGTAATGCCTGTTGCCTGGGCGGAAACGAGAACAGGATTGGATTTGGCGTACTCGATAAAGCTGTCGATATTGGAAAAACGTGTGTCATTGGAACGGATCGCCATGACATTGTAGTCGAGGGCCTGATTTGCAAGAACAGTGACATCATCAAGATTGTATTTCCTTGGGTTATCCGGATCAAGCTCACCCATTGCGTAATTGTGGTTGATTAGACCGATGGTATAACCGTCTTTGTAATCACCCTGGATCAGGTCGGTCCATGCGACCCATCCGCCGGAGCCGGTCTGGTTCTCAACGACAACATTGACTCCCATTACTTTGGAAAGTGACTTTGCTAGATTACGGGCACCGATGTCGGTTCCGCCACCTGCTGAGAACGGGCAGACGAGAGTGATCGTTTCACTCGGAAAGGAACCATCGCTTTTGGATGCCGCTGTTTCGGTGGAATCAGCGGATTTTGTTGTCGTATCTGTTGTTTGCTGGCTGGAAGCCTGGCATGCAGTAAGAGATAATGCTAAAGCTCCTGCGGTCATAAGTGCAAATATTTTTTTCATGTGTGATCCTCCTTTTATAGTAGAACTTAAAAATTTTCATCGTCATAATAGACTGTTCCAGCAAGAAACGCGTTTGCTTTTGTTACATTCATTCTAGTGAATTTTATGTCAGAAAACAAACAGCTTTTCCGTGTTATATCACAATATAATGGCTGTAAAATGATTGAAAAATGAAAAAATGAACAAAAAACACGTTGAACTACAATTGAATGATTGTGAATAAAAGCTTAAAACTTGTTAGACATTTGTAACCTGAATTCTTATACTGGCATCGAAAACAAAAACGTGAACAGCTAAAGGAGGTCGCTATTATGATGACAAAAAAAGAGAGAATTCAGGCAGCCATTGCAGGAAAAAAACCGGACAAACTTCCATATTCATTCTGGACCCATCTTCCGGGAATTGATCTGAATCCGGAACTTTTGGCGGAAAAGACATATGAGTTTTATAAAAAGTATGATATCGACTTTATAAAGACTATGAATAACGGAATGTACGCCATCGAAGATTTCGGTTGTGAGATCGATTATTCCGATATCGCAAAAGGCGGAGTGGCGAAGGTCACAAAAACACCGATTCATGAGGCAAAGGACTGGTATGAACTGAAGCCATGTTCAGTAAAGGAAGGAAGTCTTGCAAGAGAACTAAAGGGATTAAGACTTGTTCTCGATAAGGTAAAGAATGAGGATGTGCCAGTCATTTTCACGATATTCAGTCCGCTTACGACGGCGAATAAACTGTCAGGAAACACACTTCTCCAGTATCTGGAAAACGGGGACGGGGATGCAGTCCACCATGCGTTGAAAGTAATCACGGAGACAACATGCAATATGGCACGGGCGGCACTGAAAGCCGGGGCGGATGGAATTTTCTTCGCAGCCCAGAGTAGTACCTATAATTTTATGACTGCAGAACAGTATAAAGAATTTGGTGTTCCTTATGATATTGAAGTCCTTAATGCAGCGAAAGATGGATGGATGAACACACTCCACGCCCATGGAAGCAATATCATGATGGAAATATTGAAGGACTATCCGGTACAGGTCTTCAACTGGCATGCATGGGAGACATATCCGTCAGTGGATGAGGCAGCGCTCGAGTCTGGAAAATGCCTCATGGGCGGACTGAACCGCACCGATATCACAAAAGATGACCGCAATGCCATCCATCATCAGATCTATGAGTGCTTTAAACTGATGGGTGGTCGCGGCCAGATTTTAACACCGGGCTGTGTGATCCGATATCCGTTAAATGAGGAAACTTTAAAATTTATCCGCAAAGCGAAAGATGATGTGGAGGCGAAGATCCTTCCGATCTACGCTTAATAGGAAAACTTTTCCTGCGCCATCCGGATGAATTCATCGGCGGCCCGGCTGAGGTAGTGATCTTTCATGTAAGCGATCGTGATCGGCCGGTAGCCCGCCGGATAGTTTAACGGGAAGACAGATACCTGTTCTTTCCAGTCGAAGGAATTCCAGAAAGTCATACGGCGGCTGACAAAGATCTCGGGAAGTACAATAGCACCGATTCCGGAGGAGCAGAGGGAAACCATGGTGGACATGCTGGTAGTCTCAAGGAGAATTTCTGGTTCAACGTTGCAGTTTTCACAGCATTTTTCAAACATTTCTCCCAGCCATGTCTGTTTCGGCATTTTGATAAACGGGCAGTCGGCAAAAATGCTGAAATTTTGAACAGAACCAGGAATCAAAGTGGAATCTGTCTTCAGATAGCGCGGCAAAAACGAGTTGGGAACGACACAGACGAGAGATTCTGTATGGAGCAGTTCTTCGTGTACTTTTTCAGGATCATTGATCGCAAAGCCGATGCAGAGATCTGCCCGCCCCTCAAACAATGCCTGGTTGATCTCTTTTGTTGTACCTTCTACAAGATTTAATTTGATTTGGGGAAAGGCAGAGCGGAATTCCGGAAGTATCTTTGGAAGCATGACAGCTCCTCGGGAGGTACTGATTCCGAGAGTCAGTTCACCTTTTCGGAAGTCCCGGATATCCTGCATGCTTTTTTCAATCTGTTCTTTCTGTTGCAGCAGAACCTTGGAACTTGCATAGAGGGATTTTCCGGCTTCAGTGAGTGTGATCGGTTGGGTACGGTTAAAAAGAATCACACCGAATTCGTTTTCCAGGCGGGAAATGTGGTTGCTGAGGGATTGCTGGGATATAAATAAACGCTTAGCAGCATTTGTGAAACTGAGTTCCTCTGCTGCTACTCGGAAATAATAGAGGTTTAAAAAGTTCATAATGTGCTCCTTAAATTTATGCTGTAATAATCTAGGAAAGGATATGAATTATTATAGCAAAAATAATTGAAAAGAAAAGAAATAGAGAGAAAAAAGCACTAAGAAATTGTCAAAAAGTTATCATTAACATCATGAGGTAAAAAATGGATCAAAGATTATATGTAAACCATCTTGAAATATTGAAGAATGAGTTGATTATGGCACTCGGCTGTACGGAACCGATCGCAATTGCTTACGCGGCCGCAAAAGCACGGAAACTTCTGGGAGAAATGCCGGAGAGCTGTGTGGTCTCCTGTAGCGGCAACATTGTAAAGAATGTCATGGGAGTGACGGTACCGAATTCCGGCGGGTTAAAGGGAATCGATGTAGCAGCGGTTCTGGGAATCGTGGGTGGTGACCCGGATATGGATCTGGCAGTGTTGGAGAGCGTGACGAAAGAGGATCAGGAGAAGACAAAAGAGCTTTTAAAGCAGAAATTTTGTACCTGTAAGCTGATCGAAGGTGTGGCGACTCTTTACATTGTAGTGGAACTGCGTGCTGGGGAGCATACGGCGCTGGTTGAGATACAGAAGACTCATAAAAATATCACCCGAATGGAAAAAGATGGGATGAGTGTTCTGGAAAAGACTGAGGCAGATGAGGAAAATGGTCATAAGGCAGGTGACAAACAGCTTCTCACAGTGAAAAATATTCTGGAGTTTGCGGATGAGGTGAAAATTGAGGATGTCGAAGAGATTCTGAACCGGCAGATCGAGTGTAATATGGCGATCTGTCGGGAAGGCCTGGAGCATCCGTATGGAGCAGAGGTTGGAAGAATCCTGATCGACGGAAACGAAAATCCGACGGTGGGTCTGAAGGCACGTGCGTATGCGGCAGCAGCTTCGGATGCCAGAATGAACGGCTGTCCGATGCCGGTGGTCATTAATTCCGGAAGTGGAAATCAGGGAATCACGGTCAGTGTACCGGTGATCATCTATGCCCAGGAGAAAAAAATAGAAAAAGAGAGACTTTTGAGGGGACTCGTGGTATCCAATCTGATCGCGGTCCATCAGAAAAAATATATTGGAAGTCTGTCAGCATATTGTGGTGTTGTGAGCGCCGCGTGCGGGGCGGCCTGTGGTATCTGTTATATGCTGGGATATCCGTATGAGGTTGTCTGTGAGACGATCACCAACACCATAGCGACCGTAGGCGGCATGGTGTGTGACGGCGCGAAATCATCCTGTGCGGCCAAGATCTCGACAGCTCTCCAGACTGCCCTGCTCGGAATGAAGATGGGATTACATAATCGGGCATTCCAGCCAGGTGAAGGTTTGGTGGAGGATAATGTGGAAGATACGATTCGCAGCATTGGTCGGATGGGACGGGACGGAATGCATTCTACGGACCTGGAGATCTTAAATATTATGCTTGGAAATTGAGAAAAAGAAGAACTGCCAGCAGATGTTGTCTGCGGGCAGTTCTTCTCTTAGTGCGCCTGGCGGCGCAAGTCTTAAACCCAATCTTTTCAAATGAAATAATTATTTAGCTCCTACCCGATTAACAGATGGTTGTGGGTAATATGCCTTTGATTAAATATTAATGAATAGGCGGATTTTATTTGACTTTGTACCGAAAATACAGCGTTTATTGACTGAGCAGCCAATCTATGAGATTTTCGGATCTGATGCCGTCATAGGAGGCATCAAGTCCCGGTTCAAGCGACAAAACGATTTTTTCGTAGTTATCGCGGATGTTTTGCAGCGGTGTAAGTTCCCGGTTGCGTACATCCTCACTCATCATAGACTCTGTCACCTGGATATACTTTTTATCATCGGCTTTTGTTGCAATAAAGTCTACTTCGGCGCTGCCGATCTTGCCGATCGCTACATCATAACCCCTGCGAAGCAATTCAAAGTAAACGACATTTTCGATGGCATGACCGCTGTCGCGATTACGGAAGCCCAGCAGATAATTGCGAAGGCCGATGTCAACGATATAGTATTTTCCCAACGTGCGGAGGTATGCTTTTCCCTTGATATCAAACCGCTTGATCTCATAGAAAAAATAACTTTCCAGAAGTGCATTCACATATGCCTGCACAGTATGTGCGCTAGGAGCGCCCTTGCGTTTACCATCGTCAAGGAGCCCCTCGTTTATCAAAGTGTTGCCTATGGAGGAAATGGATACGCTGGAGCCGATATTGTCGGCAAGGAACAGGATGATCTTGCGCAGAAGCGTGGGGTCTGTGATCTGTTTTTGCCCCCTACGTTTTTCGCGTTCCAAAATATCACGGATGACTACCGTGGAATAGATACCGTCAAGAAGAGACAGTGCTTTTTCCTGATCCAGACCGACATCGGCGATTCCCGGCATTCCGCCGACTCTCATATAGACATCAAATACCTCGCGCAGTTCATAACGTTCCCCGTTTTTGTCGAATACCTGTTTGCGGAGTCCCCCGAGCGCACTTTGTATTTCATGTACTTCAAAGCCGTGAAAATCAAGAAATTCACGGAATGAGAGCGGCAGCATTCTGATTTCTACACACCGCCCGGAGAGGTAGGTGGAATACTCCGAAGAAAGAAGGTAAGCGTTTGACCCGGTAACATAGATGTCACAGTCAAAATCTACCCGGAAGGCGTTTACCGCGTCCTCCCATGCTTCGATCCTCTGCAGCTCATCAAAGAAGAGATACATCCGTTTCCCGGGAACGATACGTTCTTTTACATAGCGATAAATATCATCTACACTCATCCTGCGAAAATCAAAGGATTCAAAATTCATTTCAAGGATCTGTTCCGGAAGAACACCGGTATCTTTCAAATGCCGAACCATCAGCTTTAACAGACTGGACTTTCCGCAGCGGCGAATACCAGTAATCACTTTGACCGGTTCTGTATCTTGAAAACCTATCAGCTTATTCAGGTAACTGTCACGCTGCCTGAGTTCATGGGAACCTATCATGTCTATCACCTCCTGCAGTATTAGTATGGCATAAACTGGTGAAATAATCAAGTAATTGCATTATAGTGCAAAAACTTTTTATTTTCGACAGCTTTTGCAAATATAAACAAATAATAAAAAGATCCGGCAGGATATCTGGGCAAGAATCAGTGCAGACAGTAATAGTGTTTGCGATACCGTTCTTTGGGACGGGCAGTAGTACAGTCCTTAGGAAAGCTAAAATTAAGGGCTACCGCGGTAAAAATATTTTTATGGTTTTTCCAGAAGATCAAGGAGCTTCTCCGGCGGGAGTGGTTTTGAAAAATAGAAGCCCTGGATCATGTCGACACCGTAGTCGCTTAAAAGTTGCACCTCGGCTTCTGTCTCCACACCCTCTGAGATCACATGGAATCCCATATTCTGGAAGGAAGACACGATGCTGTGATAGAAGTTTGCGGAGCGCGGATCCTCACAGATTTTGCTTAAGAGGGAACGGTCCAGCTTGATCGCGGAAAATGGAAGCTGCATGACCGTATTCAGGTTTGCGTATCCGGAACCAAAATCATCGAGGCAGAGACCGATTCCGGAATCCGTGAAATCATCGACCGCCTTATTGAGCGCACTGTTGTACTCGGTGGCGACGGTTTCTGTGATCTCGAACTGGATGAAAGAATGTTTGACGCCATATTCATCCATGAGCCGGATCAGGCGGGAGCTGCTGTTTCTCTGGATCAGGTCTAACGGGGAGAGGTTCATCTTAATATTGCAGAGTCTGTCTGTGAGGAGCGGGTGCTCCTGGATAAAACGGCAGATCCGGCGGAACTGGAGAATCGTGATCTTGTCGACCAGATTATTCTTTTCGGCGATTTGGATAAAAAGGTCCGGCGGGATCCAGCCGAGCTCCGGGTGATATAGACGGCTCAATGCCTCCAGCGTGATGTAGCGCTTCTCCTTCAGGGAATATACGGGCTGGTAGTAGACCTCAAACAGATCATTCGTGATCGCGGTGTGTAGAAACTGCTCCACCTTTTTCAGGTAAAGGAAGCGCTCCATGGTCTTGTCCGTATCACGGACGGTCTCATAGAACCCGGTGTTCGGCGCGAGCGATTCCAGATACTGGGCATAATCAAGGATGGAACCGCCATCCTCGAAGCGCTCCGCATGAAAGATCCCACTGATGATGACCGGGGAGGAGACAGATGTTTCTGATGGGGCTGTATCCGGATGGAATAAATTTTCCAGCTCATCAAGATAGAGTTCAAACTGCTCCTGGGAGAACGTGAAGATGAGAAAACGTTTCCCGGAGATGCGGAACACTTTGTCCCCGCAGAGCCTGTGCAGCTGCCTCGCGACGGAGAGGAGCAGGCGGTCACCGCCATCCACGCCTGTTACCTTGTTGATGTGGTCGATCTGATACAGATTCACGGTGATGACATGGAAGATCCTCCGATTGGACAGCATTTCCCTGAACTTCCTTAACAGGTATGGCTTATCGTAGAGACCGGTCAGGTTATCCGTGTTCGCGTGCGGATTGTTGATCGTGATAAAAAGAGCCAGGATCCCCAGACTCAGCCCGAAACCGGTCATCAGAAACTGGTGACAGAATGCCTGGACGATGACGCCGGACGCGAGCAGGATGAGGATCTCAATGAGGACCAGGACTTTGGACAGTCCAAGGATCTTCCTCCACAGGCAGGTCAGGATGAGGGCGGTGAGAAGATGGAAGAGGGCAGAGAAGTACATGAGCATGTACCAGGGTCCTCTTATGTAATTTATGGATGAATCGAAGGAAAACAGGAGTCCGGTCTTCAGGTTCCCGAAGATGATGCAGACAAGAACAAGCGTAGGAATCGAGGAGGCAAGCATCTCACTTGGGGAAAGGATCTTATTTGCCCGGAGAGAACGGACATAACAGATCAGGACGAAGGGCAGCAGGGCCTGGAACAGGTAGAAGACCGTTGTTGTAAACATTGCGCCCAGTCTGGTCCCGGCGTGTTCAAAGTTAATATAGCAGGTACTGAGAACCTCAAATGCGATATCCAGGCTCACGAGGACCGAAAGGATCAGAAAAAGCTGGTTGTTCAGGTCATCCGGACGCTTCTGGGCGGAAAAATGGCACAGAACGATGAACTGGATGATCATGGCCGCGATCAGGAAATCTGTATTGTAACTCATATCTATTTTCCTCATTCCTGCAATAATTTTGAGATCTTCGAATATTTTCTGTCCGGAACCGGCAGGACGGTTCCATCGGACAGCGTGATCTCGAAGCGTCGGATGGACTTTACGAAGAATAGATTTACCATAAAACTCGTGCGGATCATGGCGATCTTCGGAACCATAGCCGTCTTTCCGTCAGGACCGGTTACTTTTTTCCGGGGGGCAGTATTTTCGTTTCAAGTATGGTAGAACCATTGTGAGGTGAAATCAGTTTACCATGCAAAGTAAAAAAAGACAAGATGGTGATTTGCCTGGATCGTGAAGCACCGGAAAAGTCGCGGATATGTTCACTGAGGCGACTAAGGATGGTAATGTACATTTATATAGATTCCATGATATGGAATGAAATTCATACGAGAGGAGCGCAGAAACACAACTTCGAGCTGGTTGGATGGTACATTGGGGAGGTACCTGCCGGCAGATTCCTTTTTGTGTTGTTATGCGTCAACTGCCCCTTGCGCATGGGGGGCAAAGCTGATAAAATGTAGAAACTAGGGGACTTTGGAAAAAGGCCCCTTAAATGCGTTGTAGTTTTATAAAAGTTCAGTTTTTGCTCTGCCTGCGGCGGAAAGCACACAGCAGGTAGCGGAAATGTATAAAGGAGATAAAAATGTTAATTATTGCAGGTCTCGGAAACCCGGGAAAGGAATATGAAAATACAAGACATAATGCGGGCTTTATGGTGATGGACGCCCTCGCGGAGAAGATTGGGGCGGATATCTCGGAGAAGAAGCACAAGGCGCTCTGTGGGAAGGGCGTTATCGGCGGGGAGAAGGTCATTCTCATGAAGCCGCAGACCTATATGAATTCCAGCGGGGAGAGCATCCGCGCGGCGGCAGATTATTATAAGGTAGATCCGGAGGATATCCTGGTCGTGTACGACGATATCAGCCTTGCACCGGGACAGTTAAGAATCCGCGCGAAGGGAAGCGCGGGCGGACATAACGGAATCAAGAGTATTATTGCACATCTTGGAACACAGGAATTTCCGCGGGTGAAGGTCGGAGTCGGTGAGAAGCCGTCTCGAATGGACCTCGCGGACTATGTGCTGGGGCATTTCCCAAAGGAAGAACAGGCGACGATGGATGACGCGGTGAAGGAAGCGGCGGACGCGGTGTGCGAGATCGTGAACGTGGGGATCGCGCAGGCGATGAATGATCACAACCGCAAAAAGGAAGAGAAATAAAACAGGAGGAACCATGGCTGAAGTTTTTGCAAATCCGCTCGTAGATCTGGCGGAGTATACCGATATGAAGCAGGATATGGACAAGGGAAAAGGCCCGGTCCAGGTCAGCGGCGTGACGGATTCCCAGAAGGTCCATGTGATGCATGAACTCTCAAAGGACAATCCGTGGCGGCTCGTCGTGACCTATGACGATACCCGCGCGAAGGAGATCTTCGATGATTTCAGCTATTTTGAGCCGAATACCTGGCTGTATCCGGCAAGGGATCTTCTGTTTTACAGCTCGGATATCCACGGAAATCTTCTGACAAGACAGAGAATGCAGGTTTTTAAGCATCTGTTGGAAGATGAAGGCGGAGTTGTTGTGACAACGGTGGATGGTCTGATGGACCATCTTCTGCCGCTTTCCATGATCAAAGAAAGCTGTCTGAATATCATGGTGGGGCAGACGCTTGATATGGAGGAGATCAAGCATCTTCTCACCGGCATGGGCTACGAGCGCATGGGACAGGTAGATGGCATGGGACAGTTTTCTGTCCGCGGCGGAATTTTAGATGTGTTCCCACTGACGGAGGAGGTTCCGGTCAGGATCGAGCTCTGGGGCGACGAGGTGGATTCCATCCGTTCCTTTGATGCCGAGAGTCAGCGGTCGATCCAGCAGATGGACGAGGTTACGATCTACCCGGCGGCGGAGCTGATCCTCACGAAGGAACATATCGAAGAGGGAATTTTGCGTCTGGAAGCCGACGAGAAAAAGCAGGAAAAAGCGTTCCGGGACCAGAAAAAGCCGGAGGAGGCACAGCGGATCCGGCGGGCTGTCGGGGAGCTTGTGGAATCCTTAAAGGAGGGCTTTGATGTTCAGACGCTGGACGCGTATATTCGGTATTTCTGTAGAGATACGGTTTCATTTCTTGACTATATGAAAGAGGTGGGCGCTAAGGTCACTTTGGTGTCTTCTGGGACAGCCAGAAAAGCATCCGAAAAGAAACAGGCAGCTGGTCTCGCGTTGATCTTAGACGAGCCCCAGCGCATGAAGGAAAAAGCGGAGACCGTGGAGACTGAGTTCCGTGAGAGCATGTCTCACCGTCTGGAGCAGGGCTACATCCTGCCGGGACAGGCGGATCTCTTATTTTCCTCAAAGACCGTGCTGGCGGAGTGCCATACGCCTCATTCGATCTTCATGACAGGTCTTGACCAGCGTCTTCCGGGAATGACTGTAAAGGCGAAATACAGCTTGACCGGAAAGAACTTAAACTCCTATCAGAACAGCTTCGAGATTTTGATTAAGGATCTCACAAAATGGAAAAAGGACGGTTACCGCGTCGTTCTCCTTTCCGCGTCAAGAACCAGGGCGAGCCGCCTTGCGGGGGATTTAAGAGAGTATGATCTCCGTGCCTTCTGCCCGGAGGATGCGGGGCGCCCGGTAGCTCCGGGGGAGATTCTGGTCACCTACGGAAAGCTTCATAAGGGCTTTGAATACCCGCTGATCAAATTTGTCGTCATCACCGAGGGCGATATGTTTGGCGTGGAAAAACGGAAGAAGAAGCGGAAAAAGTACAATTACGAGGGAAAGAAGATCAGCAGCTTCTCCGAACTTTCCGTCGGCGATTATGTGGTGCATGAGAGTCATGGTCTCGGTATCTATAAGGGAATCGAGAAGATCGAGCAGGATCATGTCATCAAGGACTATATCAAGGTCGAGTACGGTGACGGCGGAAACCTCTATCTTCCGGCGACCCGCCTGGAGGGAATCCAGAAGTATGCCGGGGCTGACGCAAAGGTTCCGAAGTTAAATAAGCTTGGCGGGACCGAGTGGACAAAGACGAAGACAAAGGTCCGCACAGCAGTCCGGGAGATCGCGAAGGAGCTTGTGGAGCTCTACGCGGCGCGTCAGGACGCGGAGGGCTTCCAGTATGGACCGGATACGGTGTGGCAGAAGGAATTTGAGGAGATGTTTCCCTATGATGAGACGGACGACCAGCTCACCGCCATCGACGATACGAAGCGGGACATGGAGAGCAAAAAGATCATGGACCGCCTGATCTGTGGAGATGTGGGCTACGGAAAGACGGAGATTGCGCTCCGGGCAGCCTTTAAAGCCGTACAGGAAGAAAAACAGGTGGTCTATCTGGTTCCGACAACGATCCTCGCACAGCAGATCTACAATACCTTTGTCCAGAGAATGAAGGATTTTCCGGTGCGGGTGGACATGATGTCGCGTTTCCGGACACCGGGGGAGATGAAGAAGACGGTAGAAGGATTGAAAAAGGGGTATGTGGACATTATTGTCGGCACACACAGAGTCCTGTCAAAGGATGTGCAGTTTAAGAACCTTGGACTTCTGATCGTCGATGAGGAGCAGCGGTTCGGCGTGACTCATAAGGAAAAGATCAAGCAGATGAAGCAGAACGTGGATGTTCTGACCCTGACAGCGACGCCGATCCCGCGGACTCTGCATATGAGCCTTATCGGGATCCGTGACATGAGCGTTCTCGAGGAGCCGCCGGTGGACCGTGTTCCGATCCAGACCTATGTCATGGAGTACAATGATGAGATGATTCGCGAGGCGATCCACAGGGAGTTAGGGCGCGGTGGGCAGGTGTACTATGTATACAACCGCGTCAATAACATCGACGAGGTGGCAAACCATGTGGCATCTCTCGTGCCCGACGCGAATGTGGCCTTTGCCCATGGTCAGATGAATGAGCACCAGCTGGAGAAGATCATGCTGGATTTCATCAACGGCGAGATTGATGTGCTCGTGTCTACAACGATCATCGAGACAGGGCTGGATATTCCGAATGCCAACACGATGATCATTCAGGACGCGGATCGTCTGGGACTTTCCCAGCTCTACCAGATCCGGGGGCGGATCGGCCGTTCGAACCGGACATCCTACGCGTTTCTCATGTATAAACGGGATAAGATGTTAAAGGAGGACGCGGAAAAACGTCTTCAGGCGATCCGGGAATTCACGGAGCTGGGCTCCGGAATCAAGATCGCGATGCGTGACCTTGAGATCCGCGGCGCGGGAAATATTCTCGGAGCGGAACAGCATGGACACATGGAGGCAGTCGGATATGACCTTTACTGCAAGATGCTCAACGAGGCTGTTATTGCCTTAAAGGGCGGACAGGAAGAGGAAGAGACCTTTGAGACCGTGGTGGATTGCGATATCGACGCATTTATTCCGGACGGATATATCAAGAATGAGTATCTGAAGCTTGATGTATACAAGAGAATTTCCGCCATCGAGACGGACGACGAGTATATGGATATGCAGGATGAGCTGATTGACCGCTTCGGCGATATTCCGAAATCCGTGGATAACCTGCTGCGTGTAGCGGAATTAAAAGCCCTGGCCCACCGCGCCTATGTGACCGAGGTGGATATCAACACCCAGGAGATCCGCATCGAACTTTACCCGAAGGCAAAGCTCGATGTCACCGGAATTCCGGCCCTCATCGCCGGGTACAAGACTGCTCTGCGCTTCGCACAGGGCGAAAAGCCGGTGTTATTCTATCAGGATAAGGGAAAGAAGCATAAGGACTGCGAGCCGATGATGGAGAAGGCGAAGGAATTGCTGGGGAAGCTTGGGGAGCTGGCAGTTTAGCACCCCAGTATCTCCTCAGCCCGCTTCACAGATTCCGCTGTCGGCGGATCCACGTCTTTTAAGGTATACGGGATTCCAAGGGACTCCCATTTGTAGATTCCGAGGGTATGGTACGGAAGAACTTCCACTTTTTTTACATTGGACAGAGTATCTAAAAACGCACGGATCCCATGAAGATTCTCATCATCGTCGGTCACGCCGGGAACGAGGACGTGGCGGATCCACATGGGTTTGCCAATCTTATTCAGGTATCTGGCGAAAGCCAGGATATTTTCGTTGGTATGGCCGGTGAGAACGCGGTGCTTTTCCGGGTCAATGTGCTTTAAATCCAGCATGACAAGATCGGTATTTTCCATGAGATCGGTGAGCTTTGAGAAAAATGGATCTTCTCTTGTAAACGGCTGTCCCGCGGTGTCAAGCACTGTGCCGACGCCGTTTTCTTTTGCAAGACGGAAAAGCTCATTCATGAAATCGATCTGTAAGAGCGGTTCGCCTCCACTGACCGTAATTCCGCCCTCTTTGCCCCAGTAGCGTTTGTAGCGGAGTGCCTGTCTGATCAGGGCAGAGGGGGTCATTTCTTTATAATTACAGACGGAAGAAGGTGCTGCGCTGTCAGAAGCTGTATTTTGGACAGCGTTCGCATGAGCTTGAGCTGCGTTTTCGGAGATCTGTTGCTCAGAAACGGCAGCAGCGTTCGCTAATTTCCATGTATCCGGATTATGACAATACCGGCACCGCATATGGCAGCCCTGAAGAAAAGTCACAAAGCGGACGCCGGGTCCGTCTACGGAACCAAAACTGTCGATGGAGTGAATGTAGCCTGTTGTTTCCATATAAAAGTTTCCCTTCTCCCGGAATCTGCCGGGGATAAAAATAAAGGTAAAATGAGCAGTGGGGTACAAAAGCGCAAACACTAAAATATCAATGCCAAGCCAGAAAAAAACTTCATAATTTAGACTCAGCCGGGAATAAACAACATTCCCGGCTGATTTTAAATGAATAAATTTACATCGCTTCGTGGCAGGTTCTTGCGATGACATCAAGCTGCTGCTCTCTTGTCAGGTCGATAAACTTAACCGCATAACCGGAAACACGGATCGTGAAGTTTGCGTACTCCGGTTTCTCCGGATGTTCCATCGCGTCCTTCAGCTTATCAAGACCGAATACATTCACGTTGAGATGATGGGCACCCTGATCAAAATATCCGTCGAGAACATGGACAAGGTTGTTCTTTCTCTCATCCTCAGAATGTCCGAGAGCACCCGGAGCGATCGTCTCAGTGTTGGAGATTCCATCGAGAGCATACTCATACGGAAGCTTTGCAACGGAGTTTAAGGAAGCGAGAAGACCATTCTGCTCAGCACCGTAGGACGGTGTAGCGCCCGGTGCGAACGGTGTAAATGCCGCACGGCCATCCGGGAGAGCACCTGTTGCCTTACCGTAAACCACATTGGATGTGATCGTAAGGATCGAAGTAGTCGGCTCGGAATTTCTGTAGGTGTGGTACTTTTTAACCTTCTTTAAGAATGTCTTTAACAGCCAAACCGCGATATCATCCGCACGGTCGTCATCGTTTCCGTAACGCGGGAAATCACCCTCTGTTACGAAGCTTGTCGCCATACCGTTCTCGTCGCGGACAACCTTTACCTTTGCGTACTTGATCGCAGAGAGGGAGTCTACCACGTGGGAGAAGCCTGCGATACCGGTTGCGAAGGTACGCCGTACATCGGTATCGATGAGAGCCATCTCAGCTGCCTCATAGTAATATTTATCGTGCATATACTGGATCAGATTCAGGATGTTTACATAGATTCCTGCCAGCCAGTCCATCATCAGATCATACTTATGCATCACCTCGTCATAATCAAGATACTCGGAGGTGATCGGTGCGTACTCCGGACCAGCCTGCATCGGCTTTCCGTCCTTTGTCTTGTACTTCTCGTCTTTACCGCCGTTGATCGCGTAGAGCAGGCACTTCGCAAGGTTTGCGCGTGCTCCGAAGAACTGCATCTCTTTACCTGTCTGGGTAGCGGATACGCAGCAGCAGATGCTGTAGTCATCGCCCCATACCGGACGCATCACATCATCATTCTCATACTGGATCGAGGATGTGTCAACGGAGATCTTTGCCGCGTACTTTTTGAAATTCTCCGGGAGACGGGAGGAGTAAAGTACAGTCAGGTTCGGCTCCGGGGACGGACCCATGTTCTCTAAAGTATGGAGGAAACGGAAGTCTGTCTTTGTTACCATGTGACGTCCATCCTGTCCGAGACCTGCAACCTCCAGTGTCGCCCAAACCGGATCGCCGGAGAAGAGCTGGTTGTAGGACGGGATTCTTGCGAACTTCACCATACGGAACTTCATGGTCATATGGTCGATCAGTTCCTGTGCCTGGGACTCGGTAAGTGTACCTTCCTCGAGGTCACGGTTTACATAGATATCGATAAAGGTGGAGATACGTCCGACACTCATAGCTGCGCCATTCTGGGTCTTAACAGCGGCAAGATAGCCGAAATAAAGCCACTGGATCGCTTCTTTTGCGTTTGTTGCCGGGCCGGAAATGTCATATCCGTAGATCTTTGCCATTTCCTTCATGCCCTTTAAGGCACGGATCTGTTCTGCGATCTCCTCTCTCTGGCGGATGATCTCATCGTACATTGCGCCATTTCCGCAGAGATCCAGGTCTTTCTTTTTCTCCTCGATCAGGAAATCGATACCGTAAAGGGCCACACGGCGGTAGTCGCCGACGATACGTCCGCGTCCGTAGGTGTCCGGAAGACCGGTTACGATGTGGCAGTGGCGGGCAGCCTTCATCTCCGGTGTGTAGGCATCAAAAACAGCCTGGTTGTGAGTTTTGTGGTATTCAGTGAAGATCTTGTGGAACTTCTCATTTACCTTATATCCGTAAGTTTCGGCAGCTTCCTCAGCCATCTTGATTCCGCCGAAAGGCATGAATGCACGTTTTAACGGTTTGTCTGTCTGGAGTCCGACGATGGTCTCGAGGTCTTTTAAGCCCTCGTCGATATAGCCCGGGCCGTAGGAAGTCAGGCTGGATACGATCTCAGTCTCGCACTCTAAGACGCCGCCTTTTTTGCGCTCCTCTTTCTGGAGCTCCTGAAGACGTCCCCAGAGTTTATCAGTAGCTTCGGTCGGAGCTGCGAGGAAATCCTCGGTTCCGTCGTACTGGGTATAGTTATTCTGGATGAATTCGCGGACATTGACCTCGTCGGTCCATTTTGCGCCCTGAAATCCTCTCCAGGCTTTTTTGAAAACATCAGCGTTTCCGTTTCGGGTATTCTGTTCAGACATGGTGGTTCCTCCTTGTTTGCATTACCATTTGTTTAAAAAGGGATCATTCTGAAATCTTCGGTTGTGAAGAAATGCTTCGCCATTATAACAGACCTTGACAGGAAAAGACAATACATTAAATGAGAATCATTATCAAAATCTGCCATATGGGAAATTTTCTCTTCAGGGAGATCTCAGCTGTTACAGAATCACAGCGCGGCGCAGAATGCGCCATCAGACAAAAGGGCAAAAAAACAGCCCACGGTCTGCGCTATGATTGCCCAGACGGTCGGCTTTCTTCGATCATACTTCACGTGGTTTATCCACTTATCCGTCAGTCATATGATCGGTATAAGCTATATATACCAGATGTTGTGGGGGAAGTCAAGTGGAAATAAAAGGTCGGACCAAAAACGCAAAGGGCAGCAATTCATATTGGTTGACGGAAATGTCCCATGCGGAGTACAATGAAACCATACTACTTTCGGGGGAAACAGGGGGGGGAATTGCGGATGCTGAGAGTACTGATCGCCGATGACGAGAGCAAGGTGTGCCAGCTGATCGAGAAGCTTGTGGACTGGGACGTGCTTGGGATGGAGGTTGTCGCAGTTGCCGAGAACGGGATCGAGGCGTTGGAAAAAATAAAAGAATTTCATCCGGATATCGTGATCACGGATATCCGGATGCCAGGATATGACGGGCTGGACCTGATCCGGTTGGGAAAAGAGGAAGCTCCGAAGGCTGAGTTTGTGATCATTAGCGGTTACCGCCATTTTGAATACGCGCAGATGGCGATCCGATACGGGGTAAACGCGTATCTTTTAAAACCGATCCGGAAGGATGAGCTGACGGAGACCTTAAAACGGCTCAGCGCTCACTTTAAGGAACAGACAGAGCAGTTAAGCCTGGAGGAAAAGAGACAGCGGGCGATCCGGAGCGATGAGAAGAATCTCAGGCAGGCATTTTTGCAGGATCTTGTGGGGAGAAGAAATAAAGAAGTCCTGACGCAGCCGTTGGATCGCATCAACCGGGAATTCCACTATCACTTTGAGCCGGGGGAATTCAGTATTGCGATCTTAAAGCTTGACGGACGCGTGTGCGATGAGGAAAAGAATGTCCGGTTTATGTCGGAGAAAGTGCAGGCTGCGGCAGGGAAGCTTTTAAACGGGTATGTAATGGAAACAGAATTGACGGAGTTAAACGGGTTCCATTTTTTCCTGCTGAATTATGATCCGGATGACAGAATGCAGATCCGCAGACAGATGAAAGCCCTGCTTTCTGAGATCAGAGTCCAGGGAGATATCTTAAAAAATCTGGCTGTGACGATGGCACTGGGAGAAGGTGTGGGGCGTCTTTCAGAGATCGGGATTTCCTTAAAAAATGCCAGACTCCTGATCGAGGAACGTTTGCTTGGCGGGACCGGAAAGCTGATGGAAGGAAGTATTGACAGCGGAGAGTCCTTCGCGGACAGTGAGAGCTTTGCGAAATTCAATGACCGGATCTCCCACACGCTCGAGAGTCTGGATCCTTTTGCCCTGCGGGAAGAACTGATCTATTTAAAGACAAAGATGCTGGCATCAAAGGAGATCAGCGGTCATGAGATTCTGCAGATGACAAAGGAGATCTGCAACCAGTATCTCTTCTTTATGAAAAAATATCGCCTGCCGGTGGAGGAAAATTTCATGGAAAATTTCAGCATCAGCGCCGACAACTGTGCTGATGCCACTGAACTCTTCGATTACCTGACGAGACGGCTCACGAGTTCTTATGAGAAGGCATCCAGATTAAAACGCCAGGATGAGAACCGTCCGATCCGTCTTGTGAAAAAGTATGTGGAAGAGCATTTCGGGGAACCACTGACGCTGGAGGAGGTAAGCCAGATCGCGGATCTCTCACCTACTTATCTTAGCACGTTATTCAAGAAAGACACGGGAATAACATTTCTGGAATACCTTTCTAAGGTCCGGATGGATATGGCGAAGAAGCTTTTAAAGGAGACGAACGACACGGTGGCTGATATCTGCGGGAAGGTCGGCTACAGCGACGTGCGGTATTTCACAAAATCTTTTACAAAATACGCGGGTCTAAAGCCCAAGGAATACAGAAAGCTGTACTCTTGATGGAAAAGAAACATACCGATAAAAAAAACTATCTGTCAGTCCGGATCAAATGGTGCGCACTTCTCGCGACCGGGCTGATCGGGGCGGTTCTCGTGGAAATGTGGACTGTCTGCATTCGGGAGATGCGGCCGTTTACGATTCCGGCGGTCTTTACCGTACTTTTTGTCCTTCTGGCGGCAGCGGTCCATCGCCTGGTTCTTGTGCCGTACAGGGAGACGAGGAAGATATATGAGCAGTTCGTTCTGGGATATGTCATGGAAGACCTGTTTAAGGTTCGCTACCCGTTTTCACCGGAGAGCGAGCAGGCAGTCCTGCGCTTAAACGAGATCATCGACCACAGCAACCTGATTGTGATTTCGAAGAAGCAGGCAGAGTATCTGGCACTTCAGAACCAGATCAACCCACATTTCCTCTACAATACACTGGAGGGAATCCGAAGCGAGGCGCTGATCGCGGGGCTTGACAGCATTGCGGAGATGACGGAGGCGTTGGCGACCTTCTTCCGGTACACGATCTCGAACCTGGAAAACCTTGTAACGCTGGAGGACGAGCTGGCCAATATCGAAAACTACTATTATATTCAGCAGTTCCGCTTCGGATCGAAGCTGGACTTAAAGATCCAGTATGACCGGGACCCGGACGATGAGTTTACGGAGATGGATTTCCTGCAGTGCAAGCTCCCAAAACTGACGCTGCAGCCCATCGTTGAGAACTCTATTTACCACGGAATCGAGAGGAAGATCGGAAAAGGCCACCTGGTGATCCGCATTAGCGCCAGCGAGGAACGGCTTTATATCAGAATCTCCGATGACGGACAGGGAATGACGGACGCGAAGTTAAAGGAACTGAATGAAAAACTGCGCCGCCTGGGCGACGAGACGGACGACCCGGAAAAAGACGGGGAGAAAAAGCAGACCAGAGGCGGAATCGCCGTCGTGAACGTCAACCGGCGGATCAAACTGCTTTTCGGCGAGGAATATGGCATCCATGTTTACAGCAAAGAGGGAGTCGGAACCGATGTTGTGGTAGAGCTTCCTCTTGTGCGGGAAGAAAACAGGCAGGGGGGATGGCGGTGAGAAAGGAGCTTCTCAGAATTTCCCATGTGAGTATGGAACGGGATGGGGAGCAGCTTTTAGATAATCTGGAGTTCCAGATGTTTGCCGGGGAGATCCTTGGTCTCGTGGCGCGGAACCGGAAAGGCCAGAAGGAGATGGTGGATCTGATCTGCCGGAACGATCCGATCACACTGGGGGCTGTCTGGTATGACGGGAAGATCGTAAACAGCTACTCCTACAGCAGCGGGGAGTCCAATAAGGTGGCGCTCATCGAACAGAAGAGCCATCTCGTGCAGGGCTTAAGCGTTGTGGACAACCTTTTTATCCTGCGGGAAGGCTTTAAAAAGTACTTTATCAATGAACAGGTGATCTTTCAGCAGGCGGTACGGTTTATGGGAGAACAGGGACTTGAGGTCGATCTCAATAAGCGGGTGGAGAACCTTTCGGAGCTGGAGCGGTGCTTTGTGGAGCTCGGAAAAGCATTGTTATCTGGCTGCCATCTGGTCATCGTGGACAATCCGTCAAACTACCTGAGCGAATATGAGCTTTATAAATTTCAGCGGATGTTAAAGAAGATCCGGAAAGAGGGAATCTCTGTCCTCTATATCGGAAACCACCATCAGGAGCTCTTTAAGATCGCGGACCGGACGGCCCTTTTTTCTGACGGGTATATCTACAAGGTCTTTGAGCGGGATGAGATGACGGATGAGAACATGGCACCATACATTTCGGAATGGAAGATCCTGTCGACGGAAAATGAACAGGAGAACGATGACGGAATCCTGCATTTTCACACGGTGGGGGCCGGAAATCTGAACGGGCTGAGGTTTATTTTACACCGTGGGGAGTGTGTGACGCTCCTTGATAAGGAAAATAAGATCGCCGGGGACATGATGGACCTTATGACCGGGAAAATGCGGTGTAAGTCCGGATGGATCACGGTGGATCATGTGACTTATACGCAGAAAAAAGCAGGGAATTATCTGGATGAGGGGATTGCTGTAATTCCGGCGGACGGGGTGAACCGTCTTTTGTTTCTGGAAATGAGTTATATGGAGAATCTGACATTTCTTCTCGACCGGAAGCTGAAGAAGAGCCTGATCCCGGGGAAGATCTATAAGAGCATCCACTCGGAGTATCTGCCGCTTGTGGGGCCGGTGATCGATGCGCCCTGTGTCCGGGATATCCCGCAGGAAGACCAGTTCGCGTTGCTTTACCATAAGATGAATCTTCTCAGACCGCGGGTCATGATCTGTATCCAGCCGCTGGCGAAAGGTGATATGTTCTGCAGAATGCGGATCTTAAATGCTCTACGGGAGATCCAGAAGCAGGGAACGGCGATCCTTATGATCACCGCCAGTGTCTCAGATACCATGGACATTTCTGACCGTTTGCTGGTGGTGGATCAGGGGAAGGTCACGGCGTCGTATGACAGGAGCGAGTTCAAACGTATTGTGAGATAGAGCGCTCGTTCTGGCAATGAACATTGTTTGGCAGGTCTGCGCAAAGCGTTGGCAATGAACATTGTATAGCAGGTCTGCGCACCCCGCTGCGCTGACCGTAAGAAAGACCAGGCTGTTGTATACATCAAAATATCGTCCCCCATAACCGTAGGATTGTCCTCTTTTATGGGGGATATTTTTCATGTAAGATGGAACTAACAGGAGGATCATATGAACGAATACATAGGGATTGATATCGGCGGAACGAAGATATCGGTGATCCGTGGGGACGCGGCAGGAAATATCCTCGAAAAGAAAAAATTTGCGACGAAAACGAAGGACGAGACCTTAAAAGAGATCTTTGAGAGTGTTTCGGAGCTCATGAATGAGCATGTAACCTCCATTGGTGTCAGCTGCGGCGGACCGTTAAACAGTAAGACGGGCGTGATCTTGGGACCACCGAATCTGCCGGGCTGGGACGAGGTGCCGATCACGGACATGCTGACGGAGAGATTTAAGGTCCCGGCGTACTTAAAGAACGACGCAGATGCCTGCGCGGTGGCGGAATGGAAGTTCGGAGCCGGAAAAGGCACGGAGGACATGATCTTTCTCACCTTCGGAACGGGAATCGGAGCGGGACTGATCTTAAACGGGAGACTCTATGAAGGAAGTACCGGAATGGCCGGCGAGACAGGTCATTTAAGACTCTTTGAGACAGGCCATATCGGTCACGGAAAAGCCGGATCCTTCGAGGGATATGTGAGCGGCGGCGGGATCGCCCAGTACGGAAAAGGAACTGCAAAAGAACTCGGAAAACGGGCGGCGGAAGGTGATCCTGAGGCGCTGGCACTCTGGAACGAGATCGGCGAAAACCTCGGAAAGCTTCTGGCGATCCTGATCGATCTCTTTAATCCGGAGGCGATCGTCATCGGAAGCATCTACGCGCGGGCCGGAGAGTACATGAAAGCGGGCATGGAAGCCGTCATTGAAAAAGAGGCACTGCCCGGAAACATGAAGGCCTGCAGGATCCTGCCTGCGGGGCTTGGAGAAAAGATCGGAGACATCGCGGCGCTGAGTGTTGCGATGCATACGAAATAAAATCGAAAATGTGGCTGCAAACGCCGGATGAAGGTGCAAAACAGCTGCAGAGGGAGTAGACAGAAAGCGGGGAAGAAGATGGGCGAAGTAATTGTTTCAATGAAAGACATCGTCAAGACATTCCCGGGCGTAAAAGCCCTGGATCATGTGAATTTTGAACTCCGTTCCGGTGAGGTCATGGCACTTCTCGGAGAGAACGGAGCGGGGAAATCCACACTGATGAAGATCTTAAGCGGCGTCTATACGAAGGACAGCGGGACGATGACGATCTTCGGAACGGAATATGAGAATCTGACTCCGAAACAGGCACAGGCCGTCGGCGTCGCGATTATTCATCAGGAATTAAACATGTGCCGCCATTTATCGGTTGCGGAAAACATGTTCCTCGGAAGAGAAAAAGTAAACGGGATCGTCTTAAATGACAGGGAGATGGAAGAGGAAGCGGCAAAGATCCTCGGGGACTTAAAGATCGATATCGATCCGAGACAGACCGTCGGCGATCTTCCGGTATCCAAGCAGCAGATGGTCGAGATCGCAAAAGCACTTTCGATCCACGCGAAGATCCTGATCATGGATGAGCCGACTTCTTCCCTGACAGCGAAAGAGATCGAGGAGCTCTTCCGGATCATCCGTCAGTTAAAGGCGGACGGATGCGGAATCGTCTATATTTCTCATCGTCTGGAGGAACTCAAGGCCATCGTTGACCGTGTAACAATCATGCGGGATGGCCAGTATATCACAGACGGAAACTTTAAGGATATGACCATGGATCAGATCATCGCGAATATGGTCGGCCGTGAGATCAAGGAACAGTTCCCGAGAGTCTCCTGCCCGAAAGGAAAGAAGATCTTCGAGGTGAAAAACTTAAACGCCGGACATCTCGTCCGCGACATCAACTTTTCCCTCTACGAGGGCGAGATCGTTGGATTTGCGGGACTTATGGGAGCGGGGCGCACCGAGACCACGAGAGCGATCTTCGGCGTTGACCCGAAGACAGGCGGAGAGATCTTTCTGGATGGAAAAGAGGTAAAGATCAGTTGTCCGATGGACGCCATCAAAGCCGGGATCGTTCTGGCACCGGAGGACCGTAAAAAAGACGGCCTCTGCACAAAACTGAGCATCCGCCACAATCTGGCGCTTCCGAATCTGGATCTGATCTGCAGCAAGCTTGGTGTTATCAGCAGAAAGCAGGAAGACGACCTCTGTGAGAAAGCAGTGAAGGATCTTATGATCAAGACCCCGACGGTGGAAGTCAATGCTGGCAACCTCTCCGGCGGAAACCAGCAGAAGGTCGTTGTTGGAAAATGGCTGGCAAGAAACTCAAGAGTCGTGATCTTCGACGAGCCGACGCGAGGCATCGACGTAGGAGCGAAGGTTGAGATCTACAACCTGATGAACCAGTTGAAGAAACAGGGGATTGCCGTTATGTTCGTCTCCTCGGAGATGCCGGAGGTCTTAGGAATCGCGGACCGTGTCATCGTCATGTGTGACGGAAGGATCACCGGTGAGGTCATAGCGAAAGAGACGACCCAGAACGAGGTACTGAAGTTCGCAACTGAGTTCGAGCAAAAGAAAGCCGTTGGATGAGGGAGGACAGGATGATGAATGAAAAGAAACAGAGCGCAGTAAAGCGGATCCTGGGAACGCGCGGAATGGGAGCGGTCATCACCGCCTTCGCAGGTCTGATCATTATTTATGTAGCGTTCGGTCTTATCGACCGTAAAGTATTTGCCGGACAGAATGTCATGAACCTTTTACGATCCATGTCAAAATATCTTCTGATCGGCGTCGGACAGAGCTATCTTCTGATCACCGGAAATATCGATCTTTCCATCGGCTCCATGGTCGGAATGAGCGCCATGATCTCGGCAACCCTGATGGCGATGGGCGTAAACCCGTTCGTGGCCATGGCAGTTGCAATGATATGCTGTCTGGTCACAGGTGTTGTAAACGGTATGTTAGTCGGAAAGTTTAAGCTTCCGCCGTTCATCGCGACCCTGGGTACCATGTTCGTGACACGAGGCGTTGCCTACATGGTCAACAATAATCGAAACACGGACGCCATCGCCACCGGTATCGGAAAGGAAGCAGGAGATAAGTTCCAGAACTTCTTCTATTATGGAAAGACACTTGGTGTTTACAACACCTTCTGGATCGCTCTCGTGATCTTTTTGATCTTCTTCTTCCTGCTCTCAAAGACCCGTACAGGAAGACATATTTACGCCATCGGCTCCAACGTGGATGCTGCGAAACTATCCGGTGTGAATGTTGTAAATACAACAATTAAGGCATATCTGGTAAGTGCTGTCTGCGCGTGTGTCGTTGGTTATATCCTCTGCGCACAGGCAGGAATGGGCAACATGGAAGCAGGAAACATGTACGAGATGTACGGCGTTGCGGCCGGCGTTATCGGCGGCATCTCCCCGCTTGGCGGAACAGGACTTCTGCTCGGTACATTCGCAGGCGCGGCTGTATGGCAGACACTTGAGAACGGACTGAACATGATCGGCGCACAGGTCGGTATCCAGAGACTTGTCATCGGTATCATCGTTGTATTCTCTGTACTCTTAGACGTAGTTGTCCGTTCCGGAAACTTTGGAAAGAAAGCCACTAAGTAAAAACGCAGCTGCTCCTTGCGTGCGGGCACGCAGTCCGTCTGGCTGTCTGATAACGTTTTTATCAAGTATATTTAACCCAGGTAATTTTAGGGGGTTACATATAAGAAATCTTAAGGAGGATTTTTATGAAAAAGAGAGTATTGGCACTGTTAAGCTGTGCAGCCCTTGCGGCAGCCAGCATCACCGGCTGTTCCAGCCAGAAACCCGCAGAATCCGCAGCTGCGTCCGCAGAGGCAGAGTCCACAACGGGTGCACCGTCCAAAGAAGTCGGCGATTATAAGATCGCGCTGATCACCATGGACTCCATCGACCAGCACTGGGTAACCTTAAATGAGGGTGCTCAGGCAGAGGCAAAGGCACTTGGCGTAACCGTAAGCTTCATGTCCCCGAACACAAAGGACGATGCGCAGCAGATCGAGTGCGTGAACAACGCAGTCGCAGGGGGCTATGAGGCGATCATCGTAGCGGCAAACGGCCCGGACGCGATCTCTTCCGCACTGAAGGAAGCAAAGGACGCAGGCATTAAGATCGTATACGTTGACTCCCCGGCAAACGTGGAGGCAGAGGCAACCTTCTCCACAGACAACGAGGCTGCCGGTACAACAGCAGGAAATGAGATGTTAAAAGCACTCAAGGACGCAGGCGTTACATCCGGTAAGATCGGTATTGTAAACGTAAATGCGGCAACTGATTCCACCGTTAAGAGAGAAGCCGGATTCCGCAAGGCATTCGAAGGAACCGATTTTGAACTTATGGAGACCCAGTACGGCGAAGGTGACGCAGCGAAGTCCCAGACCATCGCTGAGAACTACATCACACAGGGCGTTGTCGGTATCTTCGGCTGCAACGAAGGTTCCACGACCGGTACCGGTAATGCCATCAAGGCATCCGGCAATACAGGCATCATCGGCGTTGGCTTCGATAAATCTGATGCGATCATGAACCTCATCAACGACGGATATCTCCTCTGCACAATGGCTCAGAACCCGGATGTCATGGGTAAAGAGGGCGTTAAGGCAGCAGTGAGAGCGTTAGAGGGCGAAGAACTCGGCGGCGCTGTGAGCGATACTGGTGTATCTGTTCTTAAGAAAAACTAATTAAGAACTGTAAAAAGGAAGATCCATCTGTCAAAGGAAGAACCCTGAGTTGGAGAACCCAGTCCGGAAAAGCTGAATGACAGGAAGAGTGTTGGTCTGGAAGAATAATCTGGAAACCGGCACGAAAATGAATTAAAATAACGGTAGCTTCCGCGCGGCGGACAGTTACTGAAACATGTAACGCAATGGAACGCCGGACCGAAAGGATCGGCGTTCCTGCATATCAGGGACAGGAGGAAGTTTGTATGAAACGCAGTGAGATCAACGCGGCTTTAAAAGAGATGGAACAGATGATCAGGGAATACCGCTTTGCGATCCCGCCATTCTGTAATTTCACACCGGAGGAGTGGAAGGAAAAAGGACATGATTACGATGAGATCCGTGACAATATGTTAGGCTGGGATATCACAGACTACGGTCTCGGGGATTTTGATAAAGTCGGGTTCTCCCTGATCACGATCCGGAATGGAAACCTGAAAATGAAGGACAAATATACAAAATCCTATGCGGAAAAACTCCTGTACATCAAAGAAGGACAGTATTCCCCAATGCACTTCCACTGGTCCAAGATGGAGGATATCATCAACCGCGGCGGCGGAAATGTGCTGATCCGTGTATACAATTCCACAAAGGATGAGGACCTTGATAAGGTAAATGATGTTCATGTCCATGTTGACGGAAGAGAAATGGTCGTTCCGGCAGGAACACAGGTGCGCCTGACACCCGGTGAGAGCATTTCCATCTACCCATATATGTACCATGATTTTGAGGTGGAAGAGGGAAGCGGTCCGGTTCTCTTAGGTGAGGTCAGCCAGTGCAACGACGATAACGTGGATAACCGTTTCTATGAGAAGATGGGAAGATTCCCGGAGATTGAGGAGGATGAAGCACCGTATCGTCTGCTGTGCAACGAATATCCGGAGGCAAAATAGATGACAGATCAGAAAACGCTGATGGCGGTCTGCGGTCATATGGATCAGGTCGCCGGAGTCCGTCAGATGGAATTTCAGGACGGGCGGGCAGCGGGACTTCGCTGTGCGATGATCCATAATGGACCGCTGGAGCTTCCGCTGATGCTTGATAAATGCCTGGACCCGGCCTGGATCCGCTATAAGGGGATCAACTTAAGTCTCCTCACAAAGCCGGGACTTCAGGGGCGGAATCCCTATGATACTGCGGGGGACGAGGCGGTGCGCTCCATCATGGGCGGTGCGATGTTCACCTGCGGTCTTGGAAATGTCCACGGAAACCGGGTGGTGGACGGTGTGGAATATCCGGTTCACGGACGGATGCGGACAACCCCGGCGGAGAAGATCTCCATGGACGCATTCTGGGAGAACGGGGAGTATAAGATCCGGGTGTCCGGGGAGATGCGGGAGGCGCGGATCTTCGGTGAGAATCTGGTGCTGAGAAGAACGGTGGAGACGGTTTATGGAAAGAACGAGATCGTGTTCACGGACGAGATCGAGAACCAAGGATTTGAGGACCAGCCGTTATGTTTCCTCTATCATTGCAACGCTGGATACCCGTTCCTGGTGCCTGGAATGCGGATCGTTATGCCATCTGTATCCTGCGAGCCGCGGGATGCAGACGCGAAAGCAGGCGAGGCGAAGTGGAATGTGATGGAGGAGCCGGTGGAGCATGCGCCGGAGCAGGTATTCCAGCATGAGCTGGCAGCAGATCATAATGGAAATACGTTTGCGGCGTTTGTGAATGACGAGCTGCAGATCGGTCTCTGTATCCGTTTTGAAAAATCAGCGATCCCGTACCTGACCCAGTGGAAGAGCCTGGCATCCGGGGACTTCGCGATGGCACTGGAGCCGACAAACTGTGGGTTTGATGGCCGCGCCGGGGCGACGGAGATCCTGAAACCCTTCGAGAAGCATATAAACCGGATCCGATTCCAGATCCTGGACGGAAAAGACGAAATTGAATTACTGGAACATGAGTGCAGGGAGGTATTGGAATGTACGATGTGATCGCTCTTGGTGAGCTTCTGATCGATTTTGCTGCAAAGGAGACGGATGCAGACGGATATCCGACTATGAAGGCGAATCCGGGCGGAGCGCCGGGAAATTTCCTTGCAGCGTTAAATAAATATGGAATGAAGACGGCATTTCTCGGGAAAGTCGGGGATGACGCTTTTGGCAAACTGCTGATAAAGACGTTTGAGAAAGCCGGAATTGAGACAAAGGGGATATTGACAGATCCGTCCGTGTTTACGACATTGGCATTTGTAACTTTTTCGCCGGAAGGTGACCGTTCCTTCAGTTTCGCGAGAAAACCGGGAGCGGATACGAGACTGAGCTTTGAGGAGATCGATCTTACCATGATCGATGAGGCATCGGTGTTTCATTTCGGAACCCTGAGTCTTACCGATGATCCAGTCCGCACGGCGACGAAAAAGTGTGTGGAGTATGCGAAAGAGCATGGAAAGCTCATTACTTTTGATCCAAACTTAAGACTTCCGCTCTGGGAGACAACGGGGGCGGCAAAGGAGCAGATCTTATGGGGGCTGGCCCATGCGGATGTTGTGAAGATCAGCGATGAGGAGGTGGAATTCCTCTGGGGGATCACGGACGAGAAGGAGGCGGCAGAGAAGCTGTTCGACGAGTTTGGAATCCGCCTCGCCATGGTCACTATGGGACCTAAGGGAGCGTATCTTGCAAATCAGAATGGCACTGCCTATGCGAAGTGCCCCAAGGTAAAGCCCATCGATACGACGGGAGCCGGGGATATCTTCGGAGGAAGCGCGGTGTCCAGACTGTTAAAGACAGGAAAAGCGCCGGAAGAGCTCAGCACGGAAGAACTTGGATTTATCGGTCAGTTCGCCTGCACGGCGGCAAGCATCTCCACGACACAGTCGGGCGGGATTCCGAGTATTCCGGAGGAAGGGGCGGTTCTGGCCCGGATGTAAAGAAAGACAAATTCGGCTTTTTATGGAAATTCTGCTGTACACATCTTCGGAATCCCGATATAATTCAAATGTCAGGGCAGCAGGTCCAGGCGGGCAGGCTGCAATGACGATATCATGAAGATCGATTATCTGGAGGGTGTTATGACAGACACAAAGGACAAGAAGAGAGAAAAACTTGGAATTCTCTGCTGCACGGCGGGGGCGACGAGCTGGGGACTTTCGGGAACCTGCAGTGAGGCGCTGTTTTCCCAGTACCCGGTAGATACGACATGGGTGACGGCGGTGAGAATGACATCAGCGGGGATCATATTGCTGTTTCTTGCGTTTGCGAAGCACAGTCTGAATCTGAAAGAACTTGGAAAAGACAAAAAAGGGCTTATAGAGATCGTTCTGTTTGCCATTGCGGGTCTGGCGCTCTGCCAGTACGCGTACCTCAGCGCCATCAAATGGACGAATTCCGGAACCGCGACGGTGATCCAGAATCTGTCCATCGTATTTATCGCAGTCTATGTCTGCATGACTACAAGGACAGCACCGGATAAACGGACCGTATTCTGCATTATTCTGGCGCTGTTTGGTGTCTGGCTTCTCGCCACCGGCGGAAAGCCCGGAAACATGGAGCTTACACCGCGGGGGCTCTTCTGGGGACTCATGGCCGGAATCGGCGCGGCAAGCTACTCCCTGCTTTCCAGAGCACCTGTAAAACACCGTGGAAGTATCCCTGTGTCCGGAATGGGAATGTTCATCGGCGGGCTCGCCCTGTCCCTGATCGCCCAGAGCTGGAAGATTCCGGCAGGCCTGGACGGACGGGCGATCCTCTATATGGCGGTGATCGTCCTGCTTGGGACTGTCGGTGCGTTTACGCTGTTCCTTCAGGGGATCGCGCTGGTAGGCCCCGTAAAAGCGGCACTCCTGTCCTGTCTGGAACCCTTGACCGCGGCAACTTTGTCCGTCGTCTGGCTGCACTCCAGCTTTTCTCCGACGGACCTAATCGGGTTTGCGTGTATTCTGGCAACGGTGGTGCTGATGAGGTAGAGAGAAATTACGGGGTCTTTTTCCGACTTTACGTGTATTCCTGTTATCGCGGATGTTAAGGATCAGGACAGCAGGCAGCCGGAATATTTTACATGTTTTTACCGTATGTCCTACCTTTATTTTGCCAGATTTTTACTTTACAATTCCTATAAAAAAATGGTATACTGCTGTGGGCGGAAAAAGATATCTGCACGCAGCAGTTTCCTTTTTTGCGGAAAATGATAAAAATCAGAAATCTAACGGAGGTGAATTGCATGGATAGTTGCGATAGTACAGGGCGAAGTACGAAATGCGGTGTGGCATACAGAGAGACGCAGGATGCGGCTATCAGTGCAGTGACAGAAAATCTCCGGTAGCTGGATTCCATATTGAGATGTCTCGAGAACACCGCAAGGGAACGGCCTGTCCATCACAGCGATGTATGGTTGGACCCCGCCAGGAATTATCCTGGGCGGTGTTCTTTTTGTTGCCGAAATTTGGCAATTCGATCAGGAGGCGCGAAGATACGCACAGTCCTGATGATAAAAAGTAACTGGACGGATAAAGGACAGTTACAACGGAAAAGGAGGCAGAAATGGAAACAGAAGTTTTAAAAGAACAACATTATGTGGAAGAACTGGTCGAGATCATCCGCAGCGGACTTCCGAAGGAGGAGCTGATCGACCGGTTATCCGATTATCATGATAACGATATTGCGGATGCCCTCACGAAGCTGACACCGGATGAAAGGCGGGAACTCTATCCGCTGATCGGTGTGGAGCGGGTCGCGGAGATCTTCGCGTACTTAGATGACGCGGAGCCGTACCTGAAGGAGCTTCCGATCGAGAGCGCCGCAAAGATCGTCTCCGAGATGGACTCCGACGATGCGGTGGATGTCCTGGAAGAGATGGATGCGACGACGAAGCATAAGATCGTCGGTATGCTGGATAAGGAAGCCAGCGAGGATGTAAGACTCCTGTTCTCATACGATGAGGATGAGATCGGTAGCCGTATGACCACCAACTTTATTATGATCCACAATAACCTGACGATCCGCCAGGCGATGCGGGAGCTGATCGAGCAGGCAGGGGAGAACGACAATATCTCTACGATCTATGTGATCGATGACGAGGATAAATTTTACGGTGCGATCGATCTGAAGGACCTGATCATCGCAAGAGAGTATACGTACCTTGAGGACCTGATCAGCCACTCCTATCCGTATGTCAAGGATCATGAAAAGGTTGCGGACTGTATCGAGCAAATCAAGGATTACGCCGAGGATTCCATCCCGGTACTGCAGGAAGACGGAACGATCGCCGGTATCATCACATCCCAGGATATCGTTGAGGCCGTGGATGATGAGATGGGCGAAGATTACGCGAAATTAGCCGGTTTGACTGCGGAGGAGGATCTGAACGAGAAACTGACGGAGAGCGTGAAAAAGAGACTTCCGTGGCTTGTCATTCTGTTATTCCTGGGCATGGTAGTATCTTCTGTTGTAGGCGCTTTTGAGTCTGTCGTTGCGGTGATCCCGATCGTCATGTGTTTCCAGTCCCTGATCCTCGACATGGCGGGAAACGTCGGAACACAGTCTTTGGCTGTTACGATCCGTGTGCTTATGGACGAGGAACTGACCGCAAAGCAGAAGCTTATGCTTGTTGTGAAAGAGATGAAGATCGGCTTCGTGAACGGACTGTTTCTTGGCGTTATGGCGTGGCTTTTCCTCGGAATCTATATCTGCGTGATCAAGGGATATCCGATCCACCATGCGCTGCTTGTCTCCGGCTGTGTCGGAATCGCACTTGTGACAGCGATGGTGATCTCCAGTATGGTCGGCACACTGATTCCGATGTTCTTTAAGAAGATCAACGTAGACCCGGCGGTTGCGTCCGGCCCGCTGATCACGACGGTGAACGACCTTGTCGCAATTGTGGTTTATTATGGACTGGCGATGTTATTCCTGGTCGATCTGCTGCATGTGACGGGCTGATATCAGATGAAATAAAAATGTGAATAAATATAGAAAAAATGGGCGATCCTAAGGATATCAGGATGGTCCATTTTTTATGCAGCAGGAAATTTCGAGGAATTCTCTGTTACATAAAAAGACACACTCTTTTTTATTCCGGGAATTGCCGATCAATTTATGGTAACGACAACTTTTTTCAATTGAATGTTTTGGCATACGATCCTCTTGAACTGAAAATGATGCTATGATAAAATCATGATGGTTAGAAAAAACTAACTGAAATACTGACTGGCATTTCCTAAACATGTGCCGGTGGGTGATTTCGCAGGTGGACAGATCAATAGATCACGTCGTTTTTCCTGCCTGATCCGGGTGGGAGAGTAATTGGCGTTGATACTCGAAAGGAGCTTATGATGATGAATTATCTGGAAATTGAGAAAGTCATTGGAAGAGAGATCTTAGATTCCCGTGGAAATCCCACGGTTGAGGCAGAAGTATATCTGGCAGACGGAACCATCGGGAGAGGAACCGCGCCGAGTGGTGCATCTACCGGCGAGTTCGAGGCGCTGGAATTAAGAGACGGAGATCAGGCACGTTACGGCGGAAAAGGCGTAACAAAGGCTGTTGAAAATATCAATACAATTATCAACGAGACCCTGACAGGCATGGACGCGTCCGATATTTATGCAGTTGACCGCGCGATGATCAAGGCTGACGGAACAAAGGACAAGTCAAAGCTTGGAGCGAATGCGATCCTTGCGGTATCCATCGCCTGCGCGCGTGCTGCAGCCATCTCCTTGGATATTCCGTTATACAGATTCCTCGGCGGAATAGGTGGAAACCGTCTTCCGGTTCCGATGATGAACATCATCAACGGCGG
>ENA-ORRZ01000349-ORRZ01000349.1-human-gut-metagenome-genome-assembly--contig:-NODE-349-length-43981-cov-16.117903_pt1 | contig 43981 bp, 43 predicted proteins | sample MGYA00242185_ERZ509152 | MGnify/ENA primary metagenome ERZ509152 (study PRJEB26280, sample SAMEA2338668) | human gut metagenome | biome: human gut; feature: human-associated habitat; material: faeces... | reverse complement strand
CTACAAAGACGGCACAAAAACCATCACTTTCGATGAAATCGCCGCCAAAGATGCCCCAGAGGGCAATGGTTCGGATTTGGGTTGCTTCGCTCCATGAAAAAACCGCTAGTGTAGAGATACACTGGCGGTTTTCTTTTGCGCAAATGTCAGACTCACATAGGCGGGTGGATTCGAACAGCAGCGGAGCCGACCACCGCCTGCGGCGGAAACAGGGAGGCGAGGCTGGGGCAGCGCTCCGATTTTTCAAGGCCCCGCCAAGGGGTTGCAGAAAAATCGGCAAGCGCAACTCGTAAGGCCCGGCGCTTCACGTCCCGCCGGGCAAAAACAGCCGCCGCACGGAAAGCTCCATGCGGCGGCTGTTCTCATTTTGTTGAATCTTCAGGAAAAATTACTTCACGTACTCGACAGTGTACTCGAAGCCGTACTCTTCCTGCAGCTTCTTGACGGCAGGCTCGCAGTCCTCGATGAAGGTGGGAGCGTAGACGGAAGCGCCGTTGTGGGCCTTCTTGTAGTCCTCAACGATCTGCTGCAGCTTTGCCCAGCCCTCGTTGGCCTTTGCCTGGTCAACGCTGTCGGGGAAGTTGATGATGAATTCGCGGTGAGAAGGGATACGAGCTTTCATAATAGAATCTCCTTATGAAAAAAATATGATTTCGAATTTATACAGAAACAGGAAAACGCCCTGAATCTTACAGTTGGTATACAGCTTTGGCGTTCTGCGCCGTCTGGCGGAAGACTTCTTCCGGGCTGATGCCCTTGACGCTGGCGGCATACTCGCCGACGTACCGGATGAGGGAGCTGTTGCAGCGGATGCCGCGCACCGGCTCCGGGGCCATGTAGGGGCAGTCCGTCTCGAGGACGATCTGCTCCAAAGGCAGAGCCGCAATGGCCTTTGCTGCCCGCTTGGCACCCTTGAAGGTGCAGGCGCCGCCGAAGCCGAAATACAGCCCCTGCCGGGCCAGCCACACGGCGTCGTCCGCACTGCCGGAATAGCAGTGGACGATGCCCTTGGGACGGTACTTTTTCAGCAGGGCGTAGACGTCGGCGTGGGCGTTTCGGTCGTGGACGATGATGGGCTTGTCCAGCTCAAGCGCAAGGCGGATCTCTGCCTCAAACAGCGCCAGCTGTGCGTCTTTCGGCACAGGCCAGTGATAGTCCAGCCCGCACTCGCCCACAGCGACCACTTTCGGGTCGTCGTAGCAGGGGGCAAGGGCTTTCATCTCAGCGGCCCAGTCGCCGCCAAAGACCGAGACAGTGGGGGCAGGGCCTTCCTCGCCGCAGTCCTCGGGGGCCAGCAGGCTCTCGGGATGGATGCCGATGGCGGCATACACCCACGGATAGCGGTGAGCCAGCTCCAGCACCCGGGGCGCGTCCCCCGAGTGGGTGGCCTGCTCGCAGACGCCGACCACGCCCTTTTCGGGCAGGCTGTCCAGCAGAGCGAAGCGGTCAGCGTCGAAGGCGCGGGAGCTGTAGTGGGCGTGGGTGTCGAAGATCGGGCCGGTCATTGATCCTCCTTCTTGGTGGGGGCTTTATTCACCAGCCAGATGCCGACGCAGACGAACACCAGTGCGGCCAGATACTGCCAGCGGAACAGCGGTTCACCGTTGAGCACAGCGCTCAGCAGCACGTTGACCACCGGGTTCACGAAGCCGAAGATGGCAATGCGGCTGACGGGGTTGTTCTTCATCAGCAAGGCCCAGAGCAGATAGCCGGCGCCGCAGATGAAGGCCAGATACAGCAGCACCAGAATGCCCAGCGGCGTCACACTGCCCAGACGCCCGCCGAGAGCCGTACCCAGCACGAAGAGCGCTGCGCCGCCCACGAACAGGTTCAGGAAGCAGACCGCAAAGCTGTCCGCCTTTTTGGTGACGGACTTGTTCCACGGGCCGGACAGAGTGAAGATGACCGTTGCCAGCAGCATACAGAAGATGCCCCAGCCGCTGCCGCCGCCGTGGTTGCCCAGTGTGCCGATGAGCACGCCCGCAAAGCCGACGGCGCAGCCCAGGGTCTTTGCCGGGGTCATCCGATCGGCATTGCCGTAGATGAAGTGGGCAAAGATGGCGCCCAGAAAGCTCTGGGTGCTGTTCAGGATGCTGCCGAACGCACCGGTGAGCATCGCCACGGCGATGTAGTAGAAGGCGTACTGGATCGTGGTCTGCCACAGGCCCAGTACACAGCACTCGGCAAAGACTTTCCCTTTCGGGAAGGTGGGCATCCGGCTCTGGAGCAGGGTGCTGCCCAGCAGGACGAGCAGACTGCCCAGCATGAACCTTGCACCGGCAAAACAGAAGATGGACGCGGTGTTGGACGGATCGATCTCAAAGAGGCGGTAGCCCATCTTGATGAAGGGGAACGCACAGCCCCACAGCGCATTGCAGAAGATGGCCAGCAGGACGGCAAACACCGGTGTGCCGAAAATTTTGTCCAGCTTCTCGGAGCGGGAAAGAGTCATGTTGTTCTCCATCGCTCAGTGGATGCGCGCGCCCACGGGGGTGTCGTCGCTGTAGAAGGGGATGGAGCAGCCGCCGTCGGCAGTGTCAGCGGCGAAGATCATGCCCTCGCTGACATACTTGCCCTTCATCATCGGGCGGGGTGCCAGGTTGCAGACGATGCCGAGCTTCTTGCCGATGAGGTCTTCCGGCTTGAACCACTTGGCGATGCCGGACAGGATGCAGCGCTCACGCTCGCCGTCAAAGACGGTCAGGTGGAGCAGCTTTTTGCTCTCCTTCAGGTTCTCGCAGGCGCGGACCTCGGCCACGCGCAGCTCCACCTTGCAGAAGTCGTCATAGGAGATCTCTGCCTCGTGGGTGAAGTCCACATTGCTCTCCTCAGCGGGAGCAGCGGCCTTCTTCTCGGCCTCTTCCTTGGCCTTCTTAGCGGCCTCGGCAGCGGCCTTGCGCTTCTCGTCCTCTTCCTTCAGGTGGGCGATCTCCTTGGCCACGTCGATGCGGGGGAACAGCGCCTCGCCCTTGTGGACGGTGTAGCTCTCCTGAACGCCGTAAGCGGCCTTTTCCACGTCGATAGCGGAAGCGTCCAGACCCAGCTGCTCCATCATCTTGGGAGCGGTGGAGGGCAGGTAAGCGTTCAGCAGTATGCCGCAAACGCGCAGAGCCTCGCACAGGTGGTACAGCACGCTCTCAAGGCGCTCCTTGTTGGCCTCATCCTTGGCCAGAGCCCAGGGGGCGGTCTCGTCGATATACTTGTTGGCGCGCTGGATGACGGCGAAGATCTCCATCAGAGCCTGTGGGATGGTCAGATTGTCCATGTCTGCCGTGACCTTGCCCAGCAGTTCGCTGGTCATGGTCTCCAGCTCGGTGTCGATGGCCTCGGTGCCGGCCACTTTGTGGACAGTGCCGCCGAAGTACTTCTCACACATGGCGACGGTGCGGCTCAGCAGGTTGCCAAGGTCGTTTGCAAGGTCGCTGTTGATGCGGTTGATGAGGGCTTCGTTGGTGAACGTGCCGTCGTTGCCGAAGGGGATCTCACGCAGCAGGAAGTAGCGGATGGCGTCCACGCCATAGCGGTCGCAGAGGATGACGGGGTCAACGACGTTGCCCACGGATTTGGACATCTTGCCGCCGTTCATCAGCAGCCAGCCGTGGCCGAACACCCGCTTGGGCAGCGGCAGGTCGAGGGCCATCAGCATGGCGGGCCACAGGATGGTGTGGAAGCGGAGGATCTCCTTGCCCACCATGTGCAGGTCTGCGGGCCAGAACTTGCTGTACTCGTCGTACTTCTCGTTGCCGTAGCCCAGAGCGGAGATATAGTTGCTCAGAGCATCGACCCAGACGTACATGGTGTGCTTGGGGTCGAAAGGTACGGGGATGCCCCACTTGACGGAGGTGCGGGAGACACAGGTGTCCTGCAGACCCTGCTTGATGAAGGCGATCATCTCGTTCTTGCGGCTCTCGGGCTGGATGAACTGGGGGTTCTCCTCGTAGAGCTTGAGCAGACGGTCGGCGTACTTGCCGGTCTTGAAGAAGTAGGCTTCCTCGTGGGCATCGTAGACCTCGCGGCCGCACTCGGGGCATTTGCCGTCCACCAGCTGGCTGTCGGTCCAGAAGCTCTCGCAGGGCTTGCAGTAGTGGCCGGTGTACTCGCCCTTGTAGATGTCGCCCTGCTCATAGAGCTTGGTGAAGATCTTCTGGCAGGACTCCATGTGGTAGTCGTCGGTGGTGCGGATGAAGCGGTCGTAGCTGATGTCCATCAGCTTCCACAGGTCTTTGACGGTGGCGACGATCTTATCCACGTACTCCTTGGGGGTCACGCCTGCGTCGGCGGCCTTGTCCTGGATCTTCTGGCCGTGCTCGTCGGTGCCGGTCAGGAACATGACGTCGTAGCCCTGCATCCGCTTGAAGCGTGCCAGTGCGTCGCAGGCCACGGTGGTGTAGCTGTGGCCGATGTGCAGCTTGTCGCTGGGATAATAAATAGGTGTGGTGATGTAGAATGTCTTGTGCTCGCTCATGAAAACGATTCTTCCTTTCTTTTGGCGCTAACAGCGAAAAACGCCCCCGCCCTGCCGGCTGTGCCGGACAAGGACGAGAGCGTGTAACTTCCGTGGTACCACCTTGTTTCGCCGCACCCTTGCAGACGCGGCCTTGCGCCGGAACTTCCGGCGAGCGCAGTAACGGGCGCACCCGTCGCAGGCTAAACGCTTCGCCCGCGCAGCTCAGAGACCATGTTCCGCTCCGCGCGGCCTGCCCGGTTCCATCCTTCGGGCTTTCTGTCAGGCGCAGACGAGGCGTACTCTTCTCTTCACAGCCAATTTACATTATTACATCTAATATACGCAAAATCGGTGGGTTTGTCAATATTAAACCTCGTAATCCAGGCAGACGCGGCTCTTATAGTAGGGCCGCACCTTGCTGTCGGCGACGGCCACATGAGCCGGGTGCTTGGAGTAGCCCTTGAGCGCTTCGGCAGACTCAAAGGTGGTGTCCAGCATCAGATCGGCGTTGGAAGAGGGCAGGCCGTTGATGTTGACGTGGACCTCCACGAGGCCCGGGATCTGACCGGCCAGACCCTCGAGGCCCGCTTTGATGCCGGCCTTGATGTCTGCCTTTTCGGCGGCGGAATATTCGTCCTTGAGCTGCCAGAGAATGATGTGCTTTACCATGATGAGTTCCTCCTGTTGTTGACCGAAATACTTGTTGCCCTTATTGTAACATCTGCACAAAAACTGTGCAAGAGTTTTTATTTGCCCACACAGCGGCAGGATGATATAATAAAAGGTAAGAACGGACAGGCTTCGTCTTCGTACAACCTGCTCCGAAAGGTAAGAGATTTTTGATGAACTGCGGGCCGCGCCGACCAGCGCCCCGCAAGACTGTGAGGAACATCGGATGAAAAAACATTTAGCTCATCTTGCTGCCGCCCTGGCAGTGACGCTGCTCTTCGGCGCTGCGGTCGGCCCTCTGAGTGCGGCTGCGGCGGCACCCACGGCGGCGATACTGAACGAAGAAAATACTGCGGCGGAAGAGAGCCGCCTGTGCCAGAGCGGGCTGGATCTGGAAATCGAGTACAACGACCTGCACCCGGTGTACCAGCTCTACCTCTCCAGCGCCGCCCCCGACGACTGGGTGTACCAGTGGTACAGCACCAACCCCGCCGTGGCGACGGTAGACCGCAACGGCCTCGTAACGGCCCAGCAGCCCGGCAAGGCCACCATCGTGGCCAACACCTACACCACCACCCTGCGGTGTGACGTAACGGTGGTGTCCAACGTGGGCCGAGTGACCCTGAACAAGGAGCGGCTGTATCTGGAGGGCATCGGCGGCACAGCGGCCCTGAAAGCCACCGTAGCGGCAGAAAACGGCAGCGCCGTACCCATCACCTGGACCAGCAGCAACCCTGCCGCCGCCACGGTAGACCCCTTTGGGCTGGTAACGGCGGTGGGGGACGGAGAGGCCCTGATCACCGCCACCACCCCGGACGGCCACAGCGCCTGCTGCAATGTCTACTGCGGCACACAGGTGGCGATCCAGGAACAGATCGAGGCCGATGAGGCAAAGATCGCCCTCGGCGTCCTTGGAGGCTTTGCAGTGCTGGTCACCGTGCTGGCGCTGGCAGTCTCCGGCAGCTGAAAAACAATATCAAAATAAAGGCAGGCACGCACCCGGAGAAGCCGGAAATGCGTGCCTGCTTTGTTATGCTCTTACAGCTGCGCTACTGTGGTAAAACATCTTGCGATGTTCCAAATATTTGATGTAATATCGTCTTAAATTGGAACTCCGCAAGGTTTGCGATGTTCGGGTCATTTGCGATGTTCCAACTTCGCACGAAAGTCGAACTCCGCAAAGCGTGCGATGTTCGATTCTGAACGTAATATCGAGCAAAAAGTGGAACTCCGCAAGATAACCTGCGGGTCTCAGAGGCTTACACCCCCGAAGCGCCGTAGTTTGCCAGCACACGGGCGGAGGGGTCGTTGACGTTGCAGCCCGGCCATGCCTTGTTGGGCATCCAGAAGTCCACGATGGTGCGGCTCTGGTCGTGGTAGTATTTCTCGAAAATTTCGCGGTAGAACAGGCTCTCCTTGGTAAACGGCATACAGTGGGCGGAGTAGTTTGCCCGGCGGAGCTGGAATTCCTCGTCGGTGTAAAGGCTCTCGGCGTACTCTTTGATGTCGTCCACCATGCTGTGGCCTACAGCGTCGGAGAAAGCGGCCTTTTCGCGCCACAGGATCTCCGGCGGCAGCCAGTCGCCCTCGAACGCCTTGCGCAGCAGGTACTTGCCCTTGCCGTAGCTGTTCAGCTTCTTTTCGGGGTCGATGGCCATGACGTACCGCACAAAGTCCAGATCACCGAACGGCACGCGGGCCTCGATGCTGTTGGCGGAGATGCAGCGGTCGGCGCGCAGGACGTCGTACATATACAGCTCGCGGATGCGCTTCTGGCTTTCCTGCTGGAATGCATCTGCGGTGGGGGCGTAGTCGGTGTACTTGTAGCCAAACAGCTCGTCGGAGATCTCGCCGGTCAGCAGTACGCGGACGTCGGTCTGCTCGTGGATGGCCTTGCACAGCAGGTACATCCCCATGCTGGCCCGGATGGTGGTGATGTCCCAGGTGCCCAGCAGACGAATGACCTCTTCGAGGCTGCTGATGACCATATCCCGGTCAATGATGATCTCGTGATGCTCGCTGCCCAGATACTCAGCGGTCTGGCGGGCATATTTCAGGTCGATGGCGTCGGTGTCCATGCCGATGGCAAAGGTGCGGATGGGCTTGCCCAGCTTCTTGGAGGCGATGGAGCAGACCAGCGAGGAGTCGAGGCCGCCCGACAGCAGGAAGCCCACGGGTGCGTCAGCGTCCAGACGCTTTTCCACGCCTGCAATGAGCTTTTCGCGGATGTTGGTCAGGATAGTGTCCATGTCGTCCTGCATGGGGGCGGGAACATCGGCGATGTCCTCGTAGCGGACAAAGCGTCCGTCGCAGTAGTAGCTGCCGATGGGGAAGGGGCGGATGTCATCGCACCAGCCAATGAGGTTCTGCATCTCAGAGGCAAATGCGATCTTGTGGCTGGACTTGGAGTAGCCGTAGAACAGCGGACGGATGCCGATGGGGTCGCGGGCTGCGATGAGGCGGTCTTTGCGGGAATCGTACAGGATGAGCGCAAATTCGGCGTCCATGTGGCGGAACATATCGAGGCCGTACTCATAGTAGAGCGGCAGCAAGATCTCGCAGTCGCAGTCGGAGGTGAACTTGTAGCCCCGGCGCTTCAAGATCTCTTTCTCGAAGCGGAAGCCGTAGAGCTCGCCGTTGCAGACCACGCAGTCGGCCCCGCGGTAGAAGGGCTGCATCCCCTCCGGCGTCAGGCCCATGATGGCGAGGCGCCCGAAGCCCATCAGGCCGAAAGGCCCTTCCACCACACGCTGGTCGTCCGGCCCGCGCGAGACGGTGCGCATCAGATATTCTTTGAACTTGTCGGCACTCATATCATGCCCGGTATAGCCTATCACACAGCACATATTTCTTACCCCTCTTGTGTTGGACCGCTCCGGTGTATCCGCGAGGCTTTCCCTTCCTCGCTTTTGGGGGAGCGGCAAATAAAAAATACGGCAGCAAACGTCCTTTTTGCTAGGACGAATGCTGCCGTATCCGTGGTGCCACCTAAATTACCGGCACAGCGTGCCAGTCACTTCGTGCGCTCTCCCCGTTGAAAGCACTGCCGCGATAACGAGCGGCGCACGTCTGCCCCTACTGCCCGCAATGCCATAGCATCCGGGGGTTCAGGGGGAAGCTCACGGGGGTTCGTTCAGGCCCGGCCATCTGCGCGGCTCACACCTGCCCGCACTCTCTGGAAGAGGGCGCTCAGGGCCTTACTTTTCCCGTTCATCGCTTTTTATGCAGAAATTGTATCACTGCTTTTTGTCCGTGTCAACATCTGCGCAGCAATTTTTACAGGTTTGTGCAGCCTGCCCGTCTTGGGCCTCATTTGCAGCGCAGCTGCGGCACAAACCGTACAAAACGCTGCCCTCGCACTGCAGCGTGAAGCCGTGCTCTGCCATCAGGTGGGCGCGCACCTCGTCCATGAAGTGGCAGTCCAGATGATAGATGCGCCCGCACCGCACACACTTGAGGTGCAGGTGCTCCCGGCAGTGACGGCCCTCGTCCACATACTGGAACACGGCCTTTTCGCCCTTGTCGGCGACGTATTTCATCACCCGCTGCTCTCCGGCCAGCTTGTCCAGATAGCGGTAGACGGTGGTGGGGTTGGGGCTGGCGCCCTCGGCCTCGAGATGCTCGAGGATATTGGACGCGCTGACCGCGTGCTGGCGGTTGCGGATGAGATAATCCAGGATGAGCTGGCGGGTCTTGGTGTTGTAGCCGTCGCTTCGTGCCATGATGCTGATACCTTCTTTCTGTCTGTAGTGTACCACATTTTATCCTTCGATGCAAAACAACAGCTAAATGCTGGCAACAAGCACAAAAACCGTTGTGGAATATGTGCAAAAATAAGTTAGGATATTTGGCCAAAACGGAAATCAAGCCAAACTTCAGCAGAAACTCTTGTAAAAAATATCCTATTGTGTGATAATAAAATCGAGATGATAGTTGGATGGTTTCAGGGATACAAGCAGAAAACGAAACATCCGACCGGAGAGAGACTGGAGAAGAGGAAGAAGAAGATGAAAGAGACGGAAGCACAGGCAAAGCTGAGCCTGAAATTACAGGCGTATCAGTACCTGAAAACCAAGATCCTGAACTGTGAGTACCGCCCCAACGAGTTTCTGAACGAGCAGAAGCTCTGCGCCGAGATGGGCAACATCAGCCGCACCCCCATGCGGGATGCGCTGGGCCGTCTGGAACAGGAAGGGCTCATCACCATCCTGCCCAAGAAGGGCCTGATGGTGTCGGGCATCACCGAGGAGGACGTACACAGCATGTTCGAGATGCGCCTACTGGTGGAGCCTTATGCGCTGCGCACCTACGGTGCAGACATCCCTCGGGAGGAGCTGGGACGCTTTGTGCAGATGATGCACGAGCCGGACGTCATCGACGACTTCTGCAAGTCGGACGACGACTTCCACGAGCTGCTGATGAGCACTCTGCCCAACAAGTATCTCCGCTCGGCCTATGACCGGATCACCGGCCTGAACACCCGGTTCCGCATCATGACCGGCAAGGTGAGCATGATCAACCGGGAGCAGACCTGCGAAGAGCATCTGGAAATTCTTGAGCCTGCCCTGAAGGGCGACTGGAACACCGCCGCCGATGCCCTGCAGAAGCATCTGGAGATCGCCCGCGACAAAGCCGAGGGCGTCATCAAGGTCATCCGGCTGTGGTAAGAAGATAACAACAAAAGACCTCTCTGTATCGAATGGTGCGGGGAGGTCTTTTTTCACGCAGGAAGGGAAAATGGTTGAAAACGATCCCCCGGAACCGATATAATGGGGACAGTTCAAATGTGAGGTCTGACAAAATGCAAAACAACACACTTTCCCGCCCGGGCTTTTCCCTCAGCGGCACTGCCCTGAAACGCATTGCCTGCCTGTCGATGCTGCTGGACCACACCGGCGCGTCCCTGCTGGAGAACGGCCTGTTCCGCTGCAGCGCCATCGACCCCCGGCTGGTGGGGCTGGACCAGCTTTTGCGGCTGGTGGGTCGGCTGGCGTTTCCCATCTACTGCTTTCTGCTGGTGGAGGGCTTTCTCCACACCCACGATCTCAAAAAATACGCCCTGCGGATGCTGGGCTTCGCACTCATCAGCGAGGGACCCTTCGACTGGGCGTTTTTCTCGGGCGTCTACTGGGGACATCAGAATGTCTATTTCACCCTCCTGCTGGGCTTGCTGGCCATGAAGGCTCTGGATACATACCAGACGCCGGAGGGGATGCCGACGCTGAAAGGCATCCTCGGGGCGGCAGCCTGCTTCCTCGCGGCGGCGCTGCTCCATTGTGACTACGATGTGCTGGGGCTGGCCCTCATCCTCGCCCTCTACATGACCCGGAAGGACAAAAGAGCGCAGTGCATCGCGGGCGCGGTGTTCTCCCTCTTCGAGCCGGTGGCACCGCTGGCGTTCGGGCTGGTCTGGTTCTACAGCGGCGAGCGGGGCGGCAGCTCCAAACTCGAGCAGTGGGCGTTCTACTGGTTCTACCCGGTGCATCTTTCGGTACTGGCGGCAGCAGTGGCCCTGGCCTTTCCAGGCTAAAAACCGGTAAAGAAAATTTCTTTCACCCTTTTTGAGGCCCCAAAAGGCGGTTTTGTGGAGAAAAAACAAAACCATTGCGCAATACAGCGTTGGATATATGGACTTTTGAGGGAAAAACATGAAAATAACATGGAAATCAGGGTAAAAACTATGGCTTTTTTGTTTTGAATGTGTTAAGATATTGTTACGGAAGTTCGGCGGTGTGCAACCGGCACCGCCGCTGAAAAACAACATTCTTAATTAAGGAGGAATGTGCTTTATGATGAAGTATCTCCAGAAACTGGGCAAAGCACTGATGCTCCCCGTTGCAGTGCTGCCGATCTGCGGCATCCTGATGGGCATCGGTTACGCTCTGGCTCCCGCCGTTATGGGTGCTGAGGGTGCAACCTCTGGCGCAGCATATACCATTGGCTTCCTGCTCATCAAGGCAGGCGGCGCTCTGATCGATAACATGGCATGGCTGTTTGCCATCGGCGCTGCTGTGGGCCTGGCCGACAACGACGGCACCGCAGGTCTGGCTGGTCTGGTCAGCTTCCTGATGATGCAGCAGCTGCTGAACCCCGGCGTGGTCGGCATGGTGCGTCATCTGGAAGAGGGCACCGCTACCTACATCGCATTCCAGAAGGTCGCCGGCAACTCCTTTATCGGCATCCTGGCTGCAGTTGTGGGCGCTGCCTGCTACAATAAGTTCAAGGATACCCAGATGCCCGACTGGCTGGCATTCTTCAGCGGCAAGCGCTTTGTTGCCATCGCTACCGGCCTGATCTCCATCCTGGTCTCCGTGGTTCTGCTGTTCGTCTGGCCCGTCATCTTCGACGGTCTGGTCGCCATCGGCACCGGCATCGCCGGCATGGGCGGCATCGGCGCTGGCATCTACGCTTTCCTGAACCGTCTGCTCATCCCCACCGGCCTGCATCACGCTCTGAACAACGTGTTCTGGTTCGATACCATCGGCCTGGGCGACCTGAACCACTTCTGGGCAGGCGACGTCACCGGTCAGAACGGTGTCACCTGGAGCCTGGGTATGTACATGTCCGGCTTCTTCCCCTGCATGATGTTCGGTATTGCCGGTGCTGCTCTGGCAATGGTCAAGACCGCTAAGAACAAGAAGGCTGCCATTGGTCTGGTGGTTTCCGCTGCCATCTGCGCCTTCGTCTGCGGCGTCACCGAGCCCTTCGAGTTCGGCTTCATGTTCCTGTGCTTCCCGCTGTACGTTGTGTACTCCGCTCTGTACGGCATCTTCACCATCATCACCTACTACTCCGGTTTCCGTGCTGGCTTCTGCTTCTCCGCAGGCGCTACCGACCTGGTGTTCTCCGCTTCTCTGCCCGCAGCTGCTAAGACCTGGATGATCATTCCTCTGGGCATCGCAGCATTCGTGGTGTTCTACTTCGTGTTCTACTTCGCTATCACCAAGTTCGACCTGAAGACCCCCGGCCGTGAGGACGAGGACGCTGAGGAGGCCGAGAAGAAGGTCACCCTGGCCAACAACAACTACACCGAAGTCGCTTCTGCTGTTCTGGCTGCTGTCGGCGGCAAGGAGAACGTGAAGGAAGTTGGCTACTGCGCAACCCGCCTGCGTTTCGAGGTCCTGGACAACGCTAAGGTGGACGAGAAGGCTGTGAAGGCTGCCGGTGCTGCCGGTGTCATCCGCCCCAGCAAGAACGCCTGCCAGGTCATCATCGGCACCAAGGTCCAGTTCGTGTACGACGAGCTGAAGAAGATGCTGTGATCCTGCTGACATTCTGAGTTGGATCCCGGGCATGGGAGGACGGTTGACCCCCTGCCCATAAAAAAGGCCGCCGAGGGCGGGCGTTTACGCCCCGCTTTCGGCGGCTTGTTTTGTTCACAAAAAAACGTATCTTCCCCCAGAAAACCGTGTTATACTAGTGGTACGATAAAGATCAGGAGGTCTATCTTATGAAGATCATTCGTGCAAAAGACTACAAGGATATGTCCCGCAAGGCGGCAAACATCATCTCCGCGCAGGTCATCATGAAACCGAACTGTGTGCTGGGTCTGGCGACCGGAGGCACCCCTGTGGGCGCTTACGCACAGCTGGTGGAGTGGTATAACAAGGGCGACCTCGACTTCTCCGAAGTGACCACCGTCAACCTCGACGAGTACCGCGGCCTGCCCAAAGAGCATCCCGAAAGCTATTGGAGCTTCATGCACAAGAACCTGTTCGACCATGTGAACATCCGCCCCGAGGCCATCCATCTGCCCGACGGCACCAACCCCGACGCGGCCGACGCCTGCGCCAAGTACAACGACATCATCCACAGCGTGGGCGGCATCGACCTGCAGCTGCTGGGCCTCGGCCCCAACGGCCACATCGGCTTCAACGAGCCGGGTGAGGCATTCGAGCTGGAGACCCACTGTGTGGATCTGACCCCCGCCACCATCGAGGCCAACAAGCGCTTCTTCGACGGCAACGAGGACCTTGTGCCGAAGCAGGCCTACACCATGGGCATCAAGACCATCATGCAGGCCCGCAAGGTGCTGGTGGTGGCCAACGGTCTGGCAAAGGCCAAGGCCGTCAAGGCTGTCGTTTCCGGCCCTGTCACCCCCGAATGCCCGGGCTCCATCCTGCAGATGCACCCCGACTGCATCCTCGTGGCCGATGAAGAGGCCCTGAGCCTGCTGTAAGGCCCGGAGGAACGCCCTGTATTTTATCAAGCTCTTATAAATAAAAAGGACCGCTGTGCAGTTGCACGGCGGTCCTTTTGCATTGCTGTAAGACTCAGACGTTCTCGGTCAGGAACTTCTCGACAGCCTCAATGGCAGCTGCCTCGTCCTCGCCCTCGGCGGTGACGGTGATGGTCTCGCCCTGACGGATGCCCATGCCCATCACGGCCATCAGCTTGCGCATATCGCAGGTCTTGCCGTTCTTCTCGAGGGTGATGGTGCTGGTATACTGCTTGGCCAGCTTGACCAGCAGGCCGGCGGGGCGTGCGTGGACGCCGAGTTCATCTTTGATGGTATACTGGAACTGTTTCATGGCTCATAGTCTCCTTGTTGGATAAAAGGGGGATTCGGGTCGTTCAAAAAATCAGACAGCGCTCTCGTAGTCCAGCATGAACTGCTTTGCCATCTCCTTCGTGTCTGCTTGGGTGTATGCATTGAATTAAAGCTTGGGCTGGCCCATGCAGTAGGTCTGCAGGACGTCGTAGTTATCCTCCAGCACCACGAGGTCGGCGTCCTTGCCCACCTGGATGGAACCCTTGCGGTCGTCCAGATGCAGGCACTTGGCCGGGTTGATGGTGCAGGAGTTCAGAGCGTAGTTGAAGGGGACCAGAGCCTCTTCCACGAGGATGCGCAGGCCCTTGTTGATGTTCAGGGTGGAGCCTGCCAGAGTGCCGGTGGCCGTCAGATGGGCGCTGCCGTCGGGGTAGATGATGACCTCGTTGCCGCCGAACAGGTACTTGCTGCCCACGGGCGTACCCTTGGCCATCAGGGCGTCGGAGATCATGATGGCGTAGTCGGGACCCTTGCTCATGAAGTAGTTGTTCAGGGCGGCGGGGGTGGAGTGGCAGCCGTCACAGATGATCTCGCCGTACATGGTGCGGATGCGGTAAGCTGCGCCCACCAGACCGTTTGCACGGTGGTTGAAGGGCGACATACCGTTATAAACGTGGGTCATGGAGCGCGCGCCGTTGGCGTAGGCCATGACAGCCTGCTCGTAGGTCGCGCCGCTGTGGCCGATGCTGACCACCACGCCGTGGGCCGTCAGATAGCGGGTGAGGGCGAAGTCCTCATCATGCTCCGTTGCCAGCGTGACATAGCGGATGTGGCCGCGGGCCGCTTTCTGGTAGTGCTCGAACTGCTCGATGGTGGGTTTGACGATGTACTGGTCAGGCTGTGCGCCCTTGTACTTCATGTCGAGATAGGGGCCTTCGAAGTGGATGCCCAGGATCTCTGCGCCGTCGTAGCCGCTCTCCATGACATTGGCCACGTTGGTGACAGCGTTGGTCAGCACCTCCACGCTCTGGGTGATGGTGGTGGCGAGGAAGCTGGTGACGCCCTCCGAGACGATGTGCTCTGCCCAGTAGCGCAGGCCGTCCTCGTTGGCGTCGTTGGTGTCGAACTCGTAGGCGCCGTGGCAGTGGATGTCCATAAAGCCGGGGACGATGCGCTTGTCACCGTAATCGTCGTCCACATCCTTGGTGCCATAGGGCAGGATGGCGGTGATCCTGCCGTCGTTCACCTCAATGGCAGCAGGGACAAACTGGTCTGCCAGCCAGACCTTTTTACTTTGTATTACCATTTTAGATGCCCTCCTTCTGGGGTTGATAGCTTGATTTCATTATACCACACGGCTTCGGAAAAATATATATAATTTTCAATCGATTTTGTCATTCGTTTCGGAAAAAAGAGATAAAAATGATGGAGAAAACGGCCTGACAGGCCGCTGCGCGGAGGCTGGTTTGTCTTTTTCAACCAAAAAGTTATGGCTTTCAGTTACCCCCTTGTTTTCTGCGGTTTGGCTGTGATATAACAAACAAAAGAGAGCGGAACAGCTCTGCTATGGAATTATCAGAAAAAAGTTTTACCGTGTCCATTAGGAGGTAGATTTAGGATGAGCATTTTTAATCTGACCGATGAGAAGATGAAGGAGACGTCTTCCACCTTTACGGCCCATGAGATCTATCAGCAGCCTGCCACCTGGCGCAAGACCTGCGCACAGCTCGCTGCCTGCAAGGATGAGCTTCAGGCTTTTATCGATCAGGTCGTCAAGCAGGATGATTTCGACATCGTCCTCACCGGTGCCGGCACCAGCGAGTTCGTCGGCAACTCCCTGTTCCAGGCCCTGAACCCCAAGTACGACTTCAAGGTCAAGTCCTACGCTTCTACCGACCTCGTGCCTTCTCCCGAGAACTTCCTCTCCCGCACCAAGCCCACCCTGCTGGTGAACTTTGGCCGTTCGGGCAACTCCCCCGAGTCTCTGGGCAATGTGGAGGCCGCTGAGGTCGTCTGCCAGAACCTGTATCACCTGTTCGTGACCTGCAACCACGAGGGTACCCTGTCCAAGCTGACAAACACCCGTCACAACTGCTTCGCCATCAACCTGACCCCCGAGACCCACGACCAGTCCTTCGCCATGACTTCCAGCTACAGCAATATGTATCTGGCTACCTATCTGGCCTTCAACCTCGACAAGCTGGACGAGATCACCGCTGAGGTGGAGAAGCTGGCCGTGGCCGGTCAGCACTTCCTGGATGACCAGTTCGGTCTGGCACAGAAGATCGTGGACGAGTTCGATTACAACCGCATCGTCTATCTGGGCAACATCGGCCTGAAGGGCGTCGCTCAGGAGTCCGCTCTGAAGACCCTCGAGCTGACCGCCGGCAAGGTGGCCACCATGTACGACTCCGAGCTGGGCTTCCGCCACGGCCCCAAGTCCATCATCGACAACAACACCCTGACCGTCGCTTACCTGAGCGATGACGAGTACCGCCGCCGCTACGAGCTGGATCTGGTCAAGGAGATGGCACGCCAGCGCAAGGGCAACAAGATCGCCGTCGTCTACAACCACGACTGCGAGGGCATCGAGGAGTTGGCCGACTATCCCGTCCAGATCAAGGTCGGTGCCGACATGGAGAACGTCCTGCTGGGTCTGGACTTCATCCTGTTCGCACAGACCATCGCTCTGATGAAGTCCCTGTCTCTGGGCATCACCCCGGATAACCCCTGCCCCACCGGCGAGGTGAACCGCGTGGTCAAGGGCGTCACCCTGTACCCCTACACGCTGAAATAATCAAAACAACGTCATAAATTCAGGAGGGCAACGAGTAGGATCGGTTTGGTAGTTACCGGCCACGGCCATTTGTGCAGCAAAAAGCGGGAGCGGATATCCCGAAGGACATCCGCTCCCGCTGCGATGTTATGTGAGTTTCAGATTTAAGCCCTGCCGTTGCTGCCGCAGACCAGGATCTTGCTCTTGACGTATTCCTTGACGTACTCGCGGCCGACGGCGCTGTACTTCTTGGGGTCGAAGACCTCGGGGTCCTTGGCGAGGTATTCCTTCAGGCCCTTGCTGAAGGCAATGCGCAGGTCGGTGGCGTAGTTGACCTTGCACATACCGCGTGCGACGCACTCGCGGACAGCGTCATCCGGCACGCCGGAGGTGCCATGCAGCACCAGAGGCACAGACACGACCTTGCGGATCTCGCTCAGGCGCTCCATATCCAGCTTGGGAGTTCCCTTGTAGACGCCGTGGGCAGTGCCGATGGCGACAGCCAGAGAATCGACGCCGGTGCGCTCTGCAAACTCAGCAGCCTCGGAGGGGACGGTGTAGCCGTTGCCATTGCCGCCGTCAAGGTCGTCTTCCTTGCCGCCGACCTTGCCCAGCTCAGCCTCCACCGGGATACCGGCGGCGTGGCATGCGCGGACAACGGACTTGGTGATCTCGATGTTCTCCTCAAACACATGGTGAGAGCCGTCGATCATGACGGAGGTGTAGCCGGCACGGAATGCCTGCATGGCCAGCTCGTAGCTGCTGCCGTGGTCGAGGTGCATCACGACGGGGACGCTTGCCTCAGAAGCGGCTGCGGCCACCATGGCGTGGAACATGGCCGGAGAAGCGTACTTCAAAGTACCCGGGGTGGTCTGGACGATGACGGGAGCGCGCAGCTCCTCAGCAGCGGCGATGATGGCCTGCACCATCTCCATGTTCTCGGCATTGAACGCGCCGATGGCGTAATGGTTCTTCTGAGCGTCGAGCATCAAATCTTTGGTTGTAACTAAGGACATAGTAAAACCTCCAAAAACTTTACCTTCTTCAAAAAGCGTTAGGAGTTTAACGATTCATCCTTATTATAGATAGTCCTGGCTAATTTGACAAGAGCAAAAAACGCCAAAGAGTTTGTCATTTGCGGTTGAAAGCTCAGAAGCCCAGCTGTGCATCCTCCCGGGCGGCTTCCAGAACGGTGACCACCTGCCGGGTATATATAATGGGTATCAGACGCTGCTCTGACAGTTCTGCTTGACGAATTCGCTGGGGGACATGTGATACTTCATGTTGAAGGACTTGGAGAAATAATGGATGGAGCTGTAGCCCAGACGCAGCGAAATTTCGCTGATGGTATAGCGGTTCTCGAGGAGCATCTGACAGCTGCGCTCCAGCTTCGTGTCGTTGATATACTTTTTGGGCGACTGGTCCACTGAGTTCTTGAACAGCAGCTGCAGAGCGGACCGGGACAGCGAGAAGTGCTCGCAGATCTCCGGGATGGTGAGGGGGTCGTAGATGTTGTCGTCGATATAGGCGATGATGCGGTCGAACAGCTCGTCCATGGCGCTCTGGTGGGCCGTGCTGCTGGCGGGGGCCATGGGGGAGGCGTAGGTGCCTTGGAGCAGCCGGATGATGGTCTCGGTCAGCAGGCAGAGCATCAGGCTGTTCATATAGGGGATGCCGGTGGTGCTCTCCCGGACGAAGGCTTTTAATAAGGTGTTGATCTTCTGGTCGTAGTGGAACACCCGGTTGATGAGGGCGTCATACCAGACCTCCCGCTCCACGGGAGTCAGGTTGCGCATATCGAAGAGGATGGTAATATAGGAGGCCCTGTGCTCTTCGTCGGTGTACTGGGTGTGGAACTGGCCCGGGCCGTATATCATCAGGTCTTTTTCTTTTAAGTGGTAGAGCGTGCCGTCCACTTCGGTCTCCAGCTCGCCGGTGTCCACGTAGGTCAGCTCGAAGAAATCGTGCCGCTCACCATGGAAACAGTAGTTCTCGGTGCGGATGCGGTAGTAGTAGCCCAGAATTTTCTGGATCTCGATGCGGGGCAGGACGGCCAGAAATTCGTACTGGGAAGGAAAGTCTGTGATATGCAGCGAGTAGCTGCTCTCGGCGTAAAGGTCGTACTCGAGCTTCTGGGTCGTGGAGACGACGGCGAAGTAGACATTCGGCCTGATGTGGATGAGCCTGTTCATCGCAAACTCCTGCACATCGGCAGCCTCCGCCGTGTGGGAGACCAGCAGAACGCCAATGCCGCTCTTTACCTGTAAATAGGTATCGCAGTTGAAGCAGTAGAACTGGGAGACATAGCGGCGGGTGAGGGCAACCATCGTCTGGTGGATGAGCTCCGGGTGCTCGCGGTCGATGGGCTGGTGGTAGACCGAGCCGTAGTCCAGAAAACTGTCGTTGGAAGTTTCGCGTTGCATTCAAATCCCTCCTTCTGAAAAAGTATATCATTTTTTGGGCATTTTGACGAGTCTTGTTTATGCTTTTTTGGTAGATTGTAATGAGACTCGCCGAATTTAACCGTTTTTTCGAAACGATTTGTTAAAAAATATAAAGACATTTGTTCCAATATAGCCTATAATGTAGTTGCTTTGAATTGGAAACTCAGACAAAAAACTCAAGGAGGAATTTGAGAATGCCGAACATTATGAAGAAGAAGAACTGGAAGCCCGTTGCCTGCATCGCTCTGCTGCTGGTCATCGGTCTGGTCGGCGCATTCTTCGGCATCTTTGCTTAAGGCATAAGCCGGAATCACAATGCACGCGGTACTTCTTGATTTTAATGGGACGATGTTCTTTGATACCCGCTTCCACATGGAGGCGTGGTCAAAGATCTATCATGAACTGCATCCCGAAGATAAAAGCCCTCTTGCATCGACGAAGATTTGCGGTCCCTGCAATGATGTCATTCTGAAGAACATGGCCCCGTGGCTCACCCCTGAGGAGCGCCAGCAGTATTCAGAAAAGAAAGAGGCGCTGTACCGGGAGGCATGCAGGAACGATCCTGCCAGTTTACACCTCGTAGCAGGTGCTGAAGAGCTGCTGCAAGGCTTACAGAAGCGCGGCATCCCGTTCGCGCTGGCGAGTGCTTCCATAAAAGCAAATGTTGATTTCTACTTTGACTCGTTTCCGATCGGTCACTGGCTGAAACAACAGGACGTCGTGTACGACGACGGAAGCTATGCCGACAAAGGCGAGATGCATCTGGAAGCTGCGCGGAGGTTGGGTGTTCCGTTCTCTGAGTGCTTGGTCATCGAGGACAGCGTCACCGCCATCGCTCTGGCAAAACGAAACGGCGCAGGCCGGATCGTGGGCGTCGGAGAGACGACAGACGGGCCCGAGCTGCTGGCACTGGGAGCAGACCACTACATCCACGACTTTACAGAATTTGATTACGGTTGGCTGGAAAACTGAGTTCACCCAATGAGTTTCCACTTCCACAGTTGATAAGGCGGCTTCGAGAGATCGAAGCCGCCTTTGTCGTGTCCGGATGACTGTGGTTTTGAACTGCACAGGGGTCAAAAGTGGAAAACTGCGCAGGGAGGATAAAATAAAACGCGGAGGACTTTCCCGTTAAAAGAAAAGTCCTTCGCGTTTTTGCAGCATGTCCCAGACAGGAGTCGAACCTGCGGCCTTCCCCTTAGGAGGGGGACGCTCTATCCAACTGAGCTACTGAGACACATTACAGATATGATACCGCAAACAGCGCACAAAATCAAGTTGAATCGGAGAGAAAAAAGGTGTATCCTATAAAGAGAGGCTCCTGCGTCGGGAAACTTTGTGCAGGGGCGGCAGAACGACTCGCCCCTCTGGCCGCTGGCCGGGGGGAGCCCCGGGAGGTTGCAATGGGAAAAAACAAAACCAAAAAGCGGACACGCCGACCCAACAAGGGCTGGCTGGCGGGCAGCAGTGCGACGCAGACCATCTGCAGCAGCTTTCTGCTGGTCATCGCGGTGGGGACGCTGCTGCTTACCCTGCCCATTTCCAGCAGGACGGGGCGGCTGGGCGTCATCGACGCCATGTTCACCGCCACCAGTGCCACCTGCGTGACGGGCCTCGTCGTGCGGGATACATGGAGCCAGTTTTCGCTGTTCGGGCAGGTGATCATCCTGATGCTCATTCAGGTGGGCGGCCTCGGCCTTGTCACCCTCACCAGCTTCTTCGCGCTGGCGGGCCGGCGGCGGATGGGCTTCCGCGACCTGCGGCTGCTGGGCGAGAGCGTCTCGGCAGACGGCCTGTCCAAGGCCACTGAGGTGCTGAAGATCGTCATCAAGCTGGCGGCGGCTTTCGAAGCCGTGGGCATCGTGCTGCTGCTCTTCGCATTTGTGCCGCAGTTCGGCGCAGAAGGTGTGTGGGTCAGCGTGTTCACGGCCATCTCGGCTTTCTGCAACGCAGGCTTTGACCTCTTCGGACGGTTTGGCGCCTACTCCTCGCTGGTGCCGTACGTCAACAACTACTATGTGCAGGCTGTCATCATGTTTATGATCATGGCCGGTGGTCTGGGCTTCATGGTCTGGGTGGAGCTGGCGGAGTACCGCAAAAAGCGGCGGCTCTCCCTCCACGCGAAGGTCGTGCTGCAGTTCTCGGTCATCTTCTGGGTGGGCGGCGCGGTGCTGCTGGCCCTGCTCGAGTGGTCGAACCCCAGGACGATGGGCGGCCTGTCCGTCCCGGGCAAGGTAATGGCGGCGCTGTTCCAGTCGGTGTCCACCCGTACTGCGGGTATGAACACCATCGACCTCGCGGCCTGCAGCCCCATCAGCAAGCTGCTGATGAGCGTGCTGCAGTTCATCGGTGCGGCCCCCGGTTCGACGGGCGGCGGTGTCAAGGTGACGACCTTCGCGGTGCTCATCCTGACCATCCGCAGCGTGGCACAGGGCCGCGATGACTGCGTTATCGGCGGCCACCACATCGAGTCCAAGACGGTCTACCGCGCTCTGACCATCATCGTCATCGGCGCGGTGGCGGCGTTCGGCTCTGCCGTTGTGGTGTACTACAACACCGCAGAGACGGTGTCGGTCATCGACTGCATCTTCGAGTCCTGCTCGGCGTTCGGTACGGTGGGCCTGTCGGTGGGTGTCACTGGGCAGCTGAACACCGGCGCGAAGCTGCTGTATATGGCCTGTATGTTCATGGGCCGTGTCGGCCCGGTGTCGCTGGCGATCAGCCTGACGGCAAAGCCCGACGACAACAAGCGCAAAGTCCTCCCGGTGGGTCACATCAACGTAGGTTAAACAAAAAGCGGGCGCTCCACCTGTCCGGAGAGACAGAGGAGCGCCCGCTTTCACTTATTATAAATTGTCCAGTTCTGTCTGGAGCTTTGCAAGAGAGTCCCGAATCGGCAGATGCTGGGGGCAGACAGCCTCACACTTGCCGCAGCGGACGCAGTGAATGGCCTTTTCGGCATCCGGGAAGCGGGCTGTCCACTGCTGGCGGATGGCGTCCTTATTGCCGAACATCCCGAGCTTGTTCCAGATGCTGAAATTGTCGGGAATGTCCACGCCCATGGGGCAGGGCATACAGTAGCGGCAGCCGGTGCAGCCGATTTTGATGTGGCTGCGCAGGACGTCGGCAGTCTGCCGGATGGCGGCGTTCTCGGCGTCGGTCATGGGGCGGAAATCTCCGAAGGTGGCGAGGTTGTCGTCCAGCTGGTCTTCTGCGCTCATGCCGGAGAGGACGACCTTCACATTTTTGTGGCTGGCCGCCCAGCGCAGCGCCCACGAGGCCGCGCTGGCGTCTGTGTCCAGTGTATTCAGCGGCGCGGCAGCGTCCGGCGGCAGCTGTGCCAGCGTACCGCCCTTGATGGGCTCCATGATGATGAGGGGAACATTCAGTTCTTCGGTAAGAACATAGCCCCGGTCTCCTGCGATCTCCTCGGCACGGTCGTCGGTGTCGAGGTAGTTGTACTGCAGCTGGCAGAAGTCCCACGGCTGGTCGCGCAGGATATGCTCGAAGCCCGCCGCGTTGTCGTGGCAGGAGAAGCCAAAATTCCGGATGCGCCCGGCGGCCTTCTGCTCCCAGAGCCAGTCCACAATGCCCATCTCTTTGGCCGCATCGTAGCGGGCTTTGTGCAGGGAATGCAGCAGATAGAAGTCGATGTAGTCCACACCCAGCCGCTCGAACTGCTTCTCGAAGATGTCTCTGGCCTCGTCGAGGGTCTTGCAGCTCCACAGAGGCAGCTTGGTGGCGAGGTAGAAGCTCTCCCGAGGCCACTTGGCAATGACCCGGCCCACGAAAGGTTCGCTCTCACCGCCGTGGTAGGGGAAAGCGGTGTCAAAGTAGTTGACGCCCGCCTCCCGGGCAGTGTTCAGCAGCTTTTCGGCCCGCACTTCGTCGATGCGGCCATCCGGCAGGGTGGGGAAGCGCATACACCCGTAGCCCAGCAGCGAGGTGGAGATGTCCCGCCCGCTGCCGTCTTTTTTCGTCCAATCACGATACTCCATAGCCATTTCTCCGGCGGGGGTCCGCCCGCCGCTCCTTTGCCCTAAGTATAGCAGGAGAAATTGCAATAGACAAGACGAACACCCCGGCCTGCAGGCAGCCGGGGTGTTGTATTCGTGCGGGAAATATGATATTCTATAGGTGCTGCCGATGCAGCAAGGTACTGTCTGCAATGTAGGTGGTCACGCCCTTCCGGCCCTGCGCCGGGGAGGTGAATTTTTTGCTATCCCCTGACGCATGGTGCGAAAGGGGGGATGTGCTATGACGCTGAGCGAAGTGCTTCAGTTGCTCGCCATTATCGGCGGAGCGATTTTTGTCACGTTTCAGATTACATGGACGATTTCCAACAGCAAAAAGAAATGACCGCCACGCCCTGACAAGCTGCGGTCATTCTTTTTGACTTAACGCCGGAAGGACGCTGACCATTCGCAGACAGTGCCTTTCTTGTTTATAGTATAGAGCTTTTGCAAGCCATTGTCAAGCAAAACGAGGGATAAGATGGATTCTCTGAAAATCGGAAATATCACCCTGCCCCACCGGGCAGTTTTTGGCCCGATGGCGGGCTTTACGGACGCGCCCTGCCGTCGGCTGATGGCCCAGCACGGCGCAGGCTTTACGGTCAGCGAGATGGTGTCCAGCCGGGCGCTGGTCTACCACGACCACAAAACGGTCAGTCTGCTCAAAGCCGAACCCAACGGCGCACCCTACGGCGTGCAGATCTTCGGCGAGGTACCCCAGATCATGGGCGAGGCTGCAGCGGCCATTGAAGAATATCAGTTCGACTTTCTGGACATCAACATGGGCTGCCCGGCCCCGAAGATCGTTTCGGGCGGCGCGGGCAGCAAGCTGATGCTGGACCCCGACCTCTGCGGCCGCATCGTCGAGCAGGTCAAGGCCCACACCACCCGCCCGGTAACGGTCAAGATGCGGAAAGGCTGGGACGCCGACCACATCACGGCGGTGGAGTGCGCCAAAGCCTGCGAGCAGGCGGGGGCTGAACTCATCGCCGTCCACGCCCGCACCCGGGAGCAGATGTATACCCCGGGCATCGACCCAGACATCATCGCCAAGGTCAAGGCGGCGGTGAAGGTGCCTGTGCTGGGCAACGGCGACATCCACACGGCAGAAGATGCCGTGGAGATGATGCAGCGCACCGGCTGCGACGGCGTCATGATCGCCCGTGCTGCGCTGGGCGACCCGTGGCTCTTCGAGCGGGTGAACGCCGCCATCGAGGGCCTGCCGACGCCCAAGGAGCCGAATCTGCAGGCCCGGATGAACGCCCTCCGCCGTCAGGTGGAAGAGATGGTGGAGCAGAAGGGCGAATACACCGCCATGCCTCAGGCCCGCGCCCAGACGATGCACTATATGAAGGGCCTCAAGGGCGCTGCCGCCCTCCGCCGCTACTGCTGCACCCTGTCCCGTCTGGAAGACCTGGACGAGCTTATTGCGGCGGTGTTCGAAGAGCAGCGCAAGGCCGGGCTGGACCCGGACGACGTGCGGGAAGTCCCCTTCCCGTGATCATTCGCTGCGGGTCAGCTCGTCGAGGTTCTGGGTGAAGCAGGGGAGGCAGTGCGCCATGAACCAGTCGGCCTCAGGGCAGTGCATCCCTTCCAGTGCCTCCCGCTGCTGACGAAGCGCGGCGTCAAATTCGTGGTTGCCGCTACGCTGCTCCTCCATGCACTTGACGAGGGCCGAGAGCCGGTCAGCAGCTTTCAGAAGCCGCTTTTCCTCGGCGGTCAGCAGGCTGCCGGTGATGAAGGGGCTGACCTCCTCGGCCAGCTCCGGCGGCAGCAGACGGGTCATGGAATCCACGCTCTCGGCCTCCAGCGCCTTGTAGGCGTCCCGCAGGCCGGGGCTGCTGTACTTGACCGGCGTGGGCATATCGCCGGTGATGATCTCGGGTGCATCGTGATAGAGCGCCGCTACCGCCACCGTCTTGGGGCGGCAGGGCGTGCCGGTGTACCGCCGCGCGATGAGGCAGAGGGTATGGGCCAGCAGGGCAGTGTCGCAGGTGTGCTCGCTGAGGGATTCCGGGCGGGTGGAGTGCATCAGACTCCACCGGGTGATGTACTTCATCCGCGCCAGAAGGGCGCTGAACGGGTATAGCTTCATGTCGGCCTCCTTGAAGTGTCTTTGAGAGGGTTATACCCGCCCGGCGGGCGAATGTCAAGCAAAACACAAAAATTCTTTTTTTCCACACAGCCGCGTGCTATACTGGAACGCGAGAACGATGCAGGCGATGGGCCTGTGCCGCCCCTCCGGGCGGGGAAAGAGGATAGACGATGGACGATTCAAAAAATCAGGCCGGAAATGCCCGGCTGCTCAATATGCCGGGGCGGCGGGACCGGATGCTCCGCACCATGCTGCTCTGTGCGCTGACGGCGGCGATATTCTTCCTGCCGTTCTATATCATCGACGGCGGATTTTTCCACTATGCAGGCGATTTCAACAGCCAGCAGATCAGCTTCTACCGCTACATGAACGGTTTTATCAAGGGGGCAGGCTACCCGGACGGCATGGCCGGCGCGGCCCGCAGCACTTTCTCCTGGGCCACCGACCTGGGCAGCGGCGCGATGAACGCCTACTCATTCTACCTGTACGGTTCGCCCTTCTTCTGGCTGTCCCTCATCTTCCCCCAGAACTGGCTGCCCTACCTCATGGTGCCGCTGCTGGTGCTGAAATTTGCCGTGGCGGGCGGCGGCGCTTACCGCTACCTCTGCCGCTATGTCCGCCGCTCCGATCACGCGGTGCTGGGGGCCTGCCTGTATGCCTTCTCGGGTTTCAGCATCTACAATGTCTTCTTCAACCACTTTATCGACGTGGTGGCCCTCTTCCCGTGGATGCTCTGGGCGCTGGACGAAACGCTCTACGAGCAGGAAGAGCACTACGGTCTCTTCGCGTTCTGGGTGGGCGTCAATCTGCTCAACAACTACTTCTTCTTCATCGGACAGGTCCTCTTCCTCGTCATCTACTTCATCTGCAAGCTGACGACGAAAGATTTCCCGATGAATGTCCGCCTCTTCGTCCGGCTGGCGTTTGAGAGCCTGCTGGGCGCGGCTCTGGGCTTCGTCCTGCTCTGGCCGGCGGTACTCAGCATTTTGCAGAACCCCCGCACCATCGACCTGTCGTCGGGCTGGGGCTTTCTGACCTACTCGAAAGTGCAGCAATATCTGGCCATCCTGCTGAGCTGGATCTTACCGCCCGATTCGCCCTACATCACCTCCATCTGGTCGGAGGGCATCATCAAGTGGACGAGTATGTCGGCCTATCTGCCCCTGTGCAGTCTGGCCGGCGCGATGGCCTACTGGCGGGCGCGGAAGGGCGACAGCAAAAAGCGCATCGTCGCCACCTGCGCCATCTTCGCGCTGGTGCCGGTGCTCAACAGCGCCTTCTACGCCCTCAATTCCAGCTACTACGCCCGGTGGTACTACATGCCGGTGCTCATCCTCTGCGCCATGACGGCCAGTGCGCTGGAAAGCCCCGACATCTCTGCCGACGAGCTGGACGCCCCGGTCCGCGGCATCGGCTGGCTGATGGCCGCGACGCTGGCGTTTGCTCTGGTGCCGGTGCAGGACGGCGACACCAAAGAATGGTCGCTGGGTGTGCTGCAGAACCCCGGCCAGTATGCCGCCGTCCTGAGCTTCGGCATCGGCGGTCTGATCCTGTACCGCCTGCTCTGCCGCCGCTGGCGGGGGAGCCAGGCCTTTGCCCGTCGGATGACGGCAGTGATGCTGGCCTTTGCCTGCGCGTTCAGCATGGTACACATCGGCATCGGCAAGTTCGGCCAGTGGCACACCGACAGCGACCTTGTGGAGCAGTACACCTCTGCCATCAAGCTCAAGGATGACCTGCCCGAGGGCGACTGGCGCGTGGATACCTACAAGACCCACGACAACCTCGGCCTCTGGCTCGACAAGAGCAGCCTGCAATACTTCGGCAGCACGGCCGCGCCCAGCATCCTCAGCTTCTACCCGGCACTGGGCGTCAAGCGGGATGTCCGCAGTGAGCCGGACATCTCCAACTACGCCCTGCGGGGTCTGCTGAGCGTCAAGTACCTCATCACCACGCCCGAAAAGCAGGAAGATTTCCTCGCCGCTGCGGACGACGGATGGAGCTACTACGACACCAAAGACGGCTTCATGCTCTACGAGAACGAGAACTACGTTCCCATGGGCTTTACCTACGACTACTATATTACGGAGGAGTCCTACGAGACGACCGTTAAAAATACCCGCGCGAACCTCCTGATGCGGGCGCTGGTGCTCAGCGAAGAGGACGCCGAAACCTACGGCAAGTACCTCGAGAAGCTGCCCGACGCAAAGCTGGACGATTTATGGTACGACACCTACGTCTCGGACTGCGCCGACCGCCGCGCCTCGGCCTGCAGCACCTTCCGGATGACCAACTCCGGCTTCCATGCGGAGATCACGCTGAAAAAAGACGACCTTGTCTTCTTCTCCGTACCGTACGACGATGGATTCACGGCCTGCGTCAACGGCGAAGAGACTGAGGTCATCCGGGTGGACGAGGGGCTGATGGCCGTCCTGGCCCCGGCGGGGGAGAACACCATCGACTTCGTCTATCAGGCCGACGGCTATTCCCTGGCCAGCAAAGTCTCGCTGGCAGCGCTGGCGGTATTCGTCCTATACGCCGGGTATTTTGTCTGGAAGAAAAAGAAACGCTGTTGAATCGCGGTTTGTCAATGCGCATTCTCCCATAAAATGCAGAGCGCTTTTTGTGGAAAGAGCGAATAGCCCTCCCGGCCAAAACGTGATAAAATAAACACGTTGTGCTGCCGGAGCAGCCGGAAAGGAAGCGCGAAAGCTATGGAACAAAGCTATTTGATGCCGGGACAGGAACGATGGGAATCATTCCGGGATGCAAATGGGGTGCCGAAAGTTCGCTATTCTTACTGCTCGCTGAAAGGGCGGCTGTTCCACTGTGTGAGCTGCAGCCGGGAAGAGGCCGAGCGCCTGTGCGAGGACTGGCTGGTAGGCCAGGACCGCTGCTACCGCAACTGAAGATCCGATCTGACAAGACTGCCGTGCAGAAAGACGATGCACGGCAGTCTTTTTCATGCGTCAGAAACGGACGGGCTGCACCCTCTCCCAGCCTAAATTCTCCCCGGATATGAAGATGCTTTCGAGAGCGACTTCTCGGACGACAGCGATTTTTGAGGAGAGCTGAACATTCCTCCCTCCCTCTGCATACATCGGTGGGAAGGGGGAATGCAATGTGAACGTCTATCTGTTTGCGGCGGTCATCCTGCTGCTGCCGGCGCTCTGTACGGCGCTGGGAGCGGCGGGGGTCTTCTTAGTGCGTCGGGCCGACGAGCCCCGCACCCGGCGGATGCTCTGCGGCATGGCGGCGGGCATCATGCTGGCCGCCAGCGTGTGGAGCCTGCTGCTGCCCGCCATCGAGAGGGCGGAGGCCGGGATCCTGCCGGTCTGGCTGGCCCCGGCGGCGGGGTTGGTGCTGGGTGCTGTGGGCCTGCTGCGGCTGGAAGAGGCTGCCGGGCGGCTGATGCACACCGGGTCAAAAGAGCATGGCCGGATGGGCCGGGTGGTGCTGGCCGTGACTCTCCACAATCTGCCCGAGGGCATGGTGGTGGGACTTGCGGCGGCGCTGGCCCTGCGGGGTGAGCCGGAGGCCGTCAGCGGGGCGCTGGCCCTTGCACTGGGCATCGGCTTGCAGAATATCCCGGAAGGCGCGGCGGTGAGCCTGCCGCTGGCGCAGGCCGGGCAGGGGAGACGGAAAGCCTTCTGCGCCGGTGCGGCGTCGGGCCTCGTGGAGCCGCTGGGAGCATTGCTGGCGCTGGCCCTCGCGGGCTGGGTGAGCGCGGCTCTGCCGTGGCTCATGAGCGCCGCCGCCGGGTGCATGGTCTGCGTGACGGCTCAGGAGATGATACCGGAAGCCGTGGAGCAGGACGAACCGGCGGGCGTCATCAGCGTGGTGCTGGGGTTCGCCCTCATGATGGCACTGGATATTGCGCTGTAGCAAAAAAGCCGATGCAGCTGCATCGGCTTTTTTGCTGTCAGTTCTCTTTTGCGAGGTAGACCGTCGTGGAGGGAAATGCGAAATCCACGCCGTCGGCCTTCATCACGTCCATGATGTTGAGGTTCAGATCGTTCTGCATCCGCAAAAACACGCCGAGGTCGGCGGTGCGCAGATAGGCAGAGACCATCAGGTTGATGCTCGAGTCGCCGAAGCCGGTCATCCGGACAAAGGCGGTGTCCTCGTAGGTGTCGGGGCTGGCCTTGAGCATGGCGTCGAGGTCGGCCATCAGCTTTTCCAGCTGGGGTCGGGTGGTGTCGTAGGTAACGCCCAGCGTGAAGCGGTAGAGCCGCTTGTTGCGGAGGGTAGCGTTGTTGATGGTGGCACTGCTGACGGTGCTGTTGGTGAGGATGTAGATGGAGTTATCCACGGCCCGGACTTTCGTGGAGCGGAAGTTGATGTCCACCACTTCGCCCTCCACGTCGCCGACGGTGATCCAGTCGCCGATGGAGAAGGGCTTGTCCAGCAGGATGACCACGCCGCTGAAGAAATTCTTGGCCATATCCTGTGCGGCCAGAGAGATCGTAAGGCCGATAAGACCGGCACTGGCCACGACGCTGCCCACGGGCAGGCCGCTCTCCTGTGCGATGGTCGCGCCGCAGAGCACCACGACGGCTACTTTGTAGACTTTATCCAGCAGGGTGAGCAGGGTGCGGTTGGTGCGGACTTCTTCGCTGGACGAGGCCAGCAGCAGAGCCGCGATGCCGGAAGCGTGGTAGAAGCCGGTACCGATGAGGAAGACCAGCATCATCCGATAGGCTTTGAGCAGCAGGGCCGCAAGGCCGGGGATGGCCCAGGGCAGGCTGCGCAGGGCCAGATACATGCCAGTGTACCACGCGATGCGGGCCGTCGGGCGGGCAAAGCTTTCCAGCAGGGGGTGCGTAAAGGCAAAGTGCCAGCTGCGCTTCAGCAGGCGGGGGAAGAGGCTTTTTTGCAGCCAGCGGCTGACGACCCAGCCGATGAACAGCAGGGCCAGCGCACAGACGCACCGGGCTGCAAAGGCCAGCCAGCCTTCCAGCAGCAGTCCGGCGATGGAAAAGCCGAGATCGTTGATGGTGAAAAGCATAGAAACAGATACCTTCCTGACGAATAATAAAATCAGTATATCATATTACAGCCAGCGGTGCAAATCGGGAGAGGCTTGTTAAAAAAATACATAAAAGGGCTTGACAAGACAAACCCGCCGCGTTATACTCTGCGAAGAAAGTTCGTTTCAGGGCGGGGTGCGATTCCCCACTGGCGGTACAGCCCGCGACCACTCCCAAAGAGTGCTGACCCGGTGAGACTCCGGGGCCAACGGTATAGTCCGGATGCAAGAAACGGCAGGCAATTTGATTTGTTTGTGCGCGCCCTGTTATAGTATAAGCTATGGCAGGGCGCGTTTTCATTTGTCTTCCCGGTTCCGGCGAGCGAGAAAAGGGCTTTCCAGTCTTTATTTGAATGGGGCAGCCGCCCCGGGAGGAAAATTATGAGAAAAGATACGACCCACAACCTGACCGTTGCCGCCATGCTCAGCGCAGTGGCGTTCATCCTGATGTTCATCGAGTTCCCCGTCCCGATGCTCATCCCGTCCTTCGTCAAGATGGACTTCTCCGACCTGCCCGCCCTGCTGGGCGCGTTCGCCCTCGGCCCGATGTACGGCGTGGTCATCAGCTTCATGAAGAACCTGCTCCACATCGTCATCAAGGGTACCAGCACTGCCTGTGTCGGCGAGCTGTGCAACTTTATGCTGGGCGCTGTCTTCTCCGCTGTGGCGGGCTTCATCTACAAGCATCATAAGAGCCGCAAGACCGCCATCCTCGGCGCGGCAGCGGGTGCCGCCGCAATGGCCCTGTTCAGCGTACCCTCCAACTACTTCATCACCTACCCGGCCTATGTGGAGTTCTACCACATGCCGCTGGAAGCCATCCTCGGCATGTATCAGGCCATCCTGCCCTCTGCCGACAGCCTCATGAAGTGCCTCGTCATCTTCAACCTGCCCTTCACGCTGGTCAAGGGTCTGCTGGACGCCGTTCTTTGCATGATCATCTATAAGCCCCTGTCTCCCATCCTGCATGGCCGGAAGTAAATTTGAATAAACAAAATGGGCATGTGCCGGCGGCACATGCCCATTTTGTTTATTGTAACGCTCCTTTATCGAGCCACTTGCCCCTTGCAAGCCGAATGAGGAACAGCGCGCCCCGGATGCAGAGCTCGATGCACATGGCGGCCCAGACGCCCACGAGGCCCAGCCGGGGAGCCAGCAGGAAGGCGAGGGTGAGCCGGACGCCCCACATGCTGAACAGATTCAGCACAAAGCAGCCTGTGCTGTCGCCTGCGCCCTGCATCGCGCCGCTTGCTACGATGCTGGCCCCGAACATCGGCTCGGCAAAAGCCTCGATGCGCAGCACCCGCGCACCCAGCGCGATGACGGCGGCATCTGCCGTGAAGATGCCCATAAGGGCCGGGGCAAAGAGCCAGAGTCCCACGCCCGACAGCGCCATGATGCCCATGCCCATTGCCGTGCAGAGCCAGGCGAACCGCTTCGCCATATCCCGGCGGTGTGCGCCGACGGCCTGCCCGATGAGGGCGATGGAGGCGTCCTGAATGCCGTAGCCTGCCATGTAGCAGAGGCCCTCGGCGCTGACGCCGAGGCTGTTGGCCGCGATGGCCACCGTGCCGAGGCCCGAGACGATCCGGACGAGCAGCACCTGCGCCGACGAGAGGGCCGCACGCTCAGCGGCCAGCGGTGTACCCACCCGCCAGAGGTTGCGCAGGCAGGCGGAGGTGATGCGCCAGCTGCCGGGCTTTCGGATGCAAAGCGGGCCGTCCCGCAGCAGCAGGACGCCCAGCGCCAGCAGACCGCCGATGGCCGTGGAAAGCGCTGTGCCAAGTGCCGCACCCGGGACTTCGAGGCCAGCGCCCCAGACCGTGACGCTCTGGCCGAAGAGCTGTATCTGCCGGGTGGGGTTGATGAGGAAGAAGTTGAACACCACGTCCAGCGCGCAGACCAGCACGCTGATCAGGCTGGGCGTCAGGGCGTCGCCGGTGGCGCGGAGCATGGCGCTATACATCCCCATGGCCATCGTGAAGGGGAGGGCCGCCGACCAGATGGCGAAGTAGGCGCTGGAACTGGCCTGGAGCGAGATGTCCGCCCCCAGCCACCCGGGCAGGAAGCGGCTGATGCCGACGCCGAAAGCCGCAGCGCCCAGACCCAGGATGAGGTTGAAGAGCATGGACTGCCGCAGCACGCCCCGGGCGTCCTGCTGGCGGTCGGCCCCGAGGTACTGGGCGATTTGGATGGAAAACGCGGTGTACAGTCCCACAAGGATGCCGTGGAGCAGCCAGGTGCTCGAGCTGACGATGCCGATGGCGGCGGTGGCCTCTGCGCCGATGTGGCCCACCATGGCGGCGTCGATGTACTCCATCGCCGTGACCACCAGCTGCTCCAGAATGGAAGGGATGCTCAGCGCCAGCGCGATGCGGGCCGTGTCGGACAGCGGGATGTCCTCGCCCTGCCGCATCCGGGCCGAGAGCTGCTCCAAAGAAAGTGTCATGTCGTCTCCTGTTTTCTGTGTTGATAAGCGGTCTTACTATTATAGGCACGGGGAGAAAAATTGTCAAACCGGGCGATTGATTTTTTGGCTCTGGCGTGATACACTCTCGGAGTAAGAAGAATATCATTGAAAGAGGTTCAAAATATGCTGCAGCTTATTTCAGCTACCGGCCAGCAGACCGTGGACGCACTGGCGTTCCTGCTGGCGTTTGCCCTGACCGCCCTGATGGACTCGGTCTTTCACGACAAGCTCCCCCATGACCATGGCCGTGCCTTCGCCGTCAACGGCGAGCTCTCCAAGGGCAAGGCCCGGGGCTCCGGACTCATCTTCGTGCTCTGCATCGCGCTGGTGACGCTGGCGGTGGTGCCTTTTAAGGTAGAGTACCTTATTTATACCGTTCTGCTCATCGCCTCCATGCTGTCGGGCTACTTTGACGACGCCTCCGAGACGGCGTGGAACGAGTACAAGAAGGGCCTCATCGACTTCGTCATTGCCGTGGTGGCAGGTGTTACCTACCTGAACTTCAACGGCACGAGCGTCAACTTCCTGAGCACCACCTTCACCATTGCCTATCCGCTCTACCTGCTGCTCATCGTCATCCTCATCTGGGCCAGCATCAACGTGGTCAACTGCACCGACGGCGTGGACGGCCTGTCCGCCAGCCTCGCGGTGGTGAGCATCGGCACCTTCCTGCTGGCTTACGGCGAGGAGCTGGGGGACTACTCCACCGCTGCCATCGTCTTTATCGGCGCACTGCTGGCCTACCTGTGGTCCAACGCAAAGCCCTCCAGCCTCCTGATGGGCGACGCCGGCAGCCGCGCCATGGGCTTCTTCCTCGCCATCCTGGCCCTCAAGTGCGGCCACCCGTTCGCCTTCCTGCTGGCGGCGCTGGTGTTCGTCGTAGACGGCAGCCTCGGCATCCTGAAGATCAGCTTCAAGCGCTTCCTCCACATCAGCATCCTCAAGAACACCCTCACTCCGCTGCACGACCATGTGCGCAAGCGCATGGGCTGGAGCGACGAGCAGGTGGTGGCCCGCTGGCTCATCCTGCAGGCCGTCGCCTCGGCGCTGCTCCTGCTGATGACCCGCTGATTTACGGATTTTAAGTACGATGTTTGTGCAGCTTTCCAAAATGCAGATTGACCCGCTCTGATTTTTGTTGCACTTTATGGATTGAAAGTCGAGCGGAAAAAGACTATACTTTAACCAACGAAAGCAAAGGCGCTTAAGTGGATGGATCCACTTTGCGCCTTTTTTGTTTTTCCGTTTTTGTGTGCGGTTCGGGAAAGCCGCACAGGATGCGCTGTCCGCGGCGCTGGAGCACGGACGACAGAACAGGATAGGGAAAGGCGGGGATCACAGTGATCAAACTCGAACACGTTGACAAGTACTTCGGAGACCTGCACGTCCTCAAAGACGTGAACCTCGAGGTCGCCGAGGGCGAAAAGCTGGTCATTATCGGACCGTCCGGCAGCGGCAAATCTACCACCGTCCGCTGCATGAACTTTCTGGAAGAGCCGACCAGCGGCCACGTCTACATCGACGGTCAGGAGCTGACCAACAAGAACAAGACCAGGATCGTCCGCGACAACATGAGCATGGTCTTCCAACAGTTCAACCTCTACCCCCACATGACGGTGCTCAAAAACCTGACGCTGGCACCCATGAAGCTCCATCACAAGACCAAGGCAGAGGCCGAAGAGCTGGCATATCATTATCTTGAGGTCGTCGGCCTCCGGGACAAAGCGGATGTCTACCCTCCGCAGCTGTCCGGCGGCCAGCAGCAGCGCATCGCCATTGCACGCGCCCTCTGCGCACAGACCAAGATCATCCTGTTCGACGAGCCGACTTCGGCCCTCGACCCTGAGACCATCCAGGAAGTGCTGGATGTCATGGTAAAGCTGGCACACGAGAAGAACATCACGATGGTGGTCGTCACCCACGAGATGGGCTTTGCACGAAACGTGGCCGACCGTATCGTCTTTATGGCGGACGGCCAGATCATTGAGGAAGGCACGCCGGAGCACTTCTTCACCAACCCCAAGAACGAGCGCGTCCGGCAGTTCCTGAGCAAGATCGTCCGCTGAGAGGACGAACAACAAAGGTTGACACGGCAGGGGCTCACAAGTTGTGGTGAGACGCCGTTGTTGATAACAGGCCGTTTTCGGAGCGGACAGGGAAAGCCGCTCGGGCCGAAAAAGCAAAGAGGAGTGGTTTATTATGAAAAAGATCTCGCGTCGTGATTTCCTGAAAGTCACTGGTTTGGTGGGCGCTGCTGCTGCCCTGACCGCCTGCGGCGGCTCTGCAAGCTCCACCGCAGCCTCTACGGCCTCTTCTGCCGCCGGCGGCGCAGCCGCTTCCACCGCAGCACTGGGCGCTGACACCCAGGCCATCGTGGACCGCGGCGTCCTGAAGGTGGGCGTCAAGAACGCAGTTCAGGGCTTCAGCTTCCAGGATACCCTCACCGGCGAGTACAAGGGTCTCGAGGACAGCCTCGCAGAGATGATCGCAGAGCACCTCGGCGTGGACGTTGAGTTCACCACAGTTACCGCCGCCACCCGCGGCGAGCTGCTGGACTCCGGCGACATCGATGCCGTTCTGGCTACCTTCACCATCACCGAAGAGCGCAAGAAGACCTGGGACTTCTCCACCCCCTACTATACCGACTACGTTTCCGTTCTGGTGGAGGACTCCACCGGCATCAAGGGTCTGGCTGACCTGAAGGACAAGGTCGTGGGCGTCTCCTCCGGCTCCACCTCCGCTCGTGCTCTGGTCAAGGCCATGATCGATGAGGGCGTGCTGGACGGCGCAAACTTCGACGCCGACACCTTCAACGCCGACACCTGGAAGGATGGCGTCTCCTTCCGTCAGTACGACGACTATCCCGCCATCAGCACCGCACTGAGCGCAGGCGAAGTGCAGGGCTTCTGCGTCGATAAGTCCATCCTCGCCATCTACAAGACCGAGGGCCGCAGCTACATTGACGCTGAGTTCAGCCCGCAGGAGTATGGCGTCGCTACCAAGAAGGGCAGCGACTTCTCCACCCTGTGCGACGACCTCGTCAAGGGCTGGCTGGCAGATGGCACCATCGAGCAGCTCATCAAAGACAACGGTCTAGATTGAGCCCAGACTTTTCAGAACCAAGAGAGTGCAGGGAAAGGGGAGTTTGCCATGTCTGGCTTGTTTTCGTTAGAGTCCTGGTCCACCGTCTGGACGCATCGTGAGAGTTTTCTGCTGGGTCTGGGCAACACGCTGCAGACCGCCGTCTGCGCACTGGCACTGGCCTTCATCATCGGCGCTGCGCTGGGCCTGATGTCCACCAGCGGCAGTAAGCTGCTGCGCATCATCGCCCGCATTTACGTCGAGTTCGTCCAGAACACCCCGCTGCTGCTGCAGCTGTGCTTCCTGTATTATGCGCTGGCATTTGCAGGCGTGAGCCTCGGCGTCATCCGCACCGGCATCATTGCACTGGGCGTTTACACCGGCGCTTACATGGGCGAGGTCGTCCGCGCCGCCATCGAGTCTGTGCCGAAGGGCCAGTTCGAGGCCGCACAGGCTCAGGGATTCAACTATCTGCAGCGGATGGGCTATATCATCCTGCCCCAGAGCATCCCCGTGATGCTCCCTCCGATGGTCAACCAGGTGGTCAACCTCTTCAAGAACACCTCCTGCCTCTACATCGTGGGCGGCGCTGACCTCATCAGCGTGACCTACAGCTTCGTCACCGGTGCTTCCACCGGCGGCGCATACGCCCCCGCTTATATCGTCTGCGGCCTCATCTTCTTCGTGGTCTGCTTCCCGCTGTCCACGCTGGCAGCCCGCTGGGAGGCTTCCCTCAAGGAGCGCAAGGGCCGCGTGAACACGAGTCTCAAGACCGCTGCCAGGAAAGTAGAGCTGAAGGAGGCTGCCTGATATGAAGACGCTTGCTGCAAGCCTTTCCATCCTGACAAGAGAAGGCGTCATGCTCTACCTGCTGCGCGGCGTGGCCTTCACCTGCATCATCTCGGTGCTGGGCGTCATCATGGGCCTCATCGTGGGCTCTCTGCTGGCGCTGGCCCGCACCTACTGCAAAAAGGGTCCGGCCCGCATCCTCGGCTGGTTCGCTGCCGCCTACATCGAGCTGTTCCGCAATACGCCCTACCTGCTCTGGATCTTCATCTGTGTGGTGTTCTGCCCATGCCCGGGCTTCTTCGCCCGCAAGATGTTCGGCCTGACCAGCGTGGAGATGAAGCTTCTGTTCAAGGCCGCTCTGGCCCTCATCCTCTTCAACTCCTCCGTCATCGCCGAGATCGTCCGCGGCGGCCTGAACGGCGTGTCCAAGGGCCAGTTCGAGGCCGGCTATGCACAGGGCTTCAACACCGCTGAGGTGCTGCTCTACATCGTCCTGCCGCAGGCCTACCGCAACATCGTGCCGACCCTGCTCAGCCAGGTCATCACCACCATCAAGGACTCCTCCTATCTGGCAAACGTGGCCACCATCGAGCTGATGGCCCGCATCCGCCAGCTGCTGAGCGCCGCCGGTACTTACAACGGTCTCGGCACGGTGAACGTCTCCGACGTCATGGTGCTGTTCGGCACGGCCTGCGTCATCTACTTCATCATCAACTTCACCCTGAGCTGTGTGGTGCGCGCAATGCAGAACCGCCGCAAGAAGGCTCTGGTCTTTGCCCCGGCAAAGGCCGCATAAACTAAGACCTATTCCAATTTCCCAATTCCCAATTATTCCCCTGTCATTGTTCTGTCAATGCCAAAAGCGCCCGGCGGGTATCCGCCGGGCGCTTTTGGTGTATAGAGATATTTCGGTGTGCCAAAGCCTCTCCCTTTGGGAGAGGTGTCATTGCAAAGCAATGACGGAGAGGGCAAGCCCGGCGAGGCAGAGCCACTGCACAGCGATAGGCAGACTCTTTGTCAGAGCGAAACGATCGCCGCATCCATGTCTCTCTGTCAGCATCCTTGCCCTCTCAGGCGCTCCGCGCCAGCTCTCCCAGGGGGAGAGCCTTTAGCGGGGGAATTATACGCTCTTCTCTGCCGCCTCCACCACATGGCTCACCAGCACGGAAGTCGTCACGGTGCCGACGCCGCCGGGGACGGGGGTGATGGCCTCCACCACCGGCTCTGCCTCGCCAAAGCGGACGTCACCGCAGAGTCTGCCTTCCTCGTTGACATGGATGCCCACATCCACGACGACCTGACCGGCCCGCAGATGCTCTGCGCCGATGAAGCCCATCCTGCCCATGGCCACCACCACAACATCGGCCTCACGGCAGACATCGGGCAGGCTCTGGGTGCGGGAGTTGCAGAGGGTGACGGTGGCGTTTTCCCGGTCCAGCATCATGGCTGCGGGCTTGCCCACCACGAGGCTGCGGCCCACGACGACGGCCCGCCTGCCGGAGAGGGGAATGTTGTAGAATTTCAAAATTTCAAGACAGGCCTGCGCCGTGCAGGGCGGGTAGCCGACGGCAGTGTTGGTGAAGACACCGGCCAGCGAGCCGTCGGTGATGCCGTCAATGTCCTTTTCGGGCGAGAGTGCGGCGCGGATGGTCCTGTCATCAAACTGTTTGGGCAGGGGGCGGAAGAGCAGCCAGCCGTGGATGGCGGCGTCTGCGTTGATGCCGGCAATGACGCGCAGCAGCTCTTCCTGCGCAGCGTCGGCGGGCAGAAGGAACTGCTTCACCTCGACGCCCACTTTTGCACAGCGGGCCATGACGCCTTTCTCGTAGGAGAGGTCATCGGGGCGCGCACCCACCCGGACGACGGCCAGCGTGGGGACAACGCCCTTTTCCCGCAGCGCGGCGCAGCGGGCGGCATTTGCTTCGTTCATGGCGGCCACGACGGGCGCACCCTTCAAAATGGTAGACATATACGTTCCCTTTCTATGCATCAGGCCCGCAGGCGGCTTGCCACGGACTGGTAGACTTCGTCGGCCAGCGGCAGATATTCTGCCAGCATCCGGGCCGCTTTTTCGTCCAGCGCGGCGGCATGGGCGCGGTCGGTCATGAGCTTTGTGTTGATGGCGACATTCAGCGCCGACGCCTGAAGTGCGGCCTTGCAGAACAGCGCCGCACAGCCTGCGTCTGAGAGAGCCAGCACACTGCCCTTTTCGGCGTAATCGGCCGCAAGACGGATGCCCTCACAGCAGGCGTCCATGATGTCCAGCGGCACGGCGCAGGCCCCGTCCAACGCCTCGGCCAGTACAGCGGCTTTGTGGGCCTGCTGTTCGGGCGTCTCTCTGGGCAGGCCGTAGGCCGCCGCCAGAGGCGTGAATGCGTCGGCGTCCGCCTGCACGAGGGCTTCCAGCCGTTTGCGCAGGGTTTCAGCACGGGCATTCAGCGCCAGGATCTCTTCTTCCACGGCAGCATATTTCTTTTTGCCGGTGGTAAGATTTCCCACCATATTGCCCAGCGCCACGCCTGCCGCGCCCACGAGGGCCGCTGCGCCGCCGCCGCCCGGGGCGGGGGCTTTGCTGGCAAGCCGGCTCAGAAAGTCCTCACAGCTCAGTTGTGTCAGATCCAAAGTAAAGTCCTCCCTCTGTCACGAATCCGTTCAGTTTTTCGTCGTGGGCGTCCACTGCCGCCGTGTCCACCCGCTGGGCCTCAAAGGCCACGCCCAGTTTCACAGCCCGGGTGCAGCGGGGGAGGTAGCGGTCATAATAGCCTTTCCCCATCCCCACCCGGCGGCAGACTGCATCAAAAGCCGTGCAGGGGACCAGCACGAGGTCGAGCTGGTCTGGCCGTAAAACCTCCGACCGGCTCAAAATGGGAGTGCGGATGCCGTAGAGCCCCACTTCCCAGCCGTCCGGCCCCGGTACGGCGGCTGTCAGCGAAAAGCCCTCGCCGCAGACGGGGTAGGCCGGCGTTTTGCCCTGCCGGGCCGCTTCCACAGCCAGCGCCGAGAGGTCGGCTTCGCCGCCGAAGGCCGCGTAGAGCAGGATGTTTTCTGCCTTTTTGAAGCAGTCCAGAGCCATGATGCGGGCGCAGAGAGCGGCGTTGGAACGGGTGCGCTCGGTGTCCGACAACGCCCGGCGGGCCGCAATGCCCGCTTTGCGCTGTGCGGCTTTTTGCTCCGTGATGGTCATGGCAATGGGCTCCTTTCTGCACCCGGTGGGCAAATCTGCACAAAAACCGGGACGGATTTTTGTTATAATAATAAGCGCTGGGCGCAGAAAAAGCAAGGCTTTGGCAGGATGGGTGAAATATCTTCATTTAACCGAAAAGAAACGAATCAAACTGTATCGGTTTGTGCGAAATGCTGTTGAAGAAATCCACGATGTCTGGTATCATGGAAACAGGCGGGGCCGGAATGAGCGGAAGCCCGCGCGAACGGATTTTTTGCATCAGAGAGAGGGGTAAATCGTATGTACAACGATATGATGGATACCATCGGCCTCGTGGAAAAGGCCGACCCGGAGCTGGCTGCGGCCATGGATCGTGAGCTGACCCGCCAGCGGGAAAATATCGAGCTCATCGCCAGCGAGAACATCGTCTCGCCCGCCGTCATGGCCGCCATGGGCAGCATCCTCACCAACAAGTACGCCGAGGGCCTGCCCGGCAAGCGCTACTACGGCGGCTGTGCCTATGTGGATGAGGTGGAGAACATCGCCATCCAGCGCGCCTGCAAGCTGTTCGGCGCAAAGTACGCCAACGTCCAGCCCCACTCCGGCGCACAGGCCAATCTGGCCGTCTACTTCGCCCTGCTCGATCTGGGCGATACCGTTATGGGCATGGACCTGTCTCAGGGCGGTCATCTGACCCACGGCTCTCCGGTGAATATGTCCGGCAAGAACTACCACTTCGTCTCCTACGGCGTCGGCGAAGATGGCCGCATCGACTATGCCGAGCTGGAAAAGCAGGTCAAAAAGGTCCGTCCCAGGATGATCGTGGCAGGCGCTTCGGCCTACCCCCGTGCCATCGACTTCGAAAAGCTGGCTGAGATCGCCCACGGCTACGGGGCTTTCCTGATGGTGGATATGGCCCACATCGCGGGCCTCGTGGCCGGCGGGATGCACCAGAGCCCGGTGCCTTACGCCGACGTTGTGACCACCACCACCCACAAGACCCTGCGCGGCCCCCGCGGCGGCCTCATCCTGACCAACAACGCCGTGCTGGCCAAGCGCATCAACTCCGCTGTCTTCCCCGGCACTCAGGGCGGCCCGCTGGAGCACGTCATCGCGGCCAAGGCCGTCTGCTTTGGCGAGGCACTCAAGCCCGGGTTCAAGGACTACGCCCGCAAGATCGTGGAAAACGCACAGGCCATGGCCGCTGAACTGCAGGCCCGCGGTGTCAAGCTGGTGTCCGGCGGCACCGACAACCACCTGATGCTCCTCGACCTGCGGGACGAGGAATGCACCGGCAAGGAGCTGGAAGCCCGCCTCGACAGCGTCCACATCACCGCCAACAAGAACACCGTCCCCGGCGAGACCCGCAGCCCCTTCGTGACTTCCGGCGTCCGTCTGGGTACTCCGGCTGTCACCACCCGTGGTATGGGCGAAGCCGAGATGAAGGTCATTGCGGACTGCATCGCCGACTGCATCTGGCACTACGACGAGAAGAAGGACGACATCTCCGCCCGCGTGCTGGCCCTGACCAAGGCTTTCCCCCTGTACCAGTAAAGCCCCCTGCCCCCCGGCGGGAGACTGAAAAAAATACTGCACCTTGCAGCCCCGGGTTTCCGCCCCAAAAGCGGCCCCGGGGCTGCATTTTTTGCTTTCAGCCCCTCAAATCCTGTTATTTTGTGGAAAATGCACGGTTGATGGGACTGTATTTTGTAAATGTGCCGAAAGTGCAAAAAATCTATTGACAGACCGGTAGGGGGGGGGGGTATAATTGGCCCACAGGCCGACAGTCGAAAAAATGCTAGCCTGCCTGTATAATTTATCTTTATTTATGGAGGCAAAAATCATGAAAATGAAAAAACTGCTGGCCGTCGTTCTCACCGGTGTCATGGCTGTGTCCATGCTGACCGGCTGTGCAACTCTGGATGCTCGCAACATCGCTAGCGATCTGGAAGGTATGCTGAAGGTCGTCAACGAGAAGGCTACCGTCTCTGCTACCAACGACGCTAAGGATCTGGCTGCTAAGGCCGCTAAGGCTGTTCAGGCTGACACCACTGACTGGGTCGCTCCTGCTGATGATCAGAAGAAGGATGACAAGGTCAGCATGGTAGATGCCGTCAAGGCTAAGCTGGGCACCGACAAGATCACCGATAAGTACGTCTGGTACGCTTGCTACAAGAGCGAGGATGTGAAGAATGTTGCTCAGGCTCAGGAGATCTACGATCTGCTGGTGAGCAACAAGGCTATCAACACCACTACCGCTCTGAACAACGCTCAGGTTACTGACAAGAAGGAGGGCGAGAAGACCCTTAAGCCCTCTGCTGGCAATAAGTTCGAGCTGGGCCTGAAGACCTTCACCAAGGGTACCGGCAAGGACAAGACCGAGTACACTGTCGTTATCGTCACCTGCAAGGTTGTTTATACTGAGAGCAAGTGATGATCGCACCTGAGCTGACACAAGCCCAGCGATAAAACGATATTATCTATTCCTCGAAATAAAAATGGCACAAGGGCCCGGAGTGGAAACACCCCGGGTCCTTGTGTTTTTTGCTGTCTTCCCACACTCTGACATGCTTTGCCTTTCGTATCTGGTAGGATGGAATAGAGGACAGGCCCCGAGGGCGCTGACTCTGAACGAGGAACAAAAAACTTCTCACCAGCGGAAAGGAAAGGATACTATGAGGAATTATCAGATGCAGATGCCCGCCCAGTATACATCCATCGGGGACGACGAAATGGCGCTGCTCTGCGGCGGCGAGACCACAGCATGGCAGACGTTTCAGGACATTGGCCGGGTGCTGAACTATGTGGCCCGTATCTTCTCGGCGGGCAGCTCCATCGTCAACAATGTGGTCACCATCGTGAATTATTTCAATAAGCTCGAAGACCTGCTCCCGGTCATCGGGGAAGTATAAATGAAAAGGGCCGGCACTGCTGCAATGCAGCAGTACCGGTCCTTACTTTGTCAGGAGATCAATAATGCAGTTCGTCAGCGGTCAGTGCCTCGAGCACGGGCAGCATGGCGGCAGCCTCAGCCTTTGCGGCGGGCAGATCCATGTCGCGGTAGTTGCCGCACTCCACCTCGCTTGCGCCGGGGATATCGCCCTCGAACGCAGCCATGAAGCGGAAGGACTCCACCGTCAGGCTCAGCGCCTCGGCGGGGGTCAGCCCCCGGGTCAGCAGGTAAAAGCCGGTGCGGCAGCCCATGGGGCCGACGTAGATGACGCCGTCCTGATACTGGCTGTTGCGGGCGTAGGTGGCGAAGAGGTGCTCCAGCGTGTGAGCTGCGCCGGTGGAGAGATAATCGCCCTGGTTCGGCTTCTTCATCCGGATGTCCCAGGTCAGAACATCGCCGTCCTGACGGCTCAGGTACATGCCGCGGTCGAGCCGGGTGTGGTCTACGCAGAAGCTTGCGATGCGTTCCATACTGCGCCTCCCGGGATCAGGCCTGCAGGCGCTGGACGCTGCCGTGTGCGCAGTCCACAGCGACCATCAGACCGTCGCGGATGTGGGCGGTAGCGCCGAGGGCGCCCACGATGGTGGGCTTGAGCAGGGCCTTGCCGGCGATGGCGGCGTGGCTGTTCAGGCCGGCTTCCTCGACCACCAGAGCGGCGGCGTCACGGACGTAGCTCAGCATCTCGTTGGAGGTGGAGGGGACGACCAGGACCATGCCGGGCTTGAACTTTGCACGGATCTCCTCGATGGTGCGGCAGACGCAGGCCTTGCCGGTGGCGTTGGCCAGAGCAGCGCCCTCGGGGCCGACGCCGACGCCGGTAGCCAGGCAGTTGCCGATCATGTGGATCTTGATCATGTTGGTGGTGCCGGAGACGCCCACGGGGACGCCGGCGGTCACGACAGCCAGCTCACCGTCGTGCAGATAGCCGTGCTCTTTTGCCAGAGCGGTGGACTTCTCGATGAGCTCATCGGTGCTGGCGGCGAGGTCCATCATGAGCGGGGTGATGCCCCAGGAGACGGACAGCTGGCGCTGGACCTGCTCGTCCATGACGCAGGCGATGATGGGCTGAGAGGGGCGGTACTTGCTCAGCAGGCGGGCAGTGTTGCCGGACTCGGACACGGTGACGATGGCAGAAGCGTTGACGTCCTTTGCGGTCAGGCAGGCAGCGTGTGCGGTAGCGTCGCTGACGCTGATCTGGCCGGTGGTATCGGTCAGGCGGTTGTCGCGGTAGTGGACCTCGTTCTCGGTGCGCTCTGCGATGGCGGACATGGTCTTGAGGGCCTCAACAGGGTATGCGCCCGCAGCGGTCTCGCCGGAGAGCATGATGGCGGAGGTTCCGTCGTAGATGGCGTTGGCCACGTCGGTGATCTCGGCACGGGTGGGCCGGGGGTTCTCGATCATGGAGTCCAGCATCTGGGTGGCAGTAATTACCGGTTTCCCGGCGGCCACGCACTGGGCGATCATATTCTTCTGGATGGCGGGGATCTCCGTGAAGTCGATCTCCACGCCCATATCCCCCCGGGCCACCATGATGCCGTCCGCCACGGACAGGATCTCCGCC